>Ga0335082_10006974_pt1 | contig 12298 bp, 8 predicted proteins | sample Lox_Sample_41_FD_206718 | JGI IMG/M metagenome (GOLD analysis project Ga0335082, IMG submission 206718) | Soil microbial communities from Loxahatchee National Wildlife Refuge, Florida, United States - Lox_Sample_4.1 | ecosystem: Environmental > Terrestrial > Soil > Wetlands | place: USA: Florida...
CAACGGCTCAATCTACGCGATCGTGCAGGTCTGTGACCAGCTTGTCGAGGCCGGTCCGACGGGGACGGAGTTGAAGCCGGGGCTCGCCGAGTCCTGGGAGATTGCACCTGACGGGCTCAGCTACACGTTCAAGCTGCGCAGCGCCAAGTTTAGCGACGGCTCGCCGGTCACCATCGACGACGTGGTGTTCTCGCTCAACAAGCTGAACGACCCGAGCGCCGCCTATCAGTTCCTCATGAAGCCGGTGAAGACGATCGAGAAGGTCGACGACAGCCACGTGAAGGTGACGCTCAAGGAGCCCTATGCGCCGTTCCTCTCGGTCATGTCGGTGTTCGCCTCGTCGATCGTGAAGAAGTCCGTGTTCGAGGCCAGCCCGGACGATTTCGCCTCCAAGCCGGTCTGCTCCGGCCCGTTCAAGGTGCAGAGCTACGAGCGCGGCACGAAGGTCGTGCTGGTGAAGAACCCGAACTACTGGGACGTCGGCGCCGACGGCCAGCCGCTGCCCTATCTCGACGAGGTCGATCTGCTCAACGTTCCCGACACCAATGCGCGCGTGCTCGGCCTGCAGAACGGCGACTACGACGTGGCGGCGATCATTCCGTTCAACCAGGCCAAGGCGGTCAGCGAGACGCCGGACATCACGCTCGAGGTCGCCGACATCTACCGCCTCGACTACGTCTACCTCAACCACAGCAAGAAGCCGCTCGACAACAAGAACATCCGGTTGGCGCTGAACTACGCGGCCAATCTCGACGCCATCCGCAAGGCGGTGTTCTTCAACTACGGCACGGCGCCGAACGGCTTCAACCCGAAGATGAACTTCTGGTCCAAGGACGTGGCGGCGATTCCTTACGACATCGCCAAGGCCAAGGAGCTGGTGCAGGCGGGCAACTACGACGGCACGCCGATCCAGCTGCTGGTCGACACGGGCAACGCACCCTCGAAGCAGATCGCCACCATCCTGCAGCAGGGCTGGCAGGAGGCGGGCATCAAGGTCGACATCGCGGAGATCGACAACGGGGCGGCCTGGAACACGGTCGTCGACGGCAGCTACATGGCCTATGTCAGCTACATCACCAGCGACATCAACGACGATGACGAGCTGGTCGCCCTGCAGACCGATCCGCTGAAGGACGGCACGCAGGGCTTCTTCTCGCGCTACAAGAACGACGACGTGACCAAGCTGCTCACGGACTCGCGGGCCTCGACCGATCCGGCGAAGCGTGGACCGATCTTCGCCAAGATCCAGGACATCGTCTACCACGACGGCTACAGCGTGCCGCTCAACTACACGCCGTCGATCAACGCCTATCACAACCACGTCAAGAACTGGCGCACTGTCGCTACCGGCTGGTGGTGGTTCAAGGACATGTGGATCGACAAGTAGATCCGGCGTCGTCCTTACCGGTGGGGCGCCCGTGCGGGCGCCCCACGCTCCCTGTGCAACGGGTTCCATGCTGCGCTTCATCGTCGGCCGCTTCGCTCAGATGATTCCGGTCCTCATCGGCGTCTCGCTGGTGAGCTTCTTCGCGATCCACTTCGTGCCCGGCGATCCCATCCAGATCATGTTCATGGGGCGGGCCTCGCCGGAGACCGTGGCGAAGCTGCATGCCGAGCTCGGCCTCGACCGGCCGCTCTGGCAGCAGTACCTGTCATTCATCGGCAACGCGCTCCAGGGCGATCTCGGCCGCTCGCTGGTGCAGAAGGTGCCGATCGCGGCGCTCATCGCCGACGGACTGCTCGTGTCGCTTTATCTGCTCGCCTACGGCGCCGTGCTCTCGGTGCTGATCGCCGTGCCCCTGGCCATGTGGGCGGCGGTGCGGCGCGATCACCTGCCGGATCACGGCGTGCGCCTTCTCGGTATGGTCGGGTTCGCCATGCCGCCGTTCTGGATCGGCCTGGTGCTGATGGTATTCTTCGGCCTCAAGCTCGGCTGGTTCCCGATCCGCGGCTTCGGCGAGGGCGCGCTCGGGCACCTCTATCACCTGTTCCTGCCGGCGCTCACCATGGCGCTGTTCCTGGCGCCGATCCTCATCCAGTCGCTGCGCTCCTCGATCCTCGACGTGTTGGAGGCCGACTACATCGAGGTCGCCCGCGCCAAGGGCCTCTCGCCCCTGCGTATCCTCTTGAAACACGTGCTGCGCAACGCGGCGATCCCCGTCATCACGGTCCTCGCCGTCAATGTCGGATGGATGCTGTCGGGCGCCGTCATCGTCGAGACGGTGTTCACGATTCACGGCCTGGGATCGCAGCTCGTGCGCTCCGTCGGCTTCCGCGACTATCCGACGGTGCAGGGCCTGGCGCTCGTGTTCGCGGCCATCGTCATGGGCATCAACCTGCTGGCCGATCTCGCCTACATGGCGATCGACCGGCGGGTGGCGAAGGGCTAGCCCATGGCCGCGACGGAAGTCCTCGATGCTCCACCGTTGTCCGGCCGGCTCCGCCGCGAGCTCGGCCGCTGGTCGCCGACGCTCAAGATCGGCACGGCCCTGTTCCTCGCGATCGCGCTGGCCGGCATCTTCGCGCCCTGGCTGACGCCTTACGATCCCTACTACCAGGACTACGACACCATCCTGCTGCCTCCGAGCTGGGGGCATCCCTTCGGCACCGACATGAACGGACGCGATCTGCTGGCGCGCGTGCTCTTCGGCGCGCGCATCGACCTGCAGATCGGTTTCATCACGACAATCGTGCCGCTGGTCTACGGCGTGTTCCTCGGCGCCATCTCCGGTTATGCCGGCGGCGCCTTCGACATGGTGCTGATGCGCATTCTCGACGTGGCCATCGCCTTCCCATTCCTGGTGCTGATCATCGTCATCGTCGCCATCCTCGGGCCGGGCGCGCACAGCATCTACATCGCCGTGTTCCTGGTGGGCTGGACGATGTACGCCCGGCTGGCGCGCGCGGAGATGCTGGTCGAACGCAACAAGGAATATGTTCTGGCGGCCCGCGTGCTCGGGTTCGGGCACGGCCGCATCGTCTTCGGCCATGCCCTGCCGAACATCATCAACTCCTCGATCGTGTTCTCGATGTCGGATTTCGTGCTGAACATCCTGCTGGTGTCCGGCCTGTCCTTTCTCGGCCTCGGCATCGCGCCGCCGGCGCCCGAATGGGGCGCCATGATCGCCGAGAGCAAGGACTACATGCGGCAGGCCTGGTGGGTGACGACCATGCCGGCCCTCGCCATCCTGCTCACGGGCACGGCGCTGAGTTTGATGGGTGACGGCCTGGCGCTGCGCTTCGGGCAGAACCGGCGGGGTCTGATGTAGCCGATGGATGGCGTCGCTCCCTCCGCGCCGGCGCGCGCCGCGGCCGCCGGCGACATCCTGGTCATCCGCGGGCTGACGACGGAGTTCCGCGGCCGCCACACGCGCATCCGCGCCAACGACGATATCCACCTCGTCATCGCGCGCGGCACGACGCTCGGCATTGTCGGCGAATCCGGCAGCGGCAAGTCGGTGCTCTGCCGCAGCATCCTGCGCCTGCTGCCGCCCTCGGCCGACGCGCATGTGACGGGCGTCGTAGAGTATGAAGGGCGCGATCTCCGGCAGCTCGGGGAAGCGGAGATGCGCCGCCTGCGCGGCACCGAGCTGCGCATGATCTTCCAGAATCCGATGACCAGCCTCAACCCGCTCTGGCCCATCGGCGACCAAATCACCGAGGGCCTGCGCATCTATGGCCGCCTCTCCGCCGCCGACGCGCGCAGCCGGGGCGTCGAGCTGCTCGGCCGCGTCGGCATTCCCAGCCCAGAGCAGCGCTTCGACGAGCTGCCGTTCCAATGGTCGGGCGGCATGCTGCAGCGCGCCGTCATCGCCATGGCCATGGCCGGAACGCCCAAGCTGCTGTTCGCCGACGAGCCGACGACCGCGCTCGACGTCACCATCCAGGACCAGATCCTGGCGCTGCTGCTGGAGCTGCAGGAGCGCATGGGCATGACCTTGGTGCTGGTGTCGCACGATCTGGCCGTCGTGGCCGAGACCTGCGACCGCATCGCCGTCATGTATGCCGGCCGCATCGTCGAGACCGGGCCGACAAAGGCGATCTTCTCGGCGCCGCGCCATCCCTACACGCTCGGCCTGCTCGGCTCGATCCCGCAGCTGGCCGCCTGCGCCCGCCGCCTCACGCCCATTCCCGGCCAGCCGCCCGACCTGGCGCGCCTGGGGCCGGGCTGCCCGTTCGCGCCCCGCTGTTCCTACGCCTCGGCGGATTGCCGGACGACGGCGGTCCGACTCGCGCCCGTCGCCGCCGACCAGCTGAGCGCCTGCCTCCACCCCGAGCGCCTCGCGCAGGTGGCAGCATGAACGCCCTGAACGGCAGCAGCGCGGCCTTCATCGAGCTCGCCGGCGTGGCCGTCCACTTCCCCGTCCGTCACTCCTGGATCGATGCGCTCGGCCGCGCGCCGCGGCGGGTCGTGCGTGCCGTCGACGGCGTCGACCTCGCGATCGGCGAACGCGAGACGCTCGGCCTGGTCGGCGAGAGCGGCAGCGGCAAGACGACCCTCGCCCGCGCCCTCGTGCGCATCCACGAGCCGACGGCCGGACGCATCCGCTTGCGGCAGCGCGATCTCGCCAGCTATCCGCGCGTGGGCGAGGGCGGCCTGTGCCGGCAGGTCCAGATGGTGTTCCAGGATCCCTATTCGTCGCTCAATCCGCGCAAGACCGTGGCCGCCGCGCTCACGGAGGTGCTGCTGTTCCACGGCGTCTGCGAGCGGGCGGGTGCCGCCGACGAAGTGGCGCGCCTGCTGCGCGAGGTCGGCCTGCCCGAGAGCGCCGCCGGCCGCCTGCCCGGTACCCTCAGCGGCGGCCAGCGCCAGAGGGTCGGCCTCGCCCGCGCCCTCGCGGTCAAGCCGGCCTTCATCGTGCTGGACGAGCCGGTGGCGGCGCTCGATGTCTCCATCCAGGCCCAGATCCTGAACCTGCTGCAGGACCTCAAGGACCATGCCGGCGTCGGCATGCTGTTGGTGGCCCATGAGCTCTCGGTCGTGCGCCACATGTCCGACCGTGTCGCCGTCATGTATCTCGGCCGCATCGTCGAGTTCGGGCCGACCGCCGCCATCTTCGAGCGCCCGCATCACCCCTACACCCAGAGCCTGCTGAGGGCGGTGCCGCGGCTGGTTCCCGAGCGCCGCCACCGCGCCGCCGTGCTCAAGGGCGATATCCCGAGCCCGCTGAATATCCCCAGCGGCTGCCGCTTCCACCCGCGCTGCCCGAAGGCGCAGGACATCTGCCGCCGCGTCGATCCGCCGTCGACGGCGCTCGCATCCGGCCATCTTGCGGCCTGCCACTTTCCCGGCTGAAATGCCGCCAAACAGGAGGTCCCCATGTGCGACAGCTTCGTAGCCCTGCCGAGCGCCACCACGACCAGGACGACGCTGGCCGCCAAGAACGCCGACTGCGAGATCAACGAGGCGCAGGCCGTGCTGCGGCTGCCGCGGCGCCGCTATCCTGAGGGCGCGATGCTGCGCGCGACCCATCTCGTGATCCCGCAGGTGCGCGAGACCTATGAGATCATCATCGACAAGTCGTACTGGACCTGGGGCGGCGAGATCGGCGTGAACGAGCACGGTGTCGCCGTCGGCAACGAGGCCATCTTCAGCAACGTCGAGGAGAAGGGCGACGGCCTCATCACCGGCGATCTCCTGCGCCTGATGCTGGAGCGCGCGACCAACTGCCAGGAGGCGCTCGCGGTCTTCGGCGAGGTGCTGGCGGCGCACGGACAGGGCGGCAACTGCGAGCTGCGCGGCAACTCGCATTTCGATTCCAGCTACCTCGTCTCCGACAAGACCTCGGCCTATGTCATCGAGTCCGCCGGCCGCGAATGGGCGGCGCGCGAGGTCGAGGGCGTCGGCGCGATCTCGAACGCGCTCACCATCGGCCGCGACTGGGAGCGCTGCTCCCTGCCGCAGAACGGCAACGGCCGCACCGACTTCGCCGCCGCCTATGCCGACGAGAGCAAGGCGGCGAGCGGGGTCGCCCGCCAGAAGGTCGCCTTCGACTGGCTGAAGCGGCACGAGGGCAAGATCGGCCTGCGCACCATGGCTGACCTCCTGCGCCAGCATCCCGAGGGCTACGATCCTGCGGAAGGCGACCTCTGTACGAACATCTGCATGCATGGCGGCCCACATCCCAACCGCGTCTGGCAGGCCTGCGGCGCCATGATCATGGAGGCGGCGCCCGAGGGCGCCATGGCCTGGGTGACCGCCACCTCCGGCACCTGCCTCTCCGTCTTCAAGCCGGTCTATTTCGGCGTGCCCATGCCCGACACCGGGCCGCTGCCGCGCGAGATCTTCACGGACGATTCGCTGTGGTGGAAGCACGAGTATCTGCATCGCCGCGCCATGGCCGCGTTCCAGACGCTGGGCGCCGAGGTGCGCGCGAGCTTCGAGCAGCTGGAGGACGGTTGGTTCGAGCAAGGCCGCAAGCTGATCAAGGCGCCGGCCAGCCAGAAGGCCGAGTTCATGCAAGAGTGCTGGCGGCGCGCCGGCGCGGCGACGGACCGCTGGATCGCCGATCTCGAGCGCCGGAACTTCACCTTCCAGCATGCCGGCTTTGCCCAGGCCTGGGACCGCTTCAATCGCGCCGCGGCGATGCCGTTCGTCCAGTAAGCCGAGCAGGGCACGCCGGCTCCTTGCCACCCGCTGGCGGTCCCCGTATAAGCCTGGATTGATTGATCGAATCGCTGTGATTCATTCTTGACCTCAGCGGTCGTCGGCGCGCGGGGATTTGAGGCCGGCGGGTCTTGGGGGAGGCGATAGTGCGAAAGCGCATTCTGGTGACGGGCGGCGCCGGCTTCCTGGGCTCGCATCTGTGCGAGCGGCTGCTGAAGGACGGCCACGACGTCCTTTGCGTCGACAACTACTTCAGCGGCCGGCGCGAGAACATCATGCATCTCCTGGACAATCACAGCTTCGAGGCGATGCGTCACGACGTGACCTTTCCGCTCTTCGTCGAGGTGGACGAGATCTACAACCTCGCCTGCCCGGCCTCGCCGATCCACTACCAGTTCGATCCGGTGCAGACGACCAAGACCTGCGTGCACGGTGCCATCAACATGCTCGGCCTCGCCAAGCGCGTGAAGGGCAAGATCCTGCAGGCGTCCACGAGCGAGGTCTACGGCAACCCCAGCGAGCATCCGCAGCCGGAGTCCTACTGGGGCAACGTGAACCCGATCGGCCTGCGCTCCTGCTACGACGAGGGCAAGCGCTGCGCCGAGACCCTGTTCTTCGACTACTACCGCCAGCATCGCCTGCGCATCCGCGTGGTGCGGATCTTCAACACCTACGGGCCGCGCATGCAGCTGAACGACGGCCGCGTGGTGTCGAATTTCATCGTGCAGGCCCTGAAGGGCGAGCCGATCACCGTCTTCGGCGACGGCAGCCAGACCCGGTCGTTCTGCTACGTAGACGACCTGATCGAGGGGTTCGTGCGCATGATGGCCGCGCCCGACGAGGTCACCGGCCCCGTCAACATCGGCAACCCCGGCGAATTTACCATGCTGCAGCTGGCGGAGAAGGTCGTCGCCAAGACCGGATCCAAGTCGCAGATCGTCTTCAAGCCGCTGCCGGAAGACGACCCCAAGCAGCGCCGCCCAGACATCACCCAGGCGAAGAAAGTCCTCGGCTGGAATCCGACCGTCCCGCTGGACGACGGACTCGACCGCACGATCGCCTACTTCAAGACGCGGCTCTCGAACTAACGCACGCTCAACACCGTCCAAACAGGTCCGATGTCATCCCGGCGAAAGCCGGGAATCCATAGACGGGGGCCGTGCCGACCATGTCTCAATATCGCAGCGCTTGTGGTTATGGATTCCGGCGTTCGCCGGAATGACGCCGTGGGTTTGCTGCTTCCGATGAGCGGGTCTGGCCCGAAGCGAAGCCGTGGTCGGACGCATCGCGGCGACTTGCATATATAGAGTCCCTCGCGCCTTCTTTGCACCGGCGATCGCCATAGTTAATGCGGCGATTACCATGATCGCTGCTCTCCGAATCGCGCATGTTTCCTCGCTTCTGTGCGCGATTCCATTTTCACGAGAGGCATTGGTTCCTCGTCTTCGCGCACGCGACGACGATGACGAATTATGCCCGGCGGATTTCGATTCATTGGATTGATTCTGCAACGGCCTCTTAAGGAATGTCCCGTAGAACCCGAAGTGTCGCGCGCCACCATTGCGGCGTCTGTGACGATTTTGAACTTAGATCATCGGAATTCTTGTGGAAGCCATATTCGACATCGCTGCTCTTCCGACGTGCGCGTTCAGCGCGGAGCCGTCAGGCGCCGATTCTGACTCGCGCATTCTCGTCGGACGGTCGGCAGCCGATCCCCGAATTGGTGACGGAGTAGCTCGCGACGCCGCCGCGATCAGGCGCCGCGAATCAAAGCCCGGCAGCAGAACGCTGCTGATCCAGGATCGCAACCGCCACGCCGGCCTCGGCCGGCACGAGTCTCGCTCAGTTCTAGAGGTCGCGTAGTTCGTTCCGCCGCAGAAGCGGCGCCCTTAGGCATGGAGTGCTCCCGATGAGTATCATTTCGTCTCTGACGACCACGCAGGTCGCTGGTCTCACCACGACGGTTATCGCCGGCCTTACGACCACCGACATCCAGGCCTTCAGCGCCGCCCAGATCGCGGTCCTCAGCTCGACGCAGCTCGGCGCGTTCACGACGACCGAGCTGTCGGCGCTGTCCACGACCCAGATGGCGGCCTTCCAGTCGACCTCGCTCGGCGTGCTGAGCACGACCCAGCTCGGCGGCCTCTCGAGCACGCAGCTCGGGGCGCTGACGACGACCCAGATCCCCGGTCTGAACACGACCGACCTGGCCGCGCTGACCACGACGCAGCTGGGCGGCATCAAGGCGACGCAGCTCGGCGCCCTCACGACGACGCAGCTGGGCGCGCTGACGACGACCGAACTCGGCGCCCTCACCACCACGCAGGTCGGCGGCCTCAAGGCGACGCAGCTCGCGGCGCTGACCACGACCCAGCTGGGCGGCCTCACCTCCACGGAGCTCGGCGCCCTCACCACGACGCAGGTCGCGGGCCTCACCACCACCGAGATCGGCGCCCTCACCACGACGCAGCTCGGCGGCCTGAAGGCCACGCAGCTCGGCGCCCTCACCACGACGCAGCTGGGCGGCCTCACCACCACCGAACTCGGAGCACTGACGACCACGCAGCTGGGCGGCCTGAAGGCGACCCAGCTGGGCGCGTTGACCACCACGCAGGTCGGCGGCCTGACCACGACCGAACTGGGCGCCCTCACCACCACGCAGCTGGGCGGCCTGAAGACGACGCAGCTGGCGGCCCTGACCACGACGCAGCTGGGCGGCCTGAGCTCGACGCAGCTGGGCGCCCTGACGACTTCGCAGGTCGCCGGCCTCACGACCACCGAGATCGGCGCGCTCACGACGACCCAGCTGGGCGGCCTGAAGGCCACGCAGCTGGCCGCGCTCACGACCACCCAGGTCGGCGGCCTCACCACGACCGAGATCGGCGCTTTCACCACCACGCAGCTGGGCGGCCTCACGGCGACTCAGCTGGGCGCCTTGACCACGACGCAGCTGGGCGGCGTGACCACGACCGAGCTCGGCGCGCTCAGCGCCACGCAGCTGGGCGGCTTGACCACGACCGAGATCGGCGCCCTCACGACGACGCAGCTGGGCGGCCTGAGCTCGACGCAGCTCGGCGTGCTCACCGCCACCCAGGTCGGCGGCCTGACCACGACCGAGCTCGCTGCCCTGACGACGACGCAGTTGCACGGCCTCACCGCCACGCAGGTCGGCGCGCTCACCACGACGCAGGTCGGCGGCCTCACGACCACCGAGCTGGGCGCGCTCACCACCACCCAGATCGGCGGCCTGAAGACGACGCAGCTGGCCGCGCTCACCACGACGCAGCTCGGCGGCCTCAGCTCGACGCAGTTGGGCGCGCTGAGCACCTCGCAGGTCGGCGGCCTCACGACCACCGAGATCGGCGCGCTGACGACGACGCAGCTGGGCGGCCTGACCGCGGCGCAGCTGGGCGCGCTCACCAACACGCAGGTCGGCGGCCTGACCACGACCGAGATCGGCGCCCTGACCACGACGCAGCTGGGCGGCCTCAAGGCCGCGCAGCTCGGCGTGTAAGCGCCGGAGCGAAAATCCCTCAGTGAAGCGGCCGGATAGTCCGGTTGCGCCGGAGTAAGAATCCGGCAGTGGATGGTCCTTTGCCCGACGGGCAGAGGGCTGGGGGATGAAGGGCGTGGAGCTTTATGCGCAGGTACGGCGAGCAGTTTTTGTTGAGGGGATCAGCCAGCGGGAGGCGGCGCGGCGGTTTGGCATAGACCCGCGGACGGTGGCGAAGATGCTGGCGTTCTCGGTGCCGCCCGGATACCGGCGGAGCAAGCCGCCGGTACGGCCGAAGCTCGATCCGTTTATCGGCATCATCGACCGGATCCTGGAGGAGGATAAGGCCCGGCCGGTGAAGCAGCGGCACACGTCGAAGCGGATCTTCGAGCGGCTGCGCGCCGAGCACGGTTATTGCGGCGGCATCACGGTCGTGAAGGACTACGTGCACACGCGCCGCCAGCGGCTGCGGGAAGTGTTCGTACCGCTGCGACACGATCCCGGGCATGCGCAGGCGGACTTCGGCGAAGCCGTGGCGGTGATCGGCGGGGTGGAGCAGAAGATCCACTTCTTCGCCATGGACCTGCCGCACAGCGACGCCGGCTTCGTGCAGGCCTATCCAGCGGAGACGACGGAGGCCTTCTGCGCGGGGCACAGCGCCGCGTTCAGCTTCTTCAGCAAGGTGCCGCGCTCGATACTGTATGACAACACGACCCTGGCGGTGGCTCGGATTCTGGGGGATGGGACCCGGCAGCGAACGCGGGTGTTCAGCGAGCTGCAGTCGCATTACCTGTTCGCCGACCGCTTCGGCCGGCCGGGCAAGGGCAATGACAAGGGCAAGGTCGAGGGGCTGGTCGGCTATATCCGGCGGAACTTCCTGGTGCCGGTTCCGCGGGCCGCCAGCTTTGCTGCCCTGAATGAGAAGTTGCTCGCCGACTGCCGCCGCCGGCTCGGCGACCGGCTGCGCGGCCATGACGAGACGATTGGCGACCGGCTGGCACGGGACCTTGCGGCCTTCCAATCATTGCCGCCGGCGCCCTACGACGCCTGCGAGAAGAAGGCAGGCCGGGTCACCTCGCTGTCCCTGGTGCGCTACCGCGGCATCGACTACTCGGTGCCGACCGCCTACGGACATCGCGAGGTGCTGATCCGTGGCTACGTCCACGAGGTGGTGATCTCTTGTGGCGCCGACATCATCGCCCGGCATCCGCGTTCCTACGCGCGGGAGGACTTTGTCTTCGATCCGCTGCACTACCTGGCGCTGCTCGAGCGCAAGATCGGCGCCCTCGACCAGGCAGCACCGCTGGTCGGCTGGGAGCTGCCCGAAGAGTTCGCCACGCTGCGTCGCCTGCTCGAGGCGCGCATGGGCAAGCGTGGCAAGCGGGAGTTCGTGCAGGTCCTGCGGCTCTTGGAAGTGTTCCGTGCCGAGGACGTGCTCGCCGGCGTCAGAGACGCGCTCGTCCGCGGCGTGCTCGGCTTCGATGCGGTGAAGCATCTGACGCTGTGCCGGATCGAGCGCCGGCCGCCACGGCTCGATCTGACGGTCTATCCCTACCTGCCGCAGGCCCACGTCGCGACCACTTCGGCCAAAGCCTACATGGACCTGCTCACCGGGGTCGCGTCATGACCGAAACGCCCCAGGTCCTGCTCGCCCACCACCTCAAGGCGCTCAAGCTGCCGACCTTCCTGCGCGAGTACGACAAGCTCGCCCGGCAATGCGCCGCCGACGGGGTGGATCATCCCCGCTATCTGCTGCGCCTGGCCGAACTCGAGCTGATCGAGCGCGAGCGGCGGACGGTCGAGCGCCGCATCAAGGAGGCCCGGTTCCCCGCGGTGAAGAGCCTCGACAGCTTCGACTTCACCGCCATCCCCTCGCTCAACAAGGCCTTGGTGCTGGAACTGGCCCGCTCCGAGTACGTCGCCCGTCGGGAGAACATCGTCGCGGTCGGCAACAGCGGCACCGGAAAGAGCCATATTGCTCTCGGGCTGGGACTGGCGGCTTGCCAGAAGGGCCTCTCGGTCGGCTTTACGACGGCCGCGGCCCTGGTGCACGAGTTGCTCGAGGCGAGGGACGAGAAGCGTCTGCTGCGTCTTCAGCGCCAACTCGCCGGCTACAAGCTCCTGATCATCGACGAGCTCGGCTATGTGCCGCTCTCGCCGACCGGCGCCGAGCTGCTGTTCGAGGTGTTCAGCCAACG
>Ga0335082_10006975_pt1 | contig 12297 bp, 18 predicted proteins | sample Lox_Sample_41_FD_206718 | JGI IMG/M metagenome (GOLD analysis project Ga0335082, IMG submission 206718) | Soil microbial communities from Loxahatchee National Wildlife Refuge, Florida, United States - Lox_Sample_4.1 | ecosystem: Environmental > Terrestrial > Soil > Wetlands | place: USA...
CCTTGCAGACGAATGGAGCCACCATCGCATGGCGAGCCCGAGACCACTTTGTGCCGTTGCCGTCATAGAAGTAACGAGGATCCTGATGCAGAAGCGATGGCAGAATGGCGTTGCTGATCAAGCTCCCAGTGACGGTGTCGGCAAAGCCAGCGCCCAAACGTTTGCTATATCCTGTCGCACCTTGCCCCCACTCGCTGGGATTGTCACGGGCCTGTTGGATTCCCGCCAGTGCAGCAACGCGGGCGAAGAGAACCGGACTCGTCAGACTCGTGTAAGCGAGATGGAACTTCATCTTCGTGGTGAGAGGCTCGGGATGCGGCTCGTACGTAACAAAAACGTTAGGTATAAAGCGGAGAACGCGCTGCTGTTCTTCTACTTTGAGCTGCTGGGCAGCAACTTCCTTCGACGAATAACTCACGGTTACAGCTCGCTGCACGGCCAGAATGCGGAGTTTGACATCGGTTAACGTTTGATCTCGGCCGGGCTCGACCGTCACTGACGAACTCCAATCCGCAAACCCTTCGGCGGTTACACTGACCTGATAGGCAACTCCCGCTGGAGCGTGGTCGAAAACAAAGGCTCCATCGTCCTTTGTTACGGCTGTCAGGCGATCCCCCGCAGGTGTTTGAAGGACAACACTGGCACCGGGAATAGGATCGTCGCTTGTGTCCACAACCGTACCCCGGATGCTTCCTGTTTCTGTCTTTGCCGTCACAAAAGACTGCGCCGACATGCTTGCTACAAGGATGAATCCACCCAAGATAACGAGCGTCAGCAACTGTGCTCGTTGCAGGAGCAGCTTGAAAAGCCTGTTCGGATAAAAGTGTCTGCTGTTATTCATCGCGATTTCCTAGCTTGCAGAAAGTGTGAAATTGATGGTGATTCGGGAATCCACTTCGACCGGTTGCCCGTCGATCACGTACGGCTTGTAACGCCATTGCTTGACCGCATCGATAGCGGCTTGCGCGAGTATTGGTAAACCACTCTCAACGCGAACGTCCTTTACGGTTCCGTCCTTGTCGATCACGGCCATCAGTACTACGGTCCCTTCGATACGAGCTCGACCCGCTTCTGAGGGGTACTGCGGCGGAACGTCATGGATCAGGTTGGCCTCGGCGATGCGAGCGGCGATACGTGTCCTTTTAACAGGCGCTTCCAGGGAGGACTTCGCCAGGACTGGAGCGCTCGGCGCACTGTTCAGCATTCCGCTAAACACCCCGGCAGGAACTCCGCCAACCATTCCACCGGGAACACCTCCGACCACTCCTCCGGCAGTGCTGACCGGTGCTGTCGGAGCTTCTTGCACGTCATTCTTCGGGGCGGAGATGTTGGTGCTTGTCGGTCTGTATGTGGACGCGAGCTTGGGCGATTGAAAGCTTGTGGCATTGGCGCCCGCGGCCGCTGGCGGCTGTAGATACAACATCGTGAGCGTTTCCCTCTTGGGAAGTGGATCTGTATGCAATAGCGGAACGATAATCAGAGCCACCATGACCGCGGACAGAAAGGCCAACGATCCGCTCGCAGCCCACGCATTTCGTGGTCGCGGTTCGATGAAATAGAAGATGCTACCGGCTTTGTTTCCCTGGATGTTGGAACGAAGTTCAATTTGCTTTTCGTCCTCCGCAAGCGATGCTGCAACCCGCAAATTGCTGCGCAGCACTCGTCTCTCAGTAGGCTGGTACGCAATGCGCTGAACCAAGTCCGAGGGATGGTCGAAAGTCGCCATTACACTAATTCCTTTCCGGGCAGCATCGTCTCGCCTGGGCTGAAGTGCAAATCAGGTCAGCACGTCAGCTGCCCGGTTTTGTTTCACACATCTGGTACGGCATTTTGTGGGCCAAGTGGAAGTCGTTCTAGGAAAGGGACATGGACGATTGGAACCGTATCCCGGTGTGCCCAGATGGGGGCATGTGCCTACAAAAGGTCATCAGCAGGCGTAGGCTTAGACACTGACTGATGCAGACTTCGCATTTGATGCATTGAAAAACCAGAAGGGATTGCCGCGCACTATATTCTCTGAGCACCGTACGTCGATCAGAGGCGGAAGGAGAGTTCGTTGGTGCTTCCGAGACTATCTCAAAGCTCCAAAAAAGAGGTGGGCGTCAAAGGGGATCTGCTCGTTAGCTTTGCCCTTCGTGAGCGCAGTTTGTCTATTGCGACCGATTACCTGGTTGTCGAAGTGCCCTTGACCCCCGCTTAGTTTTCCTAAGTGACGGCGAACCTCCCTGCCCAAATCGTGGACTAGTACGGTTCTACAAGTTTGGTCGGCGATGTAGAGGTTACCTTCGGTACCTGGATACGCGGCATGGGGATGCTTTCACCCCAAGGAAATCGCGGCGAGATAACGAACATGGGTCCACCGAATGGAAAAATCCGAAACGCGTCAGGATATCGGGCGATAGCGGCCTCTGTTTCTTCGCTGAGCTCAGAGACACGTCGGTTCACCCTCGCGAGGACCGCGTCGATATCAACACTTCCCAGTTCGCCCGCAGCTTGCGCCGCGGCGCTGGCCTGGTGAGCAGCATTTTGTGCTTCCGGCGCTGGAACTTGTTTCCGCCGCCTCATGTCGCTCTCGAGCTTCTTTAACACTTGATCTGCCACCTTTCTGGCATCGGCACGCAGACTCTCGAGCGGTTCTTTCGCCACATCAATTGCAAGTCCTGTTGCCCAGTCACCTTTCACTTGCAGGTCGAACGAATCTACCGGAGAAACGCCCGTCTCCCTCTTGGAGAGAAAGACGATATGAGCGCCCAGTCGACTTTCACCAGTGTCTAGGCCGATCATCGTTCCCGTCGCACGGCCCTTATCGGCTTTGGAGATGCACCCGCTGATGACGAAGGCCCCTTCAGGAATGGTCTTGGGATCAGGGTCCACCATGAAGGAGATCTTCTTTTTCGAAAGTCTCTGTTGAAGTTCATTCGAGAGCGCATCCAGGATGTCTGGGCCGACTGTAAGTTTGTCCGGTGCAGTGCCAGCCCCAGATTCGGAGATACGAGCGCTCGACTGCGGACTGGCGTTGTATTCAGCACATGCCTGCGAAGAGAAGGCGGAGGAATCTATGACCGGCTCCGATTGCGGGACAAATCTGAAGACCGCAACGGCTGGCTGCGGAACAGCCGATCCGGATGTGGAATTGGCCGGCAGATCGGTCGCTGTCGTGTAGGCGACAATCGTCAGCAGGCCACAGGCAAGAATTAGACCTGAGCGTACTAGTTGCTTCGTCAAGATATTTCTCCCTTTTATCTTCAAGTTCTTCTTTGTGGACTTTTGAGCTGTGGACATTAGACACTGCATTCGCCGTCCGAATTGTTGGGGAAACTTAGTGCGAGAGGTAACTGAGTCGGAAGGGTGATCACAGGTTGCCATATCGCCTTTGATTAAGGCATTTCGAGGGCCAAGTGGAACTTCTTGCAGCGAAGGAAGATGGACGGCTAAAAGCACACACCGTTTACCCACATAAGGGCAGATGCCTACAAACAGTCATGCGAACATCTGGATTTAGATAGCGATTTCGATAGCGACGTGAAAAAGTGAGGTTGGGCCGAACTGGCCTGCGGATTTAACTGACACTTTACGGGATTCCAATCGCGTCCAGGACCCCGCTCTAAGAGTCGGCAACAATTGATTGCACTACTTAGAATTCTGGCTACTGAGTGCTTTTGCTTTGGGACAAGAAGATGTGGGTTAAGGCCGGCAGTCGCGAGAGCGTGGTCAAAAATTCGACAATTGCACGATATAACCTTATGTGTCCGCAAAATCGAATTGCCCGGAACTGTATTGCAATTGCTGTTGAAGCGTTCGTCCGCTACTCTTCACTCGACGGCTTTTGCAGAGAGGATAGGCTGTCCACGGCGCCAGCCCGGATGATTTCATACTTACCGTACTCAATGCACAGATCTGCCGTGCCAAACATGCGCACCTTCGTCTCGCTTTCGTTTAGCTCGGGCAACCAGAATTCACCTACCTTCTGATAGCTGCGTTTGAAATCAGTCCGGAGCGTCCACCACGAGGGATTGACAGCAGGTTGCCCTTCGATCCGAGTAATGGCGAAGTCTCTGCCGTCAACCCATACCTTGCCTCGAAAGAGAAATTTGTTTTCTGCCTTTGGCTCGGCCTCGAGCACGTACGATTCGCTTCCCTGGGTGCTTTGATACTCCACAACGTTGAACGTGTAGTTCTCCAGAGTGATGGCGGAACGCTGCTGATTGTCTTCGCGCATCGACTCCTGTTCCGCTTCCATGAGCTTCTTGAAGACTTTGCTCCGGACAGTGCCGGAACCATCCTCGGACACGATCGTGAAGCTTTTCTTGTCCGGGGCATGGTAATCAGTCCGAACCACCATATCTGCCTTCTTGTGAGAAAGGCAGTGACACTCGAGTCGATAACTGCGGACGCTGGAGTAGCTCTCGAGAGCTTTGGCCCGCGCTTCATTCATAGCAGCCACACGTTGCATGACTTGATCAGCGCTCAGAGGTGCAGATACTTTGGCCTGCTGTCCGAGAACTGGAAGCCCTGCCATCAAGACAGTGAGTATGCTCACAAGCGATCGCGCATTAATTTTCTTCCTGTGAATAAGTACAGTCATTGTAAGAGTCTCCTGGCAAGATCTGAGAATTGAACCCTATTCACCTCTGTCGATGAGGATTCTTGAACGTTGCCGTACAAACGAGGCCTTCCCACCTGAAATGGGGTCACTGCTGCGTTTTGTTGGGTGCTCCCTGGCTGGGGTACAGAGCTGTCGAATCGGAAAATGGTGCTAGCCCAAACCGGTCCCACGTGGATCTCGCTCCGCGACGCGTGGCTTCTAGTCAAAGTGTCGAAGAATCGTTGTGTCTCAAAGAACCTGCGCGATGGTTCAAGGACAATGAGATCTCCTTCTCGCGGCACATAGTTTGGATCGTATAGCGGCATAATCTGAATGTCGGCACGCCCGCAGGTCCCAATGTAATAACCCATGCTCATCGGTCTTGCTGTCGCCACTCTCGTGGCAACGGGAGCAACCGGACAGACCTGCTGCGCTACCTCTCGTGTGTCGAATTCTGATACCTCATCTGGCGCAAAATAGCGGGTGATGTTGCGTGTGCCTCCACCGATGGAATTCAAGTAGAAGGAGTAGTAGGGCATCCAAGCTTGTAATTCGAAAAGGGGCCATCCGATCAGAATGAGCGCGGCCGTAGTGACAGAGACTGTGGACAATCCCCTTGCCCTCAGTGCGTTCCATAGCTTTTGCACTCCGTAGCCACCGGCAAGGAGGAAAAAGGGCAGCATGGGAAGCGAATAGCGGATCCATTTCGCTCCGCTCAGAGAAAGTCCGACGAATTGAAGTATTCCGAGCGACAGGAAAAAGCACGACGCGACGGTCCGGCGATCTCGCAGGAGCAGGGCGCCGCCAATAACGACCGCCATGAGAATTGGGATCGGCGTCTTTACCACCATCAGCCAGACATAGTAGAACCACGGAACTCCCGCGAGCAGGCGCCCGGGAAAGTTCATGTACAGGGTTCCGTCGAAATCGTAGCCGCTGTGCTTGACCCCGTCGTGGTGCAGCCAATTCAAAATCGCGTGAGAGTTAGCCGGAGACAGGATGACCGGGTTCACGAGGATGAAGGCGATGAACATCACGAGGAAAAATCGCCCGTACCGAAACCGTGACGCCTTTCGGGTGAGACCCATTTTCCCCGCGATAGCCCAGGCAAGCGCATTCAGCCCAAGGAGGTGAAGAATGTACTGCGAGGCAAGGGCCAGGCCAAAGCCAATGGCGCTCAAGTCGTACCAGCGCCGAGCGATCTTATCCACATCTTCCTGTTGGGCGAGGCAGTAAAAGTAGCAGGCGAGCAGTGTAAAGAAGATGAGCGGCGTTTCCTCTTTCGTGAGTCGATTTAATGCGACCGGCAGTGGCGCGACCGCCCAAAAGAAACCCGCTGCAAACGACCCTACGGTGCCCATCATTCGGCGACATAACAGATAGAGAATTGCGGCCGTCAGCGCGCCGAACAGCACGTTGGGCATGCGAATCCAACCCTCGGCCTTCATTGAAGGCCAGCCATGCTCCGCGGCGATCCGGTTCCAGTGTTCCCCCGCTGACAAGCTGGCCCAGGCAAGCACTTTTGGCAACATCGGATGCTCGCTATTGACGCCGACAAAATGCCCATGACGATACTGCTGAACCGCCTCCCACTTCGCCGTCTCGTCCTCCGAGAGACTGTTGAAGTCGACCCGGTGAACGCGCACCCCGAATGCCAGGACCGTCAGCAGCAGGACTATCGCCGACTCCCGATACGTTTTAAAGTGACGGTACTGAATCTGGCTCAGCACATTTGCTCCGGCTTTCGGCGCGAACGCGATTGAAGGATGCGGTTCTCGATCAATTGAGCTTTGGCAACGATGTCGCTTAGACGGGCATGGATTCCCAGTTCGGCTACCGCGTGTTCCACTGCCATTGCGGCGACTTTTGACTGCAGCCTCTCGGGAGATGCCGGGTCAGGAGAGTCCCGTCTCCTCTGATTCCGTGTGCCTCGTCGTGTTTTCACGAGTTCATCTCCGATCGGATCGCAGCATTTCCATTGAGATGCTGGTCAACCACCTCAGATATGGCGTAAGGCCTGCGCTCAGATCGATTGAAGTACTGCCATACCTGCAACTCCCCAAGGAGTCCGACGGCGATTAGATGGAGTCCGACCAGTATCAGGACGGCTGCGAAGACCAGCAGTAACCCGTGTTGGTCGAGAACATCGGTTCCCGTAACGACCTTCCAGAGCAGGAGCCAGAGTGCGACGGCCGATCCCAATCCCATATTGATGGCGCCGAGCCGGCCGAAAAAATGGAGCGGGCGCGACATGTAGCGCAGAAGAAATCGAATCGTCATTAGGTCGAAAAAGACCCGGAACGTACGAGAGATGTTGTAGTGCGACTCGCCGTGCGTGCGTTGCTTGTTTTGAATCGGTATTTCGCAGATCGAGGCTCCGTAAAATGAAGCCAAAGCCGGGATGAAGCGGTGCATTTCGCCATAGAGGGGCAATTCCCGAAGCAGGTCGCCCCGGTACGCCTTGAAGGTTGTCCCGAAATCGTGGATGTCTACGCCGCTGAGCTTGGCCATCAGCCAATTGGCACAGCGGGAAGGAATTTTGCGGAGCAAGAAGTTGTCAATGCGATGGCTGCGCCAGCCGCTCACGATGTCGTAGCCTTCTGCGATTTTTTCGAGGAAGCGTGGGATCTCTGCCGGATCATGCTGGAGGTCACCGTCCATGGCGATCACGTACTCGCCGGTACTATGGGCGAATCCTGCGGCCAGCGCTCCGGTTTGACCGAAATTTCGGCGCAGGCGCACGACGGTCACCCGGGGATCAATGAGGGCAATTTCCTTCAAAAGTTTCGAAGTCAGGTCCGTGCTTCCATCGTCCACAAACACGAACTGATACTCGCAACCGAGGGCCTCCATGGTGGCCTGCAGGCGTCCATACAGTTCCACCACATTGCCTTCCTCGTTATGAAAGGGAACGACAATTGATACGGTTGCGTTTGGGAAATCAGGCATGGTGCACCTGCTGTCCGAAGGCGTGGTCGATTTCTTTGAGCCATTCGCAATCTTGCTCGTTCAGCAATAACTTAGGGACACTGCTGAGTTCGTTCAACAGCGCGCACAGCCATTCTGCGAATTCCCAATCCTGACCCCAGACGCTGAGGACCTCCCGTCCGTTGCGCTGGATGGCAGGGAAACCATTCACCGTTGTTGTGGAGTACATCTCCGACTCCTTTATCTCTTGTTGAAACTTCATGCCGCGGCGCTTCCGCGGAATTGCACCTGTTGATTCAAGGCAGCTTTGGTAGGGCATGCCGCTCGCCAAACACGTAGGGGCGGCAACTCACTGAATTGCAAAGGGGCGGGAGATACACCTGGCTTCGAGCCACTGCCCACATTGCGGCAGTGCCCCGGAAAGGTCAGGACAATCCGCGGGCAAAAGCTTGTGAATGCAAGGCGAAGTCAGCGACAGGCCTCACAACCAGCGGACGAACCGGTTTAGCGTTTGGGTTTGCGAGGAAGGATTTTAGCGGCCAATTCGCGGAAGAGGTACGTTACCCAGGTTGGAATGGAACAATTGATTTGCAGATGTGAAGAACTTTTCTGTGAAAAAACCGAGTCCCCCTCTGGGCGGACTGCTCATCGCAGCAAGGAAACGCCGATAAATAACATGTGCGAATCTAAGCCAGGATTACTGTTCCCAAGATTCGCGTTCGAAATGTGGTGGTATTTGTATCCGAGATCAAACGCAGTACGGCGGTTGGATGTCAAAAACTGCACTCCGCCGCCCAGTTGGGCAGTAAAGTTGAATCTTGTTTGCCTGAACATCTGATGGTTGAAATAGAGGAAGCCCCCTCCACTAGTGAGGAACGGTTCGATATGGCGGAAGTGTACGAAGTTTACTTGTGCGCCTATGGGACTGCCACCAATACCATAGGAATACACTCGATGACCGCCGCCAGTCCGCGGATCGCCCACCAACGCCGAAGTGAAATCGAAACCCATCGAACCGCGAACGGTTCGCTCCAGTAAATGAGTCGTTCATACCGATTCTCGAACTGATAATTTCTTGCGTCTATCGTGTTCGAGAAAGCGTGACCATTTCCAAATGCACCTCCGTACCAAAAGGTGTATTCGCTGTAGGCGTGTTTTTGCTGTTCCTGTGCGAACGCAGAGTTCAGAAGAAAGATGCTAATCAGAATCGTGCCGGAAAACCCTGATATCCCATTGAGCAACCAAATACGCCTTCGTCGCTCGCCGCTACAGTTCCCCCTCGTTGATTTAGTCAGGTTTTGAGGAACTGACAACCGTTCGCATTCGATAGATTTCGTCATCATGGCTCTTGCGTATGCATTCGCGTTGCCATTCATTCATCAACTTGAAAAGACCGCGTTGCAGCTTCAGGGAGAACGGGAACGATCATCCTGATCTGCCCGGTAAGAGCGGGTTTAGTAACAGCTCCGCTCGTACGTGAGAATCGGCATTCTGATTCAACGATCGAGCTGCCCACACTGCGGCACTGACCTCGAAAGGTCAGAACAAATAGGACCGGGTGACCCCACATTGGTAGAAGGAGCAACAGGTTAAGCAAAGATCCCGATTGGTAGCCCACCTGCACTCTCCCGGATGAAGTTGAGTTCGGGCCCGGAGGGGCCAAGGCTAATGCTCGGTGCGTCTTTCGCGTGGCTTGTAGCCATCCTCGATTTCCTGTTTGGTTGCCACCACGGCAGCATCAGCAGAGTTTTCACACTCGAAGGAGAGACCTACCAGGTGTGCTGTGACTGCGGGGCCAGATTTGCATACTCGCTCGAAACGATGTCGATTGTGCGCCGTCTGCCACTGACCCCCATGCACACCAGGTTCCGAATTGCCTGACAGAAGAGAAGGCTACGAACTCGCGGTCGGCAAATGACAACAGAGTAGGGTTGAGACCACGAGTGCTTCGATGAACGGCTTCCCACCCGCGGTTGAGAAGGAAGCAAACGTACACAACGCGATTGGGACATCTTGAGGGTAACGAAATATGGAGACAACACCAGATTCGCAAGTACTTCGAGTTCAGGGGGAGGTTATCGTCCTCCATTGTTGGGCGTGTGGAACCGCCCACTGCCTGAACCTGGATTTATGTGCGCCAGGGGAACTGTGTCAGATGGTGTGTAGCAACAGCAATTGCAGAATGAGCATGTTTTTGGTCAATGAGCTGATAGTTGACGATAAGGCCAGAGATCGAATGTCGGAAAGCGAGCGAAGTGCACGCTCTGCCTATTCTAGGTTCTGGAAGTGAAAGGAATAAGCCGAGCACAGAGTCTTGGAGCGTGACATTGTGCTGAATGTCGTTGAGTACCGCAGCCCATTTGCAGGTTCATCGAAAGGCGCACAAGGGGGGCATCGGCCTTGAACCCACGACTGCAAGCTCTTGTGACCGAATATGGCGCATTTTCACAATTTTGGCCGCGAGTTTAACAGCAAAGCAGCGAGCGTCGCCTGGTTGGCTTGGAAGTAGAATTAATTGGTTTTCACGCTTCCGAACTCAATCACGTCGATCCAAGATGCCCTAAATGCCGGAATGTCAGGGCTGTATTGTTCGAGGTCGCGCACTATTTGCCACAAGAGGTAAGACCCGGCGACCCCAGCCTCACGTACAATATCGACTCTCATTCAAACTCAATTCTGTGTTTGCCTGCATTAGGCAACCGCGCGGCCGTTTCGGTCAGTGTTTACATTTCCTGGAGCCGGTCAATTGGCCCCTCATTTGAGATGGATCTTTCGTTCGAGGTCAAAACCTTCCTCAACAAGTGGGGCATTCACCAGCGCTAGACGCGTCTGTGTGGTCCCTCCACCCGAACTCCCCCAGAGGCGCTTTCGAGACTGCAGCACACATGGTTTGCGCTTGGCAATTGAGGTGCTATTCATCGGGCATGATGGTCATCATTCAATCTCACTGACCAATTCACCCAATGGCGGGCTCCATGCCCGCCACCTTCCTCTGCAGCGTGCGTTCTGGTACTTTGTTGGACAGCGCAGCGTGTGCACAAGATCGGCCGGCGCTCGACGGATTCACTACTTATCGGCGGCTGCTTTGCAAACGGGTACGCATTCTCGAATGCATCGTATTTCCCGCATCTTGGAAATGGAGTCATGTCATGGACTCACTCCTGCTATTCGTCAGCTTTTCGTTTTTCCGATGAGAGTGGTCGAAGTGCTACATCTCTAAATAGCATTTCAAAAACCTCGTTCGAATCCTTCCGTCGTAGTTCTTCGATGTCTTCCGTCAACTTGTCCCCTGCCCGGATGCGGACAATGGACCGCATTGCGGCAAGCCGCACCGAGTAGATCAGGCCAAAACCCTTTTCTCATGAACCTGATATTGGTTGCGGCATTGGCCCAATAGTTGCGTTATGAGCGACGGAGAGAGAGCAGGACAAGGTGCTTCGAGGACCAAGTTAATGTTTCGTGCGGAAATTCAATGGCTCGCGGACGGTCCGACCCTGAAGATGGCGGGGAAGCTTGTCGGTGAGTGGGCGGAGGAAGCCAGATCCCTGGTCACTACCAATGTAGTGCCCAAGGGATTGATCGTTGACCTCACAGATGTCAGCTATATCGATTCAGCCGGTCAGCGCTTGCTGATTTGGCTGGGTAGCGTCGGCGCGGTGTGTGTCGCGACGAATGACTACGCGGCTGCCATATGTGAACGACTGGGTCTGGTAGCAGTCGAGAGGATGCCGGCACGACTCAATCGCGCAAGGAGGAGAGGTCCTCAACTAGGCATTCCTGTGCAATTGGACCCGGCAGCTCGGCACCGGAAAGAGGAGAAATGATGTCCTGGTTTCACGGGAGCACAAAGTTTGCCGCTGCTCCCCCTCACGCGTCAGCAGCCGAAATCGTCGCTTGCTTCGGGAATCAAAAACATTTTCTGGAGAGGCTCGCTTTCTTGATCACTGGGGATCAGACGACGGCGGAACAGTCCGTCTCTGACGCTTGTGAGATCACGCTCCAGGGAAACAGCCCCTTTTCCGATTGGCTTCTCGAGTGGGCCAAGGCGGCGACGGTGAGCGCTGCTATATCGCTCCGAGGCGGTGAAATTCGAACATGTGAAGCGATGTTCGCCGATCAAAGATGCCCGCACGTCGAGCACCTCTGCCAGTTGGATGATGAGCCGCGCGCGGCTCGTCTAGCTTTCATACTCGGCATGGATGCCCAAAAATTGATTGCCGAACTGGATCCCCTATCCCGCGCAATTCTGGTTCTGAGAACTGCCATCCGATGCTCCATCCAGGACTGCAGTCTCCGTCTCAACGTTTCCCGCGCTGCGGTGATTGCCGCTAATTGCCTGGCAATGACTTGGCTTGATCACTGCTCCTTGAGGCCAGGGGAAGATGAAAACGTCTCGCAAACTCTCTAGAAGCAATGCAATCGGATTTTTGTGCCCTGCGCCTGGTTAATCGGCAGACGGCCACGGGCCTGAACATGGGAGGAATTCATGACGATCGAACTCGACGAGGACGACGCACGGCTGTTGTACGCGGTCGTGATCGAAAAAGCCCAGGAACACTCCAGTTATGCGAACACGTCCGAGGTCGCCGACAGGCTATGCAAGCTGGCGCGAAGAATTCAGCACCAACGCGAAGCCTTGCTGGCAGTAAATTAAGAGCGGATCGAAGTTCTCTCGTGAGGGTTTCTCAGAAAAAGTGACGGAACTGCACAGTCGTGCGTTTGCGATTCATTTTGCCTCGACAGCGAAATATCAGCCGGTTCTTGTTCTTGGCGAAGGTGCCGGC
>Ga0335082_10006976_pt1 | contig 12297 bp, 8 predicted proteins | sample Lox_Sample_41_FD_206718 | JGI IMG/M metagenome (GOLD analysis project Ga0335082, IMG submission 206718) | Soil microbial communities from Loxahatchee National Wildlife Refuge, Florida, United States - Lox_Sample_4.1 | ecosystem: Environmental > Terrestrial > Soil > Wetlands | place: USA: Florida...
GTGTGCAGGGTGAGCCAGCCGAGCGGGACGCTCGCGATCGAGAGCGCGAACGCCTCCCTATCGAGCTGCTTGGCCTCTCCGAACAGCGTGAAGATCGCCCACAGCGAGAGCGAGACGGCGCCGAGCGTGAGGAGGGTGATCAGCAGGACGCCCTCGTCCGCGTAGGTGGCGCGCCGCCGCATGTCGTCGGGCGTGGCGCGGAGGCAGAGAACCGCGGTCGATACCAGGTACACCGCGAAGAAGCAGTCGCCGGCCACGACGACGCGAAGCGCGGGCCGCAGCATGTCCATGCCCGCCCAGACCAGGCAGCCGAGCAGGGCGGCCGCGTAGAACCGGTCGTGATGGCGGACGTGTTTCTGGACCGAAGCGAGCAGCGCGACCTCCGACACCTCAGCCAAGGGCGGCCACCTCGTGGGGCGGACCCGGGGCGATGCGACCCGGCACGCACATGGCCGGCGATTCTACTGCGCCGAGCCTCCGGATTCCCTCCCAGCGAGACCTCCCGGGCCTGCGAGTCGGGCGGACGGGAGGCTTCCGGAGGCGCGGATTTCCGAGCGACGGGTAGGCGGATCGGGCCTTGTGAGCACGAACGCGCCGCGCAGACGCCCACGAGTAGAATGCACGTCGCTCGGGCGCCGGAGGAACCTCCCTCCGCCCGACCTGGCAAGAGGGATCCGGAGCCCTTCCTGCTAGCGCACGGCCAGAGGGAGCGAGGTCGGGCCACGCAGGATGGTGTTGTCGCCCCACGCGATCGACCCCGCGCCGAAGCGAAGGTCCGGGAAGCGCTCGATCAGCCCTTCGAACGCGATCTGGGCCTCGAGCCGCGCGAGCTGGGCCCCGAGGCAGTAGTGGATCCCGTGGCCGAAGGAGAGCGGGTGCACGTCCTCGCGCGCGATGTCCAGACGCTCCGGATCCGCGAACCGCGCCGGATCCCGGTTCCCCGCGCCGAGCAGCAGCACGAGCTGCTCGCCGCGCCGGATCTTGCGCCCGCGGAGCTCGCCCTCCTCGAGCACGATCCTCGAGGTGAGCTGGACCGGGCTGTCGTAGCGCAGCAGCTCCTCGACCGCGCCCGGAATTCGCTTGGGCTCGCGCCGCAGCCGCTCGAGCTGCTCGGGATGGCGGAGCAGGGCGATCATCCCGTTGCCGATCAGGTTGGTGGTCGTCTCGTTGCCCGCGACCAGCAGGAGCACGCAGGTGGAGAAGAGCTCCTGGGTCGAGAGGCGGTCGCCGGCCTCCTCCGCCGCGACCATCGCCGAGAGCAGGTCGTCGCGCGGCTCGCGCCGGCGCGTCGCGACCTCGTCCTCGAGATACCGCATGAGCTCCCGGAAGCCCTTTCCTCCGCGCCGGCGATCCTCCTTGGTCCCGTCGCCGAGAAGCCGCACCGCCTCGTCCGACCCGTGGCGGAAGCGCGCGCGGTCGGCGGACGGGATGCCGAGCATCTCGGCGATGATCGCGACGGGGAGCGGCGCGCCGAACTCCCGCACGAGCTCGATCTCGCTCCGACCTTCGAGCCCCCCTAGCAGCTCGTCCACGACCGCCTCGATGCGCGGTCGCATGCGCTCCACCGCGCGCGGCGTGAACGCCTTGCTGACGAGCCCGCGCAGGCGCGTGTGGTCCGGCGGGTCGATGCGCAGCATCGACGCCAGCCCATCGTCGTACATGTCCGGCAGGCCGGCGCGCCGGCCCCGCGCGCGCAGCCGCGCGCGGCGGCTCCAGTTGCGCTCGTCCGACGAGTAGCGGCGGTCGGCGAGCACGCCGAGGATGTCGTCGTAGCGAGAGAGCACCCAGCCGCCCGCCGCATAGCTGCGGTGGATCGGATCGCGCTCGCGCAGCTCGGCATAGAACGGGTAGGGGTCGACCCGCAGGTCCTTGCGCTTCGGGTTGAAGACGACCCCGGTCTCGAGGCCCTCGCGCGCGGCGCGCAGAAGCATGTCGACGGCGAAGAGCGCGTCGTCGAGTCGCTCGATGACGGTCACGATTCTCCTCCCTGGCGCGCGGGCTTGGCGTTGTGCAACCCACGTGCCTGCGCGAAACGCTGCCTCGGCAGCGCTCCCGCTGCAGCGGCAGCCGCCGGAGGCGCAGGCTACGCACTGCATGCAGCGCGCGCTCGACACGGAGACGGGGTAGAGTGGAGGGAGTGGCGAACGCGACGCGACGAGGGCGCACGAGGGGGGTCGGCGCAATCGGCGTGGCGCTGCTCTCGCTGCTCCTCTCCGGCTGCGCGTTCCCGCGGCTTCCGTTCGGCGGACCCGAGCCGCTCCTCGAGACGGTGGTCGAGGGCAGCGGGTCCGCGAAGATCCTGATCCTCGACGTGGACGGCGTTCTCACCGAGGGCGAGGAGACGAGCGCCTTCGGCCTGGTCTCGCACGAGAGCCAGGTGGCGCGCATCCGCGAGCAGCTCGACGCCGCGCGCGAGGACGCGCGCGTCGTCGCCGTGGTGCTGCGGATCGACAGCCCGGGCGGCACCGCCGCGGCGAGCGATCTCATCTACCACGAGATCGCGCGCTTCAAGGAGAAGAAGAAGGTGCCGGTCCTCGCGCAGCTCATGGGCGTGGCGGCATCGGGCGGCTACTACGTGGCGATGTCCGCCGACGCGATCTACGCGCAGCCGACCACCGTCACCGGATCGATCGGCGTGATCTTCGAGGGCGTGAACGTCTCCGGGCTGATGGAGAAGCTCGGGATCGCCGACCAGACGCTGAAGTCCGGCGCGCTGAAGGACGCGGGCTCTCCGCTGCGGCCGATGACACAAGCCGAGCGCGCGCAGCTCCAGAGCGTGATCGACCTCCTCTACGCGCGCTTCTGCGACGTGGTCGCCGCGGGCCGCCCGAAGCTCGGAGCCGAGCGCGTGCACGAGCTCGCCGACGGACGGGTCTACGCCGCGCCCCAGGCGCTCGACGCGGGGCTGATCGACGGAATCTCCTACCTGCCCGATGCGATCGACGAGGCGCGTCAACGAGCCGGCGTCGACCGGGCGCGCGTGATCGTCTACCGCCGAAGCAGCGAGTGGGCGGAGAACATCTACTCGCGCGCTCCGATCGGCGCGGGCCCGCGCGCCGCTGCGCCGGCGGTACCCGACTCGCTCCGCCTCGATCTGGGCCTCGACCTGCGCCCGCCGCTCAGCGGCCCGGCCTTCCTCTACCTCTGGTGGCCGGGCGTCGGGTAGCCGCGGCGGGCATGGGCAGTCGGCCGATGCACCCGCGTCAGGACCTCGGCATGCTTGCAAGCGCGTCGCGCACCGCACGCTCCACGTCGGGGCGCAGCGGGCGGGTCAGCTCCGTCTCGAGCGCGCGCTTTGCCTCCGGTCCATCGAGCCGCGCCAGCGCCTGCGCCGAGCGGATCTGATAGCGCGCGAGGTAGCTCGCGAGCTCGGCGGCGATCCAGGCGTCGGCGTCGACCTGCACGGGCGAGTCCAGGTGGCTCTTCGCGTACTCGACGAGCTGTGCGTGCCTCCTCTCGAGCCCGCGCCGCAGCTGCTCGCGTGCGGCAGGCGAGGGTCCGTGCTCGAGCGTCGCGACCAAGGTGGGGACTGCGGGGGAGCCTATTCGGAGCACGGCGTCGAGCTCTCCGTCCACACACTCGTCGCACTCGAGCCACGCCTCGATCGCGCGCCGCGTGACCACCACCGGGTCCGGTGGCAGGATGCGCGCCTCCACGGCTGCGGTTGCCGTCGGCGCGGCCGGAGTCGATGCCTGTTCCGAGCGCTCCGCACGACACCCGAGTGCGACGACGGCGCCGAGCAGCCAAGCCACCCGCTGCGGACCTCGCCCTCTCACGGGCGCATCCAGTCGAGCCCGAGCGCCGGGCAGTCGAGGGTCGCAGTCTTGGCGGGACAGTCGCGAGTGGCTCCCGTGCGAACGCCGTTCGCGTTCAGGCGCGAGTGGATGTCGACGTTGAAGCGGAACGCCTGGCCCAGCGAGAAGAGGTCGCGCGTGGCCGGCCCCCCGCCCCACATGACGTTCTCGTCGGTGAATCCGTCGACCCCGTTGACGTGACCCCATGTCTCCGTGTCGCCGAACAGCGAAAACGCGTGGCCGAGCTCATGGGCGAGCGATGCGATGTTCGCGATCGTGCCGATGAAGATCACGTTGCGGTCGCCCTCGCAGTTCTCCCCCGTGCTCGGAGACGCCGTGTAGTAGACGTTGAGCTGATTCGGAACGTAGAAGCCGCTCGGCGGCACGCCGCCAGAGCACCCCAGGAGGAGGGCGGGGGGTACGGGGTTGATCGGCGCGATCTTCGGCTTGAACCGGATCCCGGTCTTATTGTCGTCGTAGATCAGGTTCGCGTTGTCGAGATCCATCTGCGGGCCGCCCGGCGGAAGCCAGGTGGGCAACGCCACCCAGAGGTTGATCGGGGCCTCGAGGATCGGGTCGAGCTCCGCCGGGACCTGATCCCCACAAGCGTCCGTCCAACTCGTCACCGGGGAGAGCATCCTCATTGCGTCGCCCTTGGAGAAGACGAAGAGCTCGGAGGTGCTGCAGCTCCCCTGGGAGAGCACGCTGCCGACGTCGACCGTCGCCTCCCCGCGATACAACTCGTCGTTGACACAGCCTCCGGCGCGCCGGTCGTCGAGGAGCAGCACCGAGCGATCGCCCTCGCGGTTCATCGATTGCGCCACCGTATCGCAGGGATTGCCAGCACCGACCGTGCAGTGTTCGAGCGCATAGTGGACGTAGAATTCGTTCACGACGACGGCGCCGACCCGCTGCTCGACCGCGACGTCGATCGCGCCGACCTGGCCGCCTCCGCCCGCATTCACGTCGCCGCGCTGCAGCCTGGCGAGCGCCGCCTCGTCGAGGCGCAGCCGAAGCGTCGCTACGGGGACTCGCTCGCCCGCACCGCCCAGGCCCCGGAGCGTCGCGGTCCCATGCCCGACGATCGCGCCTTGGTCAGTCGGCCTCGCGTCCCCCTCGACCTGCGGGGGACGCGCCAGGCCTTCGAACGCCACTTCGAGCGATCCCATCGCGTCCCCAGTGGCCTGTACCTGCCAGTCGAGCAGGGCGGATGCCGGGCAGCCCGGACAACAGTCGACCAGTTGGCAGCCGACGGGGATCTCGATCGGCTCCGCCAGCGGCGGGGCGGGGGTCGATATGTCGATACAGACGTGCACCACGCGATCCCAGGGCGCGGCCGACGCCGGCCCCGACGCAAGGAACACCGCGAGTGCGAGCGCGGCGGGCGCTCCCCGCATCGCTAGGCCGCCTCCAAGCGCGCGCGCGGCAGCGCGAACACGTCGCGTGCTTCCCGCAGTCCGCGGATTGGCGTCTCGGGGTGCTCGACGAAGTCGCGGACGGTCTCTCCGGCGGCTGCGTGCGTCGCGGCGTCGATCACGATCAGCGCGTCGAGGTCGCGAGCCAGCATCTGGAGGCGCGCGGCGAAGTTGGTGGTGTTGCCGATCGCCGACCAGATGATGCGGTCGGAGGAGCGGATTGCGCCGACATAGGCCGGGCCGGTGGCCAGGCCCACGCCGACCTCCAGCCGGCTCCGCTCTCGCCCGGGCCACGCGAGGGCACCCACCTCTTCGACGATCTGGCGCGCGGCCGCGAGCGCCTGGCGTTCCTTGGCGGGGAGCGGATCGGGCGCCCCGAAGACCGCCATCATTCCATCGCCGTTGAACTCCACGACGGTCCCGCCGTGGGCCGTCACCGCGCGCGCCACCGTCTCGGTGTAGCGGCTCACTGCGAAGAAAATCTCCTCGGCGCGCCTCCCCTCCGCCAACGCCGTGTAGCCGCGCAGATCCGCAAAGAGCACGGAGACGACCTGCTCGCCCGCCTCCGGGCTGCGACCTTGCACGAGCCGAGCGGCGATCGACGCGGGCACGTACTGACGCAGTCTCTCCTGCAAGGTGCGCGCCTCGCGCAGCAGCTCTTCGCCTCCGAAGCGCGCGATCGACGCCGAGATGCTCGCTCCCACCACGCCGAGCAGGGCGAGGTCGGTAGGGGTGTAGATGTCACCCGAGCCCTTGCGTCCCAGCACGACGAGACCGGCCAGCTGTGCCTCGTATGTGACCGGCATCAGGACCGCGGCGCCCAGGCTTCCTAGCGCGGCCAGGTCCGTCGAGCTCAGCCGATCGCCGAGCGTGCGACCCCGCTCCAGGTCGACCGCCGACCTGCGCTCCGCCAAGGCCTCCAGCAAGGGGCTCTCGAGATCGAAGTGCGGCGTGACGGCGCTCCCTTGCGTGAAGACGGGCTCGAAGGCTTCGTCCCCGCGCGCGTAGATCACGCACGAGGCGGGCCGGAGCAGTGCGTCGAGACGCTCACCGACGAGCTTGGTGAGCCGGGTCGCGTCCTGGGCATCGCCGACGTCGGCAGCGAGTCGATCGATGCCTGCCTGCAGTGCATGCCGTTCGGCGAAGAAGGTCCGCTCGAGGAGCGGACGCAGCGCCGGCTCCAGGCGGATCACGGAGTAGACGAGGAGCGCACCGACACCGACTCGCACCAGGTTCGGATCGATTCCGGCGCGGGACGATGCGAGGTCGGCCAGCCACGGCACCACCGCGAAGGCGCCTGCGCCGAGGATCAAGAACAAGATCGTGTAGGACGCCGCACCGCTGATCAGGCGATCGATGTCGAGCATGTTGGAGCGGGTGACGGCGATCACGATCGAGATCGGAATCGCGATCAGGAACGCCTGGCTCGCATGCCACCACTCCGCGAGGTCGGGCCAAAGCGACGCTGCAACGTCGCCGAGCAGGACGGGGGCCATGCCTGCGTAGGCCCCGAGCAGGACCCACCGCACCTGACGCCGCCCGAGCGCGCTCGCCCGCCGGTAGTTCCGCGTTGCCACCATGAGGATTGCCGCGATGACGAGGCCGCCGAGCGCGGGGTTCGCCCGTGTGCCTAGCTCGTGCGAGAAGGGAATCCCCATCCACTTGCTGCTCCAGCTCAGACCCACTGCCACGAAGAGCCACGGCCAGAGCGGATGGCGCTTGCCGCGGGGCCAGGCGCCTTCCGGGAAGTGCAAGGCTGCCAACACCATGAGGGGCGCCCACAGGCATCCCGCGACGCTGCGCACGATCAGATAGGCGTAGGTCTGCCAGACCGCGGGCCCCTGGAAGCGCAGCGAGGTGAGCGTCCACACTAGCGTGGCGACCGCCCAGGGCCCGACCACGCTCGCGTGGGGGGCGCGAAGCAGAATGAGCACGGCGATGAGGGCGGAGACGAACGCGACCGCGGCGTCCCTCCACACGCTGCCGTCGCTGATCAGGGGCTCGCGCGATAGCTCGCGCTTGCCGTCGCGCTCGTACTCGACCGCGACCGTGTTGCCTTCGGCCGCCGCGTACATCCGCGCGTACACGGTCCAGGGCATCGCCCCTCGCAGGTCACTCGAGCCGAGGCGAATCAGGTGATCGCCGGGGCGGATGCGGCTCGAGGCGGCTGGGTAGCCCGGCCGCAGGCGCGCCACCGACGGATAGGCCTCCGCGCTCGCCGGTCGACCTACCAGCAAGTGGGTCTGGAGTGGTTCCCCGCGAATCCCTTCCCGAACGAACAGGGCGAAGCACGCGAGCCAGATCGTGACCAAGGTGGCGAGGAATACGAGTTCTAGAGGGCGCAGCCTCTTCATCCCGAACCCGCGCTGGACGGTGGCTACCGATGCTGCGGCGCGGATCCAGCGTCGCGAGTCAACCACCCGACGCGAACGATAGGCACGGCCGACTTCTTGCCACCGCAATCGCAGTCGCAGTCGCTGGCCAACATCGCGAGTCCAAACATGGCGAGCACGACGAAGCGCATCGGTTGCACCTCCGGATCGCATCCTATCACGTCCCTACCCGAGGGGGAATCGAGTTTCGGGCCACGAGCCCGCTTTCGCGGAGGGGAGCACTGGCGTAGGATGCACGCGCGGGTGAGAGGCGCTCTGGAGGGTGAGCGCCTTGAGCGATGTGACCTGCGCCTGCTGCGCGCCTCTGGTCGCGGAGATCCGCGCGCGCGGCCTCGACCCCGAGCCGCTCGTCGCCGGGCTCGACCTGCCGATCTCGGCCTTCGAAGACCCCGGCAATCGCGTGCCGTGGGATCCCTTCACCGTGTTCGCGCGGCGCGCGGCGGAGATGCTCGGAGGGGCAGATCAGATCGAGGAGATCGCTCTGCGAGCGGCTCCCGGCAGCGTGCCCCGCCTGCTGCGGCGCCTGCTCCCGCACCTCGGCAGCGCGCGGCCGTTCTACCTGGTCGGCACGCGCTGGTGGGGACCGTGGGTCTTTCGCGGCACTCGCGCCACGTGCGAGGAGCTGGCCGACGGACGGCTGCGCGAGGTGATCGAGATCCTGCCGGGCTACGCCGAGTGCCCGCAGTTCTTCCAGGGGATCCGCGGCGTGCTGCGCGCGATGCCGCTCCTCTTCGGCCAACCCGAAGCGCTGGTGGACCTCCGGCACGACGGACGCCGCGGCGAGTTCCTGATCACGCCGCCGCCGGCCAGGCGTCGTCTCAGGAACCTCTTCCGCCGCCGCGCCAGCGTCTCCGCGCTGCCCGGCGACCTCGAGGAGCTCGGCTTCCAACAGGAGCAGCTTCGCGAGAGCATGCGCCGTACGCGCGTCGCGGGCGTGCTGCTGGCCGAGAAATCGCGCCGCCTCGAGACGCTGCATCGCCTCGGCCGCGAGCTCTCGCACTGGCAGGACGAGGGCGAGCTCGCCCGTGCGGTGATCCGCCTGCTCGAGCAGCAGTTCCGGCTGCGCGGGGCCCGAATCTCGGGACGGACGCGCGAAGGCGACAGCCTCGCGACGCTCGCGGCGTGCGGCGATCGCTCGGGTACGCCGTCGGCGACACACGCTCTCGCGGCCGGCAGCGGCACCGTAGGACGCCTCGAGCTCTGGGGATTCGGCGGAAGCAACGGCGCCGGGCACGACGAGGTATTGCTCCGCGAGCTCCTGCCGTGGATCGGTGTCGCCCTCGAGAGCGCGCAGTCGGAGGCTGCGATCCGCGGTCTCACGCAGTGGCTCCAGGCCGACCTCGCCGATTGGGCCCGCCTCGAGCGCGGGCTCGAGGGAGCTCTCGAGGGTCGGACGGCGCTGGAGGGCGAGGCGCTGCGAGGCCACGAGGACGAGTCGGAGACCATCCTCCTGGTGGAGGGCGACCGCGGGCTGCGGCGCGTGGCGCGCGAGCTCCTCGAGATCGAGGGCTACACGGTCATCGAGGCCGCAACCCGCGCCGACGCGCTCGCCATCTGCTCGTCACAGTCGACGCCGATCCACCTGCTCGTCACCGACGTGCTCGCTCCCTCGGTCGGCCGCGAGGTGGCGGGCCAGGTGATGCGGCTCCATCCGGAGCTGCGCGGCCTGATGATGCTGCGGCTCCGGTCCTCACGGGCCACCGCTAGGGTCCTTTTCCCTACAGAAAACTAGCCGCTCCGCCGATCCCAAGAGGCGGATGGGTGCCTTCCGCGAGCTGCTCGAGGCCTGCGACCTCGCCGGCCACCTCGCCACCGAGCTCGGAATCGGGCTCCAGATCGCCGGGGACGAGGCCCTCGACGGGCGCACGGTCGTGCTCGGCGACCGCCGGGTCGTCAACTTCACGTCGTGCAGCTACCTCGGCCTCGAGCTGGACCGGCGGCTCGTGGAGGGTGCCGTCGACGCAGCCCGTCGCTTCGGCACGCAGCTCTCTGTCTCCCGCGCCTTCCTCTCGGCGCCGCCCTACGCGCCGCTCGAGGCGCTGCTCGGCGAGATCACGGGCGGCCACGCGCTGGTGACGCCCAACACGACGCTCGCCTCGGCGTCGGCGCTGCCCTCCCTGGTCGGCGAGCGCGACGCGGTGCTGCTCGACCATCAGGTCCACATGACGGTGCAGACGGTCGTTCCGCTCCTCCAGCGCGCTGGAGTCGCCGTCGAGTACGTCCGTCACGGACGCCTCGATCGGCTCGAGGAGCGGATCGCGGCGCTATCGCAGAGCCATCCCCGGGTCTGGTTCCTCCTCGACGGCGTCTACAGCATGCACGGCGATCTGGCTCCGATCGACGCGCTGGCCTGGCTGCTCACGCGTCACGAGCAGCTCCATCTCTACGTCGACGACGCGCACGGCACGAGCTGGACCGGCCGCCACGGGCGGGGCCACGCGCTCGAGCACCTGCCCGAGCGCGAGCGCGCCATCGTCGCCCTCTCGCTCAACAAGTCGTTTGCCGCGGCGGGCGGTGCGTTGGTGCTCCCCGACGAGGCGACGCGGCGCTGGGTGCGGCACACCGCGGCGCCGCTCGCCTTCACCGGACCGGTCCAGCCGCCGATGCTCGGCGCCGCGCTCGCTTCCGCCCGCATCCACCTCTCCGGTGAAATCGAGGCGCTGCAGGCGGAGCTCCGCGAGCGGATCCGACATGCGAATCGCCGCGCGGAGGAGCTCGAGCTCCCGCTGCTCCACCGTCGCACGGTCGTGCCGATCCGCTTCATCGGCCTCGGCCCGCGCGCGGCCTCGACCGCGATGGCCGTGCACCTGCTGGAGCGCGGGCTCCTCGCGAGCTGCGCGATCTTCCCGGCGGTGCCCGCGCACCAGACCGGGATCCGCTTCACGCTGACGCGCCACCACCAGCTCGAGGACATCGACCGGCTGCTCGAGGAGATGGCGCGCTTCCTCCCCGAAGCCCTGCGCCGCGGCGGCGTCGCGCGCACGGAGGTGGATCGCGCGTTCGGCGCCGAGCCGCAGCCCGCCGCACGGAGCGCCCGCAGCGCGCCGGCGAGCGCGCTGCGCCTCGAACGCGCGGGCTCGATCGCGGAGCTCGACGCGCGCGAGTGGGACCGCCTGCTCGGCGCGCGCGGCAGCTTCGACGCAGGCGGACTGCGCTACCTCGAATCGACCTTCGGGCCGCACCAGAAGCCCGAGCAGCACTGGCGCTTCCAGTACTACGTCGTGCGCGACGCGGCCGGCGCGCCGGTGCTCGCTACCTTCTTCACCGAGGCGTGGATGAAGGACGATATGTTCGCCGACGCAGCGCTCTCGCGGGAGGTCGAGCGCCGGCGGCGGAGCGATCCCGCCTTCCTCACCTCGCGCGTGCTGGCGATGGGCTCGCCGCTCACGGAGGGCGACCACCTCTACCTCGACCGCGCCGGCGCCTGGCGCGATGCGCTCGCGCTCCTCGCCGCGGACGTCTCCGAGCGCGCCGAGACGGCGGGTGCGCGGCTCGTGGCGCTGCGCGATCTCCCCTTCGACGCGGAGCTCGCGCCCGTCCTGCAGGAGCTCGGCTTCACGTCGGTCCCGGCGCCGACCTCGATGGTGGTCGAGGTCGATTGGACCTCGCGCGATGCGTATCACGCCCGGTTGTCGAAGCGGGCGCGGCGCTTCCAGCGCGAGCAGGTCGAGCCCCACGCCGATTCCTTCGAGGTCGCGATCCTGCGCGCCGGCGACCCCGCCCCGTCCGCCGAGGCATGGGCACACCTCCACCGCCTCTACCGGAACGTCTGGGAGCGCAGCTTCCATCTCAACACGTTCGCGCTGCCCGAGGACTTCCTGCCGCGCATGCTCGAGCATCCCGGCTTCGAGATCGTGACGCTGGCGCTGCGCGCCGAGAGCCGCCGCGGCGGCGCGGCGCCTCCGCGCGCCTTCTTCGCCGCGCGAGCCGGCCCCGAGCAGTACGTGCCCATCGTGGTCGGGCTCGACTATCGCCACGTGCAGGAGCACGGCGCCTATCGCCAGAGCCTGGCGTGGATGCTGCGGCGGGCCGAGCAGCTCGGCCGCAGTCGCCTCCTCCTCGGGATGGGCGCGGAGCTCGAGAAGCGGCGCTTCGGCGCGCGCCCGGTGGCGCGCCGGGTCTGGATCCAGCTCCTGGACCAGCTCCACGCCCAGGTGCTCGCGCTCCTCGCCGGCGACGTCCACGCGCGAGGGCGCCGGAGCTAGCCGCTATGCGCCGAGCGCCTTGCGCAGCACCTCGCCCGCGAGCGCGATCGACTCGAGCTCGTGCCCGTTGGCGGGAAGGTTCACGACGAGCCCGTCGAGGCCCGCCTCGACGACCTTGCGCTGCACCACCTCGCCGACCGCGTCGCGGTCGCCGATCACCAGGATCTTGCCGATCTGCTCGCGCATGGCCGCCGGCAGCGTGTTCCAGTCGAGCCCGCGACGCGCGAGCAGCGCGTCGCGCGCCGCCTCCGCCTTCGCGGTGGTCTGCCCGACCACGAGCGAGAACAGCACCGAAACGCCGATCCCCGCGCGATCGCGCCCGATCTCGGCGCAGTGCCGCTCGAGCACGTCCAGCTTGCGGGGCACCTCGTCGAGCGGGCACGGCAGGTTGCTCTCGTCCGCGTGCTCGGCGACGAGGCGAAGCGTCCTCTTCTCGCCGGCACCGCCGATCATGAGCGGGATGCCGCCCGCCTGCAGCGGCGCGGGCCGG
>Ga0335082_10006977_pt1 | contig 12297 bp, 10 predicted proteins | sample Lox_Sample_41_FD_206718 | JGI IMG/M metagenome (GOLD analysis project Ga0335082, IMG submission 206718) | Soil microbial communities from Loxahatchee National Wildlife Refuge, Florida, United States - Lox_Sample_4.1 | ecosystem: Environmental > Terrestrial > Soil > Wetlands | place: USA...
TAACCAAACGAAGCGACCTGGGAAAAGTTTCTGCCGAGAAACAGATGCTCCGGGCATCTGATGAAGGGGCGGCACTCGTCCGCAACGCTTGCCGTAGTCACGTGTTAAGGACCATTGGGACATGAAGGTGTTTGACAGACTCAAAGGGATCACGCGGTTGCTGGCGGTCCTGGCCATGGCGGGGGGGCTGGCAGCTGCCCAGCAGCCCGCGAAGCCGCCGGCGCAACCTCCGGCACCGCGCGGCCAGCAGCAGCAAAAGCCCGAGCAGAAGATCACCCCGGAGCAGGCCAAGGAGCTGTTCGCGTCGGTGGACGAGATCCTGAAGTTTGCCAGCGAGGATTCGCAGCTCCCCATCCGCGGCCCCGTGAAACGCGAGCTGATGTCGCGGTCGCAGCTCCATCAGTACCTGGTCAAGAAGATCGCCGAGGATCGCGAAACGCAACGCATGAAGCGGTCGGAGGCGGTGCTGAAGAAATTCGGCCTGGTGCCGTTGGATTTCCAGCTGGAGAAGTTCCTGCTGGCGCTGCTCGAAGAGCAGGTTGCGGCCTTTTACGAGCCGAAGACCAAGACCGTGTACCTGCTGGACTGGGTGGACCCGGACACCCAGCGCCCGGTGCTCGCCCACGAGCTCACCCACGCGCTCCAGGACCAGAACTTCGATCTGGATCAATGGATGAAGGTGAAGCCGGATCCGCCCGGCAAAGACGACTCCGCCGACAAGCCGACGGACCCCTATGACATGGAGCCGGACGAGGCGCGGGCCGCCCGCGAGGCGGTCACCGAAGGCCAGGCGATGGTGGTGTACATGGACTACGCGCTGGCGGGCAGCGGCCGCACCGTCGCCGATTGCCCCGCCCTGACGGAGCTGTTCAAGCAGCAGACCGCCGAATCGACGAAAGACTCTCCTATCCTGGAGTCGGCGCCCATGTACATACGGGAGTCGCTGATCTTCTCCTACACGTTCGGCCTGGACTTCGAGCAGAAACTGCTGGCGGCCGGGGGCAAGCAGCTGGCGTTCGACGCGGCCCTTCGTGTGCCGCCCGCCGACACCCGCCAGATCATGGAGCCGCAGAGGTATCTGGACCGGGAGAAGCTTCCGCCACTGGCGTTCCCGCGCATCAAGGAAGGCGTCGAGAAGAGCAAATACGTCAATTACGACGCGGGAGAGATCGGCCAGTTCGACATCTACGTCATGCTGAAGCAATTCTCGAAAGAGAAGGCGGCGGAGGAAGAGGCGAGCACGTGGCGTGGCGCCGTCTACTGGGTGGTCCAAAAACCGGGCCTTGAAAGGAAACAGCCGGTCCAGCCCAGCGACCTGGCACTCTTCTACTTGTCGCGATGGGCGACGCCCGGCGATGCCACCAGATTCGCGGAGCAGTACCGCTCGTGGCTGCCACAGCGTTACAAACGGGTGGAGCAGGCGGCGGCCTCCGCGACGGCCGGCGATTTTGCCCAGCGGGTATCGCGGAGCAGCCGCTGGAGCACGGAATCAGGCCCGGTTTACATCGAGGCCTGGGGACAGCTCGTCATCGTGCTGGAGGGTTTCGATGACCGCACCGCCGCCGGCATCCGCGAGACGGTGCTGGAAAAGCCGCCCGCCGACGTCCCCAAGACCGGACCGGAAGTTCCGAAGCCCGAACCGCAGCCGACGCCTCTGATCGTGCCGCCACCTAAACCCGCGGTGGGGATTCACTAGCACGAACCCATCGCCGCCGCTAAAGAGCGCTTCTGTATAATCGGCGGTTCGATTTCTAGGAGCGCACTTTGCAGGTGGAGATCGGCATCATCGGCGGCAGCGGGCTGTATTCCATGCCCGGACTCAGCGATACCAGGGAAGTGGATCTCGATACCCCGTTCGGCGAGCCTTCCGATTCTTACGTGCTGGGCACCCTCGAGGGACGGCAGGTAGCTTTCCTGGCGCGGCATGGTCGCGGACACCGCATCCTGCCCAGCGAACTGAACTTTCGCGCCAACATCCACGGCTTCAAGCAGCTCGGAGCGGAACGAGTTATCTCGATGTCCGCGGTGGGGTCACTGAAGCAGGAGCACGCGCCACTCCAGTTCGTCATCCCCGACCAGTTCATCGACCGGACTTTTTGCCGCATTTCGACGTTCTTCGGCGATGGAGTCGTGGCCCACGTCGCCTTCGCCGATCCGGTGTGCGGCGATACCACCAAGGTGCTGGAGACGGCCTGCCGCAACGCGCGCGTGGTCGGCAAGCGCGGTGGCACCTACGTCTGCATTGAAGGCCCCCAGTTCTCCACCAAGGCGGAATCGAACCTGTACCGCAGTTGGGGCGCCGATGTCATCGGCATGACCAATCTCCAGGAAGCCAAACTGGCCCGCGAAGCCGAGCTTTGCTACGCCACCGTGGCCATGGTCACCGATTACGACTGCTGGCATCCGGAGCATGAGTCGGTGACTCTGGAGCAGGTCGTGGCGAACCTTCTGAAGAACGCGGAGAACGCCTGCGCGGTGGTGCGGGAGGCGGTGAAAGCGATGCCCAAGGAGCGCAGGTGTGCTTGCGGCTCGGCGCTGGCCAAGGCCATCGTCACCGATCCGGCAAAGATACCGCCCAAGACGCTGGAGCGGCTGAAGCTGATCGCCGGCAAGTACCTCGGACCGGGAGCCAGGGCGTAATGGCTCTGCTGGTGGTCGGATCTCTCGCCTTTGACAGCATCAAGACCCCGCACGGCAAGGCGGAGCGCATCCTGGGGGGTTCGGCGACCTACTTCTCGCTTGCCGCCAGCTACTTCACCGAGGTGCGCGTGGTCGGGGTGGTCGGCGAAGATTTCACGGCTGAGCACGAAGCGGTGATGAAGGTGCGCGGGGTGGACACCCGCGGCATTCAGCGCGCCAAAGGGAAGACCTTCTTCTGGTCGGGCGAGTACAGCGAGAACCTGAACGAGGCCAAGACCAACGTCACCGAGCTGAACGTCCTGGAAGATTTCCAGCCGGAGATCCCACGCGGGTATTCCGACTCAGAGTTCCTCTTCCTGGCGAACATCGATCCGGTCCTGCAGTCGCAGGTGCGGCGGGCGATGTCGAGCGCGCGGTTCGTCGGCGGTGACACCATGAACTTCTGGATCGGGGGCAAGCCGCGAGAACTGGCCGACACGCTGAAGCAGATCGACGTGATGCTGATCAACGATGGTGAAGCCAGGATGCTCGCGAAAGACCATTCGCTGCCGCGGGCGGCGAACAAGATCCTGGCCAAGGGACCCAAGGCGCTGGTCATCAAGCACGGAGAGTACGGCGCGACTGTCTTCTTCCGCGAGGGCGCGTTCGGGATCGGGCATCACCCCTTCCGCGCGCCCGCCCTGCCCATCGAGGAGGTCAAGGACCCGACCGGCGCCGGCGATTCGTTCGCGGGGGGCTTCATGGGATACATCGCGTCGCAAGACGGGCTCAACCGCGAGGTTTTCAAGCGCGCCATGTTCTATGGCGGCGTGATGGGTTCGTTTGCGGTCGAATGTTTCGGGACCGAACGTCTCCGGAACCTCAGCCGCGACGAGATCGACGCGCGTTTCCAGATCTTCCGCGAGCTGACCCACCTGGAGTAGGCGCAAGCGGCACCGTTTACAATCTTTCCCGGTGAGCGAGCGGATCACCCAGATCGAGCTGCGCATCGTCGGCTGGCTGGCCGCGATCGTGTCGATCGTCTCGTTCCTTGCGTTCTACCAGCGTGACCAGATCATGCTGTCGGGCGATGCGGTGGCGCACATCGGCATCGCCCGCAGGGTCTTCGACTCGCTCACTCCGGGCCCCCTTCAACTCGGCACCGTATGGCTGCCCCTGCAACACCTGCTCATCCTCCCGTTCATCGTCAGCGACCGGTTGTGGCGGACCGGCGTGGGGGGCTCGGTGCCGTCGTTGGCCGGATATGTCCTTGCGGTGGCCGGCGTCTTCCGCCTGGCGAGGGTCGGACTCGAAGAGTCAGACCTGAGGGATCAGGCCGCAGCAGCAGCCTGGTTCGCTGCTTTGTTGTTCGCCTTGAACCCGAATCTTCTCTACGTTCAGGCGACCGCGCTCAATGAATCGCTTTACCTGGCGGAGTCGGCCTGGGCGATCGGGTTCTTTCTGGATTTCACGAAGTGGGTGCGCCTGGAAGCCTGGGACGCAGCGGCCCAGGCGCTCCGGCGCTGTGCGGTGGTCTTGGCGGCGGCCATCCTGACCCGCTACGACGGATGGTTCCTGGCGACCATCTGCGGATCAGGGCTGGTCCTGATGATCTGGCGGGAGACGCCCCTGCGGGCGTCTCTACGAGACGCGGCGCCCACGAGGCGGGCGGTGACGGCGTTCATCCTGTTGCTGGCGCTGACCCCGGCGCTGTGGTTGGCTTACAACTACGGGGTCTTTCACGACCCATTGGAATTTGCTCGCGGACCATACTCGGCGCGAGCCATCCTGCAGCGAACCACGCGGCCGGGGGACGCGTTCTATCCCGGCTATCACAGCCTGGGGGTCGCGGCGATGTACTTCCTGAAGTGCGCCAGGCTGAACGTCGCCGAAGGGAGATGGGAGCCCTGGCTGCTGCTTCTGGCAAGTGCCGGCACGGTGATCATGGTTGCCCGGCGGCGATGGACGTGGCTGCTGCTGTGGGCGCCGCTGCCGTTCTATGCCATCTCGATCGCATACGGCGGCGTGCCCATCTTCATTCCCACCTGGTGGCCGTTCTCGTTCTACAACGCGCGCTACGGACTGCAGCTGTTGCCGGCCATCGCGGTGTTCTCGGCCATATCGATGGCCTGGGTGATGCGGATCACTCAGAGAGGGCGGTGGGGTGCGGTCGTCCCGCTCACTTTCGTCGCGCTGGTGGCCGGCAGCTATGGGTCGGTCTGGCGGGCGCAGCCCATCTGCCTGCGCGAGGCCGTAGCCAACTCCCGTACCCGCATCCCGTACGAGAAGACCCTGGCCGACCAGCTGGAAGTCCTGCCGCCGGGAGCGACTCTGCTGATGTTCATCGGCGACCATTCCGACGCGCTGCGGCGCGCCGGGATCCCCCTGCAGCGTGTGTTGAACGAGAGCAACTATCCCGTCTGGCAGCTGGCGCTTGAGGATCCCGCCGGTCACGCCGACTACGTCGTTGCCATGGATGGCGGTCCGGTGGCAGCGGCAGTGCAAAAACACCGGGACGGCCTCGAAAGCATGGTGGTCATCACCAGCCTGGGGCAGCCACGCACCACACTCTACAAGAGCCTCGCGCCTACCCGGCGTTAGCGGCCACTGTTACAATCCAGCCACTCGCACCATGATCCGCATACAGGATTGGCTTCTGCCCGAGACGCAGACGGCGCGGCTGGTCGCGGCCACGCTGCTTCGTCTGATCCTCGCCGCGTTCCTCGGCGGCGTGATCGGTCTGGAGCGGGAGTTCAAGCACAAGCCGGCCGGCCTGCGCACCAACATGTTCATATGCTTCGGTTCGGCGCTGTTCACCGTGCTCTCCGAAGCCCTGGCCGGGAGCTTCGGCGGCGACCATACCCGCATCGCGGCACAGATCATCCCCGGCATCGGGTTCATCGGCGCCGGTTCCATCCTGCATTCGCGTGGCTCGGTGACCGGGCTTACGACCGCGGCAACGCTGTTCGTTGTTGCCTCCATCGGCATGGCGGCGGGCGGTGGGCTCTACCTCCCCGCGATGTTCGCCACCATCGTCATTCTTGTGGCTCTCCATTTCCTGGGCTGGTTCGAGACCCGCTGGAACCTCAAGCCCATCGCCATGGCGTATGCCATGCTGGGGGAGGACGCCGAAGCCATCATCGGCGACGTGAATGCCGTCTTGAATGAAGGACATCACTTGATGCGAACGGTGCAGGTGGGCCGCACGAACGGCGACGTCAGCGTCCAGTTCACCGTCGAAGGCACCTGGCATGAACACGAGGACCTCAAGACGAAGTTCCATAAGCTGAGGTCAGCGAAGAAGGTCGAGGCCGAGCCGGCCCCGGAAGTCGAATGAGCAGCGTACCGTTCGTGAAGGCCGGCGCGTGCGGGAACGATTTCCTGCTCATCGACGGCATGCACGCGCCGCCCGACCTGGCCGCCTTCACCCGGCGGATCTGCGACCGGCACCAGGGCGTCGGGGCCGACGGCGTCGAGTGGCTGTTTCCCGACAAGCACTCCGACGTCCACGCCCGTCTGTTCAACGCCGACGGCTCCGAAGCGGAGATCTCCGGCAACGGCACCCGTTGTGTCGCCGCCCAATGGGTTTCCGAGCATGGCGGGACCACAGTGACGGTTCGAACCGGCGCGGGAGCGAAGGCGTGCGCGCTGGCCGGCCGTAACGGAAACGAGTTCGAGTTCGAGACCGACATGGGTGAGCCCCAGGTCGGGGACGAGTTCCCGATCAAGCTGGCCTTCGGGCAGATCGCCGGTCTGCCGGTCTCGATGGGGAATCCGCACTTCGTCATCTTCGTCAACGAATATGGGCCAGGATGGCAGGCGGAAGCGGCCGAGATCGGCAAACACCACGACTTCAAGTACGGCATTAATGTTGAATTCGTCCGCATTGTAAACAAAGGCGAGATCGAGGTGCGTTTCTTCGAGCGTGGGGTGGGCGAGACGCAGTCCTCAGGAACCGGTTCCTGCGCCTCGGCGGTGGCGGCGATCACGGCCGGCAAGGCCGCCTCGCCGGTGAAGGTGGTCGCTGCCGGCGGGACCCAGGCCGTACGTTGGGAAGGCAGAGTATTCCTGCGTGGGCCCGCGCGGCTCATCTGCCGGGGCGAATTTTTCGTTTAAGATGGGCCTGCCGCCAGACCAGGGAATGGGGACCGATCCAAAGCCGCGCTTGAAACCGCCCGCGCTCCAGCCCGGCGACACCATCGGCGTGGTCGCTCCCGCCAGCCCGTTCAACAAAGAGACCTTTGACAGCGGTTGTGCGCGCTGGCGCGAGTGGGGCTACAAGGTCGTTTTCGACGACGCCATCTTCGATCGCGAGCCTCCATACTTCGCCGGCACTGCGGTGGCCCGCGCGCGACAGGTCGAAGCGATGTTCCGCAGGAGCGATGTGAGGGCTATCGTCTGTGCCCGCGGCGGCTACGGATGCAACTACCTGCTCGGCCGCATCGACCTCGACCTGATTCGCGGCAATCCCAAGATCTTCATGGGATACAGCGACATCACGACCCTGCTGACCTGGTTCCACGACTCGGCCGGGCTGATCACCTTTCATGGGCCGATGATGAACAAGGACTATGCGACCGATGACGGTGTTCACAAGCTCTCGCTGATCGCCGTTCTGGGCGGGGCCTCGGAATGGAACCTGGGAGCAGCTGCCGGAATCGAGGCTGTGGTGGAGGGCCAGGGAGAAGGAACGCTTTACGGCGGCTGCCTCTCGATGCTGGTGGCCTCGCTCGGCACTCCCTACGAGGTCCGCACCGAGGGCACGCTGTTGTTCATCGAGGATGTGGCCACCAAGCCGTACCAGATCGACCGCATGCTGATGCACCTGAAGCTGGCGGGGAAGTTTGAAGGCGTGCGCGGCATCATCTTCGGAGAGATGCTCGACTGCCGCCAGTCGGAGAACCAGGGCTATGAGCTCCAGGATGTCGTGAGACGTGTGCTTGGGGACCTGCACGTGCCCATCGCCTACGGCCTGCGCTCGGGACACGTGTCCCGTGGGAACGTGACTCTGCCCATCGGGGTTCGAGCCTCACTTAATGTCGGACAGAAAGCATCCATCATCATCCGGGAGGCGGCCGTCACGCCGGCTGCGGTGACAGCCAGGCAGTCATGAGCGGGAAGCGTATCCATCTGATCGGGATCTGCGGCACGGCCATGGCATCGCTGGCCGGCATGCTCAAGCAGCTCGGACATCACGTCACCGGATCGGACCAGGCGGCATATCCGCCCATGTCCGACTTCCTGGCCAGACTGGGGATCCCGGTCGCACAGCCTTTTGCCGAGAAGAACCTTCAGCCGCATCCCGACCTGGTCGTGATCGGCAATGCCATCTCTCGCGGCAACGTCGAACTGGAGTACGTCCTCGACCGCCGCCTGCCGATGCGGTCCTTGCCCGATGTCGTGCACCAGGAGTTCCTGCTCACCCGGCAGCCCATCGTCGTGGCCGGCACGCACGGGAAAACGACGACCACCTCGATGCTGGCCTGGATCCTGCACTCGGCCGGGAAGCGGCCCTCGTTCCTGATCGGCGGCATCGCGGAGAACTTCGGCTCCAGCTTCAGCGTCACCGACGGGCAGCAGTTCATCATCGAGGGCGATGAGTACGACAGTGCGTTCTTCGACAAGGGACCGAAATTCCTGCATTACATGCCGGCTGCCGCGATCCTGACCTCGGTCGAGTTCGACCATGCCGACATCTACAAGGACCTCGACGCGGTGAAGACCGCGTTCCAGCGGCTGGTGAACCTGGTCCCGCGCAGCGGGCGGCTGATCGCCTGGGATGGAAGCGCCACGGTCGACGAATGTGTCGCGAAAGCATTCTGTCCGGTCGAGAGGTACGGCTTCGGCGCGGAGTCGATGTGGCGGGTCACGGACCTCCGCTTCGACTCGCACCGCACGCGGTGGACGGTCCGGAACGCCGGGCAGCCGTTTGCCGACCTGGAGTTCTCGCTGGCCGGTGAGTACAACGTCCTGAACGCCACCGCAGCAGCCGCCACGGCCTCGGGCCTAGGCATCCCCGCGGAACGGATCGCGGCTGCGTTGCGCTCGTTCAAGAGCGTCAAGCGCCGCCTGGAGGTTCGGGCGGAGATCAACGGCATCACCATCATCGACGACTTCGCCCACCACCCCACCGCCATCGCGCAGACCTTGAAGGCGTTGCGTACCCGTTACCCAGGGCGGCGTCTTTGGGCGATCTTCGAACCCCGCTCCAATACGCTGCGAAGGCGGGTCCTTGAGGACGACTTGGTGAACAGCCTGACTCTCGCGGACGCGGTGCGCATCGCTAGCGTGTTCAAAGCCGAAGCCATTCCCGAGAACGAGCGCCTTTCCGTAGCTCGGGTGGTCGAGCGGCTCGGGCAAGCCGGCCCGAACGCCCGCCAACTGAAGGATGCCGACGCCATCATCGACGACGTCGCTCCCCTGCTGCGGCCAGGCGATGTGGTGGCCATCCTTTCCAACGGTGGATTCGGCGGTATTTATGAGAAGCTTCCCCAGCGCCTGAAATCCCAGCACGAGGTCCCGGCCCGGACTTGAGAACGCTTCGTCATCTCCATCCCTTGCTCGCTATCCTGCTGCTGGCTTCGATGGCCTGGGGGCAAGGGTCGCCGGTGGACTACCGCATCTCTCTGGCCAAGCGGCACGACCACCTGCTGCACGTCGACATCCACCTGGCCGGCACTTCGGCCGAGCGCGAGGTCCAGCTCCCGGCCTGGAATGCTCTCTACCAGATCCGCGACTTCGCCCAATACGTGCGCCGGGTGACCGCGAAGGATTACTCCGGGGCCGAGTTGCCGGTGCGCAAGGTGGACAAGACCACTTGGCGCATCTCTCACGCCGAGAGTGGCGCCGAGGTGGAGTATGACATCCTCGCCGACCAGCCAGGCCCGTACGGCGCCCAACTCAACGACGAGCACGCGTTCCTGAACCTGGCTCAGGTCCTCATGTATCCCATGGATTCGCGCGACTCGCTGATGACGGTCACCTTCTCGGACCTGCCCGGCGATTGGGACGTCGCGACCGTGCTTCCCCCGCTCAATCCCGGAGATCCGCCCAGGCTGGGGCGCTTCTCGGCGCGCAATTACGATCGCCTGGTGGACGCGCCGGTGGAGATGGGCAAGTTCGCCTACACCGTGGTGGAAGAGGGTGGCGCTCGTTACGCGATCGCGGTGCACGCTGATCCGACCGACTACGACCTGAAAGCGCTTCGCGAGATCGTGCGCAAGACCGTGGTCAGCGAAGTGGCCTGGATGAACGACCGCCCCTTCGGCGACTTCCTGTTCATCTACCATTTTCCCCGGCATCCGGGAGGCGGGGGCATGGAACACGCTTACTCTACCGCCATCGACGTTCCCGCCGACCGCCTGCATGACGATCCGCTCGAGCTCGCCTCGGTCACCGCCCACGAATTCTTCCACCTGTGGAACGTAAAGCGCATCCGCCCCAGATCGCTCGAGCCCATCGATTACCTGCGCGAGAACTTCACCACTTCACTGTGGTTCTGCGAAGGGTTCACCAACACCGTGGCCGACTACACGCTGCTCCGTACCGGAATGTTGAACGAGCAGCAGTTCCTGACCTCGTTGTCGCGCGACATCTATCGCCTGGAGAGCCGGCCTGCGGTGCGCCGGCAGTCGGTGGAGGAAAGCAGCCTCGACACCTGGTTCGACAAGTATCCCCAGTACCGCACTCCGGAACGCTCCATCGATTACTACAACAAGGGCGAGATCCTAGGCATCCTGCTCGACCTCGCCATGCGCGACCGGACACGCGGGACTAGATCGCTGCGCGATCTCTTCCAGTTCATGCAGAAGAATTATTTCTACGAGGCGCGATACTTCGACGACACCGCGGGGATCCGCGATTCGGTGCAGAAGGTCACCGGGCAGGACTTCGGGTGGTTTTTCAACAACTACGTTTCCGGCGTGGCCCCCATCCCCTACGATGACTTCTTTCGGGGCGTAGGGCTGCGGTTGGAGCATCGCAGAACGGTCCTGCCGGACGCCGGCTTCGTCTCCGCCAAGAACTTCGACCAGCCGCCCGCTGTGTACGTCGTGACCCCAGGCAGCGACGCGGAACGCGCCGGGCTGCTGGCCGGCGACACCATCCTTGCCATCAACGGAAGGCCTGCCAGCAGCGACGTCGAGACCGCTATTTCCGCGATGGCGCCCGGGGATACGGTCAAGCTGAAGATCAACGGGCGCCGCGGGCCCCGCGAGATCAAGATCAAGCTCGGCGGACGCGAACAGGACGATTACGCCATCGTGGAGCTGCCGGCCGTCACTCCGGCGCAGCGGGCCCGCCGCGCGGCATGGTTGCGCGGAGAGGCGGAAGCTGCCGGAGGAACGCCGTAGTGCTGCGAGCGCTGCTCGCGCTGCTGTTCTGGGCGGTGACCGTCCCTGTTTGCGCCCTGGTCACCTTCCCGTGGACCTTCATCACCGGCAAGGTCGATTTTCTGTATAACACCGCGATGTGGCTGGCCTGGAATGGGGTGCGCGTCTCGGGTGTGCGGGTGGAGATCGTCGGGCGTGACCGCTTCGATCCGGCGGGAACGTACATCTTCATGTGCAATCACACTTCGAACCTCGATCCGCCGATCGTTGTGCCCGCCATCCCGCGCCGAACTTCCGTGCTGGTGAAGAAAGAGCTTTTTCGGGTGCCTATCCTGTCGCGGGCGATGCGGCTGGGCAGCCTGGTCCCCGTGGATCGGACGAACCGCGACGCTGCCATCGCCAGCGTCGAGCGCGCGGCCGAGGTCATGCGCTCGGGCCTGAACATGACCGTCTTTCCCGAGGGCACCCGCTCTTACGATGGCAAGCTGCTGCCCTTCAAGAAAGGCCCCTTCCATCTCGCGATGGAGACCGGGTTTCCCGTCATCCCCATGACCGTCGTGGGGACGCACGAACTCTGGCCGAAGGGGAAGTTTGGGATCCACGCGGGTGTGGCCACCATCCACTTTCACGAGCCCATCGATCCCAGGCAGTTCACCGACCGCGACGCGCTGATGGCGGCGGTGCGCGCTCGGATCGAGAGCGCGTTGCCCGAGAAACACAAGGGTTAGAAGGGCGGTTTCTTCTCGATGACCCGCGCGCTGAGCACGACGCCGTCGCGGTCATCGTGCAGCTTAAGAGGGAAGACCAGCACGTTCCACACCCAGCGCGGATCGTTCTTCGGCAGGTGCGGCAGCCCCCGCATCGACCGATCGATGTAGGTCTCGCGCGTGTCGGCGACCGTGCGGATGATCTCCCGCCACTCCCCATCGGCTTCGGGGAAGTTCTCGAACAGGTTCTTCCCCGGGAACCAGGCGCGCTTCTTGTCGAAGAATCCGGCGAAATACTCGTTCACGTACTGCCAGGTGCCTTCGCGGTCCATGATCTCCAGGGCGATGTCGTCCCCCATGGCCATGCTGATGCGCGAGTAATAGAACTCGCGGGCGTCCACCACCACGGGCTTGCCGCGCTTTTTGGCTTCGAAGGAGCGCAGGGCGGCGAGCATGTCGTCCACCGAGCTGTACCCCTTCAACAGGTGCATGTCGGCCAGTCCGCCGCCAAACGCGCGCTCCAGCGTCGCCGAGAGGATGATGATGGGCACCTGGGGGCGTTTCTGGCGCAAGGAGGTCGCGACATCGGTGCCGAACTTGCCTGCGCCCAGGTGATAGTCGAGGACCGCGATGTCGATCTC
>Ga0335082_10006981_pt1 | contig 12294 bp, 6 predicted proteins | sample Lox_Sample_41_FD_206718 | JGI IMG/M metagenome (GOLD analysis project Ga0335082, IMG submission 206718) | Soil microbial communities from Loxahatchee National Wildlife Refuge, Florida, United States - Lox_Sample_4.1 | ecosystem: Environmental > Terrestrial > Soil > Wetlands | place: USA: Florida...
CGGATAAATCTTCCTTCTTGTTCGACTACCTTGCGCACGGTCTCTTTGTAGGCGACTTGGGGCTTGCCAACATTGGCGCCGACATTGAATTCGCGCAGCAAGCGATCGACGATAATTTCCAGATGAAGCTCGCCCATACCCGAGATAATCGTCTGGCCCGTCTCCTCGTCCGTGCGAACTCTGAACGAAGGATCTTCCGTGGCCAACTTCTGTAGCGAGAGACCGAGCCTTTCCTGATCTGCCTTGCTCTTCGGTTCAATGGCGATGGAGATGACCGGATCGGGGAAATCGATGGATTCCAAAATGATCGGGTCGTCCTCATCACACAATGTATCGCCCGTGGTCGCGGTTTTGAGCCCTACAGCCGCGGCGATGTCACCGGCATAGACTTCTTTGATCTCCTCGCGTTTATTGGCGTGCATTTTGAGCAGCCGGCCGATCCTTTCCCGTTTTGCCCTGGTCGAGTTATATACGCTTGAGCCGGAGGTCAACGCTCCGGAGTATACTCGAAAGAAACTTAGCGTCCCGACGAAAGGATCAGTCATGATTTTGAAAGCCAGCGCTGAGAATGGAGCGTCGTCTTTGGCTGGCCGCTCCTCGGCTTCGTGCGACAATGGATTGACACCCTTCACCGGCGGTATATCTAGAGGCGACGGCAGGTAGTCCACGACCGCGTCCAACAACGGCTGAACCCCTTTGTTGCGGAACGCGGAGCCGCATATAACCGGCACGATCTTGAGCCCGAGTGCACCGTGGCGAATCGCCGCCCGTAGCTCGCTTTCTCCGATTTCCTTTCCTTCCAGATATTTTTCCATCAAGGCTTCGTCGCAGTCCGCACCAGTTTCAAGAAGCTTCTCGCGATATTCGCTGGCCTGCGTTATGAGATCCTCCGGAATCGGCTCGGTGCGAAACTTTGCCCCTAAGCTATCATCCTCCCACACCACCGCCTTCATAGAAACCAAGTCGATAATTCCCGCAAATTTTTCTTCTGCACCGATGGGCAGTTGCAATATGACCGGTCGCGCACCCAAGCGATCCTTGATCATCTGAACCACCCGGAAGAAATCAGCGCCTAACCGGTCCATCTTGTTGACGAACGCGATCCGCGGCACGCCGTATTTATCGGCTTGGCGCCAAACCGTTTCCGTCTGCGGCTCGACGCCACCCACGGAGCAAAAAACCGCCACCGCACCGTCCAATACCCTCAACGAACGTTCTACTTCGATGGTAAAGTCGACGTGACCGGGCGTGTCAATAATATTCACTCGGTGATCGCGCCAAAAGCAAGTCGTTGCCGCCGAGGTGATGGTAATCCCCCGCTCCTGCTCCTGGACCATCCAGTCCATAGTTGCAGTTCCCTCGTGTACCTCACCGATCTTGTAGTTGATCCCCGTGTAATACAAAATCCGCTCCGTGGTGGTCGTCTTGCCCGCATCAATGTGGGCCATGATGCCAATATTGCGGGTTCTTTCAAGTGCGACGGTCCTTGGCATATCTCTTCAACCGCGGAAAAAAAGGAGGCGGTTGAACCGCCTCCTTTTTCCCAATCATTCCTGATCGTAGCTTACCACCGATAATGGGCAAAGGCGCGATTGGCCTCCGCCATCCGATGGGTATCTTCCTTCTTCTTTATCGCCGTCCCGCGATTAGCGGCCGCGTCCATCAGTTCTGCCGCTAGCTTTTCTTCCATGGATTTCTCACCGCGCCCCCGGGCTGATTCGATCAACCAACGCATGCTAAGGGAAAGACGCCTTTGGGGCCTGACTTCAACAGGGACTTGATAGGTCGCTCCCCCGACGCGGCGGGACCGAACTTCCACCGTCGGCCGGGTATTTTCAATCGCCCGTTTGAAAACGCCCAAAGAGTCTTCTTTCGTCTTCGCCGTAACGATGTCCAAGGAGCGGTAAAAAACACTTTCCGCCACACTCTTTTTGCCTCGGCTCATGATCGTGTTGACAAATTTCGCCACGAGTTTGTCCCCATATTTCGGGTCAGGCAATATTTCTCTTTTTCTAACTTCTCCTTTGCGCGGCATATAAATCTACTTCGGTTTCTTCGCACCGTATTTTGACCGGCCTTGTCGCCTTTCTTGGACCCCGATGGAATCCAACGTGCCGCGAATGATGTGGTAGCGCACGCCGGGAAGGTCCTTCACGCGCCCGCCCCGGATCAGCACCACCGAGTGCTCCTGCAGGTTGTGACCTACACCCGGAATATAAGACGTCACTTCAATCCCGTTGGTAAGACGAACACGCGCGACTTTACGCAACGCCGAATTCGGCTTCTTGGGAGTCGAGGTGTAGACGCGCGTGCAAACCCCTCGCTTCTGCGGACAGGATTGGAGCGCCGGCGCTGTGTTCTTACGCCGCTGCCTCTCCCGACTCTCACGCACTAGCTGACTGATCGTAGGCATATTTCACTGATCGCTGATTCTCAACTAAAAATAGAACGCCGCCCTCTAATCTCTGGCAAACTTCGTTTAGTATCAAATATAATCATCATTGTCAAAGCACTACGCTTCCGCGGCTTCAGGCACTTCGCCTTCGCTCCCCTCCGGCTCTTCCAGTTCGATTTCCGCTTTGGAATATTTCGCTAGTCCGGTGCCCGCTGGAATCAGTCGCCCCATGATGACGTTCTCTTTTAGACCGCGCAGGACATCGACTTTCCCTTGAATCGCGGCTTCAGTGAGAACTTTGGTCGTTTCCTGAAATGAGGCCGCAGAGATAAAACTCTCCGTTGAGAGCGACGCCTTGGTTATCCCCAGGAGCATCGGTTCCGCTACAGCAGGCTTTCCGTTCTGTGTGATGGCTCGCTGGTTCTGCTCATCAAAGTGCCATTTCTCTACTTGATCCCCGACTAAAAAGTCTGTATCGCCAATCTCTTTAATCCTCACGCGACGCAACATCTGGCGCACAATGACTTCGATGTGCTTATCATTGATCCGCACGCCTTGCAGGCGGTAAATCTCTTGCACTTCGTCCACGAGATACTTGGCGAGCGCTTTCTCACCCAAGATATTCAGAATGTCGTGCGGGTTGGAGGAGCCGTCCATCAACGATTCTCCCGCCCGAATGCGATCGCCTTCGTGGGAACTGATGTGTTTTCCTTTCGGAATGAGATATTCTCTTGGCTCACCTACTTCAGGTGTGACAATCACCTTCCGTTTGCCTTTGGTATCTTTGCCGAAAGAAACCATGCCATCGATTTCACTGATGACCGCAAACTCCTTCGGTTTACGCGCTTCGAAGAGCTCGGCGACCCGCGGCAGGCCTCCCGTAATGTCCTTGGTTTTGGTGGTTTCTCGTGGAATCTTTGCGACAGCATCGCCGGCATAAACCGTCTGCCCATCTTGAACGTTGATATGCGCCCCAACGGGCAAAAGATAGCGGGCTTCGGAAGTCGCGGACAGGCGGGCCGTTTGTCCCTGGACGTCTTTAATCGAAATTCGCGGCCGTTTACCTAAGTCTTTTGAATCAATGATGACTTTGGTGGAGAGACCCGTGCGCTCGTCAACCTTTTCTTCCATGGTGACGGCCTCAAGGACGTCGCCGAACTTCACCACCCCACTCACTTCTGTGAGAATAGGGACAGTATAGGGGTCCCACTCCGCCAGGAGCTCGCCGCCTTTGATCTTTGTGCCATCTTTCTTTTTCAGTTTCGCGCCGTACACCACGGGGTAGCGCTCCCTTTCCCGTTCGCGCCCCTTTTCGCCCTCAGGATAGTCAACAATAGCGATTTCACCGTTTCGATTCATGACGACGAGATCGCCCTCTTTGTTGGTCACCGTGCTGACGTTGATGAACTTCAAAAACCCGTCATTTCGCGATTCCAAAGTTGTCTGTTCAGCTCTTCGACTGGCTGTGCCGCCGATATGAAAGGTTCGCATCGTGAGCTGGGTTCCTGGTTCGCCGATCGACTGCGCAGCGATGACACCAACGGCCTCTCCTATGTTGATCATATGACCCCGCCCGAGGTCACGGCCATAGCACATAATGCAGACACCCCGCCTCGATGCACAGGTCAACACGGAACGGATTTTGATCCGCTCGAGCCCCGACTCTTCGATCCGCTGAACTAAATCCTCATCGATCTCTTGATTGGCCTCAACGATCACCTCGCCGGTAAATGGATCCTTAACATCTTCCAGCGCCACTCGGCCCAGAACGCGATCACCCAACGGCTCGATGATCTCCCCGCCCTCCATCAGCGGCGTCATCTCGATGCCATCCATGGTGCCGCAATCTTCTTCCGAAATCACCGAATCCTGAGCGACGTCGACGAGTCTCCGGGTGAGGTAACCAGAGTTTGCGGTTTTAAGCGCTGTGTCCGCGAGACCTTTACGCGCGCCGTGGGTGGAGATGAAGTACTGCAACACCGTGAGTCCCTCGCGGAAATTCGCTGTGATCGGCGTTTCAATAATTTCACCAGAGGGTTTTGCCATCAGTCCGCGCATTCCCGCGAGCTGGCGAATCTGCTGGGCACTGCCTCGGGCGCCAGAGTCAGCCATCATGAAAATCGGATTGAAGCTGGGCACCGCGATTTCCCGACCCGACTCATCGGTGATCTTTTCAGAACCCAGATCGCGCAGCATTTCGTCGGCGATGCGGTCCGTCACTTCCGCCCAGATATCTACGACCTTGTTGTACCGTTCACCATCCGTGATAAGGCCATTCTTGTACTGCTCCTCGATTTCGCGCACATCGTCATGAGCCTTCTTGAGCAACTGTTCTTTAGTCGACGGAATCACCATGTCTTTAATAGAAATAGAAATTCCGGCCCGGGTAGCATTCTGGTATCCAACATCTTTCAGCCGATCCGCGAGTATAACCGTGGCCTTGTTGCCGGCCAAGCGATAGCTAACCTCAATCAGGTTCGCCAGCTCTTTCTTTTTCATCACCCGATTGACTTCTTTGAACGGAATCTCGGGTGGAACGATCTCATAAAGAAGCACTCGACCGACGGTGGTATCAATACGCTCGCTATTAATTCTCACCGTGATCGGAGCCTGCAAGTCCACCTCGCCTTGATCGTAAGCGATACCCACCTCAATTGGACTACTGAAGAGACGCCCGCTGCCTTTGGCATGCAACCGATCGCGAGTCATGTAGTAAAGTCCCAATACGATGTCTTGCGTCGGCACGATGATCGGTTTGCCGTTGGCGGGTGAGAGAATGTTGTTGGTCGACATCATAAGCGCGCGCGCTTCTACCTGCGCTTCCACGGAAAGCGGAACGTGAACCGCCATCTGGTCGCCGTCGAAGTCAGCGTTATATGCCGCGCAAACCAGCGGATGAAGCTGGATCGCCTTGCCTTCGATCAAAATCGGCTCGAAAGCTTGAATCCCGAGCCGGTGCAGCGTGGGCGCGCGGTTTAGTAGAATCGGGTGTTCGCGAATCACTTCGTCAAGAATATCCCAAACCTCAGGGCGTTCTTTCTCCACCATCTTTTTGGCGCTTTTAATGGTGGTCACGTGGCCGCGCTCCTCAAGCTTGTTGTAGATAAAGGGTTTGAAAAGCTCCAGCGCCATCTTCTTGGGCAGCCCGCACTGATGGAGGCGGAGTTCGGGGCCCACCACGATGACGGAGCGACCAGAGTAGTCGACCCTCTTTCCGAGCAGGTTCTGCCGGAAGCGACCCGTCTTTCCTTTGAGCATGTCGCTCAGCGATTTGAGCGGGCGACGATTTTGACCGGTGATGGCCCGACCGCGCCGTCCATTGTCAAACAGCGCATCCACCGCTTCTTGCAACATGCGCTTCTCATTGCGGATGATCATGTCCGGGGCGCTAAGTTCCATCAGCCGTTTGAGCCGATTGTTCCGGTTAATGACGCGGCGATAAAGATCATTAAGATCGGACGTCGCGAACCGCCCGCCATCCAACGGTACTAGCGGGCGAAGATCCGGTGGAATGACCGGGATGACTTCCAGGACCATCCACTCGGGCCGGTTTCCCGAGTTTTTGAACGCGTTGATCACTTTGAGGCGTTTCGCCATTTTTTTGCGCTTGACTTCAGAGTTGGCGTCGCGCATTTCTTGACGGAGATCTTCGGAGAGTTTGGCAATGTCGACCGCCTTGAGCAATTTGCGGATGGCCTCCGCGCCCATCTCCGCGATGAATTTTCCCCCATGCTCCTCCACCGCCTTGCGGTAACGCGTTTCGCTTAACAGCTCTTTGTACTGGAGTGACGTCTCTCCTGGATCGACAACGATATAAGACTCGAAATAAAGAACTTTTTCGATGTCCTTAAGCGACATGTCAAGCAGTGCGCCGATGCGGCTAGGGAGACTTTTAAGAAACCAAATGTGCACCACGGGAGTGGCCAGCTCGATATGGCCCATACGTTCGCGGCGTACCTTCGATTGGATAACTTCCACGCCACACTTCTCGCACACGACCCCCCGGTGGCGCATTCTTTTGTACTTGCCGCAGTTACATTCATAGTCTTTGGTGGGACCGAAAATCTTGGCGCAGAAAAGCCCGTCACGTTCGGGCTTGAAAGTTCGATAATTGATGGTTTCCGGTTTCTTCACTTCGCCGTGGGACCAAGAGCGAATCTTGTCCGGCGAAGCGACCGAAACTTTAATCGCATTAAAGCTCAGTGGATTCTTCGGCTTTTCAAATAGATTGAACAGATCTTCCATAAAAAGTCACCTCCGGTTTTAGCAACATAGCCTCACTGGCGGTCACCTACTTTTCCTCAACTAGATCGACATCCAAACATAGACTCTGGAGCTCTTTCACCATCACATTGAAGGACTCCGGCAATCCGGGCTCGAGGAGATTGTCGCCCTTGACGATTGCCTCATACATCCGGGTTCGACCAACGACATCGTCAGACTTGACGGTCAGCATTTCTTGCAGCGTATAGGCCGCACCGTAGGCCTCCAGGGCCCAGACTTCCATTTCGCCGAGCCGTTGGCCGCCAAATTGCGCTTTTCCGCCCAGGGGCTGCTGCGTCACGAGCGAGTAAGGCCCGGTGGAGCGGGCATGAATTTTGTCATCCACCAAGTGGTGGAGCTTCATGATGTACATGACTCCCACAGTCACTTTGCCGTCAAAGGGTTGACCGTTTCGGCCATCATAAAGCGTCACCTGCCCAGTCGCCGGCAGACCGGCCTTCCTGAGGAGATTAAAGATTTCCTCTTCTGCCGCGCCGTCAAACACGGGCGAAGCGATGCGCACTCCGTCCCGGTATTTCTCCGCCAGCTTGAGCACGTCATTTTCTTTGACGCCGTCAATCAGCTCATTAGCGTCTTTCGCGTTCAAGTATTCTTTCAGCCGGCGCCGCAAGGTATCGCCATCCTGGCGGTGAGCACGCAGTAATTCGTCGATCTGCTGTCCCAGGCTGCGCGCCGCCCAACCAAGGTGCGCTTCGAGAATCTGTCCCACGTTCATACGTGATGGCACGCCCAAAGGATTCAGCACGACGTCGACCGGTGTTCCATCTTCCAGGTACGGCATGTCCTCTTCGGGTAAGATCCGCGAGATAACCCCCTTGTTGCCATGGCGCCCCGCCATCTTGTCGCCCACTTGCAATTTCCGTTTGATGGCGACAAAAACTTTGACCATTTTGATCACACCAGGCGGAAGTTCATCTCCCCCTTTGAGCTTATCGATCTTGTCTTCGAATACGTCTTTGATCAGATTGACTTGCTCGGTGGTGCTTTCGACAATGCGGTTGAGTTCCGTCTCCACTGATTCGTTATCAACGCGAATTTCTCCCCAATAGGGCATGGGGAGGTGATCGATATCCTCCTCTGTGAGCTCTTGGCCCTTGTTGAGAAGGACCTTGCGGCCATCGTCGGCTATGCGCGCTGCCAGCCGGCGGCCGGCGAGAAGTTTTTTTAGCCGCCTAAGGGCTCCTTCCTGTAGAATCCGCACCTCGTCGTGCTGGTCCTTCCTGAGGTGGGTGATTTCTTCGTCCTCAATAACTTTGCTGCGCTCATCCTTACCCAAACCTTTGCGTGAGAAAATCCTTACGTTAATGACCGTACCTTCGACCCCCGGCGGAACCCGAAGCGAGGTATCCCGGACTTCGCCGGCCTTTTCGCCGAAAATCGCGCGCAACAGTTTTTCTTCAGGTGAAAGCTGGGTTTCGCCCTTGGGCGTGATTTTCCCCACCAGAATATCGCCCGGCTTAACTTCAGCGCCGATGCGAATAATCCCGCTATCGTCTAGATCGGTTAACGCTTCATCGCCCACATTGGGAATATCGCGGGTGATTTCTTCGGGTCCGAGCTTGGTGTCCCGGGATACACATTCGAATTCCTCGATATGAATCGACGTGTAAATATCTTCTTTGACGACCCGCTCGCTGATCAGAATCGAGTCTTCAAAGTTGTACCCTCCCCACGGCATGAGCGCCACGAGCACGTTGCGTCCCAAGGCCAGCTCACCCATTTCCGTTGAAGGACCATCGGCAATGACGTCCCCGGCTTTCACTTGGTCGTCGACCACGACAATCGGTCTCTGGTTGATGCAGGTGTTTTGATTCGATCGTTGATACTTGACCAGATTGTAGATATCGACCCCAGTGTCTCGAGCCCCCGACGGTTTGTCAGCTTTGACGACGATACGAGTGGAATCGACACTCTCCACGACTCCATCGCGCCGGGCGACTACTGTGACCCCGGAGTCTCGGGCAACGGTTTTTTCCATCCCCGTGCCGACAAACGGCGCCTCGGTGCGCAGTAACGGCACCGCTTGCCGCTGCATGTTCGATCCCATCAGCGCACGATTGGCGTCGTCGTTTTCCAAGAAGGGGATCAGCGAGGCCGCCACGCTCACCAGCTGGTTGGGCGAGACGTCCATTAAATTAACTTCTTCCGGTCGAGCCATGACAAACTCGCCGCCTTTACGCGCGGAGACAAGATCCGCCGTGAAAGCGCCGCGGCCGTCGATGAGCGCATTGGCCTGAGCAATGACGTGATCTTCCTCTTCCAGGGCCGATAGATACCGGATGCGATCGGTCACTCGACCATTCTCGACTTCCCGATAGGGAGTTTCGATAAAACCGAACTCGTTGACCCGCGCGTAGGTGGTGAGGGAGGCGATGAGGCCGATGTTTGGACCTTCAGGAGTTTCAATCGGACAGACGCGGCCATAGTGCGTAGGGTGCACGTCCCGGACTTCGAACCCGGCTCGTTCGCGCGTCAAACCTCCGGGACCCAACGCGGAAAGGCGCCGCTTATGGGTAATCTCAGAAAGCGGATTCGTTTGATCCATAAATTGGGAAAGCTGACTTGAGCCAAAAAATTCTTTGAGCGCCGCAGAAACAGGCTTGTAGTTGATCAACTCCTGCGGCATTAAAGTCTCGATGTCTTGCAGGCTCATTTTTTCTTTGATGGCCCGCTCCATCCTGACCAGGCCAACACGGAAATGATTTTCCACCAACTCGCCTACGGCCCGCACACGGCGATTGCCTAGGTGGTCAATGTCATCCACCGAACCATTGCCGTTCTTTAACTCCATCAGATAGCGGACGACCTCCAGGATGTCTTCTTTGCGTAACGTTCCCTGCTCCAAGGGCACGTTAAGCTTGAGGCGGTGATTGAGCTTGAGCCGGCCGACTTTGGAGAGATCATAACGATCCGGGTTGAAAAAGAGATTGTTGAAAAAGTTGGTCGCCGACTCGACCGTGGGTGGATCTCCCGGGCGCAAACGCCGATAAATCTCTAGGACCGCGTCTTGCGGGGACCGAATGCGGTCTTGCAGCAGAGTGTTACGCAGATAAGGACCGACAGCGGAATCCTCGATGAAAAGAACTTCGATCTGATGGATGCCTTTGTCACGAATGAGATCCAGTTTATCTTGGGTCACCTCGTGGTTGCACTCTAAGAGGACTTCGTTCGTCTGCGGATCGACGATGTCGTGGGAAGCTACGCGACCTAAAATTTCTTCCCATCCGATCGGAACATGCTTAATCCTAGCCGCCTCCATCTGACGCAGGATAGGTCGCGTGTATTTTTTACCCTCCTTGACAATCAACTCATTGGTTTTGGGATCGCGTAAGTCCGAACCCACTTTGGCGCCCAGAAGATGGTTAGCATTGAATACTAACGCCGGTTTGCGCCCGTCGAAGACGACGGTGTCGCTTTTGTAATAGTAATTGAGTAGGTCCTCCGCCGTCATTCCCAGCGCCCGCAACAAAACAGTCGCGTGGAACTTACGCCGTCGGTCGATGCGAACATACAAAATATCTCGTGGATCGAATTCCAAGTCGACCCACGAACCCCGATAAGGAATCACGCGCGCGGAATATAGTAGCTTGCCGCTGGCGTGAGTCTTTCCTTTATCGTGTTCAAAAAAAACACCAGGCGATCGATGCAGCTGGCTGACAATGACCCGTTCAGTTCCGTTGACCATAAACGTGCCATTCTTCGTCATCAGCGGCATCTCGCCGAAGTATACTTCTTGTTCCTTGACGTTTTTGATGCTTCGCGAGCCTGTTTGGCTGTCGACATCCCATAAGACCAGCTGAACCGTGACCTTCAATGGAGCGGCGTAAGTCATGCCCCGTTGATGACATTCTTCGACGTCATACTTAGGCTCCCCGAGAGAATAGCTAACAAACTCCAGGGACGCGGTTTCGTTGAAGTCCTTGATGGGAAAGACCGACTTGAAAACCTCTTGTAGTCCGATATTCTGGCGTTGCGCAGCCCCTAGGTCCTTTTGCAGAAAAAGATCGTATGAGTTCTTCTGGATTTCAATCAAGTAAGGAAGATCAATGATCTTCTTGATTCTCCCAAAACTACGGCGAAATCGTAAGTTATTGGCTACCTGAAATGCCATGCTTGCTCCTCTATCCAGCTACCGGTACGCGTCCGTCGCTTTGAATCATTATCGTTAGGCAATTCGCAATCACGCTAGGAATGCTCAAAGCTCGCTCGGATACCGGGGTAAAGGATCCATCATTAAATAAATACAAGGCGGAGTCCATCGAACATGCCCTATTTGATTTCGACTTTGGCCCCTTGTTCTTCAAGCTTCTTCTTGATGCTTTCCGCCTCGGCCTTAGGCACAGCCTCTTTGACAGGTTTGGGCGCGCCATCCACGAGATCCTTCGCCTCTTTCAAACCCAGACCCGTAAGCTCGCGCACGACTTTGATAACCTGGATTTTCTTTTCGCCGGCCTCGGCAAGAATGACGTTGAACTCGGTCTTCTCCTCCACAGCTGCCGCGGGTCCCGCTGCTGCGGCTGCTACGGCCACCGGCGCCGCCGCGCTCACCCCGAGTTCTTCTTCTAGCTCCTTCACAAGGGACGCCGCATCCATCAACGTCATATTCTTGATGAAGTCCTTAACCTGTTCTCGTGATACCTCTGGCATAGAAGTTCCCCCTTTAGTTAATTCCAAACCAAATTTCCGGTTCAGCTACTCTGCTTTCTGCTTGCGTAATGTCTCCAACAATCTAACCACGCGCGCGCCGGGTTCTTGCATCAGACGAACCAACTGCGTCGCTGGGGCTTGGATCATCGCGAGCAATCTGGCTTGCAGTTCTGGCTTGCTCGGCATTTGGGCCAAGACTTTGACCTTGGCCGGGTCCATGAATTCCCCTTCAAAGACGCCGCCTTTGATTCTTAGTTTTTCGTTATCGTCAACGAATTTGACCAGCGTTTTTGACAGCATCACCGGATCATCGTAGGCAAAGACCCATCCATTGGGTCCCTCGAGCAGGCGCTCCAAAGCGCCGTACGCCGTATCTTTAAGCGCCCGACGCACCAGGGTGTTTTTGATCACCTGATATTCTCCGGAAACCTGCCGGATTTCCCGGCGCAGGCGCGTCATTTGAGCCACCGAAAGACCTCGATATTCCGTCACAATCGCCAACGTCGCCGACTTAAGCCTGGCGTGCACGGCTGCGACTGTCTCGCCTTTTTCCGCGTGGCTTGCGCGCGCTGATGCTAACTCCGTCATTTTCACTCCCGAATGCCCATCTGTCTAATCGTTTGGATGCGCTTCCGATCTTCCGTCAATTAGGCGGCCATCGCCCTCACTTGCGACAGATCCACTTTGATGCCGGGACCCATGGTCGTAGAGATCGTCACACCCCGAACGTAGTTGCCTTTTGCCGAGGCTGGTTTAGCCCTCAGGATCGACATCAAAACCGCTTTGGCATTGTCGATCAACTGCTCGGCGCCAAAGGAAGCTTTCCCGACGGGCACGTGGACAATCCCAGCCTTGTCGACTCGATAGTCTAATTTTCCAGCCTTTATTTCCTTGACCGCCTTGCCGATATCCATGGTGACTGTGCCGGTTCTTGGATTAGGCATGAGCCCTCGGGGGCCCAACACTTT
>Ga0335082_10006985_pt1 | contig 12289 bp, 5 predicted proteins | sample Lox_Sample_41_FD_206718 | JGI IMG/M metagenome (GOLD analysis project Ga0335082, IMG submission 206718) | Soil microbial communities from Loxahatchee National Wildlife Refuge, Florida, United States - Lox_Sample_4.1 | ecosystem: Environmental > Terrestrial > Soil > Wetlands | place: USA: Florida...
CCCAACTGCCCGTCTTGGTCAGCCTCTGCGATTCCGCCAGATAAGCTTCGCTCCGCTTCAAAGCCTCTTCGGCCCGTTTGCGGCCTTCGATATTAGTGCGGGTACCGTACCAGCGCAGCACCTTTCCCCGCTCATCCCGCAGCAGGTTGTCTCGGATGAGAAACCAGCGATATTGCCCGTCTTTACCTTTGATTCGCGCCTCTAACTCAAAAGGAGCACCCTCCAACACCGCACGCGCGCGCGAACTCTCCAACCTCTTTAAATCTTCGGGGTGAAATATTCTGGCGAAGGCGTCTTTGGATTTCGCCTCTTCGAGCGTCAGGCCGGTGTATTCCAGTTCTGGTCGGTTGGCAAAAAGAGGACTCCAGTCCGCGTCGAAAACAAAGACCTGCTGCGGAATCACGTCGATAAGCTGTCGAAGTTCGGCTTCGCTCTGCCGAATCTTCTGCTCGGCCTGCTTACGGTCTGTGATATCGCGGATCGCGCTGGAAATCAGCACACCCTCATCGGTTTGGAGGGGGCTGAGGCTTATTTCAACCGGGAATTCGTGCCCATCTTTATGCAGTCCGTACAGTTCCAGCCCGGATCCCATGGGCCGGGTGCGAGGGTCGCCAACAAATGCCGCGCGGTATCCCGGATGTTTTCCTCGGAACCGCTCCGGCACCAACAGTTCGATTCCCTTTCCCAATACCTCTTGCCGTGGATAGCCAAACAGCTTCTCCAGTTGTGCATTCACCAGAACAATTTCACCTTCGCGATTCACGACCGCGATCGCATCGGGCGCCGATTCCAGCAACCCGCGGAATTTCTGCTCTGCCCGTTTTCCATCTTCAATGTCGGTCGCGGTACCGTACCACTTGACGATTTTTCCTCGTCTATCCCGCAATGGCACAGCACGAACCATGAACCAGCGATATGCGTTGTCCGCCGCCTGACGGAACCGCGCCTCATTTTCGAAGGGACCACCGCTCGCGGAAGAGGCGCGCCACTTTTCAACGTGTTGCTTCAAGTCTTCTGGGTGAATGGCCGCTTCCCAAGCCGCACCCAGCGTATTCTCGGTGGACAAACCCGTGGATTCCTGCCAGTGCTGGTTGACGAAGTCCACCGCACCATTCGGCAGCGCGGTCCAAACAATGGTGGGGATGGTTTCGATCACATTCCCAAGCTTCTTTTCCTGGCCGCGGAGTTGCCGAACCCGAACTTGATATGCCGCCCAGAGTAAGGCAAGGAAAATGGTCGTGCACAATGCGCGAAACCAGTTGGTCTGGTAGTATGCCGGCGGAATCGCGAAGTCTAGAGTCGCGCCTTCTTCATTCCACACGCCGCTGTTGTTGCAAGCGATGACGCGGAAACGATACTTCCGCGGCGGCAAGTTGGTATAAATGGCTTGTCGGCGATTACCTGCTTCTTGCCAATCGTTATCCCAGCCTTCCAGTTTGTAGCGAAAAAGGACCTTCTCCGGCGCGACGAAACTGAGTGCCGTGTAATCAATTGTGAGATCCTGAAGCAGTGGAGCCAGATGTAACTCGCGCGAAGGGTCATGAGTCTTGCCATCAGCCGTGATTTGCTCGACATAGACCGGTGGTGGAAGCTTGTTGAAGGGGAGACGCCGCGGGTTGACCATACTGATCCCGTTCCCAGTTGTGAACCATATTTTGCCGTCTGGGGACTTGCCGACTTTAGGGTTTGCCATCGGCACGGAGACCCAGCTCCTAACTCCATCGGAACTGTCGAAAACTGTTACTTGGGTCGAGCGATTCGGCTCGCTCTCCCAAGCTCTCGCCTCGGAGCGCGAAATGCGCACCAGACCGCACGCCATGGATAACCATAACGAATGGTCGTCGTCTTCGAGCGACCATTGCACTTGATTGCATGGCAGCCCATTCTTGCTGCTCAAGGTGATGGCGCGTCCGTTTTTCAACCGGCTGAGTCCACCCTCCGTCGCAGCCCACAGCACTCCCTCAGCGTCGACGCGCAAGTTGCTGACGGAGCCTTCGCCAAGACCCTCGGCGGAGGTGTAGGTGGCGCGAACCTGGCCATCCTTCCAATACGCCACTCCTCCCTGGTAAAACCCAAGCCAGATGCCACCCTGAAAAGGATCGACGGCCAGAGCCATGCCGAGTTCTTTATGCCCAAGCCGGCTCCAGGGAATCTGCTGAACAATACGATCCCCTGACAATTGCAAAAGGCCGTGATCCAGATTGGCGATCCAGACATTTCCTGCAGCGTCTTCGTCCATGCCATACACGACTCCGCCACGGGCGCCGCCGATTGAAACAAAGCGGCGGTTTTCAAGGTAGCCGATCCCGCCAGCCCCTGCGATCCAAATTCGTCCTCCGTGATCCTGAAAAAGAGTCGCCCACTCACTCGTTGGCAACCCTTCGATGACAACCTCTCGCACAGAAGGTCGCTGCGGCGCACGGACTCCACGCCCTTGGAAAAACGTCACCTGCCCCTGATTCGATCTGCTTAACCCGTCGAAACTGCTGACCCAAGTACTGCCATCCCGGGCCACCAAGACCGATCCCCCAAAGTTTGGGAAACCCTGATTCGCGGAATACGTGACCCCGGTGAGATCACGAAAGCGGTCCAGACCGTTCGAGGTAGCGACCCAGACATTGCCTTCACGGTCCTCGAAAAGAGCGGTCACAGTATCTCCGGAGAGGCCTTCCGTCTGCGCAAACGCATCGGTTCTTCCCTGGTGCACATGTACGAGCCCGTGATCAATAGTTCCGAACCAGAGGCCGCCATCGCGGTCCCGCAGACGCGTTCGCGAGAAAGATTGCCGTGCAGGGAGGGGATACGGATAGGCTGTCTGCAGTTTTCCGTCAGCAAGCCTTACGACTCTGCCGTGCAATGCGATCAAGAGTTCGCCGCTGTCATCTTCTGCCAGACCCTGGATACCGGACGGCTCACCTGCGATCGGATAGAATTTGGGAGGGCCAGGCTTCCATCGCCACAGTCCCGTCCGCGTTCCCGCCCATAGATTGCGGTTACGATCCTCATAGAGGCCAAGCACTCCGTTGCCTAGAGAGCCGTCTTCTCCGTAGCACGTCGCAACGCCGCGCCGAAACGCGCAAAGCTTCCCCGGCGGGTTATATGCAAATCCGCCAGCCCACACGATACCTTCCTGGTCCTCGATGAGCGGGAAGATGACCTCTTCCGCCAGCTCCGGATAGAGCGTGAGTTTGCCGTCCTTCCAACTGGCAAGCCCTTTCCAGGTGCCGATCCAAAGCGTCCCATCGCGTGCCACTAGCAGACTCTGAATCTTATTGCTGGGAAGGTGCTGATCCGCCGGTTGTTGCCACGGGACGGCCCGCACACCATCGAAGCGAACCAGTCCGAATTCCGTGCCAAGCCAGAGATATCCGTCGGGCGTTTGCACAATCGCGTGGATAATGTCCTTGGGAAAGCCATCGCGGTTGTTCCAAGTCTTGTGGCCATACTGGCTGACATCGTGGGATGGGTCTAATGCAAAAACGCACGCGCAGCACGCCAAGAATATGGCGATTGAGATGCACGCTTTCAGGAGCGTTCTTCGCATAAGGTCAATACATCTTAGTCCAGCTCGAAAGGCAGTGTTAGCCTCTAGCGCGCGAAGTGTCAAACAGTTGACATTCGATGAACTGCTGACACCAAAGCGGCCCGCAGGTGTAGGCTTGCGGCCTCCGCAAATGCAGATTGGGGTGCTATCTGACTCGTTTCGCACCGGTCCTCGGCACGGTTCTTGCGGTTCTCTTCTTCATCATCCCTGGCTTGCCCTCGTCTGCACACGCTCAAGCAGAAAGTGCGAGCATTCGAGGTGCCGTCATGGATCCCACCGGTGCCATCGTCCGGGACGCCTTGGTTCGTCTGATTGACATTGATCGCGGATCTCAAACGGAAGTGGCGACTGGAAGCGGAGGCTTCTACACCTTCGCCAGTGTTCGGCCGGGCCGTTACCGCATGGAAGTGGAGAAGAGCGGATTCAAAATGATCCGCCTCACGGGCATCACCGTCAATGTCCTAGACAGTTTGGAGCAGAATTTCAGATTTCAGTTGGGAAACGCCTCGGAATCCATCACGGTCGAAGCGAATGCAGTGAATGTGAATACCACAGACGGCACGGTAAGCACAGTCGTAGATCGTCATTTTGCTGATAACTTGCCCCTGAACGGTAGGAGCTTTCAGACGATGATTCTCCTGACTCCGGGCGTGGTTGTAACTACCACCGCGGCCGACGACCAAGGGCAATTCAGCGTGAATGGACAACGGGCGGATGCCAACTACTTCACAGTGGATGGGGTCAGTGCGAATTTCGGCGTCACGGGTTTTCCACCACTGATGCAGTCGGCCGGTGGAGGTCTACCCGCGCTCAGCTCAATGGGAGGAACGAACAGCCTTGTCTCGGTGGATGCCATGCAGGAGTTTCGCGTTCAGACGTCGTCATTTGCTCCAGAGTTCGGGCGCACACCAGGTGGACAGATATCCGTGGCTACACGTTCGGGAACAAACCGCTTTCATGGCACACTCTTCGATTACTTCAGGAACAGTGTGCTCGACGCAAACGACTGGTTTTCGAATTTCAACCAACTGCCGAAGCCTGATGAGCGCCAGAATGATTTTGGCGGTGTAATCGGAGGACCGATCATCAAGGACAAGGCGTTTTTCTTCTTCTCTTACGAAGGTCTGCGGCTCCGGCAGCCTGCCACGCAGGAGAGTATCGTTCCGGATGCGGCCACGCGACAAGTTGAAACGCCAGCCGGTATATCCATTCGTCCTTATCTAAATGCTTTTCCTGTCGCGAATGGGGTTGAACTTGGTCCAGGGCTGGCACAGTTCAATGCAGCATTCTCCAATCCTTCCTCGCTGGATGCTTACAGCGTCCGACTCGACAACATCGTCAACTCAAAGCTCACATTATTCGGCCGATACAACTACTCACCTTCCAGCGCGGTTCAACGAGGTCCGATGGCTTCATCCCTCAGTACCACAGAGTCGTTGTCTTCCTCGATTCACACCTTGACCGTCGGGCTGACACACCTGTTAGGTGCGCACACCAACAATGAAATACGAGCGAATTACAGTAACAACCGGGTGAGCAGCACATACGCTCTCGATCACTTCGGAGGGGCCACACCACTTCCCGATTCCGTTCTGTTCCCATCCGGGTTTTCCTCCGCGAATAGCTTCTTTGCGTTTCTGATCATGGGCGCCGGTGATCTTAGGCAGGGTAAGTTTGCCATTGACGAGCAGCGGCAAATCAACTTTATCGATAACTTTTCGGTGACCAAAGGTAGTCATCAACTGAAGTTCGGGATCGATTATCGTTGGCTCGCGCCGTTCAGCAGTCCATTCTCCTACGACAAGTCCGGCATATTTTCCAGCATGTCGGACAGCCCCGGGGGAGCACTCTCCGGAACAGCATCGGCCGGTGTAGTGGTAGCTATTCAGCCGAACGCCCAGCTGGCACGGAACTTTTCGTTGTATGGGCAGGACACCTGGAAAATCACGCGTCGCCTGACGGCAACCTATGGTTTGCGGTGGGACGTAAATACGCCGCTAAAAGGAAAAAACTCAGCGAACGATCCTTATACCGTAACGGGCCTGGACGATCCTGCGACCATTGCTTTGGCGCCGCATGGTACGCCACTGTACGCAACCAGGTATGGAAACGTAGCACCGCGCTTGGGTGTGGCTTACCAACTTCGTGAAGCACAGGATTGGAGTTCTGTTCTCCGCGGAGGTGTCGGACTTTTCTACGATCTTGGCTATGGCTCGCTCGGGGGCGTGTCCAGCTACTTCCCGTACCAGGCCATTAAGTTCCTGCCCTTGGTACCTTTCCCTTTAAGTCCCCAGGACGCTGCTCCTCCGCCGTTTACCGTCAATCCGCCCGTGCCCACAATTCTGGTGGCCGATCCACATTTGAAGCTCCCGAGGACTTCCCAGTGGAATGTCGCGATCGAGCAGTCGCTGGGAAAGAGTCAAGCTTTGTCTGTCACGTACGTCGGTGCAATCGGCCGCGACTTGCTTCGCGTGTCCAACCTGATAAATGTGAATGATGATTTTGGCCTGGTCGCGCTGACCGGCAATACAGCCACGTCGGACTATCATGCCCTGCAGGTGAAATTTGAGCGGCGGTTGTCCGGAAGTCTGCAGGCTCTGGCTTCTTACACATTTTCCCATTCGATTGATAGCGCCTCAACCGACACATTCGTCGAGAACGTTAACTCTCCGGGCATCCCTGTCAATCCGAACACCGACCGCGGCAATTCGAATTTTGATGTCCGGCATTCGTTTACCGCTGGCGTGACCTGCAATCTGCCTTCTCCTCAATCACACAGAGTTGCCCGTGCAACGTTCGGCGGCTGGTCCGTAGATAGTTTCGTGTTGGCCAGATCGGCCACGCCCGTTGACCTCGTTGGGGCAGTCGAGAATTTTTCAAGCGTCGAGCTCTTCCTGCGTCCGAACCTAAACCCGGGAGTGCCGCTGGTGCTCTATGGGTCCGGGTATCCGGGCGGCAAGATTTTCAATAAGGCAGCGTTTACCCCACCGCCCAGCGGTCAACAGGGTGATTTCGCACGGAATGTGTTGCGTGGCTTCGGAGCCTGGCAGGCCGATGTCGGGGTTCAACGGCAATTTCGACTCGCAGAAAAGGCGGATCTCCGTTTCCGGGCTGAATTCTTCAATATCTTCAACCATCCGAACTTCGGCCCTCCCGACAGTAATCTGACCGACGCTCTTTTTGGCCACTCGACGCAAACGCTGGCGAGCAGCCTCGGCTCCGGCGGTGCCAACGGCGGATTCAACCCGCTGTACCAAATCGGCGGCCCGCGCTCAATCCAGTTGGCGCTCAAGCTTCAGTTCTAGACCAGCCCCCAGACTGGTCGGGCCGAATCACATCGTTTTATACCGACTCGGGTTTAAGAGTTCCCATCCGGTAGAGGGAAGGCACAGTCAAGCATGTCGGCGGCGCGTTTCGCATCCCTCATTCCCCGGGCGGCGGCTGCGCGAGCCCTTTGGAGATCTGGGGGATCATGTAGCAACCAGCTCAGGCATGCCCCGGCATTCAAGGCGGCAGCGGTAATAGGCTGCTTGATTTTGTGGGTCAGCGATGCAGACTGGTCTCCCCTATCGAGCAGTGGGTCAGTATGAAGCGAGGCCTCTCGATTGACGGTTTCTGGATTGATGTCGAACATAGATACCTCCTCTTTTGTTCGCCGGTTCTTGCCGGTTTTCCCCTCGTTATCCAATGCTCCAGCCCCCTGTGGTTGGAACTGTTCGAACGGGTCGATTTGACTGCCCCAGTTGTTACGGCCGCAACGTCTAATGGCTGCCCTACCTTCGGCGCATTCAGCACCGCCCAAACACCGCACCCCCGCCATTCCAGGTTATCTGCCATTGACCTCTCAAACATACCTCCTGGTGCGACTAATCTCACAATGACGACAAAGCCGATATTTGAGAATGTTCGAAACAGTTCAGTTCCTTATAGTATGGCAGTTAATCAACCGTTCAGCCGACGCTTAACGGGCACTTAACATGTTTACCTGACTCATTCAAAAGCGTTTTGGCCGCAGGGGAGTTTGGGCCAAAGTGGGGTCAGGAGTATTATGTCTGCCAATGCCGGAAGGAGATTCATCGGGGAATTCGGACGGACTGAGTGCCGCTCAGATTCGATCGATTAGTCGCGAGCTCGAACTCATTCTCTCCAGTGAAGGATTCGCGGCGTCAAAGCGATGCCAGGAATTTCTGCGACTGATCGTGGAACGTGCCCTGGCGGGTGAATTCGATCAGCTTCGCGAGCGGATGATCGGCGTGGAGATGTTCGGCCGGCGAGTGGACTACGACACGTCCAACGACGCTGTGGTCCGGGTGAGAGCCACGGAAGTGCGAAAAAGGCTAGCCCAGTACTACGCAGAATTAGACGGCTCTCCCGCAGTGCGCATCGAACTTCCCGCCGGCTCCTACGTGCCTACGTTCTCCTGGGAAAAGGCAGAAGGCATTCACGAGATCCGTTCCGGACTTGAAAGCACCAGTGCAGCGGAAAAAGTCGCAGGGGAACCTGGAATGGATCCCCATAAGATTTCGACGCACCGCGCCGTCAGCAAGCCACTCCTGATCGCGGGAATTGGCTTATGCCTGATCGTCCTTGCTGCGACCGCGTTCCTCGGCAGACAACGATTGTTGTCTTCTGGTGGCCGTATTCAGTCGATTGTCGTTCTGCCCCTCCAAAACCTTTCCGGAGACCCCAAGCAGGATTACTTTGCCGATGCGATGACAGAAGAGCTGACCGTAGAACTCGGCCAGGTCTCCGCGTTGCGGGTGATATCCCGTACCTCTGCGATGATGTACAAGAGTACCCAAAAATCGCTGCCCGATATCGCGCGGGAATTAAAAGTGGATGGGGTGGTGGAAGGATCCGTAATCCGCGAGGGCAACGAGGCGAGAATCACCGCCCAACTCATTGACGCCAGAAGCGATCGTCATATCTGGGCGCGCACATACACCCGCGGCCTGGGCAGTGTCCTTGCGCTGCAGCGCGAAGTTGCCCAGGAAATCGCTGACGCGATCAGTATTGAGCTCAGTCCACAAGAGAAAGAGCGCCTGCGACGCTCCGGTACCGTCGACATAGAAGCGCAGGATCTATATCTTTTGGGCACGCACCTTCTGGATGTGGGAGATCCGCAACATGCCCTGGGCTACCTCCAGAAAGCGGTCGAGAAAGACCCCAATTTTGCCCAGGCGCACGCTGCACTGAGCCACACCTTCTCCGTGCTGGGAGGGGATGGCTTGATACCTTACGTCGAAGCGTTCTCAAAGGCGAAAGCCAGCGCCTTGAAGGCGATCGAACTGGATGAGGGCCTTTCGGAGGGTCATCTTGCGCTGGCAGATGCGACGGCGAACCTGAACTGGGACTGGGGGACGGCCGAACAGGAGCTGAAGCGGGCACTGGAACTCAATCCCAGCGGAGCATCAGCTCATTGGGCATACGCCTTCGCACTCGAGAAACTCGGTCGCACTGAGGAGGCCCTGGCACAACTCAAAATCATGCAGCAACTCGATCCGGTTTCCAGCCAGTCTCTCGCAGAAGCCGTGGAAGCCAACTACTACGCTCGCCAGTACGACACATCCATGAATCTGCTCAGGCGACTGGACGCGGCAAACCCACAACGTGTCCTTCTTCACTTCTGGTTTGGAGTCGTTAACAGGGAAAAAGGCTTATACGAGGACTCCGTCAAGGCTTTCATGAACCTCGGCGATCACCCTCATGCTTTGGGTCACATGGGGAATGCGTACGCCCGATGGGGACGGGAAGCTGAAGCGCGAGCCCTCATACCAAGACTGCAGGGACATATTCGACAAAACGGCATTGGCACTTACGAAGTTGCTCTGGTCTACGCCGGCCTCGGCGAAAAAGATCTCGCATTCGAATGGCTCGAGAAAGCATATGCCGTGCGCGACAGGGGCCTCACCTTCCTCAAAGTAGATCCCTGTCTCGATCCCCTACGATCGGATCCGCGCTTCCAGGAACTGTTGCGGCGTATTGGCCTTCCGTTGTAGTGGGTTCAGCTCCGCGGGCCTGACAGGACCACTACAACTGATTCGGTTCTCTGATTCTCCCTGCCCCAAAACTCGCGAATTCCTGGATCTCTTGCAGAGCGTACGCCGCGGCAAGGAACGCCTCTCGTTTCCAGCTGTGATCGCCAGCATGAAAACAGATCCGGGTACAACATCCCGCAGAATGTCTCGGCACCGAACAGGACTTTGGGGAATTAAATGCAGCAAGGCTGGGTGAGCTATGACCAAAGAGCGACAGAAAAATCTTTGCGAGAGCCTTACCAGACTGGGCTACGGGCGGGACAAGGAGATCAGACTGTACGGCGAAAACTACCGTTTAACCAGCGATCCGATCGTAGTTGCCGATAAAGTTGTTTTTATCGACGCCGCAGAGCCGGAGTCGGGACGATCAAGGCGCATCCGTATTCCCCTTTCAATCATACATATGGCGATCCAGAATCTTAGTGACTGAGCGCATCACACTCCGCCCCGCGCTGCGCCGGCCATGCAGTCGGCCTCCCGTCAACACAGCCCTCCTGACCGTGCAATTCCGCCACCGGCGGCGACGTAGACCACGACCGTTTTTCCCGATAGCCCGCCAAGCTGGACCTCTTTGACCGAGAAAGAATAAAGCGTCAGCAGTCTGACACTGTTCACGGAGAACGTCAGAAGTCTGCCGTTTTGCGGGGGACATAGGCTTCTGCCGGGCGAATCGCCTCTCAAAAACGCGGGCGGCGAGACTGCGAGCGCTTGAAATTTGGAACCCCAGATGCAGCCGTGTACCTGGAATGAGTCGTTCTCGCGAAAGACTCATGCCCACATCCAGTCAGGCTGGAAAGCGGTCAATGAAACCTCTATGGTCGCAATATCGCGTACAGAAGAAGGAGGGTGACTAATGTCCGCCGTCCCCGTTCCCGTCGAGTCGCCAGCACCGGCATCGAAACCGCAAATACCCGGCAAAGAACAGAATGCGGCAACACCGCCTACGCCCCGCTGGCAAAAATATGTCACGCCCGTCCTGGTTATATTACTCGCGCTCGCCGTCTTGACTACCGTCACCCGGAAGTGGAACTCATTCGAAGGTGGCACAGCCAACCAGGCTACCGACGATGCTTACATTCGCGGCGACGTCACACCGCTCAGTACGAAGGTTGCGGGCATCGTTAGCGCGGTGCATGTCGCTGACTATCAGCCGGTGCACAAGGGCGACCTGCTGGTCGAACTGCAGGACAATGACTACCGGGCGCATGTTGACCAGGCAAGTGCGGCAGTGGCTGCTGCAAAAGCCTCCATCGAAAACAACCGTCGCGAAAAACAACTGCAGCAAGCCAAAATCGAACGGGCTCTGGCCGGCGTTTCGCAGGCGCAGGCTGAAATCGCCGCTGCGCAAGCCGGGATTGCGGCCGCGCAGGCTGATCTGGATCGCACTTTTTCTGAACGAAACCGCCAGGAGGCCCTCCTGCAAACCAATTCAACCACTCGCCAGAAAGTCGAGCAGGTTGTGGCTGCGGAACAAGGCTCGCGCGCGCAACTGCTCAGCCGTCAGGCAACTCTGGAGCAAGCCAAAGCAATGTTGTCGAGTAGCCAGTCAGCTGTAGAAGCTGAGCGCCGCGCGCTCGACGTTCTGAATTCCAAGGAGCTGCTACTTGTTGCCGACCTGCGCGGTGCGGAGGCCGCACTTACCGGCGCTCAGGTGAACCTGGGCTACACCAGGATTGAAGCACCCGCAGACGGGACTGTCGGAGAACGACAGGTTCGCCCCGGCCAGTTGGTCTCCCCTGGCACACAGGTGATCGCGTTCGTAAGCAAAATCAAATGGGTGCAGGCGAATTATCGCGAGACGCAGCTCACGAACGTAAGAGTTGGTGACTCAGCCGAGGTGCGCATCGACGCCTATCCAGGGAAAGTCTTCAGCGGCAAGGTGATTGAGATTGCGCCGGCCAGCGGTTCGCAATTTGCGTTGCTGCCTCCCGACAACGCAACCGGCAACTTCACCAAGGTCGTGCAGCGGATTCCGGTAAAGATCGGGCTCGATGATGCCAACCTGGCAACTCAACTGCGACCGGGTCTTTCTGTAGTTGCGACAGTCCGTACCAGGCGATAACGAGAGCATCATGGCTGCCACCACCATCACAGCTCGCCCACCTGCACAGGTGGAGATTGCGCGTGCCACCGCTGCGGCTATTCCCTCTGAGCTTTCCACGCGGCCGGTGCTGGGGATTTTCGGGGTTCTCATCGGAGCCGGACTCGTCACGCTCACTGGTCGGATGCTTTCGCTGGGGCTTGCGGATTTGAAGGGTCACGTCGGCATCAGTTACGACCAGGGTGCGTGGCTCGACAGCGCCTACAACGCGTCCGTCATGTTCATCGGGCCCTTTACCGTCTTTCTGGGAGGCTTGCTCGGACCACGCCGCATCCTGCTGTTCTCGGCAGGCATATTTGCCGTGACCTGCGCCTTCCTGCCGCTGATACATAGTTATGGTTTGCTGGTTGCGGCGTTGATTGTCGCCGGGCTGACGTCTGGCACCTTTTATCCGCTTACCCTGACTTTTGCACTTCGCATTAGTCCCCTGCGATTCCTGCCGATCACGATGGCGTTCTATGCAACCTTCATAGATGGCGCGGTCAATGTCGCGCCATCACTCTACGGCTGGTACCGGGACCATCTCTCCTGGCATTGGATGTTCTGGAATTCGGCGCTGATCGCGCCGGTGATGCTGATCTGTATCTACTTCGGGATACCGAAAGC
>Ga0335082_10006986_pt1 | contig 12289 bp, 12 predicted proteins | sample Lox_Sample_41_FD_206718 | JGI IMG/M metagenome (GOLD analysis project Ga0335082, IMG submission 206718) | Soil microbial communities from Loxahatchee National Wildlife Refuge, Florida, United States - Lox_Sample_4.1 | ecosystem: Environmental > Terrestrial > Soil > Wetlands | place: USA...
CGCCGCCGTCGCATTTCCGTTCACCGCTCGTGCAGCCGCGCGGCGCGCTGCACCTCGCGCGCGCCGATCAGCGCGGGCGGCTCGAGGAGCTGATCGCCGCGGTGCAGGCGGCCGGAGGACACATCGAAGCGCTCAGCGCGAGCGCGGCGCGCCGCTACCTGCCCGTGCTGCGCGAGGAGTACGCCGCTGCGGCGGCCTACGAGGACGGGGTGTTCGACATTGACGTCGAGGCGCTCTTCCGCGGGTTCCTCAACCGCTCACGGGCGGCGGGCGCGCAGCTGTTCCTCGGTACGCCCTTCAGCAGCGCGCAGCGCAGGGGCGAGTTCTGGGAGCTCGAGGTTGCGGGCACCGCGTTGCGCGCGCGGGTGCTGGTGAATGCCGCAGGTGCCTGGGCCGACCAGGTTGGCCGGGCCTGCGGGGCGGAGCCGCTCGGACTTGCGGCGCTGCGACGCTCGGCGGCCCTGATCGAGGCGCCGCCGGGCGTCGACGTCGCGCGCTGGCCGGCGGTGTTCGACATGGACGACGCCTTCTACCTGAAGCCCGACGCCGGGCGGCTGCTGATCTCGCCCGCGGAAGAGGAGCCGGTGCCACCGGGCGATGCGTACCCCGAGGACCTCACCATCGCGCTCGCCGTCGAACGCATCGAGGCGGCGCTGACACTCGAGATCAAGCGCGTCCAGCGTTCCTGGGCGGGCTTACGCACCTTCGCGCCGGATCGCGAGCCGGTGATCGGCTACGACCCGCAGGTGCCGGGCCTCTTCTGGTTTGCCGGTCAGGGCGGCTATGGCATCCAGAGCGCGCCGGCGGCGGCGCAGCTGGCCGCCGCGCTCGCTCGCGGCGCGCCGGTGCCGCCGGAGCTGGCGGCCTTCGGCATGAGCGCCGCGGCCGTCGCACCGCGGCGCCTGCATCGCGGCTAGGGCGTACCGCTGCCGGCCGGGCGCGCATGCTACGCTCGGTCCCTCACCTTCGACACGCATGCGGGGAGATTCGTGCCCGACTCCAAGCCCGTCCTGAGCGCGCGCGAATGGCGCGCCACGCTCGAGCGGCTGCTGCCGGTCCTGAAGAAGGCCGACTCCATCACGCTCGGGCACCTGAACCGCGTGCGGATCCGTCACAAGAGCGACGGCAGCGAAGTGACCGTGGCGGACCGGGCAACGGAGCGGCTGCTGCGGGCACACCTGAAGAAGCACTTCCCCACCGACGCGGTGCTCGGCGAGGAGTACGGCGGCACGCTCGAACGCAGCGGGCGCTGCTGGCTGCTGGACCCGATCGACGGCACCTCCTCCTACGTGCTCGGGCTGCCGATGTTCGGCACCCTCGTGTCGCTGCTCATCGACGGCGAGCCAGTTTTCGGCATCAACCATCTCGCCGCGCTGCGCGAGACGACCTTCGCGGCGAGCGGCCACGGCTGCTGGCTCACCCGCGCCGGTTCGCGTGCCCGCCGGGTGCGGGTTGCCCAACCCCGCGCGCTCGCGCAGGCGCAGGTCGGGCTCACGAGCCTCAAGGAGAGCGACCTCGCCCACACCCCCGGCCCCTGGCGGCTGCGCGACCTGGCCCGGGCCGCTGGGCGTCTGCGCCTGGTCGGTGACTGCGTGCAGTACGCGCTGGTGTGCCGCGGAGCCCTCGACGCGGCGGTCGACCCGCTGATGAAGCCCTGGGACATCGGTGCGCTTGCCGTGTGCGTGCGCGAGGCCGGCGGCGCAGTCAGCGACCTCAACGGCGAGACCTCGCGCATCGTCGAGCGCACTTCGCTGGTCGCCGCGAGCTCGGCGGGGCTGTGCGCGGCGATCAGCCGCGCCGTGGGCAGTCCCGCGGCTTGAGAGCGGGGCGGATCACGGTGGTCGTGCACCTCATCGACGGCACCTACGAGCTGTTCCGCCATTTCTACGGGTTGCGGCGCTTCCATGGCGGCGAGGATCGCCCCTATGGAGCGGTCATCGGAGTGCTGAATACGGTGCTGGAGATGATCGAGGGCGGCGCGAGGCACCTCGGCGTCGCCACCGACCACGTCATCGAATCCTTCCGCAACTCTTTGTGGGCCGGCTACAAGACCGGCGACGGTATCGAGCCGGCCCTGCGCGAGCAGTTCGAGCCGCTCGAGGCAGCGCTGCGCGCGCTCGCGGTCAGGGTGTGGCCGATGGTTGAGTTCGAGGCGGACGACGCCCTCGCCTCCGCCGCGGCCCGCGCCGCCGCCGACGAGCGCGTGCAGCAGGTATGCATCTGGACGCCGGACAAGGACCTCGCACAGTGCGTGCGGGCAGCGCGCGTGGTGCAGGTCGACCGGCGCACTCACGCGATCCGCGACGCGGACGGGGTGCGCGCCAAGTTCGGCGTGGCCCCCGAGCACATCCCCGACTTCCTCGCCCTGGTCGGCGACAGCGCCGACGGCTACCCGGGCATCAGCGGCATCGGGCGCGTGAGTGCGGCGCGCCTCATCGGCCGCTACGGTGCCCTCGAGTCGTTCCCGGCGGAGGTGCTCGGGGAGGCCCGCGAGCTCGCCCTGCTCTTCAAGAAGCTCGCGACGCTGCGCACCGACGCCGACGTGTTCGCAAGCGTCGACGAGCTCGCCTGGGTCGGGGCGCCGGACTTCGCGCGCAAAGCCGCGCACCTGGATGATGCCCGTCTGTTCGCGCGCGCCGCGCGCGCGCCGGGAGCGGCCTGATCCGATGAGCGCCGCGACCAGTTACGATGTCATCGTGCTCGGCGCCGGAGCGGCCGGCCTCGCGGCCGCCGCCGAGCTCACCCGGGGCGGCGCACGCGTGCTGCTGCTCGAGGCGCGCGCCCGTGTCGGCGGGCGCATCTGGACGTGCCGCGAGGCAGGTCTGTCCGTGCCCGCCGAGCTCGGTGCCGAGTTCATCCATGGCCATGCCCCGCGGACGCGCGAGCTGCTCGCCGGCTGCGGCGTCGCGATGCTCGATGCCGTCGGCTCGCGCTGGACGCTCGCGGGAGGCCAACCCGTGCCCTCCGATGCGTGGTTCGCGGAGCTGATGCAGGCCATCGGCCGCACCGACGTGCTCAGGCAGCGCGACATGCCCTTCGATGAGTTCGTCCAGCGGCACCTCGCCGCGGCCCTCTCGCCGCAAGCCCAGCTCGCCGCGCGGCGCATGGCGGAGGGCTTCGACGCCGCGGACACCGCGCGCGCCAGCGCGCGTGCCATCGTGAGCGAGTGGCAGGGCGACACCTTGGGCGGCGTGCCGCAGTCGCGGCCCGCCGGCGGTTATGCCGCCCTCCTCGGCGCACTGCTGCAGCGCGCGGCGCCCGGGCGACTCACCCTCCGGCTGCAATGCCCGGTGCACAGCGTGCGCTGGTCGCGCGGAGCGGTGGAGGTGATGGGCGAGTCTCTCGGTGCGTCCTACAGCGCCCGCGCCGCCAGACTCGTCGTAACGCTGCCGCTTGGCGTGCTGCAACAGCAGGCGGGCGCAGGAGCGGTGCGCTTCGAGCCGCCACTGGCGGCGAAGGCTGCCGCGCTCAGCGGACTCGCCTCGGGCGCCGTGGTCAAGGTACTGCTGCGCTTCGATGAGCCGTTCTGGGAGCACCTGGCGGGCGGCCGCTACCACGACGCGAGCTTTTTCCATGCGACGGGCAGCGAGGTGCCGACTTTCTGGACCAATGCGCCGGCGCGCGCTCCGCTGCTCATCGCCTGGGCCGGCGGTCCGCGCGCCGCGCGTCTCGCCGCAGCACCGAACGCGGTCCTGGTGCGTGCCGCCCTGGCGGGCATCGAGTCGCTGTTCGGGCGCGACTGCAACCCGCAGGAGCGCCTGCAGGGCTACCTCTACCACGACTGGCAGCACGACCCGTATGCCTGCGGCGCGTACAGCTACGTATTGGTGGGTGGTGATCAGGCACGCGCGCAGCTCGCCGAGCCGCTCGGTGAGACGCTCTACTTCGCTGGTGAGGCGACCGATACCCAGGATGAGGCGGGAACGGTCACCGGCGCGCTCGACAGCGGCGTACGCGCCGCGCGCGAGGCCCTGGCCCGCTGACGAGGTGCTCTCTAGCGGTAGAAGTACGGGTCGAGGACGCGCACTTCGGTGATCTGCTGCACCGGCAGCTTGCAGCGACTCGCGGCCCGGCGGATGGCTTCGGGCGAAGGGCCGTCGTAAATGCAGAAGCTGCGACGCTTGTCCAGGCTCACGTAGGAGTGTACCCAGGTCACCCCGTCCGCAGCGTTGCTCTCCACCACCGCCTGGCACGCCCGCGCCCCGGCCTCATCCACCGGTACCCTGAGGCCTTCGGTGAACTCTCTTTCGATCACGTAACGGGGCATGCCGGACTCCTGAGCAATAAAGGGAGACTTCCCGGCATCAACCTAGGAGCGTTCCCCCGGTAAAACATCGGGAGAGCCACCTAAGTTGCAGCCGTTCCCCACCTAAGCTGCCACCCCCGTACCCAAAGGGAGTCCCGACGGCTACTCTGCCGCGCCACCATGGAACTACTCGAAAGAAGCACGCAGCTCGAGGAGCTCCTGCGCCGCCTGGGCGAGGCGCGCGCCCGCGCCGGCAAGGTCGCGCTGGTCAGTGGTGAAGCCGGCGCCGGCAAGAGCGCGCTGATCGAGGAATTCACGCAGGCCGCCGCAGCCAGCGCGCGCGTGGTGTGGGGCCACTGCGATGCGCTCGAGACCTCGCCCGCGCTCGGCCCGGTGCACGAGGTGCGCGCCGCGCTGCCGGGCATGGCCACCGAGAGCGAGCCGACGCGCGAGGTGTTGTTCGCGCGCCTCATCGAGCGCCTCAGCGTGCCGCAGTCTCCCACGGTCGTGGTGCTCGAGGACGTGCATTGGGCCGACGAGGCGACCCTCGACTTCGTGCGCTTCCTCGGGCGGCGCATCCAGCGCACGCGCTGCCTGTTGATCGTCAGCTACCGGGCCGATGAGCTCGAACTCACGCACCCGCTGCGCGCGGTGCTCGGGGACCTCACCGGCGAGCACGTCGCGCGCATTCCGCTGCCGGCGCTGACGCTCGGCGCCGTGCAGCAGCTCACCCATGGCACGCGCCGCGACGCGCACTCCATCTACCGCATCACCGGCGGCAACCCCTTCTTCGTGCGCGAGGTGCTCTCGGCTCCCGAAGACACCGTGCCCGAGACGGTGCGCGATGCGGTACTGAACCGCTTCGCGCAGTGCTCGGAGCGCGCCCGGGCGCTGCTCGAGGTGATCTCGCTGTTACCCGCTCGCGCCGAGCACGCGGTCACGCGCACGCTGTTGCCGGATAGCGCGGCGGCCGAGGACGAGGCCGTCGCCTGCGGGCTGCTGCGCCCCCAGGACGGGGCGCTCTCCTTCCGCCACGAACTCGCGCGCCGGGCCATCGCTGATCACGTCCCGCCGGGGCGCGCCCGCGGCCTGCACGCGAGCCTGCTGCGGGTGCTCGCCGCGCAGCACGCGGACCTGTCGCTGCTGGTACACCACGCCGCGCGTGCGCAGGACTCCGCCGCGGTGCTGGAGTACGCCCCGCGCGCCGCCGCGCAGGCCGCCCAGTCCGGCGCGCACCGCGAGGCCGCGGCGCACTACGCTACCGCCCTCAAGCATGCCAGCGCGCTCACGGCGTGCGCACGCGCCCATCTGCTCGAGGCGCACGCGCGCCAGTGCGACCTCACCAACCAGGTGGCGCGGGCGACACAATCGGCCACGCAGGCGCTCGGCCTGTTCGAGTCGCTCGGCGATGCAGCCGCCGAGGCGCGCGTGCGGCTGCTGCTGGCCATGCAGCACTGGAAGGCGGGCCAGAAGGCGCTCGCCGACGTGGAGGTCGACTGCGCGGTGTCGCTGCTCGAGTCCCAGCCGCCAAGTCGCGACCTCGCCATGGCCTACAGCATGCGCTCGCGCCAGGCGATGACCAGCGGCCAGTCGCGCGAGGCACTCGAGTTGGGGCGGCGCGCGCTCGAGCTCGCCGAGCGCTTCGGCGACCAGGCGGTGCGCGCGCACGCGCTCAACAACATCGGCGCCGCGCGCGTCAAGGGCGGCGATGTCGGGGGACTGGCGCAGCTCGAGGAGAGCCTGGCGGTCGCGCTCGAGCACCGCCTGCAGGATCACGCCGGCCGCGCCTACGCCAACCTGGTTAATACCGCCGTGCGCTTCCACATGCCGGAGGTGGCGCGGCGCTATATCCCCGAGGGGCTCGAGTACTGCGACACGCACGAGGTGCAGGACTGCCTGTCCTACATGCGCGCCGACGTCGCGCACTTCGAGCTCGACCGCGGCAACTGGGACGAGGCCGCGCGTCAGGCAAGCGAGCTCATCGAGCATCATCAGCTGGCCGTGGCGCAGCGCGTGCCGGCCCTCATCGTGCTGGCGCTGGTGCGCGCGCGGCGTGGCGACCCCGGAGTGGACCCGTTGCTCGAGGAGGCTGCGCGCCTCGCCGGGCCCACCGGCGAGCTGCAGCGCATCGGCCGCGTCGCGGCGATGCGCGCCGAGGTGGCCTGGTACCGCGGCGACCTGGCGGCCCTCGCCGCCGAGGTGGCGCTCGGACTCGAGGCGGCCAGCGGCCGGCAGGGCATGTGGGTCATCGGTGAACTGGCGTACTGGGGCTCGCGCGCCAACACCGCGTTGCGCGTCGAGCAGGAAATCGCGCCGCCCTACGCGCTCATGATCCGCGGCGAGTGGGAGGCGGCCGCAGCCGCCTGGGCACACGCCGGCATGCCCTACGAGCAGGCGCTCGCGCTCGCCGACGGCCCCGAGGAGGCACAGCGCCAAGCGCTCGCCATCCTCGAGCAGCTCGGTGCCGGCCCGCTCGCGGCGATCGTGCGCCAGCGCCTGCGGGCGCGCGGCGCCCGCGCCATCCCGCGCGGTCCACGCGCCTCGACCCGTGAGAACCCCATGGGGCTCACCACGCGCGAGGTGCAGGTGCTGACGCTCCTGGTGCGCGGTCATACCAACAGCGAGCTCGCCCACCGGCTGCACGTCTCGGCACGCACCGTCGAACACCACGTCTCCTCGATCCTCGAGAAGCTGCAGGTGCACTCGCGCACCGAGGCGGTGGCGGCGGCGTTCGGCCTCGGGATCGTGGCGCGCGTGTAGCTAGAGAAGCAGCAGCTGGCGGGCCAGCAGCTCGCTCTCGAAGTTCAACAGCGGCAGCCCGCGACGCAGGCATTCGCAGATGTGGCCGCGCTCCGCGCCGCGCGCCTGCGCCGGAGCGACCCACGCGCGCACCACCATGACCGGCAGCCGAGCGCCGTCGGCGTACAGCTCCCGGATCCACTCATACAGCGGCCGCAACCGCGGTGAGCTCACCCACCACGGCCGCTCATCCGGCAACTCCAGCCGCGCGGCGCGTACGTGCTGTGCCAGCCGGCGGCGCGGATCGGCGCTCTGGCCCACGTAGCGCACGGCGCGCGCATCGCGCGGATCGGCGAGCGCATAGATCGCGACCCCATCGGGTGCGCTGCCCGACTCATCGTAGTACTGCGCGGCGAGGCGCCCGCGCGGCAGCCGTTCCCGCACCCTGGGGGATGCGAGGTGCTGCACGGCGCGGCTCACGGCTTCCCCGCGCGGCGGATTTCCACGCTGCGAGTGCCTGGGTCGTACCAGATTTGCGCTTCACCCCGCTCGAGCTGGGAGCGTACCTGTGCGATCTTCTGCGGCAGCGGAAACTCGTGCACACCGTAGTCGGTGCCCTCACGCAGCACGAAGGACTCGATCACCCCGGTGAGCGCGTCGGCCGAGAGGGCCGTGTGCGGGATCTGCAGCGGCGCTTCCGCAATCTCGCACTCTGGCAGCTCCGGGTCGGGGGGCACGAACATCAGCGGCGCGTCCGGAAGGTGATGGAGTAGCGCAGTTCCCGGGTCGGGGAGACGGCGTGTTGCCAGTTCCAGCGCGCCGGCCCGCGCAGGCGGTACACCGAGCGCGGCGCGAGCTCGAGCACATGCACGGCACGCTGGCCGGGCTGCGGCGGCCAGGGACGCAGCCGCAGCCGTGCGTGCCCGAGGAGCGACACGCCGACGACCTCCTCGAACTCGGGCACGTCGCGGTGCCAGCCGAGCGGTGTGCCGGGAGCATACTCGGCGATCAGTGCATCCGAGAGCGCTCTGGCGGCGAGGCCCGTCCACTCCGCGATCGCCGCGCGCAGCGGCTCGAGGTAGGGTGGCACCGGTGGCGCCGCGCCGAGCACGTGGTGCGTGAAATCGTAGCGGCCGCCGAAGCTCACCACGCGCCGCCGTGCGTGCCACTCCTTGTACTGCGCGGCGGCGAACGGCAGGTTGCTCAGCAGCGCGAGCAATTCAGCCTCCTCCGCCACGCTCAGGAACTGCGGCCGGTAAGTGAGCCCGGCGGGCAGCGCGGGGCTCACGGACGCCTCGGTGCTCGCGAACAGCTCGTTCTGCCTCATGCGCGCAAGTATGCGCGCCGCACGCCGGCCCGCGGTTGCGACCTGAAAAAAACCCCCACCCATCCAGTGCCCGGGCGAGCGCGGCACTGTATACGCAGTGAGTCGCCCGCCGAGAAGGGCCGCCTCAGCTGCCGCGCACCAGGATCCGCACCTGATCGCCGCCGAGGAAGAAGCCGTGCGGGATGCCGAAGTCCGAGCGCCTGAGCGTCGCCCGCCCCGTGAAACGGCAGCGCGGTGTGACGAGGCCTGTGCCGAGCGGGCAATCGATCTCGGTCACCGTGAGCGCCAGCGGCCGGGTGATCCCGTGCAGCGTCAGTTCACCCTGCACGGTGGCACGCGTCGTGCCGTCGAAATCGATGCGGGTCGAGCGGTAGGTCATCTGCGGGTAGCGCGCGGTGTCGAGCCACTGGGGCGAGCGCAACCGCTCGTTCCAGTAGAGGCTGCGGCAGTCGATCGAGGCCGTGTCCACGCTGACGGTGAGCCGCGGCTCCGCGCCTGGGACGCCGAGCGCGAAGTCTCCCGACAGCTCATGAAACTCCGCGCTGAACCAGCGCAGACCCAGGTGCTCGATCTCGAGTGCAATGTGCGTGTTGCCCGGATCCAGGTGATGCGCCGCCGCCAGTCCCTCGATGCCCGGCAGCGCGCACAGCAGCGCGAGCCATGCAGTCCTCGTTCGCATGCGCGATCGCCTCGTTCCCTCGGCGGGGCAAAGCGCCCCGGAGGTGAGTGGCCCGGGCGCGCCGCAGGGTTCCCTGGCGCCGCACCCGCTCACTGGGCGCCGCCGGGAGCAATGCCGCGTACCGCGAAATAGCCCTCCAGAAGTGCGGGATCGGCCCGCGGCGCCGCCAGGGCCACGTAGGTGTCCGGGCGCAAGAGGTACATCGCGCCGCGTGCAAGACCGGCCGCCTCGTGTTGCGGGGTGAAGGCGTAGGCGCGCACGCGCAGGCCGTGAGAATCGCCGAAGCCGCGCAGGCTGGCGCTGCCCTCGCCGTAGACCTGGATCTGCCAGCACGGCTCGCTGAGCGGCGCGTAGTTGTCCGCGCCACCTGCATTCACCCACGGCAGGCGGTCACCGCCGTGCACGCTGCCGGCGCTGCCCTCGCTCAGCGGACGGCCGCGGTAGTTGATCATGATCTGCGACACCGTGCGGAAGATGAACTCGCGCACGCTCTCGAAGGCGACCGCGCGCGGCAGCACCAGGGGCGCGAGCCGCGTGCGCACCAGCTCGGCGATCGGCCCGTCGGCGGTCGCGAAGCTGAACACGCGATCGGTGGTCTGCACCAGGCGCTCGGCGAAGGGCATGCGCTCGGCCTCGTAGGAATCGAGCAGCGTCTCGGGTGCCGAGCCTGCCAGCACCGCGGCGAGCTTCCAGGCGAGGTTGATGGCATCACCGATGCCGGTGTTCATGCCCTGACCGCCGGCCGGGCTGTGGATGTGCGCGGCATCGCCGAGCAGCAGTGCGCGCCCGTGCCGGAAGCGCGCCGTGACCCGGTGATGCACGTGGTAGGTCGAGAACCAGTGCACCTGCTCGACGCGCAGTTTCAGACTGCGCAGCGCCCGCGGGCTGACGTCCTCGAAGCTCAGCGCCCGCCCCGCGCCCGCCGGATCCTCGAGCACCGTGCCGATGAGACGCGCGCGACCGACTGCGGCGAGCGGAAAGACCGCGAGGAAGTCGGCCTCATCGAGGTCGACATTGAGCTCGCCATTGAACGCCGGCCCCTGTCCGCGGATGTCCGCCACGTAGAACAGCTGTCGGTACGTGCCGCCGGGGAATCCCGTGCCGATCAGCTCGCGCACCCGCGAGCGAGCGCCGTCACAACCGGCGATGTACTTAGCCTCGATCTGCTCCTGGGTGCCGTCGGTGCGTTGCAGGCGCGCGCGCACGCCATCGCCGGCGGCGGTGAAGTCCAGAAGCGTGCAGCCGCGCTCCACCCGCACGCCCGCCGCGGCCAGTCGCTCGATGAGCAGCAGCTCATGCTCATCCTGCGGGAAGATCTCGAGGAAGGGGTACGCGGTGAGTTGCCCACCGATGTTCTCGAACGGCAGCCGCGCACGGCGCTCGCCCTCGACCCAGAGGCTGACGGCGGGTACCCGGTAGCCACGCTCGAGTACCCTGGCAGTCAGATCGAGCTGCCGATAGAGCTCGAGGGTTCGCGCCTGCACGGCCAGCGCCCGCGAGGTGGTGCCGGCGCAAGCTGCGCTGTCGATGATGCGCAGCGAGACCCCGAGGCGCGTCAGCCACAGCGCGAGCACCAGCCCGGTTGGGCCTGCGCCTACGATCAGCACATCGCTGCGCGCCATGAAGTGCTCCCGCTTACCGTGCAGGCACTATGGCACAGCCGCAGATCACGAACATGGCGTCCTACAGCCGTGCCCGGCGGGCGCCGACGGACGCAGACGCGGCACGCGGGCACTATGCGTCACCTCAAGGAGCCTCAGCTATAAGGAGTCCCAAATGACTACTGCCAGCGGACATACCTCGGCCATCCGCGCCAAGAAGGTCATCGGCACCACGGTCAAGGACAGCGCCGGTCGTCGCATCGGGGTGATCGAGGACGTGGTCCTCGACAAGCAATCGAACAACATCATGTTCGCCGTGGTCGGCTTCGGCGGGTTCCTCGGTGTCAACGAGAAGTACCATCCCCTGCCTTGGGAGACTCTCGATTACGACGAGTCCGAGGGCGCCTACGTGGTGACCCTTACGAAAGCGCAGCTGGAAGCTGCTCCGGCGGCCACCATCGAGGAGCTCACACGCGATGACGGCGGGCTGCTGCGCGAGCGCACCTACGACTACTACAAGGCGCCGCGCTACTGGTGAGGCCCGCCGGCAGGCGCGCTCATCAGGCCGGGGCGTTCAGCAGGCGCACCTCGCGCTGCGGCACGGGGATGGCGATGTTGTGGCTGCGGAAGGTCGCCACGATCGACGCATAGATCTCGCCGGTCGCGTTGCCCTGGTCCGCGATCAGCACCCAGGGACGTACGGCGATGGTGATCGAGGAATTCGCCAGCGCCTGGGGCTGCACGAACGCGGCCGGGTCCTTGAGCACGCGCGGGTTGGCACCGAGCACCCCGGCGATGAGGGCCAGCGCCGCCGGCAGGTCGGTGTCGTAGGCCACTCCGACCGAGACCTCGAGCTGGCGGATGCGGCCGTAGTTGTGGAGGATCTCACCGACGATCTTGCGGTTGGGTACCACGACGCGCGAGCGGTCGATGTGGGCGAGCGTGGTGGAAAACAGGGTGATCGTGTCCACCACTCCCTCGACACCGGCGATGGCGATGTACTCCCCGACACGGAAGGGCTTCGAGAAGATGATCGAAAGCCCGGCAACCGCATTACTGAGCACTCCCTGCGTCGCCAGCGCCACCCCGGCCCCGGCGACTCCGAGCCCGGCCACCAGCGGCAGCAGCTCGACGCCCAGGTTCTGCAGCGCCATGATCACGAACAAGAGGAAGCACAGCGCCCACACCACCCGCGCGAGCAGCTGGCGCACGGGTGCCTCGAGTTCCACGCGCTGCAGCGCGCGCAGCATCCAGCCGCTCACCCACCGGCTCGCCAGCACGCCCGCAACCAGGATCAGCAGCGCCACCAGCATCCGTGGTCCGAAGCGGATCGCGAGCTCGATCAGCGTATTTTTGACATGACTGATGGTCGCGACCTGCTCGTCCATGAATCCCCCTGGTTTTCCGTCATCTTAAGCCGTGCATGGCCGGCTGTCCGCCCCGGCAGGCGCAGCCGACCTGTTGCCGGCGTCGCGCCTGGCGGGCATGGACGGCGGCCACAACCCTTGGTTCAATAGCAGCCAGCTGGCAAACGCGGGACGATTGCCCGCGCAGCCCTTGCGCACTCCACCGGGCTGGCGGGGGCTCGGGGCTCGCGGCACCATCAAGGGAGGAGAAGCGCTGGTGGCCTACCAGCTGAGCATTCGCCAGGAGCCGCACTACCTGCACGCCGTCGTGACGGGTGCGAACGACGCCGA
>Ga0335082_10006988_pt1 | contig 12288 bp, 8 predicted proteins | sample Lox_Sample_41_FD_206718 | JGI IMG/M metagenome (GOLD analysis project Ga0335082, IMG submission 206718) | Soil microbial communities from Loxahatchee National Wildlife Refuge, Florida, United States - Lox_Sample_4.1 | ecosystem: Environmental > Terrestrial > Soil > Wetlands | place: USA: Florida...
GGCGAGGGCGAGCAGGGCTGCCGCGAGGGCCGCTGACGGAAGTTGGACCGGCGCGAGTTTGCGGAATTCCGTCTTCACGGGCATCTCCAGTTGGCGCGAAGCGGGCGTCGTATACACTAGTGGATTAGTCGGTATTCTAAGCCTACGTCCGGGTGGGCGCAGGCGCTGCACCGGGGCGGGCCGGACACGGGCCTTGGCGGACGACGGTGGCCGGGAGCCACGGGCCGGCGAGGGAGGCTGGAGATGCGCGCTAGTCTCGGGATCGGATGCGCGGCCGCGGTGGTTGCGTTCGCGTGGAGCGCCGCAGTCCTGGCGCAAGGTGCGACCACGCCAGGAGCGGCACCTGCCGACCCGTGTCCGTGGGTGCACTCGGCGGCTTCGCCCGCGGCGCACGCCGCGCAGGTTCTCGCGGCCATGACGCTCGACGAGAAGATCCAGGTCGTGCACGGTGCGAGCGGCACGCCGTACGCCGGCTGGGTGTCGGGCATCCCCCGGCTCTGCGTGCCGCCGCTCAAGCTGCACGACGGGCCGGGCGGCGTGGCGGACGGCCTCGAGGGCGTGACCCAGCTGCCGGCGCCGGTGGCCGTGGCCGCGACGTGGGACACGTCGGTGGCGCGCGCGTACGGCGCGGTCATCGCCGAGGAGGAGTGGGGCAAGGGCGCGAACGTGAACCTCGGCCCCACGGTGAACATCGTCCGCGATCCGCGCTGGGGCCGCGCGTTCGAGGCGCTGGGCGAGGACCCGCTGCTCGCGGGCCGCCTCGCCGCCGCCGAGATCCGCGGCGTGCAGGGCGGCGGCGTGCTGAGCCAGGTGAAGCACTGGGTGGCGTACAACCAGGAGACGTTCCGCAACACGGCGGCCGACGACGTGATCGTGGATCGCCGCACGCTGCACGAGATCTACATGCCGCAGTTCGAGGCGGCGGTCGCCGCGGGTGTGGCCTCCGCGATGTGCTCGTACGCCACGGTGGACGGCACGTGGGCGTGCGAGGACGCCTACACCGAGGACACGGTGCTGGACGGGCAGTGGCGGTTCGGCGGCTTCATCACCTCGGACTGGGGCGCGACGCACTCGACCGTGGCATCCATCCTCGGCGGCCTGGCGATGCAGATGCCCGAGAGCACGTACTTCGGCGCCCCGCTCAAGGCCGCGGTCCAGGCCGGCCAGGTGCCGGTCGGCGCCCTCGACGACCGGGTGCGCCGCATCCTCGAGCAGGAGTTCAGGTTCGGTCTCTTCGAGCGGCAGAATGCCGGAGTGCCGACGGCCGTCGTCACGACCGAGCAGCACGCGGGCGTGGCGCGCAGCGTCGCCGCGGCGGGGACGGTCCTCCTCAAGAACGCGGGCGGACTGCTGCCACTCGATCCCGCGACCGTCCACTCGATCGCCGTGATCGGCTACGACGGCGGCACCGGCGCGATGAGCGGCGGCGGAGGCAGCGCCTGGGTGGTCCCGCCGTACCTCGTGACGCCGTTCCAGGGACTCGCCCGCCGCGCCGGCAGCGGCGTGTCGGTGCAGTACGCGCGGGGCACGCTGCAGCCCAACGGCCCGCTGCCCGCGGTGCCGGCGAGGTTCCTGGCGTCGGGCGCGGGGCCGGGGCTCACGGTCGAGTTCTACAACAACATGACGCTCGCGGGGCCGGCGGTGGCGACGCGGGTGGATTCCAGCGTGGCCGCCGACTGGCACGACCAGGCGCCGGCGCCGGGCGTCAACCAGAACCAGTGGTCGGCGCGCTGGACCGGGACGATCACGGTGCCGACCACGGGCACCTACCTCTTCTCGCTCACCAGCGACGACGGCAGCCGGCTGTTCGTCAACGGCGTGCGGATCATCGACAACTGGCGGAACCAGGCGCCGACGACCGAGATCGGGACCGTGGCGCTCACCGCGGGCCAGAGCGTCCCCATCGAGGTGGACTTCTACCAGGACGGCGGCGGCGACTCGATCAGCCTCGGCTGGCGCGCGCCGGGCGAGCCCTCGCTGCTCGACGCCGCCGTGGCGCTGGCGCGCTCGTCCGACGTCGCCGTCGTGTTCGCCAGCGATTTCGAGACCGAGGGCGCGGACCTCCCGAACATCGACCTGCCGGGCGAGCAGGACCGGCTGATCTCGGCCGTGGCGGCGGCGAACCCCCGGACGATCGTCGTGCTGAACACGGGCTCCGCGGTGGCGATGCCGTGGGTGGATTCGGTGGCGGGCGTCGTGGAGGCGTGGTACCCGGGGCAGGAGGACGGCAACGCCATCGCCGCCGTGCTGTTCGGCGACGTCAACCCGTCCGCCAGGCTCCCGGTCAGCTTCCCGAAGAGCCTGGCCGACGTTCCGGCCTCGACGAGCGAGCAGTGGCCGGGCGTGGGCGGGCAGGTGCGCTACTCCGAGGGCCTGCTGGTGGGTTACCGGTGGTACCAGGCACGGGCGGTCGCGCCGCTCTTCCCGTTCGGGTTCGGCCTCTCGTACACGACGTTCCGGTTCTCGCATCTCCGCGTCGCGCGCGGCCACGGGTCGTCGGTGCGGGTGACCGCGACGGTCACGAACACGGGGCGGCGTGCGGGCGCCGAAGTCGTGCAGGTGTACGTGGGTGCGCCGGCGGCGACGGGCGAGCCGCCGTGGCAGCTCGAGGGATTCGCGAGGGTGGACCTCGAGCCCGGCCGGGCGATGCAGGTGAGCTTCGATCTCGGTCCGAGGGCGTTCGCGCAGTGGGACACGGCGGGGGAAAGCTGGGTCGTCGGGGCGGGGCGCTACCGGATCGGCGTCGGCGACTCGTCGGCGAGCCTGCCGCTCGTCGGGCAGGTCGGGATGCGCGCCGCGCGATTGGGGCCCGGCGCGGCGGCGGCAAGATAGGCGCTTGACGCCGGGCGCGGCGCCCCGGCATCCTACCGCCGTTCCCAGTTCAGTGTCTTCGCTCAGCCGGACCGCCGATCCCGCCAAGGAGGTGCGGTCGTGCCGACCCTCGCGCGCCGACTCCGGACCGCCCGCGCCGCGGCCGTACTCGCCGTCGCATCGCTCCTGGGCTCCTGCGAGCCCAAGGGCACCTGCCGCGGGGAGTACTGCGGCACGCTGGTCTTCGCCGCGATCGGGCAGCCCGTCTCGCTGCTGCCGCCCGCGACCGACCAGGCACTCGACCGCGACATCTTCGACCAGATCTTCCTCCGCCTCGCGGACATCGGGCCGGATCTCAACACCGTGGGCGACTCGGGCTTCGTGCCGCGCCTCGCCGACCGCTGGGGGTGGACGGACTCGCTGACGCTGGCGTTCCACATCGATGGCCGCGCGCGCTGGCAGGACGGCGTTCCCGTCACGGCGCGGGACGTGGCGTTCAGCTTCGCGGCCTTCACCGACTCGGCCCTCGACTCGCCCTACCGCGACGAGCTCAAGCGCATCGCGTCCGTCACGGCCGCCGACAGCTCGACGGCGGTGTTCCGGTTCCGCGCCCGCTATCCGGAGATGTTCTACGACGCGACGTATTACCTGCGCGTCGTGCCGGAGCACGTGCTGCGGCTCGAGCCGTTCGCGCGCTGGCGCACGGCGCCGTTCGGCCGCTCGCCCATCGGCGACGGCCCGTACCGGCTCGTGAACTGGACGCCCGGGCAGAGCCTGGAGCTGGTGGCGGACTCGGCGTTCTTCCTCGGCCGGCCGCACATCGAGCGCCTGATCTGGCGCTTCGACGCGGACCTCTCGGTGGCCGTCACGCAGGTCGTGGCCGGCGAGGCCGACGCGATCGAGGTGCTGGGCTCGCCCGCGAACGTGGCCCGCGCGCGCGCCACGCCGCACCTGACGGTCTACCCGTACGCCGGCTCGGTCTACACGATGGTCGGCTTCAATCTCCGCGAGCCCGGTGGCGTGCCGCACCCGATCCTCGCCGATCCGATCGTGCGGCAGGCGCTCGTGCTCGCCACGGACCGCGAGCGCATGGCGCGCAGCGTGTTCGGCGGCATGGCGAAGGTGCCGCCGGGGCCGATCCCGGAGGAGTGGGCGTCGCTGTGGTCGGGCGTCGCTCCGGTGCCGCCCTACGACACGGTCGAGGCCGCCCGGCTGCTGGCGTCGCGCTACTGGCTGCCGGGGCCGGGCGGCGTGCGGCAGCGCGCCGGGCGCCGGCTCGCGCTGACCCTGCTGGTGCCCTCCACGAGCCCGCCGCGGCGGCAGTACGCGCAGCTCATCCAGGAGGAGCTGCGCGCGGTGGGCGTCGAGATCCGCATCGAGCTGGTGGATCCGCCGACGCTCGACCAGCGGCTCCGGGCCGGGCGGTACGACGCCGCGATCGAATCGTGGGGCAACGACCCCGCGCCGTCCTCCGGCCTCCCGGGCGCGTGGAAGACCGGCGGCGAGGCGAACTTCGGCCGCTACTCGAACCGCTGGTTCGACCGCGCCGTGGACTCCGCCGTGAACGCGCGCTCGCCCGGCGCCGCGGCGGACGCGTGGCGGACGGCGCTGGACACGCTGGCCGAGGACGCGCCGGCCATCGTGCTGTGCGCGCCCGACAACGTCGCGGCCATCGACGCCCGCGTGGCGGGCGTGCGGCTCCGCCCGGACGAGTACTGGGCCGACGTCTGGACCTGGCGCATTCCTCCCGACCGCCTGATCGAGCGCGACCGCCTGGGTCACTGAGTGGCCGCGTGGCTCCCGCGCCGCGTCGGCGCCGCGCTGCTCACGGTGCTGGCCGTGGTCACGCTCGTCTTCTTCGCGATCCACCTCGCGCCCGGCACGCCGTTCCTGCCCTCCGGCGACCGCCCGCTCGATCCCGCCGTCGAAGCCGGACTCCGCGCGCGCTTCGGGCTCGACCGGCCGCTGGGCATCCAGTACGCGCGCTATCTCGCGGCGCTGGCGCGCGGCGACCTCGGCGAGTCGTTCGCCCAGCAGCGGCCGGTGGGCGCGGCCCTCGCGCAGGCCCTTCCCAACACGCTGGTGCTGGCCGGCAGCGCGCTCGCCGTGGACCTCGTCCTCGGGACCCTGCTGGGCGTCCTGATGGCCGCGCGTGCGGGTCGCCGGCCGGACCGGTGGCTCGGCGCGGCGACGCTCGTCGTCTACGCGCTGCCCACCTTCTGGCTCGGACTCGTGCTGCTCCTGGCGTTCGGCCAGTGGCTGCACTGGCTGCCGGTGGGCGGCGTGACCGATCCGGTGATCCACGACGCGCTGGGTTTCGGCGGGCGCTTCGTGGACCGGGTCCGGCACCTCGTGCTGCCGGCGCTCTCGCTCGGCCTCGTCGGTGCCGCGGGGACCGCGCGCTTCCAGCGCGCCGCGATGCTGGAGGCGCTGGGGCAGGGATTCGTCCGGACCGCGCGCGCCGGCGGCCTGAGCGAGCGGCAGGTGCTCGGGCACGCGCTTCGCAACGCGCTGCTGCCGTCCATCACCCTGCTGGGGCTCGCGCTGCCGTTCCTCCTGACGGGCTCGGTCGTGGTCGAGAGCGTGTTCTCGTGGCCGGGCATGGGGAAGCTCGCGGCCGACGCCATCCAAGCCCGCGACTACCCGGTCGTGCTCGCCGCCACGCTCGTCGCCGCGGTGCTCGTCGTGTGCGGCAGCCTGCTGGCGGACCTGCTCTACGCCGCGGCCGATCCGCGCATCCGCCGGGAGAGCGCGTGACGGCCGCATCCTGGCTCGCGCTGGTCGTGGTGGCGGCCTGCGCGCTCGCCGCCGCCCGCCTCCTCGGAGCGGCGCGGGCGGAGGCGCTCCGGCGCTTTCTCGAGCCCCGGGGCGTCAGAGCCGGCGTCGCCGCCCTCCTGTTCTTCGTTCTCCTCGCGCTCGCCGCCCCGCTCGTCTCCGCCTACGGTCCGGCGGCGCAACTCGACATCACGGGGCTCCAGTCCGCGCCGCCGTCGTGGCGGCACCTGATGGGCACGGACCTCTTGAGCCGCGACGTGTGGGCCCGCATCACCTTCGGCGCGCGCGTCTCGCTGGGGATCGGCGTGCTCGCGACGGTCGTGTCCGTGGGCCTGGGCGCGCTCGTGGGCGGCGCCGCCGGCTACTTCCGCGGCCCGACCGACGCGGTGCTGATGCGCCTGGTGGACGTGGGGCTCGCGGTGCCGAGGATCTTCCTGGTCCTCGCCGTGCTCGCGCTCGGGCACCCGCTCGGTGCGGCGTCCCTCGCGCTCCTGATCGGCTGCACCGGGTGGTTCGCCACCAGCCGGCTCGTGCGCTCCGAGGTGCTGAGCCTGAGGGAGCGCGTGTTCGTCGAAGGGGCGCGCGCTCTCGGCCTCAGGCCGTGGCGCATCCTCGCGCGCCACGTCCTGCCCGGCACCGGCGCCGTCGTCATCGTCGCCGCCGCGCTCGGCGTCGCCAACGCGATGCTGCTCGAGGCGGGCCTCTCCTTCCTCGGCGTGGGTGTCCAGCCTCCGGTCCCGAGCTGGGGGAACATGATCGCGGACGCGCGCGACCAGCTGGCGACCGCGCCCTGGGCCTCGCTCTTCCCCGGCCTCGCCATCACTGCCGTCGTCGTCGCGCTGCACGCCGTGGCCGACGGCGTCCGCAGCGCGCTCGACCCGCACGCGCCTCTCGCCTCCTAGGCGCAGCGCCCTTGGGTGCCTGTAGGCAGGCATCGCCAGTGCTGCGCCGGCGCAACACCAAAACTCGCCCGTTTCCTGCACTTTGCGCACTTCGCTTCCGGATTTGGCTCCCCGCCGGTGACTCCGGTCACCCAGCGCGGCGGGCACGCCGGTTGCTAATCCGACGGTCATAGTAGGAAATACGCCGGACGCAGCACGAGCGAAGCGGAGCGATCCCTAGCAGCAAGTCTCTCGAGCGAAGTGGGGGGAGCTATGGATCTCCGGAGAAGCACCCGTTTGCTGCGCGCCTTGGTGGGCGCGTGTGCCGCCGCGCTGGTGGCGGCGAGCTGTGGCCGTGACGCGCCGACGGCCCCCGCCGCGCCGCGCATGGCGTCCGATCTGCTTGGCCCCGTGACGGGCGCGACGGCCGGCCTGGTGGGCAAGCTGCTCGCCTGCAGTCCTCTGCCATACGCCGCGGACAGTGCGGTCATCGGATACGCGGGCGGCGTGCTGCACCTCGGCGTGCACACGCTCGTGATCCCGCCCGGCGCGCTCGACCATCCCGTGTTCATCCGGGGCGAGGCGCCGTCCGACTCCGTGAACTCGGTGCGGCTGTATCCCGAGGGACTCCGGTTCGAGCGTCCGGCCGCCCTGACGATGAGCTACGCGAACTGCGGGCTGGTGACGTGGCTCCTGCCGAGGATCGCGTACACGACCGACGGGCTGCGGATCCTCTACTTCATCCCCACGCTCGGCAACCTGTTCACGAAGCACGTGACGGGGCGGGTCGAGCACTTCTCGCGCTACGCCGTCGCGTGGTGACGTGGTGACGGCGGCGGAGTCCGGCCGGGCCGGCGTGCGGCACACGCCGATGACGACGGCGGTCCGGGCGGCGGACCTGCTGCACCGCGCGCGGGACCACGAGCGCGCGGGCTGCACGGGCGAGGCGCTGCGGTGCTATCGGGAGGCGGCGGTGGAGGCCGCCCGCACGGGCGAGTGGGCGATCGAGGCGGAGGCGCTCCGGCGCAGGGCCGTGCTCCACCATCACCGGGGCGAGCACGGTGAGGCGCGGGAGGCGTGCGATCAGAGCTACGGGATCGCCACGCGGAACCGGGATGCCATACTCGCGGGGGAGGCGCTGAACGTCCGCGCCCTCTTCGCCATGGACCATGGGGACACCGAGGCGGCTCGCGCCACGTTTCTCGAGGCGCTCGGCATGGGCGGTGCGAGCGCGGAGCTGCGCGCGCGCATCGAGCAGAACCTCGGTGTCCTCGCCAACGTCCGGGGCCGGCTCGACGAGGCCCTGGCACACTACGCGCGCTCCCTGGAGGCGTACCGGGGTGCGGGCAACGAGCACGGCTGCGCGCTGGCCTACCACAACCTCGGGATGATCAGCGCGGACCGGGGGCTGTGGGACGAGGCGGACCGCTACTTCGGCGCGAGCCGCACCATCGCGGAGCGGCTGGGCGACCTGCACCTGCAGGGCCTCTGCCTGCTGAACCACGGGGAGGTGTTCGTCGCGCGGCAGCAGTTCGAGGCGGCGAAGCGGAGCGCGGAGGGCGCGCTCGCCATCTTCGACCAGCTCGGCGCCCAGCTCGACAAGAGCGACGCGTATCGCGTGATCGGCGTCGTGTACCGCGAGACGGGGCGGCCGGCGCTCGCGGAGTCGCGCCTGCGCTCGGCCATCGACCTCGCCGGCACCAACGCGCTGGTGCTCTGCCAGGCCGAGTCGTCGCGCGAGCTGGCGCTGCTCTACCAGGGGATGGGCCGCAACCAGGAGGCGCTCTCGCTCCTGAACGCGGCGCACGGCCTGTTCGGCGGGCTCGACGCGCGCGCCGACCAGGTGGACGTGGGCCGCAAGGTGGCGCAGCTCGAGGCCACCTTCCTCGCGGTGGTGCGGGACTGGGGCCAGTCCATCGAATCGTCCGACACGTACACCTTCGGCCACTGCGAGCGCGTGGCGACCTACGCGGCGGCGGTGGCGCGCGAGCTGGGCCTCGACGACGCCCAGGTCACGACGGTGCGGCTGGGCGCCTACCTGCACGACGTCGGCAAGATCCGCGTGCCGCACGAGATCCTGAACAAGCCGGGCCGCCTCACCGACGACGAGTTCGACGTGATCAAGATGCACCCCATCTGGGGCCTCGAGCTGCTCGAAGGCGTCGAGTTCCCGTGGGACATCAAGCCGATCATCCGCTGGCACCACGAGAAGAGCGACGGGTCGGGCTATCCCGACCGGCTGCGCGGCGAGGAGATCCCGCTCCACGCGATGATCATCGGCATCGTGGACGTCTACGACGCGCTCACGACGACGCGGAGCTACCGGCCCGCGATGTCGGCGGAGGTGGCGCTGGCCGAGATGGCCCGGTGCCGGCACTGGTGGGGCGCGGACGTCTACGAGGCGTTCCGGCGCTCCCTTCCCGCCGCGCTCACGCTCGCGGCCGGCGAGCGGGCGGCGGCCGCCTAGCGCAGCACCGGCAGGTCCACCTCGCTCGACCCGTCGCGCCCCACCCACACCCGCTCGGTCGCCCGCACGTAGTCGCTCGCCTGCGCGCCGTAGGGGTTCGGCAGCCAGGTCTGCGGATTCCGGGCGAACATCGGGAACCACGAGCTCTGCACCTGGATCATGATGCGGTGGCCCCGCAGGAACGTGTGGAGCACGTCCTGCAGGTTCACGTCGACTTCGGCCCGCTCGTTCGGCACGAGCGGCGCCGGTGCATCGAACGAGCGCCGGAAGCGCCCGGGCATGATCTCGCCGCGCACCAGCTGCTGGTAGCCCGCGAGGTGGACGCTCGTGTCCGGCCGCCACCGATCGTCGGGCGCGTCGGCCGGGTAGACGTCGATCAGCTTCACGACGAAGTCCGCGTCGCTGCCCGTCGTGCTCACGGTGAGGCGCGCGGCGACCGGCCCGGCCACCGTGAGAGGCTCCGCCAGCGGCTCGCTCTCGAACGTGAGCACGTCCGGCCGCGCGTCGAAGCACCGCTGGTCGCCGTTCATGTAGAGCGTGTAGTCGTCGAGCGTCGGCCCCTGGCATCGCGTCGGCACCGGAGCGCCGGGGTCGCTCACGTACCCGCGGAACGCCGCGATCTCGGCGGGCCTCGCCGTGGTCAGGCTCCCGTCGTGGTGGAGATAGTAGGCGCGCGGTGCGGCGCCGGCCGCCGGCCACGCGGCGAAGCGCACCCACGTCTTCCTGCCGGTGTCGAACATCAGCGCGTCGGTGGCCGGCGCCGTGCCCTCGCCCTTGAGGTGCGCCCGGAAGAACGGCGCCTCGACGTCCCGCTGGAATCGCACCGCGAGCGAGTCGCCGTAGTAGAGGTTGCCGGCGACCGTGTGCGCGTCGTCCGGCGCCGCCCAGCCGCGGTGTCCGAACGGGCCCATGACGAGGGACACGGCCGTCTGCGGGTCGTGCGCCCTCAGCGCCCGATAGACGGCCAGGGGGCCGTACAGGTCCTCGCCGTCGAACCACCCGCCGACGACGAGCACGGCGAGCGAGACTCCGCCCAGCTGCGGCGCCACCGCGCGCTCTCGCCAGAAGGCGTCGTAGTCCGGATGCGCGACGATGTCCTGCCAGAGCGTGTTGCCCTCGTAGAATCGCGCGCCGAACGTGCCGACCGGCCCGAGCGAGAGCTGCCAGGCGTAGTCGTCGGGCCGGCTCAGGGATTGGAGCCGCTGGTACGCGGACAGCCACCAGCTGTCGGACGTCGGGGCCGGCCGCGTCAAACCGAAGATCGGGTACGCGGTGAAGTACCCGGCCGTCAGCGCGCCGTCGTGGTGGAAGTCCTCGAAGAACAGGTCGGTCACCGGCGCCTGCGGCGAGGCGGCCGCCAGCGCCGGGTGCCCCGACATCATGCCCAGCGCCGCGTAGAATCCGGCGTAGCTGATGCCCCACAGCCCGGCCTTCCCGTCGTTCCCGGCCACGTGCGCGAGCAACCACTCGATCGTGTCGTAGGTGTCCGTCGCCTCGTCGGTCGCGCGGCTGTCGCGGGCCTTCACCGAGTCGGGGAGCAGCGGGCGCACGTTCTCGAACGTGCCCCCGGACATGTACCGGCCGCGCACGTCCTGGTAGACGAAGATGTACCCGTCGTGCAGCGTGAAGCGGTCCGGCCCGAGCGTGCGCGGGTAGGCGTCCGGGCCGTACGGTGCGACGGAGAAGGGCGTGCGCTCGACGAGGAACGGGTAGCGGTGCGCCGGCGACGCGTCCCTCGGCGTGTAGACGGCGGTGAACAGGCGGACGCCGTCCCGCATCGGAATGCTGAATTCCTGCTTGCGGTAGTGCGCGCGCACCCAGGCGGCATCGGCCGCGGCGGTGGCGGACGGGGCCGGGCGGCGCGCGGCCGGCCACCGGGCGCGTCGGGTCGCGAGTGCGACGGCCAACACGAGCACCACGGCGGCGACCACGAGCAGGATGCGTCGGGACGGCATCGGTGAATCCTCGCGGAACGCGATCGGCGGCGTCCGCTACGGGCTCGCGATCAGGGCCGGTAGAGCTGCGGGAACCGCTGGTGCAGCGCTTCGATCTTCGGCCTGTCGTTGGTGACGATGTACGGATCGTCCGGGTGCTTCTCCGCGTAGTCCTGCTGGTCGGGCGGCATCACGTCGAACGAGTGCAGCGCCGCGATCTCGGTCACGATGGGTCGCCGGTACGCGTGCGCCGCGGTCAGCGAGTCGATGTAGGCGCGCACCACCGCGCGCTGGCTGTCGTTCTGGACGAACACGATGGAGCGGTACCGCGTGCCCACGTCGGGTCCCTGCCGGTCGCGCTGCGTCGGGTCGTGCGCCACGGAGAAGAACACGTCGAGGATCTTCGCGTAGCTGATCTTCGCCGGGTCGTACACCAGGCGCACGGCCTCCGCGAACGGGGCGGGGTCGGCGCCCGCCGCCGCCGGCGTGGCCAGGCCCGAGGTGGCCGAGCTGATGCCCTTCACGTGCCGGAACACCGACTCCACGCCCCAGTAGCAGCCGCCCGCCAGCACCACCTCCGCCTTGGGCGAGGCGGCGTGGAGGAGCTTCTCAGCGGCCCGACCGCTCCAGCCGAGCGGGAGGCCGGCCAGCATCAGGAGCGCGAGCGGGAAGCTCCGTTGCGCCGAGCGTATCGGTGCCATCGTGCGGCCTCGGGTCTCCGGTGTGTTGGGCTACGGTACCCGGACCGTGCTCGCGGGGTCCACCATGCGGCGCACGACGCGCCGGGACCCGGGGTCCATCGCCTGCCTCGTCGGGTCCCCGCGACTGAGTCCGCTCCGCTGTCACGCGTCCGGCGAGGATCCTCCTCCGGCGCCGCCGGCGTGGACCCGATGCCGCCGGGACCGGCGCCGGTTCCGCACCCAGTATTGACGACAAAGGGCGCCAGGACCGGCGCCCAGAGGTGATTGACCTCGCTGATCTTCCGGGAGTGCGCCGGACAGGAGTCGAACCTGCGACCTCCAGCTCCGGAGGCTGGCGCTCTATCCAGCTGAGCTACCGGCGCGCGACCTCAAAGCTAGCGGCCCGGCACACGGCATCGCAACGGAGCCGCCCGGCCGGTGACGCGGACGTCTGCGTGCTCGTCCCGCCGCTCGCCGGGAACGTCACCACGGCGCCCGAGAATGAGGTCCCGGCCCCGGCCGTTAGCGCTGAAATCTGCTCCCGCAGATACAAAAAGCCCGAGGCATGGCCGTCAGCCTCGGGCCTTCGCTTCAGAGTCGGGGCGAGAGGATTTGAACCTCCGACCTCCTGGTCCCGAACCAGGCGCGCTAACCGGACTGCGCCACGCCCCGTTTGCCTCGATCGCATCCGAGGGCCACAGCGCCTTTCGTTCCGAGCCGCAGCGCTGTGGGCAAGCTCA
>Ga0335082_10006989_pt1 | contig 12288 bp, 5 predicted proteins | sample Lox_Sample_41_FD_206718 | JGI IMG/M metagenome (GOLD analysis project Ga0335082, IMG submission 206718) | Soil microbial communities from Loxahatchee National Wildlife Refuge, Florida, United States - Lox_Sample_4.1 | ecosystem: Environmental > Terrestrial > Soil > Wetlands | place: USA: Florida...
GCCTTGATCTCTGAGATTGTTGTTGAACACGACATGGACCCGCCGGGCTTGCTCTGCTAAGCGGCGCACGGGCGCGACAAACTCCCGCAGCTCTGGCTCGTGGTACTCGTAGTCAAAACGCTCCGAAGAGGTCGCAAGCCCCTTCTTGTCCCACGTGTTCGCGTTGCGCCCGTGCAGGCGGAAGATGGCGAGCGCCGGACAGGTGACTTCCCAAACCGCCGGGATGCTGCTGGAGAAGCCCTGCGGCTCATCGACGATCACATGAGCCAGGCCGTGTTCCCGCTCGAACGCGAGCACGTCGCCGCGGTGCTTGTCATCGAACCACGTTCGGTTGCGGAACTCGACGGCGATCTGATATCCATCCAGGACCTGCGCGCAATGCGCGATGTGCTGGAGGTTCGAGCGCCGGTAGAAAAACCAGGGAGGAAACTGGAATAACACTGCACCAAGCTTCCCAGCCTGGCGCAGCGGCTCGAGCGCAAGCCGGAAGCGCCGCCACATCTCGGCCATGAGCTCGGGCGGAAAGTCGGTGTAGTAGACGTTCTTTTTCTCGGCCAACGCTCCGAGGGCGTCGCGAATGTCCGGCGGTAGGACCTGGGCTGGCGTCTGATGCTGCGTGAAGATCCGGAACGCCTTCACATCGAAGACGAACGTCTCGGGTGTGCGCTCGGCCCATAACTGGGCCACCTGCGGCGCGGGCATGGCGTAGTAGGAGCTGTCGACTTCGACCAGCGGGAAACGGGTGGCGTAGTAGCGAAGCCGAGCCTCGGCGCTCTTGACCTCCTTGGGATAGAACAGCCTGGAATCGACCAAGGACTTGTCCGCCCAGGAGGCGGTGCCAATGAGAATCTCGCCCATGCGCGAGGATTATAGGCGGGCTATCGGTTCCGCCCTGTCTCGCGGGCAGGTGATCCCGAACTGGTAGGCGGGGCTGGATTCGCACCAGCGACCTCCACCACGTAATGGTGGCGCTCTACGAGCTGAGCTACCCGCCTGTCCGATGGCCTTTTGTTTCGTACTTTAACAGAGGGGAGGCTTGCAACACTGCGTTTCAAAAAGCCTGAACAGAAAATTGCCGCCTGCCGACAATTGATCCAATATCGGTCCTCCCGCCCATGCCGGACGGATACCCTGTGTCCGTTCGAAACCCGCCCTGAGGCCATGAGAAGACGAAGTTCGCGCGTTTCCCAGAGCACTCTCCTCGGACGAGCGGTCGGTGGCTTCTTCCGCGTCCGCTGGCTGATGGGGGTGGTCGCGGTCGCGGCCCTCGCGGCTGGGGCGTATCTGTTTTTCGCGCGCAACGGGGATGCCCGGTCTCCGGGTGGCAAAGGCGATAAAGGCGCAGCAGTGCGCAGCGTGCCGGTGGTCGCGACGCCGGCCAAGACCGGAGACATCGGCGTCTATTTGACTGGGCTGGGCTCGGTCACGCCGCTCAACACCGTCACCGTGAAGAGCCGCGTGGACGGGCAGTTGATGCAGGTGCTGTTCAAGGAGGGGCAGGTGGTGCGCGCCGGGGATCTCCTGGCGCAGATCGACCCGCGCCCGTTTCAGGTCCAGCTGACGCAGGCGGAAGGACAGCTCGCGCGCGATCTCGCGCTGCTCAAGAACGCACAGCTCGATCTGGAGCGGTACCGCACCCTCGTCGAGCAGGACTCGGCGCCCAAGCAGCAGCTGGACACCCAGACGTCGCTGGTGCGCCAATACGAAGGCGCGATCAAGGTCGACCAGGGCCAGGTCGACAACGCCAAGCTGCAGCTGGTCTACTCACGGATCACGGCGCCCATCGGCGGGACGATCGGGCTGCGCCTGGTCGATCCCGGCAACATCGTCCACGCCACGGACACCAATGGCCTGGCGGTGATCACCCAGCTGCAGCCGATCACCGTCGTGTTCACCATCCCCGAGGACAGCTTGCCTCAGGTCGTGAAGAAACTGCGCGCAGGCGAACGCTTGGCGGTTGAGGCCTATGACCGCGAGCAGAAGAACAAGCTGGCGACGGGGTATCTGCTGACGGCCGACAACCAGATCGATCCGACCACTGGAACCGTGCGCCTCAAGGCAAAGTTCGACAATGAGGACGGCGTGCTCTTTCCCAACCAGTTCGTCAACGCGCGCCTACTCCTGGACGTGAAGAAGGACGCCACGGTGGTTCCGGCTGTCGCCATTCAGCGCGGCGCGCAGGGTCCATATGTCTATGTGGTAAGACCCGATCAGACGGTTGCCGTGCGTCAGGTCAGCGTCGGCCCGACGCAGGGCGATGACATCGCCGTGGACAGCGGGGTCTCACCAGGAGACCTGGTTGTCGTCGACGGCGCGGACAAGCTCAAGGACGGCGCCAAAGTCGACCTCCAGCCGGCCGACGGCGGCTCCCGCCAGCGCGGAAAAGCCGGAAAAACCGGCAAGGCATGAATCTCTCCGGCCCATTCATCCTCCGGCCGGTAGCGACGTCTCTCCTGATGGTCGCGCTGCTGCTCGCCGGCGCAGTGGCCTATCGCCTGCTGCCGGTGTCGGCGCTGCCCCAGGTGGATTATCCGACCATTCAAGTCGTGACGTTCTATCCGGGGGCGAGCCCCGACGTCATGGCGTCTTCGGTCACCGCCCCGCTCGAGCGCCAGTTCGGCCAGATGCCTGGCCTGAACCAGATGACCTCGAGCAGCTCCGGCGGCAGCTCGGTCATCACGCTGCAGTTCACGCTCACGCTGAACCTGGACGTCGCCGAGCAGGAAGTGCAGGCGGCGATCAACGCGGCCTTCAGCTACCTCCCTCGCGATCTTCCCAACCCGCCGGTGTACAGCAAGGTCAACCCGGCCGACGCACCGGTATTGACGCTGGCGCTGACCTCGAAAACGTTGCCGTTGCCCAGCGTCGAAGACTTGGCCGACACGCGGCTGGCGCAGAAGATCTCGCAGCTCGCGGGGGTGGGGCTGGTCAGCATCGGCGGCGGTCAGCGCCCTGCGGTCCGGGTGCAGGCCAATCCTACGGCTCTGGCCTCCTATGGAGTGGGCCTCGAGGACATCCGCAATGCGATCGCCGCGGCCAACGTCAATCAGGCCAAGGGAACGTTCGACGGCGCGCAGCGCGCCTTCACCATCGCCGCCAACGACCAGCTGCTGAGCAGCCGCGAGTATCGGCCACTGATCGTCGCCTACCGCAATGGCGCTCCCGTGCACCTGTCCGACGTCGCTGACGTCGTGGACGATGCCGAGAACGTGAAGCAGGCGGCGTGGATGAATGACGCGCCGGCAGTCATCGTCAACATCCAGCGGCAGCCGGGCGCCAATGTGATCGAGGTCGTCGATCGCATCAAGAAGCTGCTGCCGCAGCTGCAGAGCGCGCTGCCGGCCGCAGTTCAGGTGTCCGTGCTCACCGACCGCACCACCACGATCCGCGCCTCGGTGCGTGACGTTCAATTCACCCTGATGCTCTCGGTCGTGCTGGTGGTGATGGTGATCTTCCTGTTCCTGCGCAACTTCGCGGCGACCGCCATTCCGAGCGTATCGGTGCCGCTGTCTCTGGTGGGAACGTTTGGCGTGATGTACCTGCTCGGCTTCAGTCTAGACAATCTCTCGCTCATGGCGCTCACCATCGCCACCGGCTTCGTGGTGGACGACGCCATCGTGATGATCGAGAACATCTCGCGCTACGTGGAGGCGGGTGACACGCCGTTGCAGGCGGCGCTGAAGGGCGCGGAGCAGATCGGCTTCACCATCCTGTCGCTGACGGTGTCGCTGATCGCCGTGCTGATCCCGCTGCTGTTCATGGGCGATGTGGTGGGGCGCCTGTTCCGGGAGTTTGCCATCACGCTGAGCGTCACGATTCTGATCTCGGCCGCCGTGTCGCTGACTCTGACTCCCACCATGTGCGCCCGGCTGCTCAGACATCGCCCCGACTCCGAGCGGACGCGCTTCTATCGGATCACAGGCCGTGCCATCGACCGGCTGATCGCGTTGTACGGTCGCACGCTGCGGCGGGTCCTCGATCGCCAGCGTGCGACTTTGCTGGTGGCGGTGGGTACGCTGGCCATCACCGTGCTGCTCTACATCTACATCCCCAAGGGTTTCTTCCCGGTGCAGGACACCGGGGTCGTCCTCGGCATTTCCGAAGCCCCGCAGTCGATCTCGTTCGCCGCCATGGCGGAGCGGCAACAGGCGCTCGCCAAAGTCGTACTCCAGGATCCCGCAGTCGAGAGCCTGTCCTCCTTCATCGGCATCGATGGCACCAACGCAACGCTGAACAGCGGACGAATTCTGGTCAACCTGAAACCCTTGGCGCAGCGCCGCTCTAGCGCCAGCGAGATCATCCGCAGGCTGCAGCCCAAGCTCGCTGAGGTCGATGGCATCACGCTTTACATGCAGCCGGTGCAGGATCTGGCGATCGAGGACCGCGTAAGCCGCACCCAGTACCAGTACACGCTCGAGGACCCGGACCCTCGTGAATTGGGGATCTGGTCTCACAGGTTGGTAGACCAGCTGCGCACCTCGCCGATGCTGCGTGACGTGGCAACCGATCAGCAGGATCAAGGCCTACGCGTCGTGCTGACGATCGACCGCGCCACCGCGTCTCGCCTCGGCATCACGCCCCAGATGATCGACGACACGCTGTACGACTCGTTCGGGCAGCGCCAGGTTTCCACCATGTTCACCGAGCTGAACCAGTACCGCGTGATACTGGAGGTCAAGCCCGAGTTCCAGAAGGGTCCTGCCGCCTTGGACCACATCTTCGTGGCAACGCCGACGGGTCAGCAGGTACCGCTCAGCACATTTACCCAAGCCGCCGAGACCTCGACACCGCTGGCGATCAATCACCAAGCGCAGTTTCCGGCAGTCACGATCTCTTTCAACCTGGCGCGCGGCGCCTCCCTGGGGGATGCGGTCAGGGCGATCGAAGCGGCAACCCAGGAAATCGGCCTGCCGCCCAGCGTTCAGGCTGGATTCCAAGGCGCAGCGCAAGCCTTTCGGGCGTCGTTGTCGAACGAGCTTCTGCTGATACTGGCAGCCGTGGTGGCCGTGTACATCGTCCTGGGTGTGCTGTACGAGAGCTACATTCACCCGATCACGATCCTGTCCACGCTGCCGTCGGCGGGCATGGGCGCATTGCTTGCGCTGATGCTGACGCGTACCGATCTGGGCGTCATCGCGATCATCGGCATTATTCTTCTCATCGGCATCGTCATGAAGAACGCCATCATGATGATCGACTTCGCGCTCGAAGCGGAGCGCAAGGAGGGAAAGGCAGCGGAAGAGGCGATCTATCAGGCGTGCCTGCTCCGCTTCCGTCCGATCGTGATGACAACGATGGCGGCTCTGCTGGGCGCGCTGCCTCTGGCCCTGAGCAGCGGCGTCGGGGCCGAGCTGCGGCAGCCGCTCGGGATCGCCATCGTCGGCGGGCTGATCGTAAGCCAGCTGCTCACCCTGTACACCACCCCCGTGATTTACCTGGCCTTCGACCGTCTGGCGCAGCGCGTGGCCGCTCGGGGCACAGGCGGTCGCGGAGCGGCGGCGGTACACGCCGAGCGACCGTGAACATCTCGGCGCCGTTTATCAACCGGCCGGTCGCGACGACCCTGCTCACCATCGGGGTGGCATTGGCGGGCCTGATCTCCTTCCAGCTGCTGCCGGTTGCCGCCTTACCGCAGGTGGACTTCCCCACCATCAGCGTTTCGGCGAGCTTGCCCGGCGCGAGCCCGGAGACCATGGCAACCTCCGTAGCCACGCCGCTCGAGCGGCAGATGGGTCGCATCGCCGGTGTCACCGAGATGACCTCGAGCAGCACCATGGGGTCGACCAATATCGTTTTGCAGTTTGACCTCGATCGCAACATCGATGGGGCCGCTCGCGACGTGCAGGCAGCGATCAACGCTGCGCGCAGTTATCTGCCGGCCTCGCTGCCGACGAATCCCTACTACCGCAAGGTGAATCCTGCGGATGCGCCGATCCTAATCCTGGCGCTCACCTCCGATACAGCGAGCAAGGGCCAGATGTACGACGCCGCGTCCACGATCCTTCAGCAGAAGCTGTCGCAGATGGATGGCGTCGGCCAGGTTCAAGTCGGAGGCAGCTCGCTGCCGGCGGTACGCGTGGATTTGAATCCCACTGCATTGAACAAGTACGGCATCGGTCTGGAGGAAGTACGCGCTCAGCTGTCCAGCGCCAATGCGAACCGGGCAAAAGGCCATTTGAGCGACGGCGACAAGACCTGGGAGGTCTCGGCCAACGACCAGCTCAAGAAGGCGGACGAATACCGGGGACTCATTGTCGCGTACCGCAACGGCGCGGCTGTGCAGTTGTCCGATGTCGCGGACGTCCAGGACTCCGTGGAGGACCTGCGCAACGCGGGGTTGAGCAACGGCAAGCCGGCGGTCCTCGTGATCATCTATCGTCAGCCCGCCGCCAACATCATCGAGACGGTCGACCGGGTGCGGGCCACGATCCCGCAGCTGCAAGCCTCGATCCCGGCCGAGATCAATCTATCTGTCGTGCTGGATCGCACCACCACCATCCGCGCCTCGCTCCGGGATGTGGAGATCACGCTGATGATCGCCATCGCGCTCGTGATCCTGGTGGTGTTCGTCTTCCTGCGGGAAGTGCGCGCTACGCTGATTCCCAGCGTTGCCGTACCGGTCTCCTTGATCGGGACCTTCGGCGTCATGTATCTGTGCGGCTACAGCCTGGACAATCTCTCGTTGATGGCGCTCACCATCGCCACCGGCTTCGTGGTCGACGACGCCATCGTGGTGCTGGAGAACGTGTCCCGCCATATCGAGGAGGGGATGGCGCCGATGAACGCCGCATTGCAGGGCGCGGGGGAGGTCGGCTTCACGGTTGTCTCGATGAGTTTGTCGCTGGTTGCGGTATTCATTCCCATACTGTTGATGGGCGGGATGGTCGGGCGGTTGTTCCGCGAGTTCGCGGTGGTGCTGTCGGTGGCCGTGCTGATCTCGCTAGTGGTCTCGCTGACCACCACGCCGATGATGTGCGCCCGGGTGTTGAAGCTGAAGAGAGATCGCCCCCGGGGACGCTTGTATCGAGCCAGCGAACGCGCATTCAACTGGGTGCTGGGGGGTTACGACAAGAGCCTCTCGTGGGCCCTGCGCCACCCCCTGATCATGATCGGCCTGACGTTCGCGACGATAGGGCTGAACATCTATCTGTTCGTGATCGTCCCCAAGGGTCTCTTCCCGCAGCAGGATACCGGCCGCCTGGCCGGTTCGATCGTCGCGGCCCAGGACATTTCCTTCACGGCGATGCGGCAGAAACTCCAGGATCTGGTGGACATCGTGAGCGCCGACCCGGCAGTGGAAAGCGTGCTGGGCTTCACCGGTGGAGGCTTCGCAGGGACGCGAAATACCGGTCGGGTATTCGCCGCGCTCAAGCCACTGGACGAGCGCAAGTTGGCTGTCGATCAGGTGATCGCGCGCCTGCGCGGCAAGCTGTCCAAGGTCCCCGGGGCGACCCTCTACCTGCAAGCTGTGCAGGACGTGCGCATGGGCGGCAGGTCGAGCAACGCGCAGTATCAGTTCACGCTGCAGGCGGAAGACTTCCGAGAGCTGAGTTCGTTGGCGCCCCGCGTGCTGGATCAGCTGCGCAAGCTGCCCGAGCTCGTCGACCTGAGCAGCGACCAGCTGGACAAAGGCCTTAAAGCTTCGCTGGTGATCGACCGCAGCACAGCGTCACGGCTGGGTATCACGCCACAGATGATCGACGATACCCTCTACGACGCGTTCGGCCAGCGGCAGGTCTCCACCATGTACACGGAGCTCAATCAGTACCACGTGGTGATGGAAGTGGAACCGCGTTACTGGCAGCGGCCGCAAACGCTGCGCGACATCTACGTGCGCTCTTCGACCGGAGCTCAGGTGCCGTTGAGCGCCTTCACCCACTACGAAGCCACCAGCGACACCTTGCAGGTGAACCACCAGGGACAGTTTCCGGCCGTTACCCTGTCATTCAACCTGGCCCCTGGCGTGGCATTGGGTGACGCGGTACGGGCAATCGAGATTTCGCTCCGCGATATGGCGCTGCCGGGGACCCTACACGGCAAATTCGCGGGCACCGCTCAGGCCTTTCAAGCCTCGCTGGCGAGCCAGCCGTGGCTCATTCTCGCCGCTCTGGTCACCGTTTACATCGTGCTGGGCATCTTGTACGAGAGCTACGTGCACCCCATCACGATCCTTTCCACGCTGCCGTCGGCGGGCGTCGGTGCAATCCTCGCGCTGCTCGTCTGCCAGACCGAGCTCACCATCATCGCGATGATCGGCATCATTCTGCTGATCGGGATCGTGAAGAAGAACGCGATCATGATGATCGATCTTGCGCTGGCGGTGGAGCGGACGCAGGGCAAGAGCTCGGTCGAGGCCATCTATCAGGCCTGCTTGCTGCGGTTTCGACCCATCATGATGACGACGATGGCGGCACTGCTGGGGGCCTTACCGCTCGCGGTGGGCGGAGGAACGGGCGCTGAATTGCGACGCCCGCTCGGGATCGCCATCGTCGGCGGGCTGCTCGTGAGTCAGCTGCTGACGCTCTACACGACGCCCGTTGTCTATCTCTACCTGGACCGGTTCAGGCTATGGGTCAACGCGGCGCGAAAGGGGAAGCGCGCATTCCATGGCGTCGAACCCAGTCCGGCGGAGCGCTCATGAATCAGCGCCTCGGTACGGTTGTGATCCTGACCATCCTTGCGCTCCTCGACGGCTGCAAGGTGGGTCCCAACTACGTGAAACCGAAAGCCGAGATTCCCCCTGCATATAAGGAGGACGCAGGCTGGAAGGTGGCGCAGCCGCAGGACCAGCTGCCGCGGGGCAAATGGTGGGACCTGTTCGGGGACCCGCAATTGAACGCGTTGGAAGAGCAGGTCAGCGTGTCTAATCAGTCGGTGCAACTCTCGCTGGCACAGTACCGGCAGGCACGCGCCCTGGTCCAGGAGGCCCGGTCGGCTCTTGTTCCGGCCGTGAGCTTGAACCCTGCGGTAACCCGCGCCAAGGCCTCGAGTACTCTGGGGTCACAGCCGGTGGCACGCGGTGCGATCACTGCTTATCAGGTTCCCTTGGACGCGTCGTGGACCGTCGACCTTTGGGGCCAATACCGGCGCGGTTACGAATCGACTGAGGCCAGCGCGCAAGCCAGTGCCGCGCAGCTGGAAACGACGCGGCTCGCCATGCAGTCGGAGCTGGCGCAGGACTATTTCCTGCTGCGCACGCTCGACTCGCAGAAGGTGCTCCTCGAGGACACGGCAGTCAACTATCAGAAGACGCTGGACCTCACTAAGAACCGGTATGCGGCCGGGGTGGTGTCCAAGGCCGACGTGGTCACGGCCGAGACCCTGCTTCGCTCGACGCAGGCCCAGGCCATCGCGGTGGGGGTCCAGCGCGCCCAGACGGAGCATGCGATCGCCATGTTGATCGGTCAGCCTGCGCCGCTGTTCTCACTGCCGGCAATGCCTCTGCCGCTAACCGTTGCGCCGCCAGTCATTCCTGCGGGCGTTCCCTCTACGCTGCTCGAGCGCAGACCGGACATCGCCGCGGCCGAGCGAAGTGTAGCCGCAGCGAATGCCCAGATCGGCGTGGCCATAGCGGGTTACTACCCGAATCTGACACTAAACGGTGCGCTGGGTTTCTCGACCACCAACTCGTTCGCTCCCTGCTGCTCCCAATTGTTCACCTATCCTAGCCGCTTCTGGTCGCTGGGGGCGCAGGCGGCGCAGCCGCTGTTCAACGGCTTCTTGACCCGCGCGCAGGTCGACGCGGCCCGCGCCGCCTACGACGGTACCGTTGCGGCATACCGTCAAACGGTCCTGACCGGCTTTCAAGAGGTTGAGGACAACCTTGCCGCGCTCAGAATTCTCGAGGAGGAGGCGAAGGTGCAAGCCGCCGCCGTGGCCTCGGCCGAGCAGTCCGTGCAACTCTTCCTGAACCAGTACAAAGCGGGCACCATCAGCTATCTCGACGTGGTCGTCGTGCAAGACACCTTGCTCAGCAACAAGGTGACGGCAGTGGCCATCCTGGGAAGCCGCATGACGGCGGCGGTATTGCTCGTCAGGGCGCTCGGCGGGGGGTGGCAGGCCACGGACCTGCCCACACCGGACGATCTCGCGAAACGCCAAGACCTCGCGCACGGTCCCGACACGGCACCTCCAACCACAGCGGCCGCCAACCGGCCTGCGCAACCCCATCCCGCGCAGTGATGCTGCCCGTTCCAGCCGGGGGGAGCGGCGGGCTCGAGCCGTGCGTTGGAGCTGCCTCACTTCTTAGCTCTGACGCTGGTGTGGTACCGTTCGCTTCTCGCGATGACTGATCCGAAACGACAACAGCCAAGGGCGCTGATCTTTGGCATCTCCGGACAGGACGGTGCCTACCTTGCCCGCTTCCTGACAGCGCGCGGCTACGATGTGCACGGGACGTCCCGAGACGTGGAAGGCACGTCGTTCAGAAATCTCGAGGCGCTGTCTCTTGGGCAACGCGTTGGTCTTCATTCCGCAGTCGTCACCGATCCGAACAGCGTGCGCGCTGCGATACTGGCACTCGACCCGGACGAGATCTACAACCTGTCGGGTCAGACCTCGGTCAGCTTGTCGTATTCCCAGCCTGGAGAGGCGCTCGGCAGCATTGCCGTGGGGACGCTGAACATCCTGGAAACGATCCGCGAATACAAGCCGAAGCTGCGCTTCTATAACGCGTGCTCAGGGGAGTGCTTCGGCGACACGGGAGGCATCGCCGCGAATGAAGCCATGCCGTTTCGACCGCTGAGCCCGTACGCTGTCGCCAAGAGCGCCGCTTACTGGCTCGCTTCCAGCTATCGGCGCTCTTACGGCTTGTTCGCCTGCTCGGGGATTCTCTTCAACCACGAATCGCCGCTGCGGCCCGAGCGATTCGTGACCCGAAAGGTCGCGTTGACGGCAGCCAGGATATCCCTGGGGTCAGCCAAGCAATTGCAGCTCGGTAATCTCGCGATCGTGCGCGACTGGGGCTGGGCGCCGGACTACGTCGAGAGCATGTGGCGCATGCTGCAACGCCCTGAGCCGAAGGACTACGTGATCGCGACCGGGAGGAGCGTGCCGCTGAGCTACTACGTCGAGGCTTGCTTCAAGCGCGTCGGTCGCGACTGGCGCGAGCATGTGGTCAGAGATGAGCGCCTGTTCAGGCCAAGCGATCCGGCTTACGGCGCGGGCGATGCGTCGCTCGCCCGCTCGGAGCTGGGGTGGGTGCCCGCCCATGATGTCGACGACGTCGCTCGGCTCATGACAGACGCCGCGTTGGCGCAGCTGAAGGGCCAACCATTCGAGCAGATCGTCAGTGAGAGTTGACGATGCCCAATCCGTCTCGTTCGTAACGCGGCGGGCGCCGACTTCGATTCCCGATACGGCGATGGGCGAGGGTTCCTGTGGTGACAAGCTGCCGGTACACATCGTCGAGCCGACGCTGGAAGGTGTATCGGGGCACTGCTTGAATGTGGTGAAGAGCCTGTGCGAGGCGGGGCGCGGTCTCGACTTCCGGCTCTGGGTCGGCCGTCGCGCGAGACTACCCGAGCTGACCGGCCTTGCGTCCGAGCTGCGCCCGTACTTCCAGCGCCAGATCCGCAAGCCGCAAGCGTTCCTCTTGTATCGCAAGCTCCTGCGCGGGCCTGGCCGCATCGTCGTCACCACCGCCACCACGCTCGACTTGTATGCGCTCGACTGGGGTGCACGCGCTGCCATTCCGCGCGGCAAAGTGTTCCTCTATTTCCACCAGGCGAGGCGGTTGAACCAGAAGAAGCTCGAGCGCTTCAGCCGCTTGGCGGCAAGACAGCCAAACCTCGCGGTGATGGGCACCACGCCGGCCATCGAGCAGGTCTTCCGCGATGCCGGATTTGCAGATACGGCCACGTTGCGCCTGCCGCCGGGGATCGATGCGGCAGCGTTCGCGGCGCAGCCGACGCCGTTCCGTCACCTGCTGTTCGCTGGCGCGGCGCGGGCGGACAAGGGTGTCGGAGCCATCGTCGATCTCGTTGAGCACCTGGCCCGTATCAGCGCGCGAGTACCGATAACGGTTCAGACCTCCGCCGATCATTACGGCAAGTACGACCCGGAGACAACTGCCGATCTGGAGCGTCTTCGACGCGTGACGTACCCGCCGCTCACCGTCCTTCCCGACGCTCTCTCACCCGAGGCGTACGCGGCGGCGTTCGCGGGCGCGATCTCCCTGCAGCCCTACAAACGCGAGGAATACGCCAACAAGATGAGCGCTGTCATCCTCGATGCGTTGAGCGCGGGTTGCCCGGTGGTCACGATCTCGGGTCCGTCGATGGGCGAGAT
>Ga0335082_10006990_pt1 | contig 12288 bp, 13 predicted proteins | sample Lox_Sample_41_FD_206718 | JGI IMG/M metagenome (GOLD analysis project Ga0335082, IMG submission 206718) | Soil microbial communities from Loxahatchee National Wildlife Refuge, Florida, United States - Lox_Sample_4.1 | ecosystem: Environmental > Terrestrial > Soil > Wetlands | place: USA...
CGAGTAGTCGATCCCCCCCTGGATCGCCGGGCCGACGGTGAAGAACCCCTGACCAAACGTCTGGGAGATGCCGCGGAACCGGTAGTCAGTGGTGATCGTCATGTTGCCGGTGACTGTGTGCTCCGGCGTTGGCTCTGGCGTGGCTGCCGGCGCCTGGGCGTGCGCGAGCGAGCTAGTGAAAGCCGCGGCCGCGGCCGTGGCGAGCAAGAGTCTCTTCATGGATTAGCCCCTTTTGCGTTGGTACGATCGAAAAAGCAAAGGCCTCAGAGCATTTCACATGCCAGAAACAATGTTGTTTTGAAACAGCACGTTGCCGCTATCATCGGGATGCAAGACGATCGAGGTGCACGATCTCGGTGCAGGCTTCTGCTTCGATGCACTGAGAAAGTGCCAAAAACACACCCAAACCCTCATTCGAGTGCCCCGTTAAACTTCCTGGACCTTTGAATGTGGTAGCAATGCAACAATCAAACTGGATCGAAGAAATGACCACACGGATGGCAGAGCTGCTCGCCGCCGGGCCCGCGCGCGATCTCGAAAAGAATCTCCGGGCGCTGGTCGCCGGGGCCTTCAGCCGGCTCGACCTGGTCACGCGCGAGGAGTTCGACGTGCAGGCGAAGCTTCTCGCGCGGGCGCGCAATCAGCTCGCGGCGCTCGAGTCGCGCGTGGCCGACCTGGAACGGCGACTGGGGGGTTGATCCCGCCTGCCGGGTGTGCGGGATGAGCCACCTCCCCGTGCATCACGGGTCCCCGATCGTTTCCGCGCCGTGCGTTCTTCTGCGAATGTCGCTCGCGGTTCTCTACAGTCGGGCGCTTACCGGCCTCGACGCGCCGCTCGTCACCCCCGAAGTCCATCTGGCAAACGGGCCGCCGAGCTTCACCATCGTCGGGCTGCCCGACACCGGGGTGAAGGAGGCTCCCGCGATCGCGTGCGCGCGGCGCTCCTCAACTGCCGCTTCGAGTTCCCCGCGCGTCGCGTGTGACCGTCAACCTCGCCCCCGCCGACCTGCCGAAGGAGAGCGGGCGCTTCGATCTGCCGATCGCGCTCGGCATCCTCGCCGCCTCGCGTGAGATCCCGCGGGCGCGCTCGCGGCGCACGACTTCGCGGGCGAACGGTCGCTCTCGGGGGACCTACGCGCGATCCGCGGCGCCCTCGCGATGACCTACCGCGGGTCGCGATCGGGCCGTGCCTTTGTCCTCCCCGCCGCGAATGCCGCCGAGGTCGCCCTCGTCCGCGGCGCGGTGATCCATCCGGCGCCGACGCTGCTTGCGGTTTGTGCGCATCTGACCGGGGAATCGGCGATTCCACGCTTCAGCGGCGAACAGGTCGCGCCTGCCCCGACCTCGCAGACGTGAAGGGCCAGGCCCACGCGAAGCGCGCGCTCGAGGTTGCCGCCGCCGGGTCGCACAGCCTGCCGCTCGCCGGGCCACCCGGCGCCGGCAAGTCGATGTCACTTTAAGGTCGAGCCGTGGCGGGAGCGGCCGTTCCGCTCCCCGCACCACTCGACCTCGAGCGTCGCCCTCGTAGGGGCAGCGGCAATCCCCGTCCGGGCGAGATTTCGCTTGCGCACCGGAGTGTCCTCTTCCTCGACGAGCTGCCGGGGTTCGACCGTCGTGTGCTCGAGGTCCTGCGCGATGCCTCCCACGGCAACCTAACCCTTTCACCAGAATTCACGATTCGCAACCCGCGCAATCGCTCTCGCCCCTCCTATCTTCTGCGCCATTCCCAGCAGCAGCAGCACCGGGTTCACGTTCCTGCCACAAGCCCGTGTAACCATCTTTTGCTGTTGGCGCGCGCAAGTCGGACTACGCTTGATGTGCCAATGACCGTGAAACTCCACCGCCTTGAGGTCTCCTGGATTGGCTGGCCCCGTAGGTGGGAGCGCTGGGCCTACGTGGATGGTGCCGAGAGCTACCGCCGCTACTGGTGCGGGCCTTGCGTGGTGACGATCTGGAGGCCGGTAATCCGGTACCGCGCGGTCGACGGCTCGGGCGGCTAGCGGTCTGCAGAATTTGTGCCGCCACCCCACGGCGGCGCCGGCTTCGCGTCCTTCCATCGCCCGACTCGCCGAGCCTTAGCGCTCTCTTCCTCGTCGCGATACACGAGCCGATCCTAGCGTGATCTGCCCGTGTTGGTACTCCTTGTAGTGCCAGGCCATACCGGCACGGATCTGTTCTAACCCCACGTCGCGCAGGTTGACGTATACCGCGCAGACCTCGCGCCCGTAGCGATCCTTCTTGTGACAACGGGCCTCAACGCGCTTCTGGAACACGGTCGCCGACAGGCTCTGTTTTTATCGCTCGCCGTAGGGTTGACGCTTCTCCGGGGCGTAGCCGGGCGCGCTTGCGCTGAAAATGTTCCAGAAAACGTACCAGCTCCAGAAACGAAAACCCCGCCACGCGGGCGGGGTCCGTTGCGCGACGTGCTACTCAGTGCGGCTCGCGGCGAGAGAAGCCGAGACCGGCGAGGGCGACACCGAGAAGGGCGAGGGTGCCGGGTTCGGGGATAGACGCGGGCCCTTCAACGATAAAGTTCATGCTGTATCCGACCGGAGCACCGTCACTCCTGGCAAACGTGCCATTACCGAGCGTCATGCCGTACACGCCCTCGCCCCTGCTGAAACTCGGTGCGGTAAATGTCTGAGGTGCGGTACTGCGGTTCGGACTGAGTGAGGCGAATAGAAAGATCGTTGGTGTAGCGCTTGATTCCTCTAGGGTCCAAATCGGACTGGGGCTTGCAAACAGGGGATGGAAAGGATCCAAGTTCGTCCCCCATGTGAGACTCGCTCCGATCAGCGTCTCGCCGGGGCCAATCCGGATCGCGAAAAAATCCGAGGAGTCGTTCGGCGTTTTCACCGAACCGATGAAGACGTTGTTCCCAACGAGGAGATCAAAAACGCCAACGTCGGCAACACCGCCGATATTGTCGTAATCGCCGGCTGCTTCGACACCCGTAGCCTCGTTGTAGGTGCCCGTGTAGGGAACGTCTATAAGGCCAGCGCTGGTGGTGTTCGAGAACAGAGTGAACGCGGCCGTTGCAAGTAAGAACGTTGTCCTATTTTTCATCGAGGTCGCTCCCTTCGGGGTCGTTCTTGCATGGTTCGGCAGCATCGCCAGATGATATTTCGTTGCCTTTCCGTCGATCGTCAATGATTGTCAAATCCTTGGTCCTTAAAGAGAGATCGGCTCGGCCTTCGCCACTCCCACGGCGGCACCGGCTGGTAGTCGTGTTCCCGTGCGGGGAGCAGCGCTGGATACAATTAACGATAGACGTTCGGGCTTCGCCGCGCCTTCCTGAAGGTCAAACCGCGCGCAGTCTCATGCGAGCTCCAGCGTGGCCGCGAAGGAGGGTTGATGTCCTGGAACCAGGGAAAGCCCGCGCGGCGGGCTGACGCTACAGGCTAGAGCGCGGTCACGCGGGCGGGGTCCGTTGCGCGACGTGCTATTCGGTGCAGCTTGCGGCGGCGAGTGAAGCTGCGACCGGCCAGGGCGATTGCGAGAAGAGGGGGGACCGGGTTCGGGTGCAGGCTGCGTCGTGGCAGCGCCGACCCGGAGCACGAGAGATTACAGTGGCCCAACGCCGTGAAACTCGACGGCTGCGCAGCCGCTACGGCGTCCGCGCTGTCTCGTAGAAGGACGGCGTCACGCCGCCGCGCGCGAGATATTCGCGCAACTGCTTGACCGCCTGTGCATTCAGCACATTGCTGTGGTGGGGTCGGTGGAGTACACCCTCGGCGCGGTTGAGCAGCACGCGGATGCGCGCGCCCGATATCGGCTCGATTACCGCGCCTAGGTGGCGCAGCAGCGATTCCACTTCCCGCCAGTGGATGTTCCCGCTGATCGGGTCGTGGAAGATCGTGCGCAGCAGGGTCTCGTGCTTGTGACTCATGCTCAGCCCAACGTGCCCAACGGCTCGCCGCAAACTATATAACAAATTCCAAGCGCCAAACCATTGACCTATCGCAAGCAGACAACTGGTCCATCGCGCGAGCGGAGCCTTGGGAGCGTGCTCCCTACTGTTTCGGTCCTTTCTCCTTCCGCCACTCCCACGGCGGTATCGGCTTCGCGTCCTTCCACAGCCCGACCCGTCGCGCCCTGGCGTTCTCTTCCTCGTCGCGATAGACGAGCCGCTCCTGCGTCGGCTGCTCGTGCTGGTATGCCTTGTAGTGCCAGGCCATCCCGGCGCGGAGCTGCTCGAGTCCAACGTCGCGCAGGTTGACATACACCGCGCACACCTCCCGCCCGTAGCGGTCCTTCTTATAGCAACGGGCCTCGACTCGCTTCTGGAACACGAGCGCCGACAAGCTCTGCTTCGATCGCTCGCCGTAGGGCTGGCCCTTCTCCGGAGCGTCGATCCCGGCAAAGCGGATCCTGTGCTGGGCCTTCGCGTCGTCCAGTACGGTGATCGTGTCGCCGTCTGAAACGCGAACGGCGCGACCCTCAACGACCCATTCGGCGGCCTGAGCGGCCCCTAGAGCGAGGGCCAGAATCGCTGCAAGGAGGGATTTCCGCATGATCGACGGAACAGGCGTCGCCATCATGAAAATATTGTGCTGGCTGGTGCGGCGACGGCGTTGACCTTCCGCAAACACGCTCGGCGATTTCTAGGAAGACGATTGCTATACGAATGTTGAGCGGCGGGGGGAGGAGGCAATTGTTAGCTACGCGAGTTGGCGTGTTGTTGACGCCGAGAACGGCTTGATCTCGGGCGGCGGTCGGGATCCCTGTGATCCATTGGCCGGTGACACATTCAGACCTCTTCAGATGAGGCAGTTCGGCAACTCGTATTTTTTGGAGGACCGTCGACAAGACAGCCTATACGGGACGGCCCCAGGTGTGGTTGCGTAGTGGAAATACTTTCATTGGTCACGTGCCGGCGAGGTTCTCGCGATCGGCACGGGCTGGCCCCGGTATATCGTGGAGATTCGGAGGTGGATGGCGAGTGATGCGCTAGGCTCGACTGCGCGCGCGCTTGGGGGGAAGGGAACATGGCCGAGGCGATCGGCTGCCGGCGGCGGCTCGAGCTCACGGGGTAGGATCGGCCCATGTCCAGGCCGGAAGAATCCCCGCTCGGGAAGCCCGCCGCATACGGCGAGCGTTACGACCCGGGACTGCTCTTTTCGATCGAGCGGGCGCCGCAGCGGGCGACGCTTGGCCTCGGCGACTCGCTGCCTTTCTCGGGCGCGGACCTGTGGACCGCGTACGAGCTCTCGTGGCTCGACCCGCGAGGCAAGCCCGACATCGCGATCGGGCGCTTCAGCGTCTCGGCGGACTCACCGCGCATCGTCGAGTCCAAGTCGCTGAAGCTCTATCTCAACTCGTTCAGCCAGACGCCGTTCGACTCCGCCGCGGCCGTCGGGCAGGCAATCGCGGCCGATCTCGGCACTGCGTTCGGGGCCGCAGTCGCGATCGAGCTGGTCGGCCCACGGGAGTTCGCGCGGCTCCGTCCGGGCGAACTCGAGGGCGAGTCGATCGACGACCTCCCGATCGAGGTGCGCGGCTACACACCGCGCGCCGACCTGCTCGCGGCAGGCGGCCCCGCGATCGAGGAGACGCTCGTTTCGCAGCTCTTCAAGTCGAACTGCCCGGTCACCGGGCAGCCCGACTGGGGCAGCGTGCAGGTCCGCTACCGCGGTCCGCGGGTCGACCGCGCCGGGTTGCTGCGCTACCTCGTCTCCTACCGCCGGCATGCGGCGTTTCACGAGCACTGCGTCGAGCGGATCTTCGTCGACTTCCGCGAACGCTGCCGCCCGGAGAAGCTCACCGTCTACGCCCGCTTCACCCGTCGCGGGGGCATCGACATCAACCCGTTCCGGAGCGACTGGGAAGCGGCGCCTCGGGCCGGCACCCGGACGGCGAGACAGTAAATCGCGCGACACGCGTCGGTTAAACTGGACGCGCGATGGCCACGTACGCGATCGGCGACGTCCAGGGCTGCCTAGAGCCGCTGCAACGCCTGCTCGGCGAGATCGGGTTCTCCCGCTCGCGCGACCGCCTCTGGTTCGTCGGCGACCTCGTGAACCGGGGCCCCGACTCAGCAGCGGTGGTGCGGTTCGTGCGCGATCTCGGCGAGCGCGCCATCGTCGTGCAGGGCAATCACGACCTGCACCTCCTCGCGCTCGCCGCCGGCCATGCGAAGCGCCGCGCCGACGACACCTTCGATGACCTCCTCGACGCGCCGGACCGCGACGGGCTGCTCGACTGGCTGCGCTTCCGGCCGATGCTGCACGTCGATGACGAATACGTGATGGTGCACGCCGGCCTGTTGCCCTCGTGGTCGGTCGGCAAGGCCGAGGACCTCGCGGCCGAGGTCGAAGCGGAGCTTCGTGCGAAGCGTTACCGGCTTTTTCTCGCCGAACTATACGGCTCGAAGCCCGACGCCTGGCACGACGGTCTCCGCGGCATGGATCGCCTGCGGGTCATCGTGAACGCGATGACGCGCATGCGCTTTTGCACCGCCGACGGCGTGATGGACTTCCGGGTCAAAGGCGAGATCGAGAAGGCCCCGCCCGGGTTCATGCCTTGGTTCGAGGTCCCGGCACGAAAACACCGCGGCGCCACCGTGGTCTGCGGCCACTGGTCGGCGCTCGGCCTGCGCCTCACCCCCAATCTGCTGGCGCTCGATACGGGGTGTGTGTGGGGCGGGGCGCTGACTGCGATCCGTCTTGAAGACCGTCGCCTATTCCAGGCGGCGTGTCCTGCACGACCGGGTGCGCAGCCGGCAGATCCAGCCCGCGTGCGATGACCTCGCGCGCACCTGCGCGCGAGTGCACGCCGGCCCGCGCGAGGCGAAAGAGGCTCTCGGCGAGGGTGGCACGGCGCGGCGCGGCATCGGCCCGCCATTTTTAGCGAGGGAACGATGGCTGCTTGCGTGTTCTGCAGGATCGTCGCCGGCGAGATCCCGGCGAGCGTCGTGTACCAGGACGAGCACACGATCGCGTTCATGGACATCGGCTCGGTGAACCCGGGCCACATGCTGGTCGCGGTCAAGCCGCACGTCGAGAACGTGTTCGGACTCGACGACACCCTCGCGGCGGCGGCGTTGCGCACCACCGCACGCGTCGCGCGCGCGCTCAAGGCGTCAATTGCACCGGAAGGGGTGAACCTCTTTCAGGCGAACGGCGCAGCCGCCGAGCAGACGGTGTTCCACTTCCACATTCACGTCCTGCCGCGCCGCGTGGGCGACGGCATGAAGCTCGTGTGGCCGGTGAAGAACCCGCCGCGGGAGGAGCTCGAAGCGACCGCCGCGCGGATCCGCGCGGCGGTGTGACCTCCCCGCCGCGATCGCGGCGAGGATGAACTTCGCGCCGCCCCCTAGAAAATGTCCGAACCGAAGTTCGCGCGGTACTGCGCCGCAATCTCCTCGCGGCTCGGGTGGTGGTTCTGGCCGCCCCGGTGCGCGATCTTGATCGCGCCCATCAGCGAGGCGAGCCGCCCGGTGGCCGGCCAGTCGCGCCCCGCTGCGATGCCGTAGAGGAGGCCCGCGCGATATGCGTCGCCGCACCCGGTCGGATCGACCACCGCCGCCGGCTTGACGCTGGGGATGTCGTGACGTCGACCCCCCGCGTAAATGGTGGACCCGACGGCGCCCATTGTCACGATGAGCGCATCCACCATGCGGGCGAGTTCCTCGACCGGACGTCCGGTCTTCTCGATCAGGAGGCGTCCCTCGTAGTCGTTCACCGCGACGTAGCTCGCGGCGTCGATCATCGCGAGGAGGTCCGGGCCGGAAAACGTCGGCAGCTGCTGGCCGGGGTCGAACATGAACGGGATGCGCGCCGAGGCGAGCTCGTTCACGTGCCCCACCATGCCGTCGCGACCGTCGGGCGCGACGATCGCGAGCCCGACGTCGAGCGCGTCGCTGACGTGGTTCTCCGCCGAATGGTTCATCGCGCCAGGATGGAACGCGGTGATCTGGTTGTCGTCGAGGTCGGTGGTGATGAAGGCCTGCGCGGTGAACGTCCCGGGGATCACGCGCACGTGCTCGCGCGCGAGCCCGAGCGCGTCGAGCCGCTCGAGGTACGGTCCGGCGTCCTCGCCGACGGTGCCCATCACCAGCGGGGTGCCGCCGAGAAGCTTCAGACCGTAGGCGATGTTGCCGGCGCAGCCGCCGAACTCGCGCCGCAGGTCGGGCACCAGGAACGCGACGTTCAGGATGTGGATCTGGTCGGGGAGGATGTGGTCCTTGAACCGCCCCCGGAACACCATGATGTTGTCGTAGGCGATCGACCCGCAGACGAGCGTGCGCTTCACGTGCCGAGCACCCTGATCGCCGCGTCGTAGTCGGGCTCGTTCCTGATTTCCGACACGCGCTCGGCGTGCAGGACCCTGTCGTTCTCGTCGAGCACGACGACCGCGCGCGCGGCCACGCCGGCGAGCGGGCCGGTTGTGATGTCGACGCCGTAGTTACGCAGGAACTCGCGGCCGCGCATCACCGAGAGCGGCACCACGTTCGCGAGGCCCTCCGTGGTGCAGAAGCGGCCCATGGCGAACGGCAGGTCGGCCGAGATCACGAGGACGACCGCGTTCTTCATGCTGCTCGCGCGCTCGTTGAACTTGCGCGTCGAGGTCGCGCACACCGCCGTATCGAGGCTCGGCACGATGTTGAGCACCTTGCGCTTGCCGGCGAAGTCCTTCAGCGACACGTCCTTGAGATCCTTGCCGACGAGCGTGAACGCGGGCGCGGTCTGTCCGCGCTGCGGGAACTGGCCGGCGACCTCGATCGGGTTGCCGGCGAGCGTGACGGTGGCCATCGGATACTGCTCCTCGACTGAAGCGCAAAACGGGGCCGCAAGGATAGCCGAAGACCGGGCCGGTCGCGGAATCAGAGATAGAAGACGAAGAGGCGATAGCCGGTCGCGTTCAGCGCCTGCGCGTCGATGTGCAGTCGGAACGCGGCTTCCCCGCCCGGCGGGAGGGTCGGCTCGCCGCCGGCACGCTCGCCGAGGTAGTCCTTCGGGTACAGCACCCGGCGCGCGAGCGGCCGCTCGGCGCCGTCGGTCAGCGTGAGCTCGAGCGCGGGGAGCGCCTGCGCAAACCCGGCGCGGTTGCGCAGCACCGCGGACAGCGTGAGCACCCCGCTCGCGCCGCGTTCCACCGCGAGCTCGGACGACTCGATGCTGATCAGCTCGGCGTGCTGCGGCAGCGGGATCGCGCAGCGGAGCTCGCGGCACGCGGCCGCGAGCCACGGCCGCGATTCGGGCCACATGACCGCGATCTCGCCGCGATAGGCATAGATCACCTGGCCGGCGAGCGCGAGCAGGGCCGCGAGAGCGGCCAGCCCCCACAGCGCGGTGCGGAGACGCGCGCTGCCGCGCACCGCGGGGCCGAACTCGAACTCGGCGTCGGCGTCGGAGAAGGACGGCTCCGACACCGGCGGCAGCGACCGGCCGAGCGGCTGCGAGACCGCGGCCTCGACGAGGGCGAGCGCCTCGTTCCGTTTCGCCGCTGGCCGCTGGGACTGGGGCGCGGCGACGACCGGGTCCGGCTCCGGCTCGGTGACCAGCGTGGCCTGCGCGTCGAAGACCGTCGAGCACTGCCCGCAACGCACCTGACCCTCGCGCGCCGCGAGCTGGTCCGCCTGCACCCGGAACGCCGTCCCGCAGGCGGGGCAACGGGTGATCATCTTCATCGGTGCTTGCCCTCGAGAGCGACCCAGCCCTCGTCTTCGTCGAATGTGCACATGTCGAACCACGCGGCGTACGCCTGCGCCACGGCCTGCGCCTGCGGGGCGAGGATGCCGGCGAGCGCGATCCGCCCGCCGGGGCGGCAGTGCGCCGCGAGCACCGGCGCCAGCACCCGTAACGGGTTGGCGAGGATATTGGCCACGACGAGATCGGCCTGGGAATCGAGCGCTGCGTGCGAGTCGCTGAATCGCGCTGCGGCGTCGTTGCGCGCGGCATTGGCCCGCGCCGCCGCGACCGCCTCCGGATCGATGTCCACGCCGAGCGCCTCGAGCGCACCGAGCTTCATGGCGGCGATGGCCAATATACCCGAACCGCAGCCGTAATCGAGCACGCGCGCCCCGGGCGCGACGCACCGCTCGAGCCAGCGGAGACAGGCCCTGGTCGTCGGATGGCTGCCGGTACCGAACGCGAGGCCCGGATCGAGCCGAATGTTGATCGCTTGCGGATCGGGCGCCGTGTGCCACGACGGCACGATCCAGAGCCGCGCCGACACCCGGATCGGCTCGAACTGCGCCTGCGTGCGGCGTACCCAATCGGCATCGCCCACCACCTCGACCGTGTAGTCGGGCGCCGCGGCGAGCCCGGCGGCGTCTGCCGCTGCGGCGAGGAGCGCCGCGACCTCGCGATCCGCCGGAACGAGCGCGCGGATCCGCATGCGCCTCCAGCCACCGCCGTCGGTGCCCGGTTCGTCGAACAGCGGCCGTTCCGCCGGCGTGCCGGCGAACGCGTCCTGAAGATCGGCCGCCATCGCACCGTGCGCGAGCAGGGCGTCCGACAGCGCGTCCGCGTCGCCGGCATCGACCTCGACGATCAATGCGAGCGAGGACAGCCGGCGGTTTCCTTCGAGTTGCTGCAAGCCGACGGGCCACCGCCCCTCGGGCACCCCAAGGCCGGGAACGACGCTGCCTCAGGCACCGTGTTTCTCGCTTAGGCCTTCGCCTCGCGCTTCGCCGCCTGCGCGAGCTTCTGCTCGAGGTAGTGGATGGTCGTCCCGCCGCGAAGGAAGCGCGTGTCCACGAGCAATTCCTGATGCAAGGGGATGTTCGTCTGGATCCCCTCGACCACCATCTCCGAGAGCGCGATGCGCATCCGGCGGATCGCCTGCTCGCGGGTCGCGCCGTAGGCGATCACCTTGCCGATCATCGAGTCGTAGTTCGGCGGGACGACGTAGCCGTGATAGGCGTGCGAATCCACCCTGATCCCCGGGCCGCCGGGGGGGTGGTAGGAGGTAATCCGACCGGGGGAGGGCGTGAACTTGAACGGGTCTTCCGCGTTGATGCGGCACTCGATCGCGTGACCCTTCAGCTCGATGTCGCGCTGCCGGATCCCGAGCTTCTCGCCGGCGGCGATCCGGATCTGCGCCTGCACGAGGTCGATGCCGGTCACCATTTCGGTGACCGGATGCTCGACCTGGATCCGCGTGTTCATCTCGATGAAGTAGAACTCCTCGTCCTGGTACAGGAACTCGAAGGTCCCGGCGCCGCGATAGCGGATCTTGCGGCATGCCTCCACGCAACGCTCGCCGATACGTGCGCGTTGCCGCGGCGTGATGTCGGGCGCCGGCGCCTCCTCGAGCACCTTCTGGTGACGCCGCTGCATCGAGCAGTCGCGCTCGCCCAGGTAGACTACGTTGCGGTGCTCGTCGGCGAGCACCTGGACTTCGATGTGGCGCGGGTTCTCGAGGTACTTCTCCAGGTAAACGGTGGGATTCCCGAACGCGGCCAGAGCTTCGGTGCGGGTCAGGGTGACCGCCGCGGCGAGCGCGGCCTCGGTGTGGACGACACGCATGCCGCGCCCGCCACCGCCACCGGCCGCCTTGATGATGATCGGGTACTTGAGCGCGCGCGCGGCCTTGATCATTTCCGCCGGCTCCTCCGGCAGCGCGCCCTCGGACCCAGGGACGCACGGCACCCCCGCCTTGAGCATCGCCTGCTTCGCGCTGACCTTGTCGCCCATCTGCCGGATGTTCTCCGGGCGCGGGCCGATGAACACGAAGCCGCTCTTCTCGACTTTCTCGGCGAAGTCGGCGTTCTCGGCGAGGAAGCCGTAGCCGGGGTGGATCGCCTCGGCGTCGGTCACCTCGGCGGCGCTGATGATCGCCGGCACGTTGAGGTACGAGGCGGGGGAGGGCGGCGGCCCGATGCAGACCGACTCGTCGGCGAGCTTCACGTACTTCGCCTCGCGGTCGGCCTCGGAGTGGACTACAACCGTGCGGATGCCCATCTCGCGGCAGGCGCGCTGAATGCGCAGCGCGATCTCACCCCGGTTGGCGATTAGGATCTTCTCGAACACCCGCGCTCACTCGATGACGAAGAGCGGCTCGCCGTACTCGACCGGCTGCCCGTTCTCGACCAGGATCGCCTTGACGACGCCGTCCTTGTCGGACTCGATCTCGTTCATCAGTTTCATCGCCTCGATGATGCAGATCGTCTGGCCGGCCTTGACCGTGTCGCCGACTTCGGCGAAGGGCTTGGCGTCGGGCGCGGAGGCGCGGTAGAACGTCCCGACCATCGGCGACTTCACCACGTGGCCTTCGGGCGGCGGAGGGACCAGCGCCGCGCCCCCCGGCAGGGCAGGCGGCGCGGCCACGCCTGCGGGTGCC
>Ga0335082_10006991_pt1 | contig 12287 bp, 9 predicted proteins | sample Lox_Sample_41_FD_206718 | JGI IMG/M metagenome (GOLD analysis project Ga0335082, IMG submission 206718) | Soil microbial communities from Loxahatchee National Wildlife Refuge, Florida, United States - Lox_Sample_4.1 | ecosystem: Environmental > Terrestrial > Soil > Wetlands | place: USA: Florida...
GGGCGTCGGCTTCGTCGACAAGATCGTCGAGATCGACCAGAGCCCGATCGGCCGGACCCCGCGCTCGAACCCGGCGACGTACACCGGCCTGTTCGGCACGATCCGTGAGCTGTTCGCCGGCGTGCCCGAGGCGCGGGTCCGCGGCTACTCCCCGGGTCGCTTCTCGTTCAACGTCAAGGGCGGGCGCTGCGAGAACTGCAAGGGCGACGGGATCATCAAGATCGAGATGCAGTTCCTGCCGGACGTCTATGTCCCGTGCGAGGTCTGCAAGGGCGCCCGGTACAACCGCGAGGCGCTCGAGATCCACTACAAGGGCCGCTCGATCGCCGAGGTCCTCGAGATGACCGTCGAGGAGGCGCTCGAGTTCTTCGCGGCCGTGCCGCAGGTCGCCAACAAGCTGCAGACGCTCAACGACGTCGGGCTCGGCTACATCCACCTCGGCCAGCCGGCGACGACGCTGTCCGGCGGCGAGGCGCAGCGGGTCAAGCTCTCGACCGAGCTGTCCCGGCGCGCGACCGGCAAGACGATCTACGTCCTCGACGAGCCGACGACCGGCCTCCACTTCGCCGACGTCGAGAAGCTCCTCCAGGTGCTGCACCGGCTCGTCGACGCCGGCAACACCGTCCTGATCATCGAGCACAACCTGGACGTCATCAAGACGGCCGACTGGATCATCGACCTCGGCCCCGAGGGCGGCGCGCGCGGCGGCCGGATCATCGCCGAGGGCACGCCCGAGGACGTGGCTCGGACCGATGGCTCGGCGACCGGCGAATACCTGGCGCGCGTCCTGCGCGGCGAGCCGCTCGTGCCGCTGTCCGACGTGACGTTCGCCGAGGCGGCCGGACGAGGCGCCGGCGGCCGCAACGGGCGGGATCGGGCGGCCGCTGGGCGACGGAGCCGGTCCACGGGCGGGGAGCGGCGCGCGCCGGAGGCGACAGCGGTCGAGCCCGATGCGGACGCGTCGCTGACCGCGGTCGCGACCGTGAGCCGCCACTGAGCCTCGGCACCCGATCGAGATGGCTCGAGCCCGCGAGACGGCACGTCACGAGCTGCCCGACATCGACGTTGCGGCGATGCGGACCGCGCGGCTGGTCGATCAGCTGATCGTCGAGGCCAACCGGATCGCCGACGAGGGCGCCGCGCCGGTGACGGGTCGCGACCCCGGCGCGGCGGCGACGGCCGAGCGGTGGGCCGGCTACTTCCAGCGGATCCCCGATCAGCTCCGCGACGAGCCGGTGCCGCAGCTGCGGCTCGTGGCTCGCCGCGCCCGTGCCGCCTACGGACCGAAGGACAGCATTCGCGACGTGTTCGACGCCTCGCTCACGGAACCGCTGCTCGATTCGATCGACCGGCTGCTCAAGGCCATCGCGCGGTACGAGGCCGATCGCGAATGAGGACCGGCGCGGCAACGGGTCAGTAGACGAGCGGCAGCCAGGCCTTCGTCCGGCTCCGGTAGGCGGCATAGCCGGGATAGCGGCTCGCGAGCCAGGCCTCCTCGCGGCGACGCTTGACGTCCAGCAGCGCCGCGAGCGCGAGCGTCAGGAGTCCGACGGCGATCGAGACACGAAGGAGGGCCAGGCCGGCACCAGCGAGCAGGAGGCCGGCGTAGATCGGATGGCGGATGACACGGTACGGGCCGGCTTCGACGAGGACGCCGGTCGCGAGCGGATGGGGGAGTGCCGTGAAGGCCCGTGCCCGACCCAGCAGCGCGCTGCTCGCGCCGATGAGGATCAGGCCAGCGAGCAGGGTCACGGCGCCGACGCCGCGCACGACGGCGATCTCCGGGCTGTCCGAGATCGCGGTCCCTGGTTCGAACCAGGCGGCGAACGAGATCGCGAGCATCAGGATCACCTGGAGGAGCGTCCAGCCCTCGCCACGCCGGCCGAGCGTCGGGATCCGTGACACGCAGCGGATCGTAGGGCGGGCCGCGCGCCCGCGGTCGGGTTCAGTCTCCGGTCGGGACCAGGGCCAGCTCGTCGGGATCGAACGCCTCGAGCAGGAACCGGGACGGCGCGCCGGGATCGAAGAGCAACGTGAGCGAGCGGCGGGCCCGGGTCCAGGCGACGTACGCGAGCCGGCGCTCCTCCTCGAGCGCTCGGGCCGGATCGGGGCTGTCGGCGATCGAGCGGGCGCTCGGGAAGCGTCCTGCCTCCAGGCCGATGACCGCGACGTGGTCGAACTCGAGGCCCTTGGTCGCGTGGGCGGTCGCGAGGGTGAGTGCCGCCGCCTCGCGCCGAAGGCCGGTGATCGCCGCCCGCGTGGCCTCGATCGAGGCGGCGAAGGCGGCGAGATCCCGGAACGGCACGGCCCAGCCGAGCATCGCCGCGCGGATCGCGCGGACGGCCTCGCGGCGATCGGTGGCGCCGGCGCCCTCGAGCGCCGACGGCACGCCGGCTCGCGCGAGGCGCCCGAGGAGGGGACCCGTCTCGCCGCCGGCCGCAGCGGCGAGCAGCTCGTCGACGATCGCCGATTCGGCGGGCAGCTCGAGGTTTGCGGCCGCGAACGGCAGGCCGAGCCTGACCGCCGCCATGGCCGCCGGAACCAGCTCTCGATTGGTCCTCGCGAGGACGGCCCGGCTCGCGCCGTCGTCCGGCCAGCTCCGGATGACGCCCTCGATCCGATCGACGTCGTCGCCGTTCGAGCGGGCAAGCAGCAGGCGGCCGCTCGCGCCGTCCCGGGCGAGGATCGTCTTGGCGAACCGCTCGGCGTTGTGCTCGACCAGCCGAACCGAACGCTCGATCACGGGAGCCGGGCATCGGAAGTTGGTCACGAGGTCGACCCGCCGCAGGCCCGGCAGCGCGGTCTCGGCGAGCGACAACAGTCGCCGGACGTCGGCCAGCCTCCAGCCGTAGATCGACTGGTCGTCGTCGCCGACGAGGAAGACCCGATTCGCGGGTGCGGCCAGGAGGAGCGCGAGGCGAAGCTGGCTGCGATCGAGGTCCTGGGCCTCGTCGACGAGCAGGTGGCCGCACCGCTCCCGCCAGCGCGCGAGTGCCGCTCGGCCGGGCGGGTCGTCCGCGTCGAGGAGGTCGAGGACCCGCACGAGGAGGTCATCGAAGTCGAGCCCGCCGGTCGCCGCGACCGCCCGCTCGTAGTCCACGAACGCGCGGGCAGTGGGTCCCGCATCCGGGTCGGCGGCCACCTGCTGGGCGGTCACCGCCAGGTCGAGCTTCAGGCGGGAGATCGCGGTGTCGAGCCGCCCGAGCTCAGCCGGGTCCGCGTCGGGGCGGACCGACCGGAGGACCTCGAACCGGTCGACGAGCGGCTCGACCGGTCGGCCGCGGTCGCGGAGGATCTCCCGGGCGAGCGCGTGGAACGTCCGGATCCTGACCGTCGGCGCCGGGTCCACGATCTCGCGCAGGGCGGTCGCCAGGCGCGCGGCGAGCTCGTCGGCCGCGCGCTTGTTGAACGTCACGGCGGTGACCTCCTCGGGCGCCGCCCGGCCCGACCCGATCAGCCAGCAGACCCGGGCGATGAGGGTCGTCGTCTTGCCGCTGCCGGCGGGGGCCACGCACAGGATGGGTCCCGGCTCGGCGGTGGCCGCCGCACGCTGGTCGGGCGTCAGGCGCTCGAGGCGCCGGGCGAGCGCAACCGCCGAGCCGCCCGCGAGGACCGACACCATGCCCGGAGTGTCGGCGTCGGCCCTTTGCCGCGGCTCAATCGGGCAGCGCGATTCCCCGATCCCCGTACGATGGGCGTCTCGATGACCGTGCCCCGCGTCCGATGACGACCTCCGCTCCCCCCGACGCGAACAGCGGCCTCGCCGCGACCCTCGCCGGGCTGCCCGACCGGCCCGGCGTCTACCTCATGAAGGACAGCCGCGGGACGGTCCTGTACGTCGGCAAGGCCCAGAGCCTCCGCAGCCGCGTCCGGAGCTACTGGCAGAAGGACTCCGGCGGCTACGAGCTGCACCTGATCCGGTCGGTCATCGACCGCGTCGCCGACGTCGAGTACACGATCACCGACTCGGTCTCGGAGGCCCTCCTGCTCGAGGGCAACCTCGTCAAGCGCTTCCAGCCGCAGTTCAACGTCCGCCTGAAGGACGACAAGAGCTACCCGTACATCAAGGTCACCCTGGCCGACGACTTCCCGCGGATCGAGCGGACCCGGCGGCTCCCGAACGACGGCTCGCGGTACTTCGGGCCGTACGCGAGCGCGTCGAGCGTCGACGAGGCGATGAATCTGGTCCGGCGGCTGTTCCCGTTCCGGACCTGCACGATCGAGATTCGGGACGGCGAGCGGGCGCTCCAGCGGCCGTGCCTGCTCTACCACATCAAGCGCTGCCAGGGCCCGTGCATCGAGGCCATCTCGAAGGACGCCTACCGGGCCGACATCGAGCAGGTCGAGCTGTTCCTCGAGGGCCGCCAGGAGTCGCTCGTGCGGGCCCTCCGCGGGGACATGCAGGTCGCGAGCGAGCGGCAGGAGTACGAGCGCGCGGCCGCGATCCGGGACAAGGTCCGGTCGATCGAGCGGACGATGGAGAGCCAGAAGATGGCCGCGTTCGCGCGAACCGACATGGACCTCCTGGGCCTGGCCCGGCGCGACAACCAGGCCGCGGTGCAGCTGTTCGTCATCCGGGGCGGCAAGGCGATCGGGCGCGACGTCTTCAGCCTCGACGTCCCGCACGACACGCCTGACGAGGCGGTCGTCTCGGGCTTCCTGCTCCAGTACTACGGCCGGGCCACGAATGTGCCGCGCGAGGTCGCCGTGCCGGTCGCTCTGCCGGACGCCGCCGACCTGGAGGCCTTCCTCGCCGAGCGCCGCGCCGCCGCGAGCCTGCCGGCCGGCCGTGACGGCGACGGCCAGCGAGCCACGGACCGCGTCGAGAACCTCAGCGTCCCTCGACCCGACGCCGTCCGAGTGACCCGCCGCCGATCCGCCCGGCATTCGGCCGACGGAGCCGCCCATGCGCCCGTCCGGCTCGTCGTGCCACAGCGCGGGGATCGCCGGCAGCTGATGGCCCTCGCGACGCGCAACGCCGAGGAGATGCTCGCCCGCGAGCAGGCCCGCTGGCTGGCCGACCAGGGCAAGACCCTCGGCGCGCTCGAGGAGCTCACCGAGGCCCTCGGCCTGCCCGGCCTCCCGACGCGGATCGAGTGCTACGACATCTCGAACTTCCAGGGCGCCGAGACCGTCGGGAGCATGGTCGTCTTCGAGGACGGCAAGCCCCGGACGGGGGAGTACCGGCGCTTCCGGATCCGGAGCGTCCAGGGACCCAACGACTTCGCGTCGCACCAGGAGGTCCTGCGGCGCCGCTTCCGGGCCGCGGCCGGCCGGGCCGGCGACGAGGGCTCGGCCGAGGAGCGCCGCTGGGCGATGCCGGACCTGGTGATCATCGATGGCGGACGAGGCCAGGTGAGCGCCGCCAAGGAGGTGTTCGACGAGCTCGGGCTGCACGACCTGCCGCTCGCCGGGATCGCCAAGGAGCGCGAGGAGCTGATCCTGCCGGACCGGGCCAACCCGGTTCTCCTGCCGACGACCTCCCAGGCCCTGTACCTCGTCCAGCGGATCCGTGACGAGGCCCACCGCTTCGCGATCACCTACCACCGCGACCTGCGACGGAAGGCGGCCGTCCGCTCGAGGTTCGACGACCTGCCGGGCGTCGGCCCCCGCCGCCGCGGGGCCCTGCTCCGGGTGTTCGGCTCGATCAAGCGCGTCCGCGAGGCTCCGGTCGAGCAGATCGCGGCGGTGCCCGGGATCGGCCCGAACCTGGCCGCCAGGATCAAGGCCGCCCTCGAGGCCTGAGCTCCCGGCCGGCCACGAGGCGGCGGCGGCCGTAACGCCCCTGTATCATCGGCGCTCGTGCGTAGAGCCGGCCCCATCCTCATTGCCGTCATCGGCCTGTTGGCGCTCGTCGTCGACTTCTGGCCCAACCTGACGATTCCGGATCCCAGCGGCCAGACCGGCGGCCGGGTCATCGAGACGAAGCTCGGGCTCGACCTCAAGGGCGGCCTGCGGGTGGAGTACCGCGTCGATCCGTCCGGCGGGAAGTCGCCGGGTCCGTCGGACGTCGAGATCGTCAAGGGCATCATCGAGCGCCGCGTGAACTCGACCGGCGTGGCCGAGCCGCAGGTCGTCACGGCCGGGACGAACGAGATCGTCGTCGAGGTCCCGGGCGTCTCCGACCCGGCTGCCATCAGGAAGCTCATCGGGACGACCGGCCAGCTCCAGTTCGTGCCGCTCCCGGACACCGAGTACGGCAACTCCACGACGGCCGGCCAGTACCAGGCCGTCGAGGGCCAGCCGCTCCCGACCACCGAGACGCCGCTGTTCTCCGGCACCGAGGTCTCCAGCGCCAACGTCGGCACGAACCAGCAGGGCCAGCGGACGGTCGACTTCATCCTGAAGGACAACGGCAAGAACCTGTTCGCCCAGTACACCGCCAGCCACATCGGCGACTACTTCGCGATCATCCTCGACGGCACGGTCATCTCGGCGCCGGTGATCCAGTCGTCGATCCCGGGCGGGACGGTCGAGATCAACGCCGGATCGACGGTCGGTGGTTTCAGCCTCCAGGACGCCCAGAACCTGGTCAACGTCCTGCGCTTCGGGTCGTTGCCGTTCCCGGTCGAGGAGATCGCGAGCGACACGATCGACCCGACCCTCGGCGCGGAGTTCCTGACCCGGAGCCTGGTCGCCGGCGGGATCGCGATCAGCCTCGTGATCCTCTTCATGCTCCTGCACTACCGCCTGCCGGGTGGCGTGGCGAGCTTCGCCCTGATCTACTACTCGCTCGTCGTCTACGCGATCTTCCGGCTCATCCCGGTCGTCCTGACGCTGGCCGGCATCGCCGGCTTCGTCCTGTCGATCGGCATGGCGGTCGACGCCAACATCCTGATCTTCGAGCGGACCAAGGAAGAGCTGCGCCTCGGGAAGAGCCTGCCGCAGGCGATCGAGGCGGGCTTCAACCGGGCCTGGAACTCGATCCTCGACTCGAACGTGTCGAGCCTGATCACGGCCTCGATCCTGTACCTGTTTGGCTCGTCCGTGATCCAGGGCTTCGCCCTGGTCCTGATCATCGGCGTCCTGACCTCGATGTTCAGCGCCGTCACGGTGACCCGCACGATCCTGCGAATCGTGGTCAACCAGCGCTGGGCGGCCCGGGCCGGCCTGTACGGTGTCAGCGAGTCGGAGTTCACGGCCCGCCCGGCTCCCCGACGCGCGGTCCGAGGCGAGGCGCGCGGCGGTGTTTGACCTCATCAGCAAGCGGAACTGGTTCTTCGCCTTCTCCCTGCTCGTCACGGTCCCCGGCCTGATCTTCATCCTCCTGACGCCGATCACCGGCGGCCAGGCCGGCCTGAAGTTCTCGATCGACTACACCGGCGGGACCGAGTGGTCGATCCGCTTCCAGAACCCGAACGTGGAGCCGGCGGCGGTCCAGGCCGCGCTCGTCCAGCTCGGCCAGCAGGACGCGACCGTCACCCGGACGGGCAGCGGCTTCTTCGACATCCGGATGAACCAGCTCGACCTCCGGGAGACGACGCCGAGCGCCTCGCCGTCGGCCTCGGGTGCGGCCGGCGCGTCCGGGTCGCCCGGGGCGTCGGGATCGCCGGCGCCATCGCCGACCGAGCCGTACCACCCGCCGACACCGGCGCCCAGCGGCTCCGCGGCCCTCGCCTCGCCGAGCCCGACCCCGAGCCCGACGCCGTCGCCCTCGCCGTCGCCCTCCGCTGCGCCGAGCGCGTCGCCCGGCGCGAGCCAGGCGCCGACCGGCAACACCGAGATCCCGCGCTCCGGTCCGATGGGTACGATCGTCGCCGCGCTCGAGAGCCAGTTCGGGCCGATCGCGGCCCAGGGCAGCCTCAGCTCGATCGGCGCCGTCGTGAGCTCCGACCTCATCCAGCAGGCGGTGGTCCTGATTCTCGTCGGCGCGGTCGGGATCCTGCTCTGGATCACGCTCCGGTTCCGGGACGTGAAGTTCGGGGTCACGGCGCTCGTGGCGCTGCTTCACGACGTGATCGTCGTCCTCGGGATCTTCGCGATCCTCGGGACGGTCCTCGGGGTCCAGGTCGACGGCCTGTTCGTCACCGCGATGCTGACCGTCATCGGCTTCAGCGTGCACGACACGATCGTCGTCTTCGACCGGATCCGGGAGAACCGCGCCCGCCACGCCGGCGAACCGTTCGCCGAGATCGTCAACCACTCCCTGCTCCAGACCTTCGGCCGGTCGATCACGACGAGCTTCACGGTCGTGCTCACCCTGACCGCGCTGCTGCTGTTCGGCGGCGCTGACACCCAGGAGTTCGTCCTGGCGCTGCTCATCGGGATCATCTCCGGGACCTACTCCTCGATCTTCAACGCCAGCCCGCTCCTCGTGGTGTGGCAGGAGTGGGAGCAGCGCCGCCGCGACCGCCTCGAGTCGGCCCGGCCCGCGCGGCGCGGCGCGTCGGCCTGACGGTCCGCCATCCCGCCGTCGGCCCGTCGTCAAGCCGCGGTGCAGCGCGGCATGGCATCCTGACGCCGTGCTGGAGCCGCGAGCCCGCTGGGTGTTTCCCACTCCCGTCGACCTCGAGCCCCGGCTCCTCGAAGCGGGTCTCGCCCACGGCCTGAGCGAGCGGGTCGTGGCGCTCCTCGCGCGCCGCGGGCTGGTCGACGCGGCCGAGCTCGCGGCGTTCCTCGGGCCGGCCGAGGCTGCGCTCAACGATCCCCGGCGGCTGCCCGACGCCGATCGCTTCGAAACCCGGATCCGGCTCGCCTGCGAGCGCGGCGAGCGGGTCGTCGTGTTCGGCGACTTCGATGCCGACGGGATCACGGGGCTGGCCGTGCTGACCCTGGCCCTGCGTCGCCTCGGGATCGACGTGTCGCCCTACGTGCCGTCGCGGCTGGACGAAGGCCACGGCCTGTCCCTCGCCGCCGTCGAGGCCGCCGTCGCCGCCGGGGCCGCGGTCATCGTGACGGTCGACACGGGCACGTCGAGCGTCGCCGAGGCCGGCGAGGCCGGTCGGCGCGGCCTGGACGTCCTCATCACCGACCACCACCGGGTTCCGGCCGTGCTGCCGCCGGCGCTGGCGATCGTGAATCCCCACCGGCCCGATTCGACCTATCCGGACCGGCGCCTCGCCGGCAGCGGCGTCGCGTTCACGCTGGCGAGGCTGCTCCTCGGCGACGCCGCGCTCGACCTCGCGGACCTCGCCGCGATCGGGACCGTCGCCGACGTCGCGCCGGTGCTCGGCGAGAACCGCGGGATCGGCCGGCTCGGCCTGGAGCGAATTCGATCCGCGCCCCGCCCGGGAGTGGCCGCCATCCTCGCCGCCGCGTCGATCTCGCCCGCGGAGGTGGACCTCGAGACGCTCGCGTTCACGGTGGCGCCCCGCCTGAACGCCGCGGGACGGGTGGGCGAGGCCATGGACGCGGCGCAGCTCCTGCTGACCGACGACCCGACCGAGGCGGCCGCCCTGGCAGCCACGCTTCAGGCGGCGAACGGCCTGCGGCGCGACCTCACTCGGATGGCGATCGCGGAGGCGCGCACCTCGGCCGATGCCGTGGACGACGCGCCGGCGACGATCGTCCGGGGACCGTGGCCGGTGGGAATCGTCGGGCTCGTCGCATCCCGCCTCGCCGAGGAGCGGCGCCGGCCGGCCATCGTCGGCGCGGAGCTGGGAGCGACGATTCGCGCCTCCGCGCGGAGCGATGGCCGCCTCCATCTGGCGGACGCGCTGGCCGCCTGCGACGACCTGCTGATCCGGCACGGCGGCCACGCCGGCGCGGCCGGCTTCGAGGTCGAGACCCCCCGCTGGGAGGCCGTGCGCGAACGCCTCATGCGCCTGGCCGCCGCGGCCGAGCCCGCCGATCCGGTGCCGTCCCTGGCCATCGACCTGGCGGTCCCGGGCGCGGCCGTCGGCTACGACCTGCTCCGGGAGCTCGCCCGGCTGGAGCCCGTCGGCGTGGGGAACCCCGAGCCGCTCGTCGCGATCCTCGGCCTAACGGTGGTGCGCGCGCGGGAGGCGAGCGGCGGCCACAGCCAGCTGGTGCTCCGCCGCGAGCGCGACGTCCTCGATGCCATCGCCTTCGGCTGGCCGGAGCTGTGGGCCTCGGTGGCCGAGGGCGATCGGCTCGACGTCGTTGCCCGGCTCGTGAGCCGTCGGTTCGGTGGCTTCGAGTCGCTCCAGCTCGAGCTCCGTGACGCGGCCCCGGCCGGGCTCCGCCTGCCGGCGGCGGCCGGATCGCCGACGATCCCGGTCGTCGCCCCAATGCCGGCCGCGGTCCCGGCCGCGTGACGCTCGCTCGAGCCCTGCTCCGACGGTGAGCGCCAGCCTCGCCGGCCCCAGCGTCGCCATCCCGGCCGCCCCCGCCTCGGGCGCGGCCGGCGCGCCGGCGAGCCCGTGACCCCGTCGTACCTGGATCGCCTCGCGACACGCAGCGTCGCGGTCGGGACCGTCCTGTGCCTGGGGATCGATCCCGATCCGTCGACCCTGCCGGCCGGTTTCGCGCCGGATATCGCCGGGATCGAGGCGTTCGCGCGGCTGCTCGTCGAGGCCGCGGCGCCGTTTGCCGCCGCGGTCAAGCCGAATCTCGCGTTCTTCGAGGCCTACGGCTCGGCCGGCCTGGCCGCGCTCGAGCGCGTCCGCGCGGCGATCCCGCCCGGCATTCCGGTGGTGATGGACGCGAAGCGCGGCGACATCGGGTCGACGTCCTCGCGACATGCCGCCGCGCTGTACGACGCCCTCGGCGCCGATGCCGTCACCGTGAGCCCGTACCTCGGCCAGGAGGCGATCGGGCCGCTCCTCGAGCGCCTCGACCGGCTGGCCTACGTCCTGTGCCGGACCTCGAACCCCGGAGCGGGCGAGGTCCAGGACCTCGTGGTCACGCCGAGGCCGAACGGCTCCGGGAGTGGCCGGGACGGCGGCTCCGGCCGGCCCGGCGACGTGGGCCGCGTTCGCCACGTCGGCGACGCCGCCGGAGAGCCGCTCTGGGCCCGAATCGCACGGCTGGCGAGCGGCTGGGGGCCGGGTGGGACCGTCGGCCTCGTGGTCGGCGCGACCGCGTCGAGCGAGCTGGCCGCGATCCGGGACATCGCGCCCGGCCTGCCGTTCCTCGTCCCGGGCGTCGGGGCCCAGGGCGGCGACGTCGCTGTCGTCCTCGACGCCGGGCCTGCGACCGCGGCGCCGGCCGGCGGGCGAGCGGCCGGCGGGCTCCTCGTCAACGTCTCGCGCGGCATCGCGTCGGCCGCGGCGGACGAGGGACCTGGCGATCTCGGCGAGCACCTCGTGGCTCGGGCCCGATCCTGGTCGGCCAAACTGCCCGTGCTAACCTAGCCCCGGTCGCCCACGGAAGGACAAATGACATGCCGTTCATCGGGAACATCGGCCCGGGCGAGCTCATCATCATCCTGATCATCGCCCTGGTCGTCTTCGGGCCCGGCAAGCTGCCGGAGGTCGGACAGGCGCTCGGCAAGGGCATTCGCGAGTTCCGACGAGCCGCCACGGACGTCACCGAGGCCACGCGCGTGGACACGAGCGCGCCGGCTCCGGCCCCGGTCGCGGCCGCGACCCCTCCGCCGACCCCACCAGCCGCGCCGCCGGTCGTCGCGCCACCGGCAGCCGTTCCATCCGCCACGGCCGTCGACGCCACCGAGACCGAGGGTGCCGCGTCCGACCCCGGCCAACCTGCGGCCTGACCCCGGCGCCGGCCGGCCCCGGCCAGCCGCCGCGCGCGTCGCATGAGCTCCGAGCCGGCCGTTCCGGAGATCGCTCCGCCCGCGAGCCTGCCGCGTGCCGGCGAGGCGGCCGCGGTCATGCCGCTCGTCGACCACCTCACCGAGCTCCGGAACCGGATCATCTGGTCGATCGTCGCGGTGGCGATCGGCAGCGTCATCGGCTACCTCCTCAGCGAGCGGGTCATCGACGTCCTCATCGCCCCCTTGCCGGCTGGCACGCCGACGAAGGTCTTCGGGATCGGCGACGCCTTCACGATCCGGCTCAAGGTCTCGGTCGTCGCCGGGGTCATCCTGGCGATGCCAGTCATCCTGTGGCACGTCTGGCGGTTCGTGGCGCCGGGCCTCACCCCGGGCGAGCGTCGGACGATCCTGCCGTGGATCCCGATCGCCCTGCTGTTCTTCGTCATCGGGGTGACGATCGCCTACGTCATCCTGCCCTACGCCTCGGCCTTCCTCCTCGGCTTCCAGACGAATCAGCTCCAGGTCATCCTCGACATCCGGAGCTACTTCGACTTCGTCACGACGCTGTTCCTGGCGTTCGGGATCCTGATGGAGGTCCCGGTCCTGCTCGTCGGGCTGTCGCGGGTCGGGATCGTCACCTCGCAGCGCCTGAGCCATTACCGGCGCTTCG
>Ga0335082_10006992_pt1 | contig 12286 bp, 14 predicted proteins | sample Lox_Sample_41_FD_206718 | JGI IMG/M metagenome (GOLD analysis project Ga0335082, IMG submission 206718) | Soil microbial communities from Loxahatchee National Wildlife Refuge, Florida, United States - Lox_Sample_4.1 | ecosystem: Environmental > Terrestrial > Soil > Wetlands | place: USA...
TGTTTGACGATGCGGATCAGCTCCGACAACAAGCCGTCACTGAGAATCTTCTGCTCGAAGCTGAGATGGCTTCCCTTGCAGAACGTTCGGAACTCGACGGGGAGACCGTATCTCTCAAACTAGGGGAAAACGCCCACAACGGTATAAAAACAGAACTCGAAACAACTCGAGGTCAGCTCGACGAGATGACACGGCGTCATCAAGAACTCCAGAATGTTAATTCCCGTTTGCGAAAAGAGACAGCAGAATTGAAACGCCAACTCGCCGCCCGCGCCGAGGATATAGAACGGTTAAAAGCGGCCCAGCAGTGGCTTAACGAGTTGCAAATTAAGCAAGACGCTTTGACAAATTCAACCAAGGAGTTCCGAAAGGATTTTGTCCGGCTACGCGAATTGTTGACGCCTGCGCCGGAACCTTTGTGGCAACTGGGCTCGCTCGCGGAAATTAAGGTTACGGAAGCAGCCTTTGAGAAAGAAACCAAGTCAACCGAATCAACTCAATCATTTCCACTCGGCACAGATAATCCACAGGAGAATCATGCATCACCGTCAAAGCCGGATTCTTGATTTGAGCGTTTTGGATTCGGCTCCCCTTGAGATACGATGACCCGTGTCGTCCTACGGCGCTAGCCGCTTCGCTCAATACCACAAACGCGGCACGAAAGCATCATCGCCGAAATCATCACGGTCAAACGAGCTTTTTGATAAACTTGTGAATGGTTTTGTTCTTCCGGATCTCGCGTCGCAACCCGGCGAGGTTAGCTTCGCTGAGGATAAGCGGACCACCTTGATAAAATCCGTCATGATAGTAGCAAAAGCGGATCGACCGATCACCGGAGTCAAACGACAGGAGTTGAACCGACGGTTCGTGATACTGGGTCTTCGAGCGCGCCTCTTCGGTGATCCATCCGCCGCCCCAATGTAACTGGAAACGCCGCTTGCGAAAGCCTTTCTTTTTCATGGCAATCTTGTAAGGGTTTTTCTGCCAGCTTGCAACTCTCATTGACATACGCCTCAATTTTGATGATAAGAGGTGATCTCAGAGTCAAACTGGCACAAGCTTAGGCAAATCCAAGGAGGCTTTCCCATGGCTAAAAGAAAAAACATTCATATCCAGGGTATGGAACATGGCGCGCCGATTCCCAACGGTGCCGTCATCGGTAACATGATTTTCTCTTCCGCCATCTCTGGTAAGGATGCCAAAACTGGCGTGCTCTCGCCGGACCCGGACGAGCAGGCGGAAGCGATGTTTCGCAATCTCGGGCTCTTTATGAAGGAAGCCGGTGGCACGCCCGACAACATCGCTTACATGACCGTTTTTCTGAAGGAAGAAAAGTATCGTGACTCGGTCAACAAAGCGTGGCTAAAAATGTTCCCTGACGAGCATGACCGACCCGCCCGCCACGCTCTGAAAGCGGAATTGCGCGGCCAGATGTTATTCCAGGTCCAGATCATCGGCGTTCTATAGAATAATCACACCATAGAGAGCAGAAGCATTTTCTCAGCGTACTGCGCGTCTTAGTGGTTAATCTGTCTCATTAAGGAGGTTGTCACCTCTCTGGACACTGGTTTTCTTCGCTCCCGTCTCTTATCTGCTTGTCTCTCCATCTCTATTTTTTTACTCGCACTTCCCCGCTCCTTGCTCTTCTGCTCCCTGCCCTTTGCTTTTCCGCGTCACCCGTCGGCGATGAGCATGTTAAATCGCTGGCAAAACTCGCCGATCGGTCCTTGATGAACGAAGTCGGCATATTCATCGAGCGGCGTCGTCTCCCGGTTAATGATCGCCAGCAGCGCTCCGTTACGTTTGGCGACGACGGGAAATGACGCCGCTGGTTGCACCTGTAACGACGATCCCATCACCATGAAGACGCTCGCCCTTTCGGTCCACTCCTGCGCTCGGTGCATCGCTTCCTGAGGCATCGCCTGCCCGAAGGAAATGGTTGCTGATTTGAGAATCCCGCCACAGGTGTCGCATTTCGGCGACGAGAAATCCCCTATCAGCTGGTTGATGACCTGGTCGGGCTCAAAATATTTCGTGCAATTCAAACAGGTAATTTTTCGGTTTGTGCCGTGAAGCTCGACGATTTTCTCGTCGGGAAGTCCCGCCACACTGTGCAGTCCATCGACATTCTGGGTGATAAGTCCGATAAGCTTACCCTTCTGGTCGAGGGATTGGACAAAATAGTGCCCGATGTTCGGTTTGGCTTTCTTGTACGCCTCGTAGGTCTCCAATCGTCTTTTCCACGCCTCGACTCGCGCCTTTTCGCTGCTGAGGTATTCCTGGAACGTAATCGGCGTGTAGCGTGTCCAGATTCCGCCGGGACTGCGAAAATCCGGAATGCCTGACTCCGTGCTGATTCCCGCGCCGGTGAAAACGACGATCTCCTCGTTCTCTCTTATTTTCGTGGCGAATTCGTCGAGCGTGATCATGCGTCACTTTATAAACCAGGCTCTATGTCCATGACAACCACGCTTTCACCTCGCCGCGTCCTGCTTGCCGGCAGTCTCAATAGCAGCGCCAGCGCGCTGCCGGACAGAATAAGAACCCCCGTCACAACAAACCCGATCGCGAATGAACCTACGTCGCCCATGACTCCAATAAAAGTCGGAATGACTCCTCCTCCGATGATGTAACCAAACGGCACGGTAAACGCCACGGCGAGATTGCGAGCGGCAGGCCCGGTGATCAGAGCGAGGGCGGCAAAAGCAGCTGGAAAAAAACAGACGGCGAGCAGCGGCTGAAACAACACAACGACGCTGATCCAACGGCTCGGCACCGGACCGAGCAGAAGAGTTACCATTCCAGTGAACGTCAAACTAATAATGATCGTGCGCTTCGGACCGAGTCGGTCCGAGACCATCCCGCCAAGTAAGCCGAGTATCGGCCCATAGGACCTCGACAGCGCAACGACCGTGTTGGCCCAACTCTGATCGATATGCCGCTCGCTGACCAGATACAACGGAAGCATAGCATAAATACCAAGGGTGGAGCTCACACCTAGGCCGAACAGCGCGACCATGAGCCAGAAGGAACGCATTCGAATCAGTGTTCCAAATGCGTTCGACGCCGGAGACTCGCCCGGAAACTCTCCCCCTCTACCCCGCCGGTAGTACAGAAAACTGGCCAGGAGTGCGGCTGTGCCAATAACGCTCAACGCCACGCGCCAGGTCGACCACCGAAGAAACAGCTCAGCCGCAAACGGTCCGATAAAAAAAGCCAGATTGGGCGCCAGCTCGTGAACGGCGATGGCCTTTCCCCAGTGTGATTGCTCGGCCAGAGCCGTAATGGTCGCAATCGCCGAGGGGATATAAAGACCCGCAGTAAATCCCAAAACCAAAAGTCCCGCGCGAATCGCCCATAGGCTGCTCGCCAATGAAATTCCAAGGAGAGCAAATCCGACGCCGGCAATCGAAATAACGATGGTGAGCTTGTGAGTCAAGCGGCACGCCAAGAATCCTGATCCGAGCAGTCCAAACACGTAGCCCGCCGAGATCAAAAAGAAAAAGGAGCCGGCCTGGCCATGACTGATATCCAACTCTTTTTCAATGGTAGGCAAAAGTGGCGAGAGAATGATTCTGCCGATGAAATTAATGAAAAAAATAACAACTAAAAACAGTAGCGGCCCCAATTGCGGCCAAACACTTGTTGACGTTCCCTGGGGTTGCGCCATCCCGCCTGGCTTAACAACCGCGCTTTTCTTAGTGACCACGTTTGATGTATCCTCGATGGCAAATACAAATTGATGTTTCAGTCTCCACTGTTTACAACGAGCCACCGAGGAAGCCAACTGTGGAAGGAACCGCTTCTCATCCCAAGAGGGTGATTGGCACTCTGAACAAAATAGTCCGAATTCGAACGTCACACACGAGGGAAAGATGTCTTCCAAAATGATTCGATTGGTAACATGTCTGATCCTATTCGCCGCGGTCCCCGCGGAGGGATTTGCCGCGGGGATTTCCCTGCCCCTTTTGTACCCGAGTTTTGCTGCAAGTTGGGCGACGACCTGGATCGCGAAAGAAGCAGGGTATTTTACCGCCGAGGGACTGGATGTCGAACTCATCCGCGTCGGCGGAAGTACCCGGATGGTCGCCGCCATGCTCGGAGGGAGCGCGCCGCTCATACAGGCGGGCGCGTCCGCCGCGCTCGCAGCCACCGGCGCCGGCGGCGACGTGGTTATCATCGCTGCCACCGGCAACGTTTCGCCGTTTCACTTGATGGCGCGCCCCGAGATCAAGCAGGCCATGGATTTGAAAGGGAAAAGGGCCGGCATCACTACCTTCGGTTCCACATCCGACCAGGTCGTCCGGTTGGCGTTAAAGCACTTCGGTCTAGAACCCGCCAAGGACGTGGCGCTGCTTCCTTTTGGAGCGCAACCTGAAGCTTTCGCGGCGTTGCAGAGCGGCGCTGTCCAAACCGCGCCCTTGAGCTATCCGCTTTACGCGAGAGCGGCAAAACTCGGCATGCGCGAGTTAGTGAGGATTTCCGAACTCGGCTTCGAGGACATCAATGGGACCGTCATCACTACCAAGTCTTTTATCTTGCAACAGCGGGATACGGCAATGCGCTTCATGCGCGGATTCATTCGCGGCATGCACCGCTATCGCACCGATAAAGAATTCAGCAAACGCGTGTTGGGAAAATACGGCAAGATCACCGACGATGAGCTTCTCGAAGGAGCCTGGCAAGATTACGCCCCGACTATTCAGAAGAGCCCGCGTCCTTCCTTGAAAGCGATTCAATTTATCATTGAAACCCAGTTCAAGGACAAAGCGCCTCTGCCGAAACCAGAGACTTTTGTCGACGCTTCGCTGGCCGATCAGCTGGAAAAAAACGGCTTTATCGATTCAGTTTACAAATAGATCGAAGGAGAATGACGCTATGATTTCTTGCGATTATTTTAAATGGCTCATCGCGGCTTTAGTGTCCACGGTTTGGTTGCCACTCGCAAGCCTAACGGCACAGCAAACCGCGTCAAGCCCGCCACTGGTCATTGTCGGCGGCACACTCATCGACGCCACCGGGAAACCGCCGCTCGAAGATGCGGCGATCGTCATTGACGGGGAACGAATTAAAGCTGTCGGCAAGCGCAGTGAAGTTACGATTCCAAAGGGCAGCCGGATTATCGACGTAAAAGGCAAGACTATTCTTCCCGGGCTCATCGACGGTCACTGCCACCTGCTCGACTTCATCGGCGAGCTTTATCTTCATCTCGGCATCACGACGTGCCCCGATATTACGCAAAACGACGACGAGTGGACCATGGCCCAGCGCGACGGAACCAGACTGGGGAAAATTCGCGGCCCGCGTATTTGGTCCACTGGCATGCGCCTCGTGGGGCCCCCGCCGGCGTGGGCCTTGCGGACCGAAACCGGGTATCTGATCAAGACTCCCGACGAGGCCCGCGCAGCGGTGAGAAAAAAGAAAGAGATGGGCCTGGAGATCGTCAAGTTCAACGAATACGTCTCTCCTGAGGCGGTCAAAGCAGGAGCTGAAGAGGCCGATCGCCTGGGTCTCCCAGTCACGTGTCATTGTTTAGACGTTTTTCTCGCGGCTGAATCCGGTTTTGCCGGCGTCGAGCATCACTGGGCGCCCGGCATGACTTCCATCGCCGATGTGAAGAAGCGCTGGGAGATTCACGAGCAGAGAATGACCGGTAAGATCAATACCGCCGTGCTGCCGTTCTATTACGAGGCCGAGAATTTTGACAAGATCGCAGGTGTGATGGCGGAGCGACATGTATCGTGGAGCCCCACCATCGCGACCTGGTTTCGACCCCTGTCGCCGAGCGCGATGCGTTTCAAGGAACGCGAATCTTCAATTCTAAATAATCGCAACGCTGGTTACCTGCCCGCGGTAATGCGCGAGCAAACGCTGCGGCAATACGACCGCTATGCGAAATTTCCTCCGGAGCAGCTAAGTCGTGTTCGCGAAGGATACAGGAAGATCACTGATCTCATCCTTCGATACGTGCGCGCGGGAGGAATCATCCGCGCCGGCTCCGATCCCAACAACGGGCTGCCGGGGCTCGGCGTCCACGAAGAAATGGTGATGTTCGTGGAAGCTGGACTCACACCCATGCAAGCCATCCAGGCCGCAACGATCAACGTTGCCAAAGCGTTCCGCAAAGACAAAGACTTTGGCACACTGGAGCCCGGAAAGGTCGCGGATATCATCGGCGTCGACGGTGACCCCCTTAAAGATATTTGGTCCGTGCAAAACGTTAAGCTGGTAATCCTGAATGGCAAGGTTATCGACAGCGATTTCCATGCGAGCTATAAGAACCCCATCCCCAACGTTCGACCGTGGCGCTCCACGCCGCGCGATATCGCGATCACTCCGCTCTCCGTCGTGCAGGGCTCAGCGGCAACGATCAAAGTTTCTGCTCGGCGCGGTTTCGATCGTTTCCACAAGGTGACCTTGAACGGCAAAGAACTGGAAACCCGTTTCCTGAGCCCCACGGAAATCGAGGCGACGATTCCGCCGCAAGCGCTCAAAGACGCGGGGACTTATACGGTGATGGTCATCGGTGAGGGCGACTTTGCCTCAAAGTCTGCCCCGGCTTATCTCATCGTATCGTTCAAAAAGTAGGAGCCTGTCATGCAAGCGAAGAAACTCCGTTTGTTAACGATGATACTGTCGGTTCTATGGGTCGGATCCGCGGTCCTGGCCCAAGCCGAGAATATCCGAGTGCTTTATTTCCCGCCTTGGAATCTAAGCAAACTGCCCTTATATTTCGCGCGCGACACAGGGATTTTTGAGAAATACGGCTTGAACCTTTCCTGGCAAGATCCGGGCTCTAACGATAAACTCCTCGCTGCCATGAAAAACGGCGCAGGCGACATTTATGTCGTCAGTTCCAATCAAGTCGTGCGCAACAACGTCACAGGGGGCCCGCCTTTAATCATCGTCGGCAATACGGGCTATAACTACTCTGTCTTTCTAGTCGAGGCGACCATTAAGGCACCTGGGGATCTCAAAGGGAAAAAGATTGGAACCGCGGAGGCGGGCAGCACACCCGATTTGCTCACGCGGCTTGCACTGAGAAAGCTGGGCATAGACCCTGACAGAGACCTCACTTTGATCCATTTCAATGAAGACCGAAGCGTGGACAGAATTAGCGGGCTGCTCTCGGGACAAGTCGCCGGCTCTCTGGTCACCGCCGATACCATGTATGAATTGGAAAAAACTGGAGACGCTAAAAAATTCCACATTCTCACCGACCACAAGAAGCTCAACATCTACGCCGGCGGCGGCGGCGACTATGCAATGTCGGCAATGTTCCTAAAGAACCACAGGCCGGAATCCAAAACTTTCTTGAGTGGAATCTGTGAGGGGATCGCTCTAGCGAAGAAAGACAAAGCAAAGGCCCTCGAATTCGTGGCCAAGACCGCGCAAAAAAACGACGCCGCGCTGGTGGAGTATCTTCGTCGGCTCTATGTTGAGGAAATCATCCCATCTCGACCCTACCCGAAAATCGCAAGCGTCGAATTGGCTATTCAGATGGTGACTCCAGTCGCGGCGGCCGCCAAAGGATTGAACCCCCAGGAAATTGTCGATGAGACTTTGGTGAAAGAGTTGGAGAAAGAGGGCCGCTGCAACTTCTGAAGCAGTACGTCAACGTTTTTCTACCTGAAGATTGTTGACAATCCCTTTTATGCCCGCGACCGTGAACGCAACGGTTGCGGCACGAGTCTTTTGTTCATCCGATGCGACGGTACCGGTCAGATAGACGACACGATCGTTGACTTCGGCCTTAACGCCCGCAAAGTCAAAGGTCTTCTCCGCGGCAAGCCGCTGTGACACGGCAGCTTTTAGATTCGCGTCATCCATGTAAGAGCCGAGAGGGAGCCCCGTGAGCCCTGAACAGCCGACGAGGCTAAAGGACAGCGCAAGAATAACGAGCCCCCATCGATTCAAACCGGGCACAATTCGTCCTCCTCGACTTTCTAATTCAGAAAAATTGATAACCGCCGGGCTCGCGAGCTAAGCGATTCTTTTGGCCATCTCCTGGATCTGATCCATCCACCGCTTCAAAGCCGGCGCATAAGTCCGCGGCACACATTCGCCACAGATTTCGTTGGCGAGATTGCTGATGGTCTTAAGGTCCGCGTCTAAGGCCGCCGATCTTTGCGGTTGGCTGTTCAATAGATCGATCAGCGCAGTCAGGCACAGGGCCAAATTCGCAAGCAGCGATTCCAAGGCGTCTTCTTCCGGCAGCAGTCGCGTGCGATACAAGAGATCATGAATTGTCTTTAGCTCACCGGCAAACACACGCTCGCTGCTTTCCAACCGTCTCAGCACCAGGCCGGGCAACGCGGAATGTTCACGATTGATCTGATCGATGGCGTCAAAATCCGATAAAATCAAATGCAAGTTTGTCCTTACCCGATCCAAACGGTCTTCGAAAGTTGTGCGATGAATTTCCTCGACCAGCTCTTCTTGCCGCCGTGATACGAGCTTTGAAATCACGCAGCCGAAGATCAACAAACCCGCAATTCCCTCGGTGACCGCTAAAATCCTGAGAGGACCCAACGGAATGACATCGCCGTAACCGATGGACAGAGCGGTCACGAAGCTGAAGTAAATCGCCGTTCCCAAACCGTCGAGATCCGGCTTGACGGTGGCGTTGCCGGCCTGAAGTCCCCAACCCATTCCGATGCCCGCGATCCAATAAACCAATCCAAAGAAAATAATAATGCCGAGCCAAAAACCAACCAACTGTTCCAAGGGCCAATTAGCCAGGATGCCCAGGCAATTCGCCCACGCAAGGCGGCGCGGTGAGCTGGGCTGAATATTTCGCGCCGGCTGGCGGGGGACCGCCGGTGATTCTACCCTCTCCACTGGCCCGCAGCCCTCAACCCAGTCCGCCATGCCGCCCACGTAGTAGCGGACGTTTGTATAACCCATCCCTTCGAGCAGGCTGACCGCCTGCTTGCCCAGCGGTCAAGTAGAACCCATGCAATAGACCGTGATTTCGCGGTCGAGAAGGGGCAGAACCTGACGTGCCTTTTTTTCAATCTCCGCCACAGGAAGGTTGATGGAATGCGGAATATGTCCGGCGTCGAACGTCTCCTTCGGCATGACGTTCACTAGCATAAACGCCGGATCTTGCAGGCGCGAGAGAATTTCGTCTCGCGAAATCGGTTGACCGGATGTCACAGTTTCTTTTGCTTGGACCTTGGCCATTTAACCCTCTAGATCCATTGAATGTCTCGCATACGATCTTATAGATACTCCAAGATACCCTATCAACCCAATCCCACCTATGCTTAGAATCCGCCATTCAGGGTTTGGTTGCAAACTTCGACCTTTAGTTCGTTGAACAACACTTCCGCGACGGGTTCATAGCCGCCTTCCGCCACCCAGGCTCCGGCGATGTTTCCCCGGCAAAGATGTGTGCAGACGGTCATAATTCCGGCTATCGTTTGTACAGTTGCCGGATGAAGCCTGATCGTTGCAATTCGTCGACGAAACTTGCGTCCACATAATCTCTGGGATTGGCTTGCGCGGCTTTTGGATCTTTGCCGGCTAAATCGTCCAGCAGAGTCTTCACGCCAGCCACCGTTGGGAAAGGTGCGTCAGGAAGAATTCCATTGAAGCTACTGTAAGTTCGTTCCAAACTCTCGGGATCATTCATTCTTAAATATTTCCCTATGACCGTCTTCGTCCACTCCTTCTCCGTCTTGTAGATGTAAATCGCCTCCGTCATAGCGCGCACGAACCGTGCCAGCAAACCCCGCTTTGACTTTACCGTCGCTTCGCGAGTCAGCACTCCGTTCCAATGAAAGGGAATCCTCAGGCTGCCCACGTCGACGATGGGTTTGAAACCGAGTTTTTCCGCTTCCCGCACAAACGGCTCGTTCGACAGGCTGAACTGGATCACTCCTTTAGCCAAAGCCGCGATCGCCTGCGAAGTCCCGCCCACCGGTATAAGCCGAACATCCTTTTCCGGATCGAGACCGAATTTGCGCAAGACCAGACGCATGCCCAAGTCGGTGACGGCGCCGAACCGGTTGATCCCGCCGGTCTTCCCTTTGAGATCCTGGACACTCGTCACAGTTTTCCCGGCCATTAAGTAATTAGGAAATGTCGGCACAACGGCCATGAGCATCACGACGTCCGCGCCGGCGAGTCGCGCGCTGACCAGGGTGGTTACGGAAGCGACATTGACATCGACTTCACCTGCCAGCATGGCCTGAAGCGCCGCCGGGCTGGCGTTGATCTGAATCATCTCGGCCTGGATGTTCTGTTTCTTTAAGAGACCTTTCTCGTCGACGATCCACAGCGGGACCACGGATGCCCCGCCGGCATAGGCGATACGAAGTTTTTCTTGCGCGCAGGCGCGCGAAGGAAACAACAGAAAAGATAAGGTGAGTACGGTCAAAAGGGGCAGGAGAAACGATTCTTTTGCGCGACCCAAGCAAACACCCGCTAACAGCATTCTCTCACGACAACTTCGGCCATTCCCGCAGCAATCGACCGTAGCCGCTCATCGGGTAGGAAAGTTTAAGATTGGAGAGCACATACCAAAGCATGGCAGGATTGCTTGCAATCACCGTAATGCCTAGCTCCGTTTCGATTTTCTCCAACGTTTTGATTGGATCCAGAACGGCACCCTGAAAATAGACGGCATCAACGGGATCGGCGGCGCTGAGACTTTGTTTCGTCAGCTCGAATACTTCATCCGGGCTCATGCGCTTGGGGACTCCGAGCTCTTGAAAGGGATGAGGAGCAACAGCCGAGACTCCAAGTTTATCCAAATGGCGGCAAATCAGATCATTCAAGCGCGCATCGAAGGGCGTGAGTAAAAGAGCTCGCTTCGCCGAGTAGATTTGGAGAGCGACGACACAAGCGTGCAACGCGGTCGTGAACGGCACAGGCAACGCCGCCCGGAGATCGTCGAACAGCCCGGGATTGAGAACTTCCGTCGGCGCGGCAGTCACGATGACTCCGTCCCAACTCCGATTAGCTACGAACTCCCGCACCTTTTGAACGATGATCTGCTTTTTGCCTTCTATCTGGTAAAGCGAATCCCGATAGAGATCCAATCCTTGAAAATCCATTTTGATCTCGCTCGGGATAAGCGGAAGAAAGCTGTTGTAATGCGGCATCGAGCCGGCGCCGCCACTAACGAAACCTATCTTCGTCTTGATCGTCTCCGCCATGATTAAATCTCCACTGGACCTTGCTTAGTATTTTGAGTGGCTCTGAAACTGACACCCGAAACCTGAAACCACTCTCTGAAACAAAAGGATGGCCCCTCTATCTCGATGGATTACTTCTTCGCCTTGTACTTCTGGATAGCTTCTTTTAAGTCATCGTACTCTTCGCATTTGCCGAACATCGGACAGGCCTTCTTGAGCGACTCCAGTTGTTTCTCTGCGTTAGCGAGTTGATTCATGTCGAGATAGAGCTCACCCATATATTCATGGGCGCTGCGGTTATCTGGATCGAGCTTCAGAGCCGTCTGGTAATGCTCCATCGATTTATCGAAAGTGCCGAGCTTGCGGTAACTATAGGCGAGCAAAGTGTGAGCGTCGGAGTCCTTGGGCAGTTCCTGAACGGCTTTCGTAAGATACCCCACCGCGGTTTTATAGTCCTTCGCGTCAATGGCCTTGCGCCCGGCTACAACATTCGGATTTGTCGGCTTCGCCTTCGGTTCGGGTAAATCGGCGAACGCCCGGTTTTGCCCAAGCACCAAACTGAGAAACATCATTACGGCCAAAATTAATTTCATAGGTGAACCTCCCTTAGTAACGGTAACCGTGGCTGGATTCTACTAACCCAAATGCCTACAATGCAACACTCCTTGTCTCCGCCTTTCCATCCCGGCTCCCTGCTCCGTGCGCTTCGCTCCCCGCTCTTCGTCGTCTTCTTGTCCGCTTTTCTATTTCTTTTTCAGCTCCGCCTTCACCGCGCGCAAGATCGATAGATCGACTAAACGATCCGTGGAAATCTCCGCAGCAATGCCGGACTCCTGCCTGATCTTGTCAATGATGGACTTGAGAACCGGCTCTTCGATATCGCCGTCTGAATTCACGATTTGTCTGAGTATCTTGTAAGTATCGGCGGCTATTTTTGGTTCTCGGATATTGCTCCCGCCAAGGCGCAAAGGCGCCAAGTGACGGTCCTGGACCGTCATCCCGAGCGGATGCGAGGGACCTGAGAAGGATTTCTCCCGGAGTTTACCCTGAGCTTGGCCGAAGGGGTCGAAATGACAATTCATTTTCCTTTGCGGTCTTCGCGCCCCTTCGACGTTGCTCAGGCCATGCTTTGCGGGAGATAT
>Ga0335082_10006993_pt1 | contig 12284 bp, 8 predicted proteins | sample Lox_Sample_41_FD_206718 | JGI IMG/M metagenome (GOLD analysis project Ga0335082, IMG submission 206718) | Soil microbial communities from Loxahatchee National Wildlife Refuge, Florida, United States - Lox_Sample_4.1 | ecosystem: Environmental > Terrestrial > Soil > Wetlands | place: USA: Florida...
GAACGCCTGGCGGCGCTCGGCCGCGACGGATTCTTCGACCGGCCCCTGGACCAGCTCCTGGCGGCCTTTCCTTTCGAAGAAAGCCGTCCGCCCTTCAGCCGCATCCGCGCCACCTGACCCGGCGGCCCGCGGGAATTTTTTACCGGCGATTTGCAAAGCGGAAAAATACGGGTAACCCTTTTTTCCGCGGAAACCCCCGCTGACGCTTCACCGTAAAACCCATCATCATGAAACTGCCCTCCCTCCTCCCGAAGTTTCTCACCGCGCTCGTTGTCGGCGCCGCCCTGTCCTTCCTTCCGCTTTTCGCCCACGACGACGATGCCGGCATGGCCAAAAACGGCTCCGATGTCACCGTCACCGGCGAAGTCCTCGACATGGCCTGCTACCTCGGCCATGGCGCGAGCGGCCCGGCCCACGCCGCCTGCGCGCAAAAATGCATTTCCAGCGGGCTGCCCGTCGGCCTCAAGGGCACCGACGGAAAAACCTACCTGCTCATCGGCGAGCACAAGCCGGTCAATGACGAGTTCGCCCCCTACGGCGGCAAAACCGTCACCGTGCACGGCAAGTTCGTGGCGCGCGACGGCATCAATCTGATCGAGAACGTCGAACTGGTGAAGAACTGACGCTTTCGGGCGCGAACCGGATCGCGCCCGCAGCCTGCGCTCCGGCGCATTTCGCCGTGAACGAACTTTTGCAGCAGCCGGAATACGTGCATGTGCTGCTCGTGCCCGTGCTCACGCATGCCCTTCCGTTTGCCGCGCTCGGCCTCCTCGCCGCGCTCATCGCCCGCCGCCGCGCGGCGGCCGTGCTCGCCCTCGCCCTGGTTTTTGCCAGCGCCGCCGCCGTCTGGCCCGCCGTCCATTACGGGCACCTCGGCTACGACCGCGTGGAGGAGATGGCGGACCAAAACGGCGACGACTGGCTCGCCATCCACCGCCATCGCGCCGAGGAGAACCAATGGATTTTCTACGCCGCGGCCCTCGCTGCGCTGGCCGCGATTTTTTTGCCGTTGAAATGGCCCGGGAGCACCCTGCCGCTCGCCCTGCTGGCCCTTGCCGTCGCGCTCGGCGCCAGCGCCATGGCCAGCTACATCGCCTACGCCGGCGGGAAGGTCCGCCATCGCGAATTCCGCACCGGACCGCCGCCGGCCGCGGAGCTGAAACAAGCGCAAGCGGACAAGGACTGACCCCGGCCTGACGCCCTGAGCGTGCGGGATTTTGCGCGGCGACGGGCCCTGCCGCGGGTCACCGCGGCAGCGCGGATTTGCTTCCCGCAGGAACCTGCGCATTCAATCCTTCATGCACCATCACTCCGGCGAGTCCGAGGCAGCGCATGAAGGTTGTGATCACCACGCGCACGGCGGGATGAAGCCGGCTGCGTCGGCGGCCTATTTCTGCCCGATGTGCCTCGGCATGGAATCGGACCGGCCCGGCACCTGTCCGAAGTGCGGCATGGCGCTCGAACGCAACCCGGCCCACGCCGCCGTCAAGACCCTCTACACCTGCCCGATGCACCCGCAGGTCGAGCAGGACGGCCCGGGCGCGTGTCCCATCTGCGGCATGGCGCTTGAGCCGAAGACCGTGGCTGCCGCACCGGAGGAAAACACCGAACTGCGCGACATGACGCGCCGCCTCCTGATTGGCGCGGTTCTGGCCGCGCCCGTGCTCGCGCTCGCCATGGGTGGGCCGGCCCTGGCCTCCCTCCTTCCGCCGCACGTTTCGCCGTGGGTGCAGTTCGTCCTCAGCACGCCGGTCGTGGGGTGGGCCGGCGGGCCGTTCTTCATGCGCGGCTGGCGCTCGGTCCGCACGCGCAACCTGAACATGTTCACGCTCATCTCCCTCGGCGTGGCCACGGCCTACGGCTACAGCGTGGTTGCGCTGCTGGCGCCGGGAATTTTCCCCGCCGCGATGCGCACGACCGGCGGCCTGGTCGAGGTCTATTTCGAGGCCGCGGCGGTGATCACCGTGCTCGTGCTGGCCGGCCAGGTGCTGGAACTGCGCGCCCGCAGCCGCACCGGCGCGGCCATCCGCTCGCTGCTCGCCCTCGCGCCAAAAACCGCCCGCGTCGTGCGCGGCGGCGGCGAAGAGGAGATCCCGCTCGAAGAGGTGGAGGTCGGCGACCGCCTGCGCGTGCGGCCCGGCGAACGCGTGCCGGTGGACGGCATTGTCGAGGAGGGCGCGAGCACCGTCGACGAATCCATGCTCACCGGCGAGCCCATGCCGGTGGAAAAAAATTCCGGCGGCCGGGTCGCCGGCGCGACCATCAACGGCACCGGCTCCTTCATCATGCGCGCCGAGCGCGTCGGCCGCGACACCCTGCTCGCGCAGATCGTGCAGATGGTCGCCGAGGCGCAGCGCAGCCGGGCGCCGATCCAGCGGCTGGCCGACAGGGTTTCGGCGTTTTTTGTCCCGGCCGTCGTCGGCGCGGCCGCGCTCACGTTTGCCGCCTGGATGGCCTGGGGGCCGGAGCCGCGGCTGGCCTTTGCGCTGGCGAACGCCGTGACCGTTCTCATCATCGCCTGCCCGTGCGCGCTCGGCCTGGCCACGCCCATGTCGGTCATGGTCGGCGTCGGCCGCGGTGCGCAGGCCGGCATCCTGATCAAAAACGCCGAGGCGCTCGAGCGGCTTGAAAAAGTGGATACGCTCGTGGTGGACAAAACCGGCACGCTGACCGAGGGCCATCCGCATCTCACCGCCGTGCAGCCGGCGCCGGGCGGCGGCGCGGACGAATTTCTGGCACTGGCCGCCGCGGTCGAGCAGGCCAGCGAGCATCCGCTGGCCGCCGCCATCGTGCGCGGCGCGCGGGAGCGCGGGCTCGCCCTGCCGCAGGTGGAAAACTTCCAGTCGTTCACCGGCGGCGGCGTCAGCGGCCTGGTCAATGGCCACCGCATCCTCGCCGGCCAGGCCGCGTTTCTGCAGAGCCAGGGCGTCGCCGTCGACGCCGGGGCGGCCGCGCCGCTCCAGCTCGAAGGCCAGACCGTGGTTTTCGTCGCGGTGGATGGACGCGCGGCCGGCCTGCTCGGCATTTCCGATCCGCTCAAACCCGGCAGCGCCGGCGCCATCGCCGAACTGCGCCGGCTCGGCCTGCGCATCGTCATGCTCACCGGCGACCACGAGCGCACCGCGCGCGCCGTCGCGCAAAAGCTCGGCCTCGACGAAATCGAGGCCGGCGTGAAGCCCGCCGACAAGTATGCCCGCGTGCAGGCGCTCCGCTCCGCCGGCCGCGTGGTGGCGATGGCGGGCGACGGCATCAATGACGCGCCGGCGCTGGCCGCGGCCGACGTCGGCATCGCCATGGGCACCGGCGCCGACGTCGCCCTGCAAAGCGCGGGTGTGACGCTGGTGAAGGGCGATCTCGCCGGCATCGTGCGCGCGCTCCGCCTCAGCCGCGCCGTAATGGCCAACATCCGGCAGAACCTGTTGCTCTCCTTCATCTACAATATGCTCGGTGTGCCGCTCGCCGGCGGCGCGCTTTATCCGCTTTTCGGCTGGCTGCTCAGCCCCATGATCGCGAGCGCCGCCATGAGCCTCAGTTCGGTCAGCGTCATCACCAACGCGCTCCGCCTGAGAAACTCAAGATTATAATAATCAGCTGCTTATAATTACGTTTGGCTGCGCTTGCGCATTTCTTGGTATTCAAGCCGCCATTTTTGTAATCTTGAACAAATCGCGTGTTTCGCGCGAGGAATCTGTTACGATTGAAGCCGTCATGAGGCATTTTTTCCAGAAAAACCGCCTGGCCGTCGCCTCCGTCGCGCTGGCCTTGTGGTTTGTCGGACTGAATCTCTGTGCGTTCGCGGTTCTGGCCCGCACGGACGCGACCTCCTCCGGCTGTCCGTTCTGCCACGCGCAGAACCATTCCCGGCCGGCCTCGTCATTTTGCGACAAATACAACAGCCAGCAAACCGCGTCCTGCTCGCTGCATGCAGCCATCCGGTTTTCGGCCGTCTCACCGGCGGCGGATTTTCTTGCCCCCGGCGACCGCCCGCCTGCCAGCTTCCCACCTTCCCTCACGGGCTGGGACACCACCTCTCCGCCGGGCAGACTCGGCTTCGCCGAGCTGGTTTTGCAGGAAAGTCTTTTCGCTCAAGCCCCGCCCGCGTGCTGAACGGTCCCCCCGCCGGGGTCGACCGCATGTTTCTGGTCCGGCTTTCCGCGCCTGCGGCGCCGCTCCTTTCTGATGGCCTGTGCTCAAGCCTTTTCTGTCGCCATGAAAACAAAATTTTTTCGCTCCTATTTTCACCTGCTCCCTGTTTTTCTCCTTTCCCTCCGCGCCGTCCAGGCGGCGCCGGCGGAGGCATCCATTGCGATTACTCCTGCATTGGTCGACCAGCTCGTCGCCGAGGCGCAAAACCGGAATCCCTCGCTCGCCGCGGCCAGCGCCCGCGCCGACGCCGCCTCCGCCTCGATCGATTCCGTCCGCACCTGGGAGGATCCCATGGTCACGCTCGGCATTGACGAGTCGACTCCGCGCGGCATGCCCGCCGCCCAAACCGGAAACATCGTCTACGGCCTCGAGCAAAAGCTGCCGCTCACCGGCCAACCTGCCCTGGCCAGGCACCGGGCCGAGATCGAGGCCAGGAAAGAACAGCTCGACGTCGTCTACCAAACCCAGCTGCTCCGCCGCGATTTAACCGCGGACCTGGCCGAACTTGCGCTGGCCGACAAGGCCGTCGAGCTGGCCGGGGAAGATCTCGGATGGCTGCAGGCCCTGCTGGACGCCGTGGATCACCGCTACAAAGTCGGCCAGTCCAGTCAGGTCGAGTGGCTGAAAATCCAGACCGAACAGGTCAAGACCATCGATCATCTCAGGACACTCGAGGTCAACCGCGAGCACCGGGAGGCGGAGCTCAACCGCCTCCTCAACCGCGACCTCGAGAGGTCATGGCCGGCCGTGGAGCTGCCGTCCGTCCCACCCGCCGTGCCCTACTCCGACGCGCTGGTCGACACCGCCGTCCAGTCCGAGCCGAAACTCAAGGTCATGCAGCAGGAAATCGCCGCGGCCGAGGCGGCCGCGCGCCTTACGCTCCGCCAGCGCCTGCCCGAAGTTGGCCTGGGCCTCGAGGCGCGCCAATACAGCGGCGACGGCGGATTCCGGGACGGCGCGCTCACAGTGAATTTCACCGTGCCCTGGCTGAATGGCCGGCGCTACGACAGCGACCTCAAGCGCGACGAAGCCGCGGTGCGGGCCAGCAAGCGTGAAGCCGATGACCATCTTCTGACCATCCGGGGCGAGCTTCACCGAGTCACCACCGATCTGGACGACGCCCGCCGCCAAGCCCTGCTTTATCGCGACAAGATCATTCCGCTCACCGAGCAGACCCTGGCCAGCGCCCGCGCCGCCTGGGAAAACAATCTCGGCCTTTTTCAAGACGTTCTCGATGCGCACCGCATGCTCGTCGACAACCGGCTGGTCCTCGCCCAATCCACCGCCGAACAGGTGAGCCTGCTCTCGGAATTGACCTTGCTCACCGGCCTGAAAGACTTCGCCGCTTTCGCCGCGCCGGCCGAACCCGCCAATTCACATCACTAAATTCCGGAGAATCCCATGAGTCCGAAGCTTCCCACCTCGATCGTCCTTTCCTGCCTTGCCTTCGCTCTGGCCGCTTTCCTGCCCGCATGCGCACCGGCGAACCAGGCCGGCGATCCGGCTGCCGGCGCCGACGTCGATTATTACACGTGCACGATGCATCCTTCGGTGCGATCGCACGACCCCAATGGCAAGTGCCCGATTTGCGGCATGGACCTGGTCCCGGTCTACAAAAAAAAGGCCGCCTCGGCCGATCCGGAAGGCGCCTCTCCGGGCCAGCGCAAAATCAAATACTACAAATCCACCATGATGGCGGGCGAAACCAGCGCGGCGCCCGCCAAGGACAGCATGGGCATGGAGATGGTGCCGGTCTATGAAGACCAGCCGGCCGGCGGCAACCAGCCTGTCGAATTCACCGTTCCCCTCGACCGCCAGCAGCTCATCGGCGTGACCTACGCCACCGTCACCCGCCAGTCGCTGGAACCGAGCATCCGTGTCGCCGGCATCGTCGAACCGCAAAAGCAACTGCAATGGAGCTGCGTGGCCCACACCGAGGGGTACGTCCACGACCTCAAGGTCTTCGCCGCCGGCGACACGGTGGAAAAGGGCCAGCCGATCATGGACCTTTACAGCCCGGATTTCGTCGCCACGCAAAAGGAGTTCATCGATCTGCTGATCACGCACGACAAGGCGGTCAAAAATGGCGCGATGGCGACGATGGACCGGACCGAGGAGCTGATCACTTCCGTCCGCGACCGGCTGCGGCAATGGGAGGTTTCCGACCGCCAGATCGCCGACATCGAAAGCTCCCGCCAGACCCAGGAATATCTCACGGTTGTCGCGCCGGCCGCGGCCATCGTGGAAACCCTGCCGGTGAGCCAGGGGCAGCGGGTGAAAGTCGGCGCCAAGCTGGTCTCGTTCGTCGATCTGTCCGCGGTCTGGGTCTGGGCCGAACTCTACCAGGACGACCTCTCGCGCATGGCTCACGATCCCTTCGTCAAAATCACCAGCGCCTCGCTCCCCGGCGTCGAATTCACCGGCAAGGTCGCCATCTTCGATCATCACATCGATCCCCAGACTCACACCGCCCGCATGGGCATCGACCTGGACAATTCGGACTTGGAATTGCATCCCGGCATGTACGTGGACGTGGACTTTCCGCTTCGCCCGCAGGTCGGTCTCACCGTGCCGGCTTCGGCCGTGCTCCCGACCGGCGAACGCAACGTCGTCTTTGTGGACAAGGGCGGCGGCCAGCTGGAGCCGCGGTTTGTTGAGATCTCCGGCCAGTTCGGCGACGTGGATGTCGTCGCCAGCGGCCTGAAAGAGGGCGAGCGCGTGGTCAACAGCGCCAATTTCCTCATCGATGCCGAGGCCAAGGTACAGGGTGCGCTGCAATCCTGGTAACCCGCCATGTCCGCGCCCACTCCAGCCCGCAGCCCCGCACCGGCCCCATCAAATGGTCCCACGCTCGTTGAGCGGCTCATTGAGGCCAGCGCGCGCAACCGCTTCCTCGTCATCCTGCTCACGCTGCTCGCGCTGGCTGGCGGCTTCTGGGCCGTCCAGCGCACGCCGCTCGACGCCATCCCCGACCTCAGCGATGTGCAGGTCATCATCTCCACCGATTGGGAGGGACGCTCGCCCGACCTTGTTGAGGATCAGATCACCTATCCCATCTCCACGCGCTTCATCGCCGCGCCCAGGGTCAAGTTCGTCCGCGGCGAATCCATGTTCGGAAAATCCTTCGTTTACGTCATCTTTCAGGACGGCACGGACATTTACTGGGCGCGGTCGCGCGTCATCGAATATCTCAACTCCGTCCGCGGCTCGCTGCCCGACGGCGTGAACCCGGTGATCGGTCCCGACGCCACCGGCGTGGGCTGGGTCTATGAATACGCGCTCGTGGACAAAACCGGCAAACACGATCTGGCCGGGTTGCGTTCGATTCAGGACTGGCATCTGCGCTACGCGCTCGAATCCGTCCCGGGTGTGGCCGAGGTCGCACCCGTCGGCGGCTTCGTCAAGGAATACCAGGTCGATCTCGATCCGAACAAGCTCCACGCCTACGGCCTCTCGATCTCCGATGTGGTCGACAAGATCCGCCGGTCGAACAACGATGTCGGCGGAAAAATCTTCGAGGTCGGCTCGACCGAATTTTACGTGCGCGGCCGGGGCTACATCAAAAGCCTGGCCGACATCGAAAACGTCCCGCTCCGGGCCGTGAACGGCATTCCGGTCTACGTCAAGAATGTCGGCACGGTGCACCTCGGGCCCAATTTGCGCCGCGGTGTGGCCGAGCTCAACGGCGAAGGCGAGGTCGTTGGCGGCATCGTCGTCATGCGCCACGGCGAAAACGCCCTCGCGGTCATCGACGGCGTCAAAAAGAAACTCCAGGAAATCGCCCCCTCGCTGCCGCCGGGCGTGCAAATCGTCCCGACCTACGACCGCAGCGAGCTCATCCGCCACGCCATCGCCACCCTGCGCGAAAAACTGCTCGAGGAAAGCCTCGTCGTCGCCCTCGTCTGCCTGGTCTTTCTCTGGCATGTGCGCTCCGCCCTCGTGGCCATCATCACGCTGCCCATCGCCATCGTGCTGGCCTTTGTGCCCATGCACTGGCTGGGATTGACCTCGAACATCATGTCGCTGGGCGGCATCGCCATCGCCATCGGCGCGATGGTGGATGCGGCCATCATCATGGTCGAGAACGCGCACAAGCAGATCGACCATTTCCGCGAGGCGCGGGGCCGCGAACCGGACGGGCGGGAACGCCTCGACGTCATCATCGGCGCGGCGCGCAGCGTCGGCCGGCCGCTGTTCTTCTCCCTGCTCGTCATCACGGTGAGCTTCATGCCGGTCTTTTCGCTCGAGGCGCAGGAGGGCCGGCTCTTCAAGCCGCTCGCCTTCACCAAGACCTTCGCCATGGCCTTCGCCGCCCTGCTCGGCGTGACGCTCGTGCCCGTGCTCATGACCCTGCTCGTGCGCGGGAAGATCGCGCCGGAAGCGAAAAATCCGGTCAACCGCTTCCTTGTCTGGGCCTACCGGCCGTTCGTGCGCTTCGTGCTGCGCTTCCGCTGGCTCACGCTGATCGTCGCCGCGCTGATCCTGGCCGCGACCGTCATCCCCTTCGGCCGGCTCGGCCGGGAATTCATGCCGCCGCTCAACGAGGGCACGATCCTTTTCATGCCCACGGCCCCGCCGGGCATGGCGATCGGCGAAGCCACGCGCATCCTGCAAATCCAGGACCGCCTGCTCCACCGCATTCCCGAGGTCGACACCGTGTTCGGCAAGGCCGGCCAGGCCGACACACCCACCGATCCGGCGCCGCTCTCGATGTTCGAGACCGTCATCACGCTCAAGCCCCGCGAGCAGTGGCGGCCCGGCATGACCTGGGACAAAATCATCGCCGAGATGAACGCCCGGGCGAAGCTGCCCGGCATGGCCAATAATTTCTGGATGCCGATCCAGACGCGGACCGAGATGCTCACCACCGGCTTCCGGTCGGTGCTCGGCCTGAAGGTCTTCGGGCCCGACCTCGCCACGATCCAGGACGTCGGCACCCAAATCGAAAAAGCGCTCGGCGACCTGCCCGGCACGCGCGGCGTTTTTGCCGAGCGCACGAATGAGGGCTATTTTCTCGACTTCACGGTCAACCGCCAGGCCGCCGCGCGCTACGGCCTCACCGTCGGCGACGTCAACGACGTGATCGAAACGGCCATCGGCGGCAAGACCATCGCCACCACCGTCGAGGGCCGCGAACGCTATCCCATCAGCGTTCGCTACGCGCGTGATTTTCGCAATGATCTCGACAAGCTCAAGCGCGTGCTCGTGTCGACGCCCGCCGGCGCCCAGGTGCCGATCGGCGCAATCGCCGATCTGCGTTTCCGCACCGGACCGCCCGACATTCGCGACGAAAACGGCCAGCTCGTCGGCTTCGTCACCGTCGACATCAACACCCGCGACATCGGCGGCTACGTGCAGTCGGCCAACGCCCGCATCGGCCGGCAGGTGACATTTCCGCCCGGCTGCTATGTCCAATGGGCCGGCCAGTTTGAATACCAGCAGCGCGCCTTCAAACGGCTGCTGACCGTCATCCCCTTCACGCTGCTCATCATCTTCCTGCTGATTTATCTCAATACCAAATCCGTCGCGCGCACGATCATCGTCCTGCTCGCCGTGCCCTTCTCGCTCGTCGGCGCCTTTTGGCTGCTCTATCTGCTGCATTACAACCTCAGTGTCGCCGTCTGGGTCGGTCTCATCGCGCTGGCCGGCCTCGATGCCGAGACCGGCGTCGTCATGCTGCTCTACCTCGACCAGGCGTGGGACAAATTCGCCGCCGCCGGCCGCCTGCGCACGCCGGCCGACCTGCATGAGGCGGTCGTCGAAGGCGCGGTCCAGCGCATCCGCCCGAAGATCATGACGGTCTGTGCCATCCTCTTCGGCCTGCTGCCCATCATGTGGTCGCCCGTCACCCAGGCCGGCGCCGACGTGATGAAGCGCATTGCCGCGCCCATGATTGGCGGCGTCGTCACCTCGGCCGTCCTCGAGCTCCTGCTCTATCCGGCGATCTATTTCCTCTGGCGCCGGCGCCATCTGCCCGGTCCCGACGGGCCGGCGCAACCGCCCGCATCCGTCTGACTTGCGGCGCCGGCGATTTTTCCCTGCGCTGCGCGATTGACACCCCCGCCGGGCCCGATTCACGCTGGAAGTTTTCCCCCATGATTTCCTGGATTCAGCGCACTTTTCAGCAGCACTTCCGCATCGTTTTTGCCGTGGTGCTCGTCGTGATGGTTGTCTCGTTTATCCTCGGCATCAATGCCTCCTCCGGTTTCGGCCGCGGCAGCCGCAGCGCGCCAACGCAGCTTTTCTTCGGCTACAACCTCGGCTCGCCCGAAGACCAGCAGCGCCTTTTCGGCGACGCCCGCCTCAGCGTCTTTCTGCATTATGGCGTCCCGACTGAAGACAGCCCGCAGCTCGAAGCCTACGCCTTTCAGCGCGCCGCGCTGCTCGCGCTCGCCGACCAGCTCCACATTCCCACGCCTTCGCCGGGCGTGCTGGCCGACTTTCTCAAGACCTACGGCGCCTTCGACGATGCGCAGGGGCAGTTCGATCCCTCCCTTTACGCCTCTTTCCGCAACAACCAGACCTGGGCGCAGCTCGATCCCCGCCTCACCACGGCGGACGTGAGCCGGGTCATGGCCGATGACTGGCGGTCTGACCAGGTGAGCAAGCTGGTCAGCGGCCCGGGCTACGTCCCCGCCGGCGACATCAAGCGGCAGCTGTTGCGCGAGGACACCCAATGGACAGTCGGAACCGCCAGCGCCGACTACGCCAGCTACAATCCCTCCCTCACCGTCACCGGGCCGGAGGTCCAGAAATATTTCGCCGAGCATGCCGGCACCTATGAAATTCCGGCCGAGGTCAGCGTCAGTTACGTCGCGTTTCCCGCCGCCGACTTTGTCTCCCGGGTGAACGTGACGGACGCCGAGGTGCGCAGTTATTATGACGCCAATCCCGCGCGTTTTCCCGCCCCTGCGAAAAAATCCCCGGCGCCGGCCAAGCCCGATCCCGATGCCGATTTCGCCGCCGTCCGGCCGCAGGTCGAGGCCGCCCTCAAGCTCGAACGCGCCCAGCAGCTCGCCGAACAGGCCGCCTCCGACTTCACCGTGGCGATCTATAACCAGAAAATCACCGGTTTCACGCCCGAGCTCGACACGTTCCTCAGCCAGCGCAACCTCGCGCCCAAGACCCTTGCGCCGTTTCCCGCCGACCAGCCTCCGGCCGAGCTCGGCTCCTCGCCCGATCTGGCGGCGGAAATCTCCCGCCTTGGTCCGGACCACTTTTTCTCCGATGCCATCGCCACCCCGGCCGGCAGCGCCGTGCTGCTCTGGAAGGAAACCATTCCCGCGCATGAGCCGCTGCTCACGGAAGTGCAGGCGAAAGTCACCGCCGACTGCAAGGAGGCGATGAAGCACAAGGCCTTTGACGATCTTTGCGCCAGCGTCCGCAGCCAGCTCGCCGCGCGGATCAAGGCCGGCGACACCTTGGAAAAGGCCGCCGCCGCTGCCTCCGCCGCGACCGGCCTGAAGCTCGAGGCCAAGACCTTCCCGGCCTTCACCCTGCGCCAGCCGCCGCCCGGCGTGACCCCGACCGTCCTCGGCAATCTTGACCGCCTCGCCGCCGGCCAGGTCTCGGACATGATTTTTGCCGAGAACAAGGGCTATTTCATCTACGTTGCGTCGGAAAAACGCCCTGATCTCGCCCCGTCCGGCCCGCAATTCGCCTCGGCGCGCGACCAGATGGCTCCGCGGTTTGCCGGCGCCACGCTCAGCGCCTCGCTGACCGAAATCATCGCGAAGGAACAGCAGAAGACGCGGGTCGGCGAAGCGCCCTGAGCCTTCCGCCGCGCGGGTTTGTTGGCGGGCCGCCGAAACTTTCCCTCCTGCCGTCCGTCACGCGGAGTATCCAGCCTCTTCAACGACATTGAATTCCGCCTCCGGTCCGAAGACCGCAAAGTCTTCGACAGGTGGCGCATTCTTTGCCTAAGTTCGCCTTCCATTGTTCCCATGTCACGCCTCATCACCTGCGTCGCCTTCTCGATCTTCAGTCTGGCCTCCGTCGCGGCCGCCCATGCCCAGGATGCCGGCGCGGAAACCTCGCCTCCGCCGTTGACCATCGACGAATGCGTGGCCCGCGCGATGCAGAAAAATTTCAATGTGCGCATCCAGAGTTTCACCGTCGCGCAGGCCAAGGATTCCCTC
>Ga0335082_10006996_pt1 | contig 12280 bp, 9 predicted proteins | sample Lox_Sample_41_FD_206718 | JGI IMG/M metagenome (GOLD analysis project Ga0335082, IMG submission 206718) | Soil microbial communities from Loxahatchee National Wildlife Refuge, Florida, United States - Lox_Sample_4.1 | ecosystem: Environmental > Terrestrial > Soil > Wetlands | place: USA: Florida...
ACCGGATGGGGCGAGTCCTACCCGGAGACGACCGGCTACATTATTCCGACGTTGATTCGCGAAGCGCATCTCACCGGCGACCCAAAGTTGTTGGATCGAGCGCGAAGAATGCTGGATTGGCTGACCGGTATCCAGATGTCGTGCGGAGCATTTCAGGGCGGAACCATCGGCGCGTTTCCCGTTGTGCCCGTCACCTTCAACACTGGACAGAGCCTGATCGGATTGGCCGCCGGCGTTGCTGAATTCGGAGCGCCTTACCGGGAACCGATGATGGCTGCGGCGGACTGGTTGGTGAGCACGCAGGATGGCGATGGTTGCTGGCGCAAACATTCAACTCCATTTGCTGCACCCGGTGAAAAGGCGTACGAAGCCCATGTCTCGTGGGGCCTGTTCGAAGCCGCTCGCCTGGAATCTGGCTGTGGTTATGCCGAAGCAGCCATGCGAAATGTGAATTGGGTGCTGTCCCAACAGAATGTCGGCGGCTGGTTTGCAAACTGTTGTTTGTCCGATCCGTCTAACCCGTTAACGCACACCCTAGGATACGCGCTGCGTGGCTTGATCGCCTGTTACGATTTCTCCGGGGACCGCAAGATTCTGCAAGAAGCTTGCAGGACTGCCGAAGGTGCCTTAAGCGCGCTGCGTCCGGATGGGTTTCTGCCCGGACGGCTTGACAGTCAATGGATCGGCACCGCTTCCTGGGCATGTCTTACGGGCACGTGCCAGATGGCGGAGTGCTGGCTGTTGCTGTATCGCGCCACCGGCGACGTGCGTTTTCGGAATGCTGGAATGCTCGCCAATCGCTACGTGAGATCGACCGTGCGTCTGAATGGCCCCCCCGAGACCCGGGGCGCGGTAAAGGGTAGCTTCCCGGTTTCGGGAGGTTACTTGCCGTTCCAGTATCCAAACTGGGCGTGCAAATTCTTCATCGACTCGAATAGCTTGGAGAAAACGATTGGCGAGGAAGAGGATGAATCTGCAGTTCCGCTCCACGCTCAAGCCGCCGTCCCATCTTATTGAACGCACGGCGGCGTGTGATCCGGCGAATCCATTTCATACCTCGCTATATGTGAGTGCAACCGAATCCTTGGGGAAGCGAGCCTACCTGGTCGGCTTATACAACGGGGACGACCTGGTTGCGGCCTGTCCGGCCTTCTTGTCCGGTTCATTTCTCAGTCGTAGCCTGGTGATTGATTCTCTGCCTGCCATACCGGGCCCGGAGGTCTTTTGGCGTGGCCTTCTGGATTTTTGCCGCAGCTTGAGAGTCTGGCGCCTGCAGGTTGGCACCTACGCGTCTCCCGCCGCAGAGATTCCGCATCTGCCGGGAGAAATGGGCCGTCAGGCCCGTTGCGAACATGTGCTCGACCTGGATCGGGCAGATATTCTGGAAGGCGCCGGCAGCCAGCACCGCCGCAATATTTCCCGCGCTTCCAAGGCGGGATTGACGATTGTCAGAACGCGTGAAGCCGGGGCACGGGCACGCCATCTAGCGCTCATGAAGGCTTCGCTGGAGCGGAGGGCCAAACGCGGCGAGGACGTCGAGAGCGGCCGCCAGGAGGCCCGGCTGTCAGCACTGCTCAGTAGCGGCGCAGGCGAACTCTTCCAGGCCACCAACGGAGAGCGGATTCTGTCTTCGATCCTGATCCTCAGGGCGAGCCAGGGGGCCTACTACGAATCGGCCGGCACGTTCCCTGAGGGAATGAAGATTGGTGCTTCGCCCTTTTTGGTGTCACGAGTCGCTGCTATTCTGAAAGAAGAGGGCTTTCGTATTTTCAATCTGGGAGGGACTACCGCCCGGAATCCCGGGCTGGTTCGATTCAAGACTGGGTTTGGGACGCGTGAGGTTGCGCTCGAGGCAGCCTCTTTTTGCCCGAAATCGATGGTAGAAGCCAAAGTTCAGACGGCCCTGCGTGCCGGTTTGGCAAAGATCCGGTAGTAGCATCTCGCAACCAGGTTGGACATCGAGAGTCGCCAGGCGGCGTCAAGGGGGACAGGTTGGTAGGCGGGACGAGTTAGAATAGGCCAGGAGAGCGGGCCGTGTATCTCAATTTTTTCGGATTGAAGGAACAACCCTTCGGCGTTACCCCGGACCCGCGCTTCCTGTACCTTAGCGAGGCGCACAAGGAAGCGCTGGCTTCCTTGTACTATGGCATCGAAGCCAATCGCGGATTCATAGGGCTGGTTGCGCAGCCTGGCATGGGCAAGACCACCATGCTGTTCCACTTGCTGGAGACGTTTCGCACTTCGGCACGCATCGCCTTCCTGTTTCAGACCCATTGCAATTCGCGGGAGTTCATGCGCCTCTTGCTGGCCGAGCTTGGCAGCGAGGAGGACACGCAGGACCTGGTCCGCATGTACGATGAGTTCAACAAGTGTCTGCTGCAGATTGCCCAGGCGGGCCATCGCCTGATTGTAGTAGTTGACGAAGCGCAGAACCTAGAACCTGAAGTGCTGGAAACATTGCGCCTGCTATCCAACTTTGAGACTTCGCAGGCTAAGCTGATGCACATTATTCTTGCGGGACAGCCGGCCTTGGCGCAAAAGCTGGCTAGCCCTCGCCTGGCCCAGTTGCGTCAACGGGTCTCGATTGTGCAAGGACTGGCCCCGCTCTCGCACGGGGAAGTCAAAAACTATGTGGAACACCGGCTGCGGATCGCCGGTCACAGGGGCGGCGCGATTTTCACCGACGAGGCCTACGAAGCCATTGCCGTCGCCTCCGAAGGCATCCCGCGCAACGTGAATAACTTCTGCTTCAATGCGCTGTCCCTGGCCTGCGCCCTGCGCAAGAGGACGGTTGATTCCGATGTCGTCAACGAGGTGATGTCTGACCTCGATATTCAAAGGCTGACCTGGGGGTTGCCCTCCGAAAGCCTGGAGTCGCCGTTCAGCCGCCCTCCGGACGTGGCCAATCCCCCGCCGGAGGTAGAAAATTACAAAGAGATTTCCAATGCTGCTGAAGCCGCCGCCTATATGCAGCAAGTCTCGCTGAAATTGCGGAACTGGCGGGAGTCATTGCAAAGCTCGCCCGGCGGCACCCGGCGACCCACGCCCACTCCATCAGCCACCAAATAGGAGCGGGGATGGGTCTTCGTTTCTCCGTCTGTTTCCCAGCCATTGCTGCCCCGGCCTTGTCTCGCATTCGCCGAACCTTCCTTCTGGAACTACAGTTACCAACGGAAATTGACGCGAGATTTGGCGATAGTACACTCGACTGCAAGGAGTTGTGTGCATGCATATTCTTCACGTAGTGGGCGCTCGGCCAAATCTTATGAAGGTTGCGCCTGTGCTCAGCGCTCTCAAGCACTATCCGAAGATAAAGCAGACCCTGGTGCATACCGGACAGCACTACGACTCCAATATGTCCGATGTGTTCTTTCAGCAACTTGAGATTCCCGCCCCAGACGTCAACCTGGGAGTGGGGTCGGGAAGCCATGCCCGTCAGACCGCGGAGATCATGAGCCGCTTTGAGCCCGTGGTCCTGGAGCGCAAGCCCGACCTGGTGCTGGTGTACGGCGACGTCAATTCGACAGTTGCCGCTGCCCTGGTTTGCTCAAAGCTGCTGGTCCAGGTGGGACACGTCGAGGCGGGGCTGCGCTCCTTCGACCGGGGCATGCCTGAAGAAATCAACCGTCTGGTCACGGATCAACTAGCCGATCTTCTATTTACCCCGTCGGATGACGGCAACAAGAATCTGGAGCACGAAGGCATCCCAGCAGGCAAAGTCCACCTGGTGGGCAACGTGATGATTGATTCGCTGGTCCGGCTGTTGCCGGCGGCCATGAAAGAGAACCTCAACGGATTGCCCGATCGCTACGTGCTGGTGACCTTGCATCGGCCGGCGAATGTAGACGACGACCGTGTGCTGAAGGTGATACTGGGATACTTGCTGGAATTGAATGCCCAGGTGAAAGTGGTTTTCCCCGTACATCCGCGGACCCGCCAGCGCATCGCCGACTTCGGGATTGATGTCCGCAAGCTGGACTTGCGGGAGCCCTTGCCCTACATCCAGTTCTTATCACTGCAGCGCCGTGCCACCGCAGTAGTCACTGACTCCGGCGGCATACAGGAAGAGACCACGTATTTGAAAGTGCCGTGTCTTACGTTGCGGAACAATACTGAGCGCCCGGTCACCGTCACCATGGGGACAAACATCCTGATTGGGCAGGATGGAGGCACGCTTCGGGCTGAGCTGGTCAAGATTCTCGAGGGCAGGCAAAAACAGGGCACAGTCCCACCTCTTTGGGACGGACACGCGGGCCAACGTATTGCGGAAATCCTTAACAGACTCTAATCAACTATGCGCCTAGTCATCAAAATCGGTACCAGTCTGATTGCGCCCGGCGGCCGCATTGACACCAAACGCATGCGGGCACTGGTTGATCAGCTCGATCTCTCTCAACACGAATATTTGATCGTCAGCTCGGGAGCGATCGCTTCCGGCATGGCCCACCTGGGTCTGGGCGAGAGGCCGGTGACGGTGCCTCTCATGCAGGCCTGCGCCGCAGTGGGACAGAGCCTGCTGATGCACACCTACGAACAGCTTTTTTTCGGCAAGAAAGTGGTGGCCCAGCTGTTGCTCTCGAGCGACGACTTTACTTCACCCCTGCGTTATCGCAACCTGCAGAATGCGCTGCACGAGTTGTTGAATCTTGGCGTCGTGCCGGTGGTCAATGAGAACGACAGCGTGTCCGTCCGCGAACTGGTCGGGGCATTCGGAGACAATGACGAGCTCAGCGCCCTGCTGGCCAAGGCGGTGAAGGCAGACTGGTTGATCCTACTCACCGATGTGGATGGCTTCTACGTTCCTGACGGCAAAGGAACCCGCCTACTGCGCACGGTGAGCAAGCTGACACCGCAGATGGAAGCATTATGCAATGGTCACGGCAAGCTGGGCACGGGAGGCATGCGCTCCAAGCTGCGCGCGGCCAAGGTGGCAAGCGAAGCGGGGACGAACGTTGCCATCGCCAACGGGGGGCATCCTCAGGCCATTCCATCGGCCCTGGAGCACAAGATCGGAACCTATTTTCCGCCGCGAGGCAAGAAGTCATTGGGCGGCAACTGACCTCTAAGTCCCGTCAGAGAGTCTACTCCCGCCTCGAAAAGCTTCGGGTTCTTCCTCGCCTGGCTAGCCATCCTCATCAGTTCGGCAGCAATCCGAAAACGTCGAGTCGACCCTGGGTACCGACATACACTTTTCCGTTGGCCACAGTGGGTACGGCAAACTTTACCGCATTGCCCGCCGCACCCGTTCCGCTGCTTGGACTGCTGTACAGCTGAGTGGCAAGGTTGGTGGCATCGTAGGCATTCAACACAGCAGGACCAGTGGGATAGGCGCTGATGTCGAGCGCCCAGACGATTCCGCCAGAGGTGCCGTGGGCGGAGACGGCAGGCACGGAGCCGCGTTTACTGTAGATGGCGCTCGAATGGGACTGGGGAGTGGACGAAATCGTGCCGCTCGCGACGGTGAACTGCTTCAGATAATCGGAGATCGCGGCGACATAGATGTTCCCGTTCCAATAGGCCGGCGGGCCAAAAACTCCCCCCAGAACCTGCATCGCATTGAGGACATCGACTTCCTGCAGGTCCTGGCTCAGGATCGAATTAAACTTCCCCAGATCGGTTTGATCGAGCAGGAAAATCTTGCCTGGCTTGCCGGTGGCGATCATCAGATGGGGATGCGCCGCCGTGCCCACGGAATCCGGAAGTAATACCACCGACGACGACCCCAAATCGACGTCACCGCTATTGAGCACCGATTCGTTAAACGGTGTGAAATAGTCGAGTACGCTGCCGCTAGCGCTCAGCTTCACGACCGAGTCTGAGTAGTTGATCCCGCCTGAATCCGCGTCGAATGCTCCGTTCGCCGTCTCCAGGAAAACATTGCCCGAAGCGTCCACGGAGGGGCCGCCTCCCGACTGCCAGACTGCGCCCTGGTGATTGCCGCTGGTGGCGTCGGTGGTGGACCAGACGAACCTCTGGGTGAGCGTTGCCGCATCGTAACCCATGAGCCAGCCCTGATACGTGTTGTGGTCGCCGTGCGAGCCAAAGGCCACGTACACCGTGCCGCTGCTGAGCAGTAGCGCCGGGCGCTGCAGGTGGGTGAGAGGCACGAAATTGGGTGCCGTGATCTCAACTGGCGTTATGGCGTCCGTTCCGGAAGCCAGGGTAAGCGCGTGCAGGCGGTGAAAGTAGCTGCTGGTATTTTTTGATTTTGCGCAGACGAAGATGATTCCCGACTGAACATCGATAACCGGGGTAGAAGTGACTCCGATCTCCGGCGTCAGGTCGTTAAGTTCGGCCGTGTCCGCGGGTGGAACCGTAGTCTCGGCCGCCTGCAGCAAGTTTTTCTTCCACAACTGCTGGCAGGAACTCGAATCGGCGTCATAGGCATAGACCCAGTCGCTTTCCGTGGCGACGAAAACGACGTTGTGCGTCCGGCGGTCGTTCATGGTGAGATTGGCGACGTAGAGCGGTTCTGCATACACATATCCCGGACTGTCCAGGGTGCAGGAGAAAAGCTTGCCAAACTTGCTTCCGGAGACCGTGCTGGGCGTTAGGGCGTATTCCTTGGTGTTCGCCCCGGTCCGAGCATTGTCATTGTGATGAGTAAATACCCCGGTGAGGTCGGTGACCGCGACCGAGGCGGCGGGACTCAGCACCCCGCCGGAAACCTTGGCGGCGATGCTGTGGATTCCCGGCTGGGTCGAGGCGCTGGGCGAGTACGTGGCCGTGGTGTCTCCCGTGCTTGTAATCGTGCCCAGTGAAGCGCTGCCGTTCTCTACGCCATCGACAAACCATAGAAGCGTTCCAGTGCCTCCGGATAGCGTGGCGGTGAATGCCTGCGGCTGGGAAGTGGTGACCGCAGAACGATGTGGCGAGAGCGCGACGGTAACGCCTGAAGTTGTCGGCGGGGTGGGCGAGGAGTTTCCTCCTCCGCAGGAGGTCAACCCGGGGGAGAACAGGACTGCGACCAAGGCAAGAATCAGGGCCCGTAAGTTTTGGCCAGGACTAACCCAAGAAACGCGCCACAACAACAGCATCGAAGGCCTCCGCCGGCAATGGCGTGGACGGTCCGAAAACCCGGTCCATGCTGGGTGATGAAGGCCATTGTCCCTGCCGCGAAAACAGACGTTGGCGGTGCCTGGAGATCAATAGCCAAAGATCTGCCACGACATCTTCTTCGGTTCATGGCGACGCAACTTGCAACTCGCGGATTATAAGAGGTGCAAGCCATAAGCCACAAGTGGCGCGGGAGTCGCGCGGGAATCGCGCGGGAGTCGCGTTGCCGCGGGTACCGCCGCCTGGAAAGATATGCCCTTTCGGCTGGTCGCGGGCAGATGAGACAATAGCGGGCCATTCTGGAAGATGTGCGCTCGGGGGAGGTGATCAGCGCGGAGGTTTCCTCAGCCGGATTTGCGTGCGGGGGTATTCTGCTGCGCACCGCCTTTTAGGCGATCAGTGCGGGCACCGAGCTGGCACATCGCGAGCAGGTCAAAAAATCTATGCTGGGTATGCTCTGGCGCGTCCCGACCTGGTGCGGCAGGTGATCGATTTCGCCCGAACCGCCGGAGTGAAAGCGGCATACCAGAAAGTGCAATCGCGACTGGATATGCTCGCACGATGCGCACGAATCCGGTCTCTTGCGATTGAAGAAGCCATTGGCAGCGGAGAATCGATTTCGCTGCACTCTGCTCACGCTCCGGCAATCCCATCAACCGCTGACGAACTCTGATTCTGCCAATCTGGAGTTCGTCGGGATCTGGCAGTACTCAAATGCGATCAGGAATTCGGAATCGAAACCTGAACGCGGTTTGAGTATTTGCTTTCTTCCCCCTTTTTGTTCACTGCCGTAGTCATATAGAAATAGGTCGTGCCACCCACGACCGAGGCATCGGTAAAGGTGGCCTGGGGATGCGGAGAACTGGTCATCTTGGCAAACGGGCCTTTCGCCGCTTCCCCGCGGTACACGTTGTAACCGACCACCGAAGCCGCCGGGGGATGCCATGTAAGGGTCACACTATGGGCTGCAGTCTTCGTTCCATTGCCATTGAAGACCGCGTGCGGAGCATTCTCTGCGTTGCTCACGAATTTAATACTACCTGAGACCTGTCCTGCGTCTTGCGGAGCAAATGTGACCTTAAAATGGGCGCTTTGACCGGCCGGCACAGTCAAGGGAAACACGATGCCGGCGATAGAGAATCCGGGCCCGCCCCAGTCGGCCGATCGGACGGTAATACCGGCATTGCCGGCGATCAGCGTGGCGCTTAGCGCCTTCTTCGTGCCCACGGTCACTTTGCCAAAGTTCAGGGTAGACGGGAGTACGGCGAGATTGCCCGCAGCTACCGGCTGGCTCGTGGTGCCGGAGCCGCTGGTGGTGGTGCCTGAGCCGCCGGCGGTGCCGGAGGAGCTGACGCTGCTGGAGTTACCGCCTCCGCAACCCGCCAAGATGGCCGTTGCCAAGATAAGCGAGCCTAAGAACAATCGTCCGTGCATGCGCCGTGCTCCTTAAAAAGTGGAATTGGTTCCCGAACGACCAACCATCTATGACGTCGGAACCTTACGTCCGCCGAGTCTTTTGATACCTCGGTAAATCGGTTGGAATTTCCTGCTGCGTGAATTGCCGAGAGCAGCCAAGCACGCCGATGAAATTCCAACTTGTCAACGGGACCCCGGAAGGGGTATGCGAGCAAGGTAACGTGGTAACCAGAAGGCAAGAAGATGTCACTAGTACATAACTATGGAACGTGGGTCGGGCTCAGATCGGTTGACAGTGGCTGCGATGGGGACGAATGTCTGCCGGGCGTGGGTGAGCGGCATGGCCTTGGGAGCTCTGAAAATGCGGGGACGAGCACGCATCAGCAGGACACTCGGGTCTGCATTCGCTCCAATGACAGGGGGCGTGAAATTCTCACGCCCCCTTTTTTTACTCAAAGGTTTGCAAACTCGCGCTATGTCCCTACGGAGTGGGGATCACAGCCTGGGTCTGATTTGAGTTCGCGCTTTCCTTGCCGGATCCGTCCACCGCCGTGGTGACGTAGAAATATGTCTGGCCGGACTGAACCGAACTGTCAACATACGTGGTGTCCGCATTCATGGAAGTGATTTTCGAGTACGGTCCGCCGGTTGTGCTGCCACGATATACGTTGTAGCCGACCACGCTGGAACTGCTGGGGATCCAGGACAAAGCCACACTATGTTGCGGCGCCGCCGTGCCAGTGCCGCTCAGGGCCTGGGTCACGGAGGCGTTGGCGGCATTGCTGTTGAACGATCCGTTGGCTGACGCGACCCCGCTGGACTGGGGCTTGAAATTGACTGTGAATGACGCGCTCTGTCCCGCACTTAAGGTAAGCGGAAGCGAAAGGCCGCTGATGGTGAACTCAGAAGTGGTCATGTTGGCGGCCGAAACCGTAATACCGGAACCGGTGGCAGTCAAAGTGGCAGTCAGGCTCTTGCTCTGCCCCACCACAACGCTACCAAAGTTTATAGAGGCCGGGCTCACTGCCAACTGGCCCGCGACGGTCGCGGTCCCAGCCAGGGTGATGGTGAGGGAGGGATCGGAAGCGTCAGAGACCACCGCGATCGATCCCGTAGCGTTGCCCCCGGCGGTCGGATTGAACGCCACACCGAAGGTAAAGCTCTGCCCTGGTTTCAAAGTCTTGGGAAGGGTTAATCCCGTAGCACTGAAGCCCGCGCCCGCGACCTGAGCCTGGGTGATGGTAACGTCGGACCCGCCTGTATTGGTCAGGGTCTCCGGTTGGGTAGAGTTGCCGTTGACCTGAACATTGCCAAAACTGAGACTGGAATCACTGGTGCTCAGTACGCCGGGTGTGGCGACGTTGCTCGTCAGTGGAATGCTGAGGCTGGAGTTGGAAGCGTTGCTGGCGACAGCCAGAGTTCCGCTGGCCGCGCCGCCCGATTGAGGCGTGTACGTGACACTGAAAGTCGTGCTCTGGCCCGCCGCCAGGGCCACCGGCAGAGTCAGCCCGGTCAGGCTAAAGCCGGCGCCGGACAGATTGGCCTGGGTTATGGTGATGGCGGAGCCTCCGGAGTTGGTCAGCGTTTCCGCGAGGGTCTTAGGCGTTCCTGGCTGTCCGATGCCAAAGTTCAGGCTGGAAGGTGTTGAAGTGAGGGCCCCAGCCGTTATCGCGCTGGCCGCGAGCGGGACCGCGAGCGTGCCATTCGACGCATCGCTGGCAAATGACAACGTTCCGCTGGCCGACCCACCCGATTGTGGATTGAAAGTCACGCTGAAGGCCGCACTTTGGCCCGCAGCCAGGGCCAGCGGCAGGTTCAAACCGCTGATCGTGAAGCCGGACCCGGAGACGCTGGCTTGAGACACGGTCACGTTGGAGCTGCCGGAGTTGGTGAGGGTGGCCGACAGAGTCTGCCCCTTGCCAACCTGCACGCTTCCGAAGCTAAGGCTCGAAGGGTTCGAGATAAGTGCGCCAGGCGCGGTCGCGACAGCGGATACCGGCACGCTCACAACCGGGTTCTGAGCGTCGGTGGTGACTGCGATGCTGCCGCTGGCGCTGCCCACTGTCTGCGGAGCAAAGGTTACGCTGAAGCTCTTGCGCTGGCCCGCGGCGAGGGTCAAGGGGAAGGTGAGCCCGCCTATCCTGAAGCCCTTGCCGGTCACACTGGCCTGGCGCACGGTCAGATCCGAAGTACCGGAGTTGACAAGCATCGCTGACTGGGTCTGGCTGGCCCCAATCTTTACGCTGCCCAAAGCCAGACTTGAGGGCACAACTGCAAGCTGTGCGGCGCCCGCGCCCGTGCCTGAGAGCGAAACGCTGACGACGGTCGCGACCGTGACGCCCGACATCGAATTGAAGGAATTGAGGGCTACCTGAGTCTCCCGGCCCCGCCCACCAAACGTAATGGGACGCTTGGGCAAGTTGATCGAAACTCTGCCGATGACGGACACAGTTCCGCTGCTGGCTCCTGGCGCAGCCGGAGCAAAGTTCACACCGATATTGGTGCTGCCCCCGGCCGGCAGCGTGAGGGGCAGATTCTGCGCAGCCAAACTGAAGCCCTTTCCTGAGGCCACAATCCTAGTGACGGTGATCGGTGCTCTCCCCGGGTTGGAGAGTGTGGCCGACTGGGTTTGGGTCTGGCCCATCGGCACGCTCCCGAAACTGATGCTGGTCGGATTCAGATTGAGCCGGCCGCCCATGATCGCTGTGCCTCGCAGCGCAAAGGTAGTGGACAAACGAACCTGGTTGCTGGCGAGAACCACTCTGCCCTGGGAAGTGCCGCTATTCTGTGGCGAATAGGCAATCTGGAAGACAGTGCGCTGGCCCGGTGCCAAAGTCAGCGGCAGTTTTTGACCCGTAATCGTGAAATCGGTCTTCCCAATCTGAGCCTGGGTGATGACGATCGGGGAGTGGGTGGTGTTGGCAATAGTGTTCGTGCGCACCGCGGTGCTTCCGACCGGTACACTGCCGAAATCCACGACCGCTGAAGTTGCGACCAACCCGCTGCCTGACTGCGCGACCGGGGTGCTGGCGTCAAGGGCCCCACAACCCAGCATGGTCATCAAGAGGAAGAGAACGATTACCAGGTTACCGCGAGTGCCGAAGTCCTTCACAGAAGGCCTCTATGAGCCGTACGGCCATACGGCGGGGGATTTACCTGCTTTCTGCACCATTCCGAGTGCCAATCTGGGAACTGACTGAAACCTGGAATAGCGCAGGCAAGTGCAGTGTGCTCTGAGGGTTGCCGACCGGGTAGATACCGGAAGTGAATGCAGGCAGGGGCCAGATGGCCATGCCCAAATTGGACCCCTGGTTACCCCGGGTCACTGTGACCATGGTTCTGAACAGAAACGTGGCGAAAACTACGCCGGATTTGGCGAAGCAAATGACGCTCTCAGCATGAAAAATACTGGGGGAAACAGCGATTCGAAGAGCTTGCCAGGTTCCCAGAAGCGGACATTAACAGTCACCCGCGGCAGCTATCTTCAGACGATAGCCATGCAGTAATCTTGTTACGCTAGGTTGCTAGTTACGAAAGGACATGTCGGGCACGGTCACTCTTCTGCATGGCTACGGCGAATCTCAAACCGGCCGCTCATAAAGGCATCATTCTCGCCGGCGGATCGGGCACGCGTCTCTATCCCGTGACTCACGCCGTGTGCAAAGGCTTGCTCCCGATTTATGACAAGCCCATGATTTACTACCCGCTGTCCACCCTGATGCTGGCGGGGATTCGGGACATTCTCATCATTTCCACGCCGCAGGACGCACTTAGGTTCGAACAACTGTTGGGAGATGGGAAGCGCTTC
>Ga0335082_10006997_pt1 | contig 12280 bp, 6 predicted proteins | sample Lox_Sample_41_FD_206718 | JGI IMG/M metagenome (GOLD analysis project Ga0335082, IMG submission 206718) | Soil microbial communities from Loxahatchee National Wildlife Refuge, Florida, United States - Lox_Sample_4.1 | ecosystem: Environmental > Terrestrial > Soil > Wetlands | place: USA: Florida...
GCCGATCACCAGGAGCTCGAGGGCATTATCGATTGTGGCGGTGTCCGACTGTCCGTGCGGGATCAGCGGCCACATCTTGTCGAGATCGGGCCCGATCAGGTCGGACGCCATCGAGTGACGCCGCGCGTACATCCAGTTGACGTTGCCGCGGACCGTGTTGATCTCGCCGTTATGGCAGAGATAGCGATAGGGATGGGCGAGCCGCCAGGACGGGAAGGTGTTGGTCGAGAAACGCTGATGTACCAGCGCCAACGCCGATTCCGTCAGGGGGTTGCGGAGATCGTCGTAGAAGCTCTCCACCTGCGGCGCGAGCAGCAGGCCCTTGTAGACCACCGTCCGCGTCGAGAAGGACGGCATGTAGAACTCGCTAATCCCCGGCAGCCCGCGCTCGGCCGCGAGCGCGCGTACACTGTTGAGCGTCTGCTTGCGGATCGTCAGGATCTTCCGCTCGAAGGCGTTCTGGTCCTTGATTTTGGGATTGGCGACGACGATCGCCTGCCGGATCACCGGCATGGTCTCGATGACGCGCTCGCCGAGGCCCGTCGTGTCCGTCGTCACCTCGCGCCAGCCCAGCAGCGTCTGGCGCTCGGCCTTGATGAAGCGCTCGAAGTGCCTGATCGCGGACTCCCGTGCCTTCGCCTCGCGCGGGAGGAAGCACATTGCAACGGCATAGCGCCCGAGCTTCGGCAGCGTCAGCCCCTGCTTCGTCGCCCAGTCGCGCAGCAGCTTGTCCGGCATCTGGATGAGGCAGCCGGCGCCGTCGCCGACGAGCGGATCGGCCCCGACTGCGCCACGGTGGTCGAGGTTGACGAGGATGCGCAGGCCACGTCGAATGAGCTCGTGGGATTTCCGCCCCTTGATATTGACGACGAAACCCACGCCGCACGCGTCGTGCTCGTTACGGGGGTCGTAAAGACCCTGTCTCTCCGGTAAGTCCATCCCCAAAAGCGCTCTCACCGCACGTTTTCGCGGGCGCGCAAGGCACCCGATCCCTCCCCGAGGGGAATCCAAAACTTTGTGACATCGACATAATGCATAAGTACGGCAGGGAACGCGACTCTTCCCTGATGTTGCGCTGCACATCTCTAGCGACCGCTCGGTCGACCGTCGACAATGGACCACCTTCTGCGCGGTTAACGCCTTGATCTGAAATCGATTTCCTCGCGAGCCCTCGTCTCCGTGGGAGGAGTGGGCACAATCCACCCTAGTCCCCTTGGGGATGTGTGTTACCCTGCCGCTGTCCCGGCGACTGCGTCAGGGACGGGCCGGTGGGCGGGTCTGACTTCCGCCGGCACCTCAACAAAAGCCTCCGGCAATTGCACCAGGCGCGGGCCGGCGGATCGGGAGGAGGGACGGCGATGCATCGAACGATGGTGCGATTGGGATTTGCTGCCTGCGCGGTTGCAGCGGCGCTTGCGGCGGCCCCGGCGCAGGCGGACGGGCCAAAGCGCGGCGGCATCCTCAAAATGTATCACCGCGACAGCCCCGGCAGCGCCTCGATTCACGAGGAGGCGACCTACTCCACGAACATCCCCTTCATGGGCGTCTTCAACAACCTCGTCCTCTACAAGCAGGACGTCGCGCAGAACAGCATGGAGACGATCGTCCCGGACCTAGCGACGAGCTGGGCGTGGAGCGCCGACAACCTCACACTTACCTTCAAGCTGCGCGAAGGCGTGAAGTGGCACGACGGCAAGCCATTCACGAGCAAGGACGTGAAGTGCACCTTCGACATGCTCATGGACAAGTCCCCGAACAAGTTCCGCAAGAACCCGCGCAAGGCCTGGTACGAGAACGTGACCGAGGTGAGCGTGAGTGGCGATTTGGAGGCGTCCTTCCACCTGAAGCGGCCGCAGGCCTCGCTTTTGGCGCTTCTCGCCTCCGGCTACACGCCGATCTATCCCTGCCACGTCACCGCGGCCGAGATGCGCACGCATCCGATCGGCACCGGCCCCTTCAAATTCGTGGAGTTCAAGGAGAACCAGTCGATCAAGATCGAGCGCAACCCCGATTACTGGAAGAAGGACCGGCCCTATCTCGACGGCATCGAGTGGACGATCATCCCGAACCGCTCGACCGCTGTCCTCGCCTTCATTGCCGGGAAGTTCGACATGACCTTCCCGACGGAGGTGACGGTGCCGATCATGAAGGACATCAAGTCGCAGGACCCGACTGCGATCTGCGTGCTCGAGCCCACCAACGTCAGCACCAACCTGATCGTCAACCGCGACAAGCCGCCCTTCGACAACGCCGATCTCCGCCGCGCCATGGCGCTCGCTCTCGACCGCAAGGCCTTCAACGACATCCTCGCGGAAGGGCATGACGACATCGGCGGCACCATGCTGCCGCCGCCGCAGGGTGTCTGGGGCATGCCGAAGGAGATGCTGGAGACGATTCCCGGCTATGGGCCCGACGTCGCCAAGGCCCGCGAGGAGGCGCGCGCGATCATGGCGAAGCTCGGTTACAGCGCCGAGAAGCCGCTCAAGATCAAGGTCTCCACACGCAACATCCCGGTCTATCGCGACCCCGCGGTGATCCTGATCGACCAGCTCAAGCAGGTGTACATCGAGGGCGAGCTCGAGCCGGTCGAGACCGGCGTCTGGTTCTCGAAGGTCGCGCGCGGTGACTATTCCGTGGGCCTCAATCTGACGGGCAACGCCGTCGACGATCCCGACCAGGCCTTCTACGAGAACTACTCCTGCGGCTCCGAGCGTAACTACACGCACTACTGCAACAAGGAACTGGAGAAGCTCTTCGACCAGCAATCGCAGATGACCGATTTCGCCAAGCGCAAGGCGCTGGTCTGGCAGATCGACAAGCAGATCCAGGAGGACGTGGCGCGCCCGATCATCTTCCACATCCGCGCGGGCACCTGCTGGAAGCCATATGTGAAGGGCGTCACGATCATGGTGAACAGCTCCTACAACGGCTATCGGTACGAGGATTTGTGGCTCGACAAGTGAGCCGGCCTGCTCGACGACCATAACGCTGGGAGACAGCGCGCTTGGCGGCCTATCTGGTCCGGCGCTTCTCGCTGATGATCCTGACGCTGTTCGGGATCTCCGTGATCGTCTTCGTGCTGCTGCGGCTCGTGCCCGGCAACATCGCGGACATCCTCTTCGACGCGGCGGGCCTCATCAATCCCGCGGAGAAGGCTCAGCTCGAGCGCGAGCTCGGTCTCGACCGGCCGATCCCCGTGCAATACGCGGACTGGATGGGCGGCCTCCTGCAGGGCGATCTCGGCTATTCCTACAAATCCGAGCGCCGGGCCGTCCAGGAGATCGCGCCCCGCATCCCCGTGACCGCCAAGCTCGCGGCGCTGGCACTCGCTTTCTCGATCCTCATCGGCGTCCCGCTCGGCGTGGTGAGCGCGGTACGACAGGACACGATCCTCGACTATTTCCTGCGCGTCCTCAGTCTGAGCGGGCTTTCCATGCCCGCCTTCTGGCTCGGGCTCCTGATCCTCATGGGCTTCGTCGCGCAATTCGGCGACATCCCGATCTACAGCGAGGAGCCGCAGAGCTTCTGGCGCTCCCTCCTCCTCTACAGCGTGCCCGCCGCCGCCGTGGGATTCCGCAGCTCCGCCCTCGTCATGCGCCTGACGCGCTCCTCGATGCTGGAGGTGCTGCGCCAGGATTACGTCCGCACCGCGCGCTCCAAGGGCGCCTCCGAGCGCTCGGTCAACTACCACCACGCGCTGCGGAATGCGCTGCTGCCGGTGGTGACGGTGATCGGCATTGAGGCGGCCTTCCTGGTGGGCGGCCTCATCGTCACGGAGACCGTCTTCAACATTCCCGGCATCGCGCGCTACCTCGTGGAGGCGTTGCGTTGGCGCGATTACCCGATCGTCCAGACGCTCGTCATGTTCATCGCGCTGGTCGTGGTGGTCGTGAACTTCCTCGTCGACCTCCTCTACGCCGCGCTCGACCCGCGGATCAAATACGCGGAGTAGGGGGCGCCCGCATGCAGAGCGACGTCGAATACGGCGCGGAATTGCGGAAGGCGGGGGCGGCCGCGGAGGGACGCTGGGGCCGGCTCGCCTACCTGATCCGGCGCTATCCCCTGGGCGCGATCGGGGCGCTCATCCTCGCGGTCTTCGTCTTCGCGGCCGTCTTCGCGGGCGAGATCACCGCCTTCGATCCGGTCTCCACCAATGCCCGGCTCTCACTGGCGCCGCCGGGCCCCTCGCATCCGCTCGGCGCCGATTTCATGGGGCGCGACGTCTGGAGCCGCATCGTCTACGGCGCCCGCATCTCGCTCGCCGTGGGCCTGGGCTCGACCGCCCTCGGCTGCATCCTCGGGGTCGTCATTGGCCTCGCCTCGGGTTATCTCGGCGGCTGGATCGATCTCGTGACGCAGCGCCTCGTCGACATCCTCCAGGGCCTGCCGCTCCTGGTGCTGGCGCTGGTGATGGCGGCGGCGCTCGGACCCTCGCTCGAGAACACCATCCTCGCGATCTCGATCCCGCTCGTCCCCTATGTCGCGCGCGTCATCCGCGCCAACACGCTGGCGCTTCGCGAGATGCCCTTCGTCGAGGCCGCGAAGGCCGTGGGCATGAGCGAGGTCCGCATCGCCGTGCTGCACATCCTCCCGAACACGCTGGCGCCGCTCATCGTGCTCGCGACTGCGCAGCTCGGCTCGGCGATCCTCACGGAGGCCTCGCTTTCCTTCCTCGGCCTCGGCATTCCCGAGCCTCATCCTTCCTGGGGGCGCATGCTCTCGGAATCGGCGGCGGAATACGTGCGCACCGCGCCCTGGCTCGTGATCTTCCCGGGAGTGGCGATCAGCCTCGTGGTCTTCGGCACCAATCTCCTGGGCGACGCGCTCCGCGACCTCCTCGATCCCCGGCAGCGCAGATGATGCCGGCCGGTCTCGCAACCGTGCTGGAGGTCGAGGGACTCCGGACCGTCTTCTTCACGCGCCGCGGCCTCATCAAGGCGGTCGATGGCGTCTCCTTCTCGCTCCGCGCGGGGGAGACCCTCGCGGTCGTGGGCGAATCCGGCTGCGGCAAGAGCATGACCGCGCTCTCGATTATGCGCCTCGTTCCCGATCCCCCCGGACGCATCGTCGGGGGCCAGGTGAGGCTCGAGGGCCGCGATCTCCTGGCGCTCGAGGAGATGGAGATGCGCGACGTCCGCGGCAACGCCATCTCCATGATCTTCCAGGAGCCCATGACCTCGCTCAATCCCGTCCTAACCATCGGCGACCAGGTGAGCGAGGCGATCCGGCTCCACCGCGACGTCTCCGCGCGGGAAGCGATGGCGGAGGCGGTCGAGATGCTGCGCCTCGTCAAGATTCCCGACCCACTGCGGCGCTCGCGGGAATACCCGCATCAGCTTTCCGGCGGCATGCGCCAGCGCGCGATGATCGCGATGGCGCTCGCCTGCCATCCCAAGGTCCTGATCGCGGATGAGCCCACCACTGCGCTCGACGTTACGATCCAGGCGCAGATCCTCGATCTCATGCTGGGGCTGCAGCGCGAGCTCGGTACCGCGATCGTGCTCATCACGCACGATCTCGGCGTGGTCGCGGAGACCGCGCAGCGCGTCATCGTGATGTATGCGGGGAAAAAGGTCGAGGAGGCCGAGGTCGAGGCCCTCTTCGAGGAGCCCCTCCACCCCTATAGCCAGGGCCTTCTCAACTCGATCCCGCGGCTCCCCTCGATGGGTGGCGCGCCCGAGACCGGCGAGGAGCGGCTCAAGGAAATACCCGGCACGGTCCCCTCGCTCGTGGATCTGCCGCCGGGCTGCACCTTCGCGCCGCGCTGCGTCTTTGCCGACGAGCGCTGCCGGCGCGAGTTTCCGCCTTACGAGGAGAAGCGGCGCGGCCATTGGGCCGCTTGCTGGCATTCCGACGCGATCGCCGGGGCGCGCGCGTGAGCGAGCCCGCCGTCATCGAGGTCGTCGATCTCAAGAAGCACTATCCCGTGCGGAAGGGATTGCTCCGGCGCGCCGTCGGCCAGGTCTACGCGGTCGACGGCGTGAGCTTCGCGCTCGCGGAGGGCGAGACCCTGGGTCTCGTCGGGGAGAGCGGATGCGGGAAATCGACGGTGGCGCGCACGGTGCTGCGCCTGATCGAGCCGACGAGCGGCAGCATCCGGCTCGGCGGGCGCGACATCACGCATCTTTCGAAGGCGGAGCTTCGCCCCCACCGCCGGGAGATGCAGATCATCTTCCAGGACCCCTTCTCCTCGCTCAATCCCCGCATGTCCGCGGGAGACATCGTGGCGGAGCCGCTGCGAGTCCACGACGTGCCGAGGCCCGAGCGGACGGAGCGCGTCGCGGCGCTCTTTGCGCAAGTGGGCTTGCGGCCCGCGCAGATGCGGAGCTTCCCGCACGAGTTCTCCGGCGGGCAGCGCCAGCGCATCTGCATTGCCCGCGCTCTCGCGCTCGAGCCCAAGCTCATCGTCGCGGACGAGCCCGTCTCCGCCCTCGACGTCTCGATCCAGGCCCAGGTCATCAACCTCATGATGGACCTGCAGCGCCGGAAGCGGCTCTCCTACATTTTCATCGCCCACGATCTCGCCGTGGTCGAGCACATCAGCCGGCGCATCGCCGTCATGTATCTCGGCAAGATCGTGGAAATGGCTGAAAAACAAGAGCTTTTCCAGCGGCCGCTCCATCCCTACACCGAGGCGCTGCTCTCGGCGGTACCGGTGCCGAACCCGCGGCTCAAGCGCACGAGGCGGCTGCTCCAGGGTGACGTGCCGAGCCCGGTGAGCCCGCCGCCGGGCTGTGCCTTCCATACGCGCTGTCCCTATGCCGAGGCGCGTTGCCGCGCCGAGGCGCCGCGCCTGCGGGAGCTCGGTCCCGGACATTGGGTCTCCTGTCATCGCCACGACGGCGCCTAGGGCAAGGCCCTACCCCGGCGGTGAGAATCTGTGATCCCCCTCACAGTGTCCGCGGGTTCGCGATGATATTAACCACGGCAGCTCTTATGGTGGTGCCCTGCGGCATCGGGAGTCCGCCGACCCGGCAATCGAGATTCGCCAGAAAGGAGTAATTCCGGGCCCGGAATTCTTTTGCATCGTTCTATTTTGAGTATTTGCGCGTTGCGGGACCATGAGCCCTAAGGTATTGCTGTGGCTTGAGAACCGCAGAAAGGCCCGGGCGCGATCTTGCCGGGGGCCGGGCGCGCCTGCGGGGTGGCTGTGTGCACCGAATTGGGGGGCGAATGCAGCATCACCGGGGGGACGAGAAGAGGTCTCGGCGGCGAGGAGTAGTCTATGCGGCGGTCATGGCGGCGCTTGCGACGATGATCGCATCCGGCGCGGCATGGGCGCAGGCGCCCACTATCCCCGGAGCCACCCAATCTCCGAGCCTTAGGCCATTGCCCGAGGCGCCCACGAGCGGGAATTTCGACTTCAGCATCGAGACGCCGCGCCGCTCGCCGGTGCCGCGCGCGGTCGACGAGCTGCGCTTCGAGCTCAAGGAAATCGACATCGTCGGCGTCAAGATCTTCACGATCGACGAGCTGCGCCCGCTCTGGGCGCCGCTCATCGGCAAGCAGGTCGGCCTCTCCGACATCCTCAACGTCGCCGACGCGATCGAGGGCAAGTACCGCGAGCGCGGCTACATCATCAGCCGGGCCTATGTGCCGCCGCAGCGCGTGGGCAACGGCATCTTCACGATCAATGTCGTCGAAGGCTACGTGAGCGCGCTCGCGATCGAGGGCGGCGACGCGGGCGTGCGCTCGCTCGTGACGGCCTATGTCAACCCCGTCCTCGCCTCGCGTCCGCTCGAGCTCCCGCCGATGGAGCGCGGGCTCCTGCTCTCGAACGATCTCCCGGGTGTCGCGGCCTCGGGCCTGCTGCGGCCCTCTCCCGATCAGCCCGGCGCCTCCGACCTCGTGGTGACGATCAACCAGACGGAATTCAACGGCGGCTTCTCCGTCAACAACCGGGGCTCGGCATTCACGGATCTCTGGACCCTCATCGGCGACGCCGAGTGGAACTCGCCGACGGGAGCCGGCGATCAAATCTCGGCGAACGTCCAGACCGCGCCCGATCCGACGACGCGCATCCAGGGAACGGCGCGCTATCAGCATCCTCTCTTCACCAACGGGTTGACCGCGAGCGCCTACGTCACGGTCTCGAGCGGCGCGCCCGCGGGCGGCAATCTCAATGCGCTCAAGCTCACCACCAACAGCCTCGCCGCCGGTCCGCGCCTCAGCTATCCCGTGATCCGCTCGCGCGCGGAGAACCTCTCGCTCGACGGGGGATTCACCTATCAGGATTCGACGATCAACTCGCTGGGCACCCAGCTCAGCCACGATCACTGGCGGGTCGTCGACGTGGCCCTGAGCTATTCGCAGGTGGGGTTCCTGAACGGCAGCACCAGTGCCACCTTCGACGTGGCGCAGGGCCTGCCCTGGTGGGGCGCGACGGAGAACGGATCGCCCTCGCTCTCGCGTCCGGGCGCGCATACCGATTTCACGAAGCTCGTCGCCAACCTCAGGCGCATCCAGGTGATCTGGGGCGGCTTCAATTTCGCGCTCAACGCCCAGGGCCAATACTCCTTCGCGCCTCTGGTCTCGGGCGAGCAGATCGCCTTCGGCGGCGACCAGAGCTCCGCCACCGGCAATACGCTCATCGGCCGCGGCTACGATCCCAGCGCCATCACCGGCGACAGCGGTCTCGGCGGCTCATTCGAGCTGCGCTACGACACGCGCTATCCCGAATATTACCTCGAGTCGATCGAGCCCTACGTCTTCTACGACACCGCCAAGATCTGGAACAAGCTCGGTACGGTCGGCCTCGGCAACGTCATCGCCTCCTACGGCGGCGGCATTCGATTGACGCTGCCGCACAACATCTTCGTGGCCGGCGAGGTCGCGCAGACCTTGAAATCGGTGCCGGGCAGCGACAACGGCAAGAAGCAGACAAGGGGTTTTTTGAACGCTTCGATACGGTTCTGACCGAGAGGACAGCAAGCTCATGCAGTACCGTCCCTTCCATTCCTTCCGCGACGTCCTCCTGACCTCGACGGCGCTGGTGGCGGCGCTCGCCTCGGCGGAGGGCGCGCTTGCCGGTCCGCTGGGGACGCCGCAGGTGCAGGCGGGTCAGGCGACGGTGACCTCGCCCGCGGCCAACAAGACGGTGATCAATCAGGCCACGAACAAGGCGATCCTGAACTGGAGCGCCTTCTCGATCCCCTCGGGCTCGAGCGTGCAGTTCGTGCAGCCGGGCCCGGGCGCGATCGCGCTCAACCGCGTCACCGGCGGGAACGTCACGAGCATCCAGGGCCAGCTCACGGCGAACGGGCAGGTCTGGATCGTCAACCCCAACGGCGTCTTCTTCGGGCCGGGCGCGCAGGTGAACGTCGCGGGCTTGATCGCGACCACCGCGGACATCCGCAACCAGGACTTCCTCAACGGGAACTACAAGTTCGGGATCGGGTCGAGCAATCCCAACGCCTCGATCGTGAACCAGGGGACGATCCAGGCCTCGGCGGGGGGCGCGGTGCTGGCGGGTGCCCAGGTGACGAACCAGGGCCTGATCATCGCGACGATGGGGACGGTGGCGCTGGGCGGGGGGAAGACCTTCGCGGTCGACTTCCAGGGCGACAAGCTGATCCGGTTCGAGGTGACCTCGCCTGCGGACCAGGCACCTTCGGACGGGTCTGCGCTGGTGACGAACAGCGGGACGCTCTCGGCGCAGGGCGGGACGGTGCTGCTGACGGCGCGGGGAGCGAAGGGGGTGATCGACAACGTCATCAACACGTCGGGGATCGTGGAGGCGACCTCGGCGAAGCTGGTGAACGGGGAGATCGTGCTCGACGGGGGGGACGCGGGCACGGTGACGGTCTCGGGCAAGCTCGATGCCTCCGGCAAGAGCGCGGGCGAGACGGGCGGAACGGTGAAGGTGCTGGGGAGCCAGGTGACGCTCGCCGCGGGTGCGACGCTCGACGTCTCCGGCGACGCCGGCGGCGGCACGGCGCTGGTGGGCGGGAACTTCCACGGCGCGGGCCCCGAGCCCAACGCCAAGACCACGACGATCTCCGCCGGCGCCAGCATCAACGCCGACGCGATCACCAGCGGCAACGGCGGCAAGGTCGCGGTCTGGTCGGATACGCTGACGACCTTCAGCGGCACGATCACCGCGCGCGGCGGATCGGTCGCCGGCGATGGCGGCTTCGTCGAGACTTCCGGCAAGAAGCTCAGCGTGACTGCCACCGCCAAGGTGGACACGAGCGCAAAGAGCGGTAGCGCTGGAACCTGGCTGCTCGACCCCGCGAACATCACGATCGTGTCGGGCAATGGGATCGGCGACACGAACGACGACATCACCGTCACCAACAGCGGCGGCACCCGCACCTACAGCCACCCCGGCGACAACGACAGCGACGACGCCACGCAGTCGATCGGCGCCGGACTGATCAGCACCGCGCTCTCCGCGGGCACCAACGTGGTGATCTCGGCCCACGACAACGTGACGGTGGCCGCGAACATCACGGACTCCGGCACCACCGGCGTGCGCCTCGTTCTCGAGGCAGGGACGGGCCCTGCAGCGACGGCCGGCACCGGCTCCGGCGTCATCACCATCCAAAATGGCGTCTCGATTCTGTCAACGAACGGCCCGCTCTCCGTGACCATGCTCACTGGGAGCGGCAGCGGCTCGAGTATTGTGCTCGGTAGCGGCAGCAGCATCGACACAAAGGGTGGCGACGTTCTTTTCGGGACGCGCGTCGTGCTGGGAACGGCGACCGGCTCCGCCGGGACGGTGACAATCAACACCACGAGAGCCGGCGGCAACGGCAGCGTCGCCTTCGCGAGCACCGTCGACGACTTCGCGAGCTCCAGCGTCGGATTGATCCTCAATGCCGGCGCGGTCACCCTGAGCGGCGCCGTCGGCGGGGCGACGGCTCTTGCCTCGCTGCAGGCGACCGGCAGCACGATTACCCTCGGCGACAGCACCTATCGCACGACCGGCGGCCAGACCTACATGGGCGAGGTCCTGCTCGTGGGCTCGAGCGTCTCCGTGAGCTCGAGCACAGGCAACCTGACCTTCGGCGGCGGCATCAACGGCGCCTTGACGCCATCGTCGTCGGGGAAGACCTTCGGCGGCGGCCCCGGCGACGGCTCGGCGCTGAGCCTGCAAGCGAATTCGGGCACGGTGAGCGTCAAGGACATCGGCGGCTCCACGGCGCTCATCTCGCTGGCCGTGAGCGGCGCGACCATCGCGCTCGGCGGTACGACCATCCATACGGCAGGCGATCAAGGCTTCACCGGGCCGGTGCTGCTCCAGAACAACGAGACCCTGAACTCGGACTCGGGCAGCATCAGCTTCATCGGGTCGACCAGCTCGATCAACGGGGCCTTCGCGCTCTCGCTGCTCGCGCCCCTGGGCACGGTGAGTCTCGGCGGCTCGGTGGGCGCCACGACGGCGCTGAGCTCGCTCTCGGTCGATCCCGTGGGAATCGTCCTCGGGAGCTCGATCTACAACACCACGGGCAACCAGACCTACTCGCTGGGCGTCACGCTGGGTGCCAATGCGACGCTGACATCGGCCAGCGGCAGCATCCTTTTCCTCGGCGGCATCGACGGGGGCCAGTCGCTGTTGCTGCAGGCGGCGAGCGGCAATGTCGGGCTCAAGGACGTGGGCGGGACGACCGCGCTGACTTCGCTCTCGGCGACGGGCGCGACGATCTCGCTCGGCGGCTCGACGCTGCACACTTCCGGGAGTGCAAGCTTCGCGGGGCCGGTGCTGCTGCTGCACGACGAGTCGCTCACCGCCGGCACCGACATCCGCTTCGTCGGGACCGCCAGCACCATCAACGGCGCCCGTGCGCTCTCGCTCACGGCGTCCTCGGGGACGGTGAGCCTCGGCGGCTCCGTCGGCGGGACGACAGCGCTGACGACACTTGCGGTCGACCCCGGCTCCATTGTCCTCGGCGGCGCGACCTATCATACCAGCGGCGGGCAGAGCTACTCGGAGGCGGTGACGCTGGGCTCGAGCGTGGCGATCACCGCAGACACCGGCAACATCGTCTTCACCAAGACGATAGACGGGGCGAACGCGCTCTCGGTGACGGCGAGCGCCGGCACCATCGGGGTCGGCGGCACGATCGGCGGGACGACAGCGCTGACGACGCTCGCCATGAGCGGCACGACGGTGTCGCTGACGGGGATCGGATCGGTTGCGACGGCGGGCGTGAGCGGGAACGCATCGATCACGGCGAGCCTGATCCGGCTCGGGGATTCCGTCTACCACGTCGGCGGCAATCTGCTCTTCGGCGGGAGCGTCCTGCTCTTGTCGGACGAGACGGTACTGTCGAACGGC
>Ga0335082_10006998_pt1 | contig 12279 bp, 9 predicted proteins | sample Lox_Sample_41_FD_206718 | JGI IMG/M metagenome (GOLD analysis project Ga0335082, IMG submission 206718) | Soil microbial communities from Loxahatchee National Wildlife Refuge, Florida, United States - Lox_Sample_4.1 | ecosystem: Environmental > Terrestrial > Soil > Wetlands | place: USA: Florida...
CTGCGGGGACGTGCTTGATCAAAACCGCACCTTGCTGTTCAAGCATTTCGAGCGGCGCTACCCCTATTTGCTGCCAGTCGTTCCGGCAGCCGAAGAATGCCTGCTGGTTCCGTTTTACGTCGCTGGCAAAGCAGTCGGGACGATCTGGGCGATCATGCACAACGACCGCCGCAAGTTCGACGCAGAAGATGACCGCATCATGGTCTCGCTAGGCAAGTTCGCATCCTCTGCATATCAAGCTCTGGCGTCCATCGACGAACTCAGATTCCAGATCGGAGAGCGCGAGAAGGCGGAAGCAGCGCTGCACAAACTGGCAGACGGGCTGGAAGTGCAAGTTCGCGTTCGGACTCAAGAGTTGGAACGCAGCACCGAAGAACTGCTCGCCACCAACAAAGAGCTGGAGAAGGAAATAACCGAGCGCCAACGCGCCGAGCAAGCGCTCATCGGGGCGCAGGGGCGCTTCAAGGACCTGACCGATGAGCAGGCGGCGCTTCGGCGCGTGGCGACCCTGGTCGCCGGCGGTGCGCCTCAGGCGGAGGTGTTCGGCGTCGTCGCGCGGGAGGTCGCAGTCTGCCTAGGCGTGCCGCTCATCAGCATCGTCCGGTTCGAAGCCGACGGGACGGCGACTCACGTCGGTGCCTGGGGGGAGCAGAATCCGCACCCGGTCGGCACCTCGTGGCGCCTGGACGAACACGGCGCGTCCGGAATCGTGTCCCGTTCCGGTCATTCTGCCAGGGTCGACTACGCACACGTTCCGGGAGAGATCGCCGCGAAGCTCGTCCACGAGGCGGGAATCCGCTCGGCGGTGGCCGTGCCGATCGTCGTCAGCGGCCGGCTGTGGGGCACGATGATGGCCCTGTCGACCGCGGCCACCCCGCAGGCCGCGACCACCGAGGCCAGGCTTGCCAGCTTCACCGAGCTGGTCGCCACCGCACTCGCCAACGCCGAGGCACGCGAAGAGCTGCAGCAGCTCGCGGATGAGCAGGCCGCGCTGCGCCAGGTGGCCACGCTCGTCGCCCGGGGGGCCGAACCGCACACCGTATTCGACGCGGTCTGTGAGGCCACCGGCCGTCTCATCGACGCGGCCGTCGTCAATCTGTCTCACTTCACCCCGGATGGATTCAGCGTGACGATGGCCGGCTGGAGCCTGCGCGAGAACCACGTCCCGCCCGGCACGCGCCTGCCGCTGGCCGGAGAGTCGCTCAACGCCATCGTCTGGCAGACGCAGGCCCCCGGCCGTGTGGACAGCTACGAAAGCCTGCCCGGGCCGCTCGCTGCGCGGATTCGTGAACTCGGCATCAGGTCTGGGGTCGGTGCACCGGTGATCGTGGACGGCAGCGTCTGGGGGGCCCTGATGGCCAACAGCGACCAGCCTGAGCCGCTGCCGGCAGGCACCGAACAGCGCGTCGCGAGCTTCGCGGAACTAGTGGCAACCGCCGTATCGAACGCGACCGCCCGTTCGGAACTGATCGAATCGCGGGCCCGCATGATCACCGCCTTTGATGCCGCGCGCCGGCGGGTTACCCGTGACCTGCACGACGGCGCCCAGCAGCGGTTCGTCAGCGCCATCATCAACCTGCAACTGGCCCAGCAGAAGTGGTCATCAGAGCCTGCACCGGCCAAAGACCTGCTCGACCGCGCGCTCCAGGATGCCAGCAGCGGGGTCCAAGAGCTCCGCGAGATCGCCGCGGGCATCCACCCCGCGATCTTGACCCATCGCGGCCTCGCCGCTGCCCTCGATAGCCTGGCCGCCAGGCTCCCCATTCCGGTCGAACTCGACGTACCCGTCCTGAGGCTCCCGGAGCCGGTCGAGTCGAGCATCTACTTCTTCTGCTCCGAAGCGCTCACCAACGTCGTCAAGCACGCCCGCGCCAGTTATGCCCGCCTGCGGGTGGCGCTCGAGGACGACGGGTGCACGGTCGAGGTCCGAGACGACGGGATCGGCGGCGCCGACTCCCGGCCGGGCACCAGCGGCCTGACCGGCCTGCGGGACCGCATCGGCGCACTCAAGGGTGCCATGGAGGTCAGCAGCCCGGTTAAGGGCGGCACCGTGCTGCGCGCCTGGCTCCCACTGCCCGCCGAACCGGCCACGTTCCCCCCGCAACCTGGCGTTTGAGTCCCCCCGGTCAGCTCCCGGGCGGCTGACGCTCGGAGGAGGATGTGATCGCAGTGTCCCGCCCCGGACATACCCGCGCCGCCACCTGGATCGTGATCGGCGTCCTGCTCGCTGCCGCCCCACCATCCCGCCCGAACGGCGGCCCAGGGGGACCCGACTGCCGCACATTATCTCTGATAGCGCACTCTCGCTCAGCGGCGTCTGTTGTGCTCTGCCACCTGACCACGGACTGCCATCGTGCTGGCCGTAGGCGGCGAACGCGAACCTTGGTCTACTCGCCAGGGGCTGCGGGTATCCACTCGAGGGCGTCATGCGGCGAGCCTGTACCTTGAGTCCGCCAGTTCGGTCCATGAGCCCGCTGCCGCGTCTCGATGGCGGTCCGCAGTCGGGTGTCAGGTCATGTAGGCCATCAGGCCATGGGTTCCGGTGGGTCCTTCGGTTTCGCGTTGGTGCAGGACTAGTGAGAAGCGGAACTGGTCGCCGCGTACGATGGCGCGGGTGAACGACAGCGGTGTCTGGGCGGCGTCCCGGTCCAGGGAGCTGAGCAAGAACGCGGCACTGCCTAGCGGTGCGCCTAGCAGGTCTGCTTCGAATGCGTTCAGCTGGGTCAGTTCGACTGTGACGTCGGAGATGGCGACCTTGATGCCGTATCGGCTGGCCAGCTGGTCGGCCGCGTCCGGGCCTCGCTCGATGAGGGTGGGTAGTTCGCCGGTGTCCGCGCAGGCTTGCGCGAGCCCGGGACTGGCCTGGGGGCGCAGGTACATCTGGCTGAGCGCGACCGGGCGGCCGGCTACCTCGTGGGTGTAGGTCAGCTCGAAAATGTCGGCCGCGTCGTGGACGTCGAGCAGGCGGCCGACGTGGCCGCCCGCTTGCACGTGCCTGGCGTCCACGAGCCGGCCGAGCATGACCTGGTTCGGTACCGCGGGCTGGTTCCAGCTATGGGCGCCGAGGGTGGCTTCCCAGCGGAATTTGGGCTCCGCGACCATGCTGCGACGGCCCTTGGCCCGGGATATCTGGCCGTCGGCCTGCAGGACGTCCAGGGCCTGGCGGATGACCGTGCGGCTGACGCCGAAGCGCTGCTCGAGGGCGGCTTCGGACGGGAGCAGGTCGCCCGGCTGCCACCTGCCCTGTTCGATCTCTTCCTTCAAGATCTCCTGGAGCTGGTAGTAGAACGGGATCGGACTGGCCCGGTCGATCACGCGGGTCTGGCCCTCGCTCAGTCGCACCCCATCATCTCCTGATCATCTCCTGCGCAAGTTGTGCCACCCCGGGCTGCACGACGCCGACGACCAGGATAACCGTGTCATTGACGCCGATCATCATCGAATCCTAGGATGACAACATTTCTAGCATGGCCGGTAGCGAGGAGAAGTCATCATGGCTGACGGCATCGCTGACATGAGCCCAGATCGTCCTCCGGCTACCGACCGGGCCTTCTCCGTCGAGCAGCACGGGGTGGATCTCATCCCGGACGCCGAGCGGCACGGGAAGCCCTTTGACCTGTTCTGGGTATGGCTCGGCGCCAACGTGATCTTCACCTACATCATCAGCGGCGCGATCATCTTGGGGTTCGGCATCAGCTTCTGGCCCGCGGTCGTCGCGGTCGTCGTCGGCAACCTGTTCCTGCTGCTCGTAGGGTTGGGCGCCATCTCCGGGCCCCGGACCGGCACGGCGACCTTGCTCGTCTCGCGCAGCGCGTTCGGCGTGCTCGGCAACATCCCCGCCGCGCTGCTGTCCTGGATCACGGTGGTCGGCTGGGAGGCGGTCAACCTGGTCATCGCGACCTTCGCGCTGTACCAGCTGGCCATCGAGATCCATGTGCCCGCCGGGAATGCCACCAAGGCGGCCTGCCTGGTCCTGATCAGCCTGGTGACCTTCGTGGTGGCGGTCTGGGGCCACCAGACGATCGTCGTGATGCAGCGGTGGTTCTCCGTGGCGCTCGGAGTGGGCACCCTCGGCCTGGCCGGATTCGTGTTCCCGAAGATGCACCTGCACTTCGCGACGAGCCCGCTCGCGGCCACGACACCGTTTTCATCCTGGCTGCTGGCCCTGCTGGTCATCGCGGCCGGCGCGTTCTCCTGGGTGAACTACCCCGCGGACTACTCCCGGTACCTCCCGCGGCAGACCAAGCCAAGGCCGGTCATCTTGTGGACCACGCTCGGGTGCTTCATCCCGGCCGTGTTCATCACGCTGGTCGGCGTAGCCGCCGGGACCGCCACCGACATGACCAACCAGGTAGCCGGCATCCAGAAGCTCGTGCCGGGCTGGTTCGGCACGCTCTACCTGGCGATCATCGTCGGCGGCGGGATCACTAACAACTTCCTCAACACCTACTCCTCCGGGCTGAGCCTGCTGTCCATCGGGATCAAGATGCCGCGCTACCGGTCGATCATCTTCGACGCGATCATCGGCGGCGGGATGGCCATCTACGCGGTATTCATCTACAACTTCACCAACTCCTTTATCGAGTTCCTGTCCCTGATGGTGATCTGGATCGCGCCGTGGTGCGGCATCTACCTGACCGACATGCTCATGCGCAAGGTGCGCTACATCGCCCCGGCGCTGTTCGCCCGGGACGGTGCCTACTGGTACTCAGGCGGATGGAACTGGCGCGCGATCGGCGCCTTCGCGCTCGGCATCGGCGCAGCCATGCTGTTCGCCAACGCCCCGCTGTACCAGGGACCGCTGATCGGCCTGACCGGCAATGGCGACATCTCCATCTACGTCGGCTTCATCGTCTCGGCCGTGAGCTACTACCTGCTCATGCGCGGCACGATCCGGTCCCAGTCGGCGGCAGCGATCGGCCAGCCGGACAGCTCCGCCGCAGAACCCCGGGTGGCCACCATATCCGCGAGCGATCCCGAAGCAGAGGGAACGGCCCAGTGACCGGCTGGTTCGCCACCAGGGCACTCGAGCCAGGCATCTACCTAGTCAGCGAGCCCGTGCACGTGAACAGCTTCCTGATCGAAGGCAACGCGGCTGCCGCCCTGATCGACACGGGCCTGGGGATCGGCAACATCCGCCTCGCCGCCGAGGCGCTGGCCAGCCACGATGTCTTCGCGCTCAACACCCATTACCACTTCGACCACACCGGCGGAAACCACTGGTTCGCCACCCGCCTCATCCACGAGGACGGCGCGCCGACCATCGAGCGTCCGGTAGATCCCGACCTGTACCACCGCTACGGCCAGTTCATCACCCAGCTGGTAGACGCCCTGCCCCGGTTCCGGGACCTGGACGAGCGCTTCTTCCACTTCCTCACCGAGGAGACCACGCCGCGTGCGCTGCCTGCGGACTTCGACCTGGCCAGCTGGTCCTACCAGCCGACCACCGCGACCCGCACGCTGCGCGAGGGCGACAAGGTGGACCTGGGCGGACGTGAGCTAACGGTGCTGCATACCCCCGGCCACACGCCGGACTGCATCTGCCTGCTGGACGAGCGCAACGGCGTGCTGTTCGGCGGGGACACCATCAACACCGGACCCATCTACGCCCAACTCGCCGATTCCAACGTCGAGGCATTCGTCAAGTCGACCCGCAGGCTAGCCGACCTGGCCAGCTCGGTGCGCGTGGTCTATGTGCCGCACTTCGTCCGGTACGCCGTCGATCCGCTCTTCCTGACCGAAGTAGCCGACGGCTTCGAACGTCTCGCCGCGGGCGACGTCCCCCTGCACCCCGCCAAGGACTACATCGGCTACCCCGTGCAGGAAGCCAGCTTCGACCGGTTCTCCATATTCATCGCCGCACCAGGACAGACGCCCGTGCCGTGACACCCGCCGATCGCCGCACATGTAAGGAACTTTCCGTAGTTGACATCAGGCGCTCGCCGTGGTGGTCGTGGACCGGCGCCTCAGTTAATCCCAGCGCGGCGAGTGCCATCAGTGCGATAATTCGTGCCATCTGTGCAGCTAGGGCGCATGGTGCATGGGGCCGTACTTCTCATAATCCGCCGGTCGTGGGTTCGAGCCCCACCCGCCCCACTTAACATAGCTTGAATAAAAGTTCAAAAAATCTCAGATGGTCGAAGCGATCGCTTCATACCTAATGCTCGACGCCGCAGCTGGGAGCGTCGCGAGGGTTCCACCGGTAACTATGCCGACCACACCAGAGGCGAGGCTTAGTCTGTGGCATGCAGCCGCAGATGCCCAGCGGCGCTGGCGAGGAGCTTCTGTGGCTGCTTGGGTTAGCCGATCCAGTTCACCTGGATGATGACTACGCGTTCGCCGCGGACATCGGTCAGGTAAACGAGCATCAACCGGCCTCGCCGGACGGTGCGCAGCCCCGGCGGCTCGCCTGTGAACTCCCGCCCGTCGAGGAAGATCATCGATTCGCGGACGGTCAGTTCCTCGGCTACCTGACGGACCGCTGCCAGGGCCGCAGGTGGCAGCCCGTCGAGCAGGTCATCGGTGACGGGTTCCCAGTGCCAGTCAGCCACCCGCGACCTCGCGGTAGGCCGCCTGGACGATCTCGGCGGCTTCCCGAACTGCCTGGTCCCGGACAGCGGGGTCAGGGTCGGCGAGGGCTCGTTCGGCGGCGTGGAGCCGGGCGGCGACCGAGGGCCGCCGCTCGATGGCGATGGCGGCACCCCAACGCTGGTAGAAGTGGCGGATGGGGAAGACACTGTCCTCGTCGCCAGCCTGGGTGAAGGCATCCTGGACTTCCTGAAAGAACTCCGGCAGCCGGGACGGCGCGACCGTGGCGACCGCCTGGCGCAGAGCGGGGAGCGACAGGATGGGCATGGGAATCAACGGCTCGTCACGCTGCGGGTACTCAGCAGTCATCCCAGCCCGCCTCCTCCCACGTCCAGTAACAGAATAGACCTGTGTCCGGGCCTCGAGGCGGAACCTGGCTACTCGAGCAGCGCACGCCCGTTGAGATCGCGGCAGATGGGAGAGACCATCCGTGGGACATTTCTGGGACAGCCAGCGTGCAGCCGGGCAGCGATGCCCCCGAGTCAGGCGGGCGGAAGAACACGTTCAAGTGACGCGAAGCTGACACGTTCTTGTTCCAGGCGGACGGCTGGGCCGAATGTGCCGCCGATGAGGTCTTGGTAAAGGTCCTGCTCGGTCGGGGTGAGAAGGTCCAAGGCCGCCTTCGTCGGCGTCTTCTCCGTGACCCACTGGGACTGGTGGGCGAGGAGGGTCTCGCGGTCCATGAGGATGGAGCGCGCGTTCGGGAACCGGTTACGGAGCCGGTTCAATATGGCGAAGCCGTGGGTGTCCAAATCACCCCAGTAGGTCAGGTCGAGTGTGGCGAGCCAGCTAAGTTTCGCCAGGATGTTGACCGCGTAGCCGTCGCCGAAGAGCGCAATGGCGTCGCCGGCGAGTGGGAACGCCAGGTATGTCACCTCGTTTTCCAGGATGTAGGCTCGGGTAACGCCCTCTGGAGCTGCGGTGAGCTCGTCCGCGCGGACCGTCATCTCGGTGTACGGGGATCCGGGGCCCACGCGCCGGAACCGTACGTACTCCGGTTTGCGGCGAAAACCGTAGCGGCCCGCGAGGTCGAGTGCCGCAGGATTAATCCTGGCCGGGTCGAGCTGCAGGTCGAGCAGTTGGGTGAGTACGCGCTCGTGACCCTCGATGAACTTGGTGTCTACGCCGGGTACATCGACCTGCCGGACGTACAAGTCGGCGAACTGGCGCTCATCGATCCAGCGGACCGTCGCGAGCAGCCGGTCCCAGTCGGCAGCCAGCCGCAGGGCCCTCACCGGGTTGCGTTCCAGCCAGCTGAGCACGCGCGGGCACTCCGCCTTCGCACGGTCGGCGAGCCTGATCAGTTCGCTGACCTGGCGGCGTGCGCCCAGTAGTTCCCATGCCTGGGCGTAGCCGTCGAGCCAGGCGCGGCAGGGGATCTGGTTGGCGCCGACTAGGCGGCCACCTACCTGCTTGGATTCCACGCGCAGCGGCCCGCGTCCGGCCCGCTCCCATTCCGCCGCCCACGCTTGGATCTCGGCTAGACGCTCACCTATCTCGGATGGGCCGGGGCCACGCAGCGGGACATTGAACGGTGCCCACTCCTGCCCAGTCAGGAAGGCTGTGAGCAGGGAGGGCCACTGCTTGACTACGGCTGCGCGCACGTCGGCGGGCCGGGTCCATGGCTTTCCGGATGAGACCCTTGCCATGTCAGGCCACCGCAGCCGCGGTCGAGGCCGCAACACCGACTATGCGGGCGATCCGTTCGGCCTGGTACTCCCCGATCGTCAGCGTGCGCAGCCGGGAGTACTTGGATGTCGGGTTGTCGACGAAGCCGACCGCCGACACGTAGGGCTCGATGACGTGGATCTTCTGGAGCGGGGTGACGATGAGCAGCTGGATGCCGAGCCGCTCGAACAGCTCGAGTGCGAACTTGGTCGACTCATCCGATCCCCGGCCGAACGCCTCGTCGATGACCGCGAACCGGAAGGTCCGCGACCGGCCGCTGTCCAGCTTGAACTGGTAGACGAAGGATGCTCCGAGGATGGTGTAGGCGAGCTTCTCCTTCTGCCCGCCGGACTTGCCTCCGGAGTCGGCGTACGTCTCGTACTCGGTGTCGTCCTCGCGGTAGCGCTCAGAGGCGGTGAAGGTATACCAGTTCCGCACGTCGGTAACCAGCCGGGTCCACTTCTGGTCCGCGTCGGCCTGTCCCTCCCGGCCCCTGAACCGTTCGATAAGCCGCTTCACCTGCAGGAACTTGGCTTCCGAGTACTGGTCGTCCGCGGTGTTCCCCGACACGGCGCCGTCGGTGCAAGCAAGCAGTTCCGACTTGAAGTCCCTGATGTCGACGTTCGGCGTCGGCTCTGGTTCCAGCCGGATGTACCGGCCGGGGTTGTAGTCCACGCCGACCAGGGACTTGTTGATGGTGTCGATGCGCTCTCTGATCAGCCCGGACTGCCGGTTCAGCTCGGCCTGGAACTGGGCGATCTCCCGGATGGTGTTCTGGTTCAGGTAGGTCTTGAACTGCATCTGGAAGCGGGGCAGGTCATCGTCGGCGAGCCGCTTGTGCAGCTCCCGGTAGCCGTCCGCCGCCTCGACGGCGGCGTCCAGTTCGCTGGTCTCGACCGGGTACTTGTTGCGGAAGGTCGTCATGGCCGAGACGATCCGGCTTCCAAGCTTCTCCCTGCGGCTGCGGAGCTTGTCGACGTGGTTCCCGATCTCCGCGGCGGCGCGCCCCTCAGCCCGATCGCACGATTCAGGCTTGTCCGGAGGTTCATGCCCGGCATCGGCGAGCAACGTGCGGATCGCGTCGAAGTGCGCCGAAGCCGCCTCTCCGCCCGGCTCAGCCAGAGTCAGCCGGGCTTCCTGGGCCGTCGCCTCGGCATCGGAGATCGCCCCGTTCACCCGGCCGAGCTTCTCGCCCGTCGCTGAGTGCTCCTTATCGGCCGCGCCGATCCGCTCGCGGATGCCGCCGAGTTCGGCGTCCAGCCTGGCGAGCGTCGTCGAGGCTTCCTTCAGCTTCGCGTGTTCCGCTCTCAGACCGGCGATCCGGTGGGCCGCCGACTGGTAGTCGATCTCCGTGAACTCGCGGGTCTGCGCCAGGCCCGCGAGAGTCTGACCACGCGTGACGGCAGACTTCACCGCCTGGTCATGTTCTTCGCGCACTCGCTCGGCGTCGGCCAACCGCTCGGCGAGGTCGGTCGCCTCCGCGAGCAGGGCCTCGATCTTCCGTTCGTTGCTCCAGCCGAGCACGTACCGGCTCCGGTCGCCGATGTAGTGGCGGTCGTCCTTCTCATGTCGGCTGCCGCCCTTGATCTGCCCCGCCTTGGTGATTGCGCGGGGCGCCCGGCGGAACTCGATCATCGTCTCGACGCACTCCAGGTCGGCCCGGCTGGCCAGTTCCCGTTCCAGCCACGCCGCGAACGTGGTGTCCTTGACCTCCAGCTTGGCCGCCAGCGTGGTGCGGGCGAGCCGCGGCGGCGCGGCCCGGCGTGCCATGGCGGCGGCGGGGACCTGGTAGTACACGACACGTTGGCCCAGGTGATGCCCGTCAATCCAGTCGGAGACCGCGCCATAGTGCTCGCCAGGGACGAGGATGGACAGCGCGAAGGAATGCAGCAGGCGCTCAGCCGCGCCCTCCCAGGCTGATTCGTCCTCGCGGACGGCGATCAGCTCGCCGGCGAACGGCAAGGTGTCCTCGTCCAGGCGGAGCTCACGGCACAGCCGGGCACGAAGGTCGAGCTGGCGGCTGGGGATGTTGCTCTTGCGTTCCCCCAGGCTGCGCAGCTCCGTGTTCACCTCGGCGGCCTCGGCGTCCAGTTGCTGCTTGGCGACGCGGGCCTCGATGAGCTTGTTCTGGGCGTCCGCGCGCTCGGTCTCCACCGCGGCGCGGGCCGCGCTGATCTGCGCGCGGCGCTCGCCAAACTGCTCCGCGCTATCTACCGGGCCGAGCTCAGCCTGGCGCAGCAACTCGTTGAAGTTCTGGTAACGAGCCATCCGGGCGATGCGCTCTTTCTCCCGCTCGGAGATCTCGCGCTCGATCTCCGCGAGACGGCCGCCGCCATGTCCCTCGATCTGGACGCACAGGCTGGTCTCCTGTGCCCGCAGCGCCTCCAGATCATCGGCAAGCAGTTTGCGCTGGGCGGTAAGCCGGGTCCGTTCGGAATCAAGATCGGCGAGCAACCCGGTGACAAGCCGCACCTTGAAATCGGCGAAGTAGTACCGCAGCGCGTCGCGCTGCGCGTTCAGCGTGATGATTCCGGCTTCCAGCCGGTCGTGCGCGTCGCAGTCAGCGAGCAGCGGGGTCAGCACCTCAAGCTGCGCCTGGGCCCGCAGCACTGCCTCGTGCGCGCTGGTGAGATGGTCGAAGTGAGCGACGATGTCCTTGGTCGCCCTGGCGGCGTTGAATGGCTCGAGCATGTGCTCACGGACGAAGTCCGTAAGGTTGCCGACCGACTTCATGGAGACGGTCTGGTGGAACAGTTCCATCGCCTGCTCGGACTCGATGCCGAGGAGGCGGCGGAAGTCCCTGCCGTACTCGGGGAAGCCGTCGCGGACCTCGACCCCGCTGGTCGCCTTGAGCCGCTTGCGGAGCCGGGCCATGTCCTGGCCGAAGTCGAGGAAGTCCGCCGTGATCGACAGCGGGACGCCGGCGGTGACGTAGAACCGGTCCGGCTGGCCGCCGGCGTCGCCGTTCTTCATCCAGAAGACCTGAGCCAGCGTGACCGTGCTGGCCAGCTCCTCGCTGCTGAAGACGCCAAGGATGACGCTGAACTTGGTGGCGTTCCGCAACGGTATCGGCCTCGTGGTGCCGGTCACCTCGTTCTTGACCGACGTGTAGTAGCCGAGCACGTACGAGCGCAGCGAGCGTTCCCTGGCGTCCGCGCCGGCGGCCTTGTTGTAGAAGATGCGATTTGCGGGCAGCAGCAGCGTGGTGATCGCGTCCACGATAGTGGACTTGCCCGAGCCGATGTCGCCAGTGACCAGGGTGTTGCGGCCGTCGGCGACCAGCGTCCAGACCAGGTCGTCGAACGTGCCCCAGTTGCGCACCTCGAGGCGGGTCAGCCGGAAGCCGGCCAGCGGCTGGCTGGTCGTCATTCGCTGTCCTCTCCGGTCGCCTCGCCCGTCAGCAGGCCCGAGTACTCCGCGAGGCGGTCGTCGAAGTCCGCGAGCCACTGGCCGTCGATGAATGCCTTGAGGATGCGGCGGATCTCATAGGACTGCTCGGCGCTTTTCACGGGCCGCAGGAAGCCAAGGCGCTCCACCTTGCCGATGTGCTCGTCGATCTTGTCCATCAGGCGTGCCTCGTTGCTGGTCGCCGAGAGGAAGACGCGGATCATCTCGGTGATCTGGGCCCGGGTGAGGATCAACCGCGTGTCACCGCCCTGGGCATCGAACTCGGCGAGCTTCTTGCGCAGCAGGGCGAGCAGCAGGCTTACGTGGAAGGACAGCGCGTGGCGCGGGATCAACCGGGGCAGGGGATCGGCGTCGTCGGGATCGGCTGGTCGCTGGCGGAGGAACGCGTACCCCTCGGCCTCATCGACGACGACTTGCAGCCCCATCGTTCCGACGTAGTCTCTGACCCGCGGCTGGAGCTGGAGCAGGTGCTTCCAGGCACGGTCATGAGTGTCCCGGTAGACGGCGCCCTTCATGAGCGGGATGACGACGTACGACAGCTCGGGCTCGGTCATGGCGTGCTCCCCGTGACGGGCCTGGCGGCAACGCGGGTGAAGGTGACCCTCGGGAGCGTGG
>Ga0335082_10006999_pt1 | contig 12279 bp, 13 predicted proteins | sample Lox_Sample_41_FD_206718 | JGI IMG/M metagenome (GOLD analysis project Ga0335082, IMG submission 206718) | Soil microbial communities from Loxahatchee National Wildlife Refuge, Florida, United States - Lox_Sample_4.1 | ecosystem: Environmental > Terrestrial > Soil > Wetlands | place: USA...
ACAGCTTCACTGCGCGAAAATTTGGAACGCTACCTCAATCTCGTTCTTGACCTTGATCGTTCCACCAGCAACGCTGACCGGTTTGATGCCGAATTCGGTCTGTTTGATAGCCACGCGACCCGTATAGGATTCGCCGGATCGTTTCACGATGACTGTGACCGGCTGGCTCACGCCGTGCAACGCAAGTGTGCCTTCCACCTTCCACTGGCCTTCACCGGCCTTGTCGGCGCGCGTCGATCGGAAGCTGATCTCCGGATATTTCAAGGGCTCGAGCGTCATCTCTTCCATGTCCTTCTGGATCTGCGCTTGAGTCTTTTCGTCCACTTTGGGGTCGGCTTTCACTGACATCTTCGCGGTCTGGACAGTGAACTCCACGTGCGGTGTCCCAGACTCGCTGAATGCACCCGAGGCGATCGGCGCGTTGATCCAATGCTCGTGGCCCACGGCGGAGAGCAAGCCGGCCTTGCCCACATGAATGGTAATGGTGCTGCGCTGAACGTCGATCGCTTTATCCTGCGCCGGCAACAGCGCACCGAGCACCATAAGGAGGAACACGAGTTTCAGTCTCCGCAGGAGTCGCATCAAATCAGACCTCGTAAGAATGCACTCTTCTCAGGTTATGTTCGAACAGTTTCGCCGGAAGCAGGCTCGTCACAAAGTGACGTCCCGCCACGACGAGGCGATTCTCCCACTGTCCTATCTTGCCCATCAGCAGCGAGCGCTGCTGGATGTGACGTGTCCGCCTCAAGCGCAATGTTTCGTAGCGGCGCAGCGCGGCTTCGAGATCATCCTGCGAAGCGATGCACTTGGCCAGAACCAATGCATCTTCGATCGCCATGCATCCGCCCTGCCCGAGATTTGGAGTACACGGATGCGCGGCGTCGCCCAGCAAGGTGACGCGTCCAACACCCCAGCGACTCAGCGGCGCCAGATCGTATGCCGGATTCTTCAAAATCTCGGCTTCTTCGGTCGCGTCGAGAATGTCCTGGATTGGCTCGTGCCACCCCCGGAACATATCTTGGACTTCGCGTCTCCGGCCGCAAGCGGCATCGACATGGTCTTGAGGACCGTTCGACGCAGCGTACCAGGTGAATCTTCCGTGACCCGTGTTGAGGATCCCGAACCGCCTGCCTGTGCCCCAGGTCTCGCTGTTCGATCCGGGCGGAACCGCGCGTCCATCGTACCGTGCTAACCCACGCCAGACGTTGTAGCCCCGATAGACGGGAGCCACGTCGCCGAACAACTCCGAACGTACCCGCGAGCGGATGCCGTCGGCTCCAATCAGCGCGTCATGTTCCGCCACAACGCCATCGGTGAAGTAGACCCGAACTTTTCCTTTAGCCTGCTCCAGTCGATCCACCTCGTGTCCCAAGCGAACGTTCGGTGCAGGCAAGGCTTCGAGCATCACCGCTAAAAGATCAGCTCTGCGGATGCATACGGCAGGCACATCGAACTTGCCCAACGCAATGTCGATCAGGATCGAGCCGCTGCTCGCTCTCACCCGGAAATGCGTATTGGGACCGCTGCACGCCTGAATATTCTCAAGCAACCTCAGCTCGCGCAGCGCACGCGTTGCGTTGGGCCAAAGCATCATGCCGGCGCCTACTTCGCGCAACTGCCGCGCTCTTTCGTAGACGGTCGCCGCGATCCCGGCCTGGTGGAGAGCTACGCCCGCGGCAACACCGCCAATTCCGCCGCCGATAATGCCGATGTTCATCGAAGCAATTGCTAACCCACTTCCAACGCACGCTAGAAATCCACAAATCGAACGTTAGTGTGTGTCTTCTCCGACGTCTCGCTGGGCCGCTGGGTTGCCGTCGAAAGATCAAACGCCAAATTGACGGAAATGGTGATCGGCGTGACGGTAGCCCCAGACAAGCCAGTCCTGCTGGCTCATGCTGCCGAAGATCGGGTGTACTCCGTAGGTTTTACAATTCTCGAACGTCTCCATTGATGCGCGTAATTCCGCTACATCGCGCAGCCAGTCCGCTGGCGGTGTTCCACCAACGCCTTGTTCCATCTCCGGCCGCGTCGGCACGCCGTGAGGCCAGGGGAACGGAGTGCGTAGCGCCACCCATTTCACGAACGTCCTGGTGAACGGATTCGCGGCGGAACTCACCTGGCGCTCGCCCATCCCAGCACGAAAGGAATCGTTGAGATGGCAAACCATCTGGTGCACGTTCATGCGTCCCCAGCGGGCGGTCGCGTCCGGCGTGAGGCGGCCAAGGCGCTTTATACAAAGCGCAAGGACGGCAGGCTCTGCAAGCGTGCTCATTACCGCGGCGCCATCCGGATCGCCCCGTCCAGCCGGATCACTTCGCCGTTCAACATCGGATTTTCGATGATCTGCCGCGCCAGCAGCGCGTATTCCGACGGCTTGCCGAGCCTCTTGGGAAACGGAACCATCGCGCCCAACGATGCCTTGACGTCTTCCGGCAAGGCCGCCAACAACGGCGTGTCGAACAAACCCGGCGCGATGGTCACAACGCGGATGCCGGTGTTTGAAAGGTCTCGCGCCAGCGGCAGAGTCATGCCGACGATTCCGCCCTTCGAAGCCGAGTATGCCGCTTGTCCAATCTGCCCATCGAACGCCGCCACAGATGCTGTGCAGATGATGACGCCGCGTTCGCCGTCGGCATTCGGCTCGCTACGGGCAATCGCCCATGCCGCCAGGCGCGTGACGTTGAATGTGCCGATCAGATTCACGCGGATCACTTTTGTGTATCTCGCCAGATCCGCCGGCCCCTCCTTGCCGATGACTTTCTGTGGATCGCCGATTCCGGCGCAATTGGCGCAGATATGCAGCGCGCCAAAGGCGTCGGTGGCCACCTTAACCGCTTGTTCCACGTCGCCCGGATCGCTGACATCCGCGCGCACGAATCGGACGGAATCGCCCAATTCGCCCACCATCCCGGCGCCGAGCTTTTCGTTCAGATCGAGAATGACGGCCCGGCCCCCGGAGCCTACAATCATCCTAACGGTCGCGGCGCCGAGTCCTGACGCACCACCGGTTACCAGAGCAACTTTTCCCTTGATGTCCATGTTGGTCTCACCATCCTATCAAGGAGACTGAGAACCATTCTGATAAGCTGGCAAGCACCGTGTACTGCCGAATCTGTCGAGTCTTCGCCGGGATGGTGTTGGCGTCCGCACTCGGGCTAGCGCAAAACACTGCGTCGCTTGAGGACGGCATCCAGGCGATCCTACATCGTCCCGAATTCCGCCACGCCCGGTTCGGCGCCGAGTTCCGCGCGCTCGACACCGGCCAGCCCATCTATCGCATGAACGAGCAGCAGTTCTTCGTACCCGGTTCGACGACGAAGCTCCTCACGGAAGGAACCGCTCTATCGCTGCTAGGCCCGGATCACCGATTCCACACGCGCGTCTATCGGACCGGCTCAATCGACAGCAGCGGCATCCTGGACGGCAACCTGGTCCTGGTTGCGTCGGGCGATCCAAACCTTTCGAACCGCCTGCAGCCGGACGGTACTCTCGCGTTCCAGAATGTAGATCATTCCTACGATTCGATGCCCGGCTCCGCGGTTGTTCCCGGCGACCCACTCGCCGCAATTCGCGACTTAGCGTCGCAGGTAGCTAAGTCCGGCATCAAGCGCGTGAACGGCCGCGTGCTTGTCGACATCAGCCTGTTCCCGCAAGGCACCCGCGAGCTGGGAACCGGCGTGGTGATTTCGCCGATCATCGTCAACGACAACGTCATCGATCTGGTCATCACTCCGTCTACTGAAGGCTCCGCGCCACAGATCAAAACCTCGCCGCAGACAGCCTACCTGCAGCTCAACAATCAGATCAAGACTGGCGCGCCAGGCTCGAAGATCGCCTTGCGCATCGCCGCTGATGTCGCCGGCCCCGAAGGCATGCACACGGTGACGGTGTCCGGATCAGTCCCCGCCGGTCCGCCGATCCATCGCACTTATCGCGTTCCTGAACCGAGCGTCTTCGCGCAGACGACATTCATGGAGGCACTGCGCGAACTGGGTGTCGCCGTCAGCGCGAATTCCACTGCTCCCGATTCAGTACGTACCGAAGTCGCGGACCACGTCTCCGCGCCATTTCGAGAAGAAGTAAAGGTCACGCTCAAGGTCAGCCAGAACCTGCACGCCAGCATGACGCCGTATCTCCTCGGCGCGACGGTCGGCGCGGACCACGACCATCCGCTCCAGTCAGGCTTCGACGCGGAGCGCGAATTCCTCCAGAGCGCCGGCCTGGACATCTCCGGCGCGAGCCAAAGCGACGGCGCGGGCGGCGATGCTTTTTACACCCCGGCGTTCATGGTCGAGTATCTGGTTTATATGTCGAAACAGCCGGCGCTGTTCCCGGTTTTCTACAATGCACTCCCGATCCTCGGCAAAGACGGCACGCTCTACGATATCCAGCCGAACTCGCCCGCCGCCGGCCACGTACACGCGAAGACCGGCACCTACGGAACCGCGGATCTGCTGAACCACAGCACCATGGTGACGGGCAAAGGAATCGCCGGATATATCGATCGTAAGGACGGCCGTCGGCTGGCCTTCGCCGCGTACATCAACATGGTCGACGGCGACCCGGAAACAATCGCCCACCGTGTCGGCGACGCTCTCGGGGAGATCGCGGCGCTAGCCTACGGCGCTGACAGGTGAGCAAGCGCGTTGAGCTCAACCTCAGCCTCGATAATCTGACCAATCGCGATTACTACGAGACCCAGAACTACTTCGAATCACGCGTTACACCGGACGACCCGATCGTCGCCCGCATCCACGGCACGCCTGGATATCCGCTCACTGTCATAGCGGGCATTACCATGCGATTCGGCGGGAAATAATAATGGCGTCCCCAAAACGTCCTACTACCTTCGGGGCAATTGACATAGAACAATCGCCGCGAAAGAATGGACGTATGGAAGGCAACGGCAACACGCCGGTAACGCGGGCCGATCTGGAACAAGCGGAAAATCGCATCGTCGCAGGTCTGCACGGTGATCTGGAACAAGCCGAAAAGCGCATCGTCGCAGGTCTGCACGACATGGAGACCAAGCTGCTGAGAGCGTTTTTTCAATACCAGGAACACAGCGATGTCCGTATGCGCAAGATGTCGGCGGACATCTCCAACATGGATACTGCAAGCGATCTGCGGCTGAACAACCTGGAGCGCCGCGTCATCGAACTCGAACGAAAGAACCTCGAGAACGGTCGTTAACCTATCGAGGTTGAAGGACAACCTCGGGGTTTCCGTCCAAGATACCAGCCGAGGATACTCGATCCTCCGCCTCATGTATAATAGAAATGTCGAAAGCACCCAGTGGGCGAAAGCCCACTTTTTTATTGCTGTAACAAATGTCTGTAGCGGGCAAGGAAGCAATCATCGCAAAAATCGAGGAAATCGCCCAGCGAGTCGGCAACTCGGAGGGTATCGAGATCGTCGACGTCCAACTCCTGGGCGCGGGCCGGGGCCGGGTTCTGCGCATCTTTATCGACCGGCCGCAGGGTGTCACCCATGGCGATTGCGAATTGATTTCGCAGCAGGTCGGTACGATCCTGGACGTCGAAGACGTCATACCGGGTGAAAGCTACACCTTGGAAGTCAGCTCGCCGGGCCTGGAACGCAAACTAAATAAAGCACGGGATTTTGAGAGGTTCGTGGGTCAAAAGGCCAGAGTTGTTCTTCGGGAGCCGGTGGAAAACCAGCGCCGCTGGGAAGGTAAGCTAGCCGGTTACTCGGAGGGAATCGTCGCTCTGGAGCCAAGCTCCGGAAAAGTGATTCACTTCCCGCTAACGCAGGTCGAAAAAGCCAACCTGAAGTTTGAGTGGTAAAGAACCCCCGGACAGTTTGAGAAGAGGAAATAGTGGGAACTATCTATCAGTCCATTGAGATCTTGAGCAAAGAGAAGGGCATCGACCCGCAGATCGTCATCGACGCGGTGAAAGATGCCATGCTCGTTGCTGCTCGCAAACACTTCCGCACCACCGAGGACTTGGTGGCTGATTTTAACGAGAAGGGCGCGCTCGAGATCTTCGGCGTGAAGAAAGTTGTGGAGAGCGTGCAGGATCCGGTGAAGGAAATTTCGCTGGAAGAGGCCCATCGCATCGATCCGGCCGCGCAGATGGATTCCGAAGTACGTTTCCCGAAGCCTACCGAGGCGTTGGGACGCATCTCCGCCCAAACCGCCAAGCAAGTCATTCTGCAAAAGGTGCGCGAGGCCGAGCGCGAAACGATCTACTCCGAATATTCCGGCCGGGTCGGCGAACTGGTGAATTGCACCGTCAAGCGCATCGAAGGCCAGGATCTGGTTGTTGACCTCGGCAAGACCGAAGCACGTTTGCCCAAGAAGGAACAGAGTAAGCTCGAAAACTTCAGCGTCGCCGACCGCGCCCGCTGCGTCATCAAGAGCGTGGAGAAGACCGGCAAGAACGCCGGCGTCATCGTCTCCCGCGCCGCGCCGGAGCTGGTGATGCGCCTCTTCGAGCAGGAAGTTCCCGAGATTTACGACAACACCGTTGTGATTCGCGGCTGCGCGCGCGAAGCAGGCGAGCGCACCAAGATCGCCGTGGTCAGCCGCGACCGCGATGTCGACAGTGTCGGCGCTTGCGTCGGCATGAAAGGCATGCGCGTGCAATCGATCATCCGCGAGTTGCGCGGCGAAAAAATCGACATCATCGAGCATTCTGAAGATCCCGTGGTGTTCGCCACTCACGCCCTGAGCCCTGCCAAGATCACTCGCGTGTCCATCGTGGATGCAAACGAAAAGCACATGGAAGTGATCGTCGACGACACGCAGTTATCGCTGGCCATCGGCAAGAAGGGGCAGAACGTCAGGCTCGCGGCCAAGCTGCTGGGCTGGAAAATCGACATCAAGAGCGAAGAAGAGAAGCGTCAGGAAGTAGAATCGGCCATGGCGGCTCTGGTCCCCGCCGGCGCTCCTGTTTCCGTGCTCATCGATCATGGCTTGGAAGAAGGGATCGCGACGCAATTGTTTGAGTCTGGTATCGGCACCGTCGAGAAGCTTGGCTCTATGACGCCCGAAGAACTGGAAGCGATCCCCGGCATCGGCCCCGGGGTTGTCGAAGGCATTTTGATCGCGGTGAACGCTTACTACGCGCAGTTTGAGCAGACGACGGACTCAGTCGAAGCCGCCGAAGAACGAGTTCCGGCTGAAGAAGAAGTCCTGCCGGAGCCCATTGCGGCAGCATCCGAATCCAGCCCGGAAACCGCTGAATTCATGGATGGAGACGTGCCTGCTGCGGAAAAAGAATCTGATACCATAAAGAACTCGGGGGAAGTCGGGTAAGCGCGGTTACAAGGGTATTGCTGTCTAACATATGAGTAAAATCCGCATCAACGAGCTGGCGAGACAACTCGAGATTCCATCGCATGAAATCCTCGAGATGCTGCCCGGACTCGGCGTCTCCGAGAAGAAAACACACTCCAGCTCGATTGATGAGCCGGTCGCGGAAATCATTCGCAAGCGCGTCCACGGAGGCTCGGAAGAAGCCGCGCCGAGGCCGGCGGCAAGCGCTCCCGCAATCGCAGTGGCCGAACCCGAGCCCGAAGAGGAACAACCGACGCTAGCACAAGTTACACCGGAACCACCCGCGATCGCGGCGAAAGGCACTCCCGCGCCGGCGCCTGAAGCTCCCGCAGCAGCGTCAGAAAATGGAGCAGCTCCCGCTGCCGAGGAGTCCTCACGGCCGAAGCCCGCGCCGTTGCGTCCCCCGTTAGCGGCGGGCGGCAGCGCCCCGATTCATCCGCCTTTACGAACGGGCCCGGCTTTGCCTGCCCGACCCACTCCTGCGGCGCCGCGTCCGGGACAGATTCTTACTGGCCCCCGACAGCCCATTCCTCCGGCAGCACCGGGAGTTCCCGCTCAGCCGCAAGCCGCGGCCACACCTGCCACTCCGGCTCTTCCGGTTTCGCGCGCCGCAGCGCCGCCGGCAGTTGAAACAACGCCGGGAGCCGCACCCTCGATGCCTTTGCGATCCCCGGGAACTCCGGCGCGGCCGAATCTTGCTGGCCAGCCTGCCGCCCGGCCCGTGGTCCCGCCGCGTCCCGATATGGTGGCCCGGCTACAGCAGAGCCGGCCTGCGCCCGGTCAACCGCCGCGTCCCGGTATGCCGACGCGAAGCTCGACGCCGGTGCCCGGCCAACCGATTTATCGCGGTCCCATTCGCCCTGGCCAGCCCGTCATGCGTGGTCCCGGCGTTCCCGGTCCCGGTGGCGGTGGTGGCGGAGCCGCACCGGGCTTTCGCCGTCAACGCTCGCTGCATCCCACTTCGCCCTTACGGATCGAGCCCGCTTCTCCGGTGCCGACCACCGAGCAGCAGCGCCGTCATCAGGCCAAACCCACTTCGCGCGACCGGCATCGGGATCAGGAACAGGAAGAGGGTCGTCTACGGATGCCTTCGTCGCGGCGCATGGAGCCTGCCGCGCCGCCGCCGATCGATCGCGAGATCACCATCTCGGAAGGCATCACCGTCAAGGAGCTTTCTGAAAAGCTAGGCATCAAAGCGAACCTGGTAATCAAGAAGCTTGTCGAGAAGAAGATCTTCGCGACCATCAACCAGAACCTCGACGTCAAGATGGCCGAGGATCTCGCGCGTGACTTCGGAGCCTCCACCAACAAGGTCAGCTTCGAAGAAGAAAGCACGCAAGAGATCCAGCAGACCGAAGAGACATCCAATCTCGTCAGGCGCGCCCCGGTGGTTACCATCATGGGCCACGTCGATCACGGCAAAACTTCGCTGCTGGACGCGATCCGCTCCACCCATGTGGCCGATCGCGAGGCCGGCGGCATCACCCAGCACATCGGCGCTTATCACATCGAAAAGAACGGCCGCAAAATCGTGTTCATCGACACGCCCGGCCACGAAGCGTTCACCCGAATGCGCGCTCGCGGAGCCAAGGTCACCGATATTGTCGTGCTGGTGGTGGCTGCCGACGACGGCGTCATGCCGCAGACTCTCGAAGCCATCGACCACGCCAAAGCCGCCAATGTTCCGATCATCGTCGCCATTAATAAAGTCGACAAGCCGGACGCCCAGCCCGATCGGATTAAACAGCAATTGGCCGATCGCGGCCTCTTGTCGGAAGAGTGGGGCGGCGATACGGTCATGGTCCCGGTCTCCGCGAAAGCCAAGACCAACCTGGATCTCCTGCTCGAAATGATTCTGCTCGTCGCCGACATGCAGGATCTCAAGGCCAATCCGGATCGTCCTGCCGTTGGCAACGTGCTCGAAGCCGAGCTGGATCGCGGGCGTGGCCCCGTTGCCACCGTGATTGTCCGCAATGGCACTCTCAAAGTAGGCGATTACTTCATCTGTGGATCAGTGTTCGGCAAGGTTCGCGCCATGTTCGACGACCGCGGCCAGCCCATGCGCGAAGCCGAGCCGTCCATGCCTGCCGAGGTTCTGGGACTCGATTCTCTGCCCGAAGTCGGGGACACCTTCCAGGTAGTAACGGACACCGCCAAGGCAAAACAGATCGTTATTTACCGCGAGAGCAAAGCCCGCGATGTCGCGATGTCCAAGACCAATCGCATCACGCTCGAACAGTTGCACGAGCAGTTGAAGGAAGGCGAGGTCAAGGAACTCAACATCATCCTCAAGACCGACGTCAGCGGTACAGCCGAAGTGCTCAGCGAGATGATGCAGAAGCTTTCCAACGACAAGGTCCGCATCCGTGTGCTGCATTCCGGTGTCGGCGCCATCAACGAGACCGACGTTCTGCTCGCATCGGCGTCGAACGCCATCATTGTCGGCTTCAGCGTGCGGCCTGAAAGAAACGCCGTGGCGCTCGCCGAGCAGGAAAAAGTGGACATCCGTCTCCACACCATCATTTACGAGCTGTCGGACGAGTTGAAGCGCGCCATGACCGGCATGCTGGAGCCGGTATTCAAGGAAGTCTTCCAGGGCCGCGCGCAGGTTCGCGAAGTGTTCCGCATCAGCAAGGTCGGCAATGTCGCTGGCTGCATGGTCACGGAAGGCTTTATCAGGCGCGACAGCGAAGTGCGTCTGCTTCGCGACAACATCGTCGTATTCACCGGGAAGATCGAATCGCTGAAGCGTTTTAAGAACGACGCGAGCGAAGTCAAGAGCGGATTCGAGTGCGGAGTGACCATTCGGAACTTCAGCGACGTTAAGCCTGCGGATGTCATTGAAGCCTTCACCACGGAGCGAGTTGCCGCGGAAGCCGTGGTTTGAGGCGCTGGTATAACACGCGATGCCTACGGTCGGCGTGCTGACCATGGAGTTGCAACTCTCCGAGGCGCACTCACTCAAAGACAAACGTCATACGGTTAAGGGGCTGAAGGATCGTCTCCGCAGCAAGTTCAACGTTGCCGTCGCCGAAATCGATTATCAGGATCTTTGGCAACGCTCGCTGATCTCAGCCGTCACAGTCTCTGGCGATCACGGGCACGCCGAGCAAGTCCTGCAGTCGGTGGAACGCGAAGCCGCTGCGATGCTTGGCCCGCTCCTGGTCGGCACTACGGTGGAATGGATTGAATAACGCTGCCATGGATCATCGCGTCGAAAGAATCACGGAAGCGATCCGCGAAGAGCTGTCCGAGATGATCGGCTACGAAATGTCCGATCCGCGCATCGGGGCGGCAATCGTGACCAGCGTGCAAATCTCGCCCGACAAGCGCCACGCCTTCATCCGCGTTGGAATCGGCGAAGGCACCGATGCCAAGCAGTCAATCGCCGCTCTAGACCATGCCCGGGGTTTCCTGCGCCGCGAACTGGCCAAGCGCCTCGAGGTCTATCGTATTCCCGAACTCCACTTCGAAGCGGACGTCGCCACCGAGCTTGGCGGCAAGATGGAACACCTGCTCAAGCGCATCAAGAAAGGCCGCCCACGAGACCCACAATGACGCCTCGGAGTTCGCACACCATTGCTGCGAGCCCGTTGCGCATGCCTCTGGCTTGCGCAGGCGCGAAGCGAAGCGCGCCAGCGGTTCTTTGTCTGCTGCTAGCGCTCGCCGCGACCGCCTCCGCCAGCGAGCCGGAGCTCCTACGCGTCGAGGGCAGTGTCGACGCCATGGGAACCGCGTTTTCGATAGCCGCCTACGGCGAAGATCGCGGCAAACTGCAATCCGCTGTAGCGCAAGGACTTGAGGAAGCCCGCCGCCTCGATCAGTTGATGTCCAACTACAAGCCGGACAGCGAATGGAGCCAGATCAACCGCGAAGCCGCCAGCGGCCCCGTCCATATCTCCAAAGAAACATTCGACTTATTAGCCGCCTGCATCGAATACAGCCGCGAAAGCGAAGGCGCCTTCGACATCACCGTCGGACCGCTGATGCGAGTTTGGGGTTTTTACAAAGGGTCGGGGCATTTGCCGCATCGGGCGGAGGTGTGGGGAGCGCTTAACCTCATTGGATACAAGAACATACTGCTAGACGCAGCCACCCAGTCGGTTCGTTTTGCGAAAAGTGGCGTGGAGATCGACCCCGGAGGCATCGGCAAGGGCTATGCAGTCGACCGTATCACACAGATTCTAAAGGACGATGGCATCACGAGAGCGCTCGTTTCCGGGGGCGGTTCGAGCATCTACGGCATCGGCGCTCCACCCGGTGAAAAGGGGTGGAAAATCGACATAAAAGACCCCAAAAACACGTCAAAATCGGTCGAAACAGTGTACCTGAAGGACGACTCTATCTCCACTTCGGGTAGCTATGAGAAGTTCTTCTACGCGGAGGGCAAGATCTATAGCCACATCATGGACCCCCGGACCGGCTACCCGGCCCAAGGAATGCTATCAACTTCAGTTATTGCACCTCGAACCCTTGACAGTGAGGCTTGGACCAAGCCCTACTATATCTTAGGCCGTCAATGGGCGGCCAAACATAAGCGCAAAGACTTTCGAGTCTACTTTTGCGAAGCGAGACCAGGTGCACAATGCGAATGGCTTCAATGAACAGTCGATTCCTCGATGCTTGCCGACGCCGGCCGACAGATGTACGGCCGGTATGGTTTATGCGGCAAGCCGGACGCTACATGAAACAATACCGGGATATCCGCGCCAAGGCCGGGATCTTGGAAATCTGCAAACGGCCGGACTTGGCCGCGCAGGTCACCCTGCAACCCGTCGAGGTCCTGGACGTCGACGCGGCGATCATCTTCGCCGATCTTTTGCTGCCCGTCGAACCCATGGGACTCAAGCTGAAGTTCGTATCGGGCGAGGGGCCGCAGATCGACAATCCGGTGCGGACTTCGGATGACGTCGATTCGTTATCGATCTCTAATACCGACGAGCTTGGATACGTCGGCGAAGCGATTCAACTGG
>Ga0335082_10007004_pt1 | contig 12275 bp, 5 predicted proteins | sample Lox_Sample_41_FD_206718 | JGI IMG/M metagenome (GOLD analysis project Ga0335082, IMG submission 206718) | Soil microbial communities from Loxahatchee National Wildlife Refuge, Florida, United States - Lox_Sample_4.1 | ecosystem: Environmental > Terrestrial > Soil > Wetlands | place: USA: Florida...
TCATGACGCGAGGACTGCGGTAAAAAGGGTCAAAGACATGAGGCAGCTCAGACCGATCAATGCCCATTCCATGGTCGGATACGGAAATGCGTATTTCCGTTCCCGGCCCATTGAGCCTGGGTCCACTCGATGCGTGGAGGCCGATCCACTTTCTGTCTCCCCCGTATTTGACTGCATTCCCGACGAGGTTTTGCAGACACTGAGTGAGAGCCGACAAATCTCCTATGACCGGAGGCAAGCCCAGCTCGACATGGCGCTCAAGAACGAAGCCGTGCCCCTCGACAAGTTCCTTTGTGCTGTTCTGAACGGCGTCCAGAATCTGGTTTACCTCGAGACGTTCAAATACATAACGTTCGCTGCGATCTTCAACGGAAGCAAAGAGCAGGATCTGGTCGACAAGTTCGCTCATTTGCCGGCTCTGGCTCTGAATGACCGCGCCATATTTCTGGAGCGACTTGCCGGAGATCAGGCCGTCCGCGATATTGTCTGCGGCGGAATTTAATACGGCCAGCGGCGTGCGCAGTTCGTGCGACACCGACGCGACAAAGTCCATCTGCAGCTTGGCAAGCTGGATCGCGCCAAGCATTCGGCTGCGCTGGATCGCCCAGACCGCCACAATCGACAATAGGAAGGTAAAGCCGAGTGCGCCGATCACGCGAAGCGCAGAACGGCGGGAGGTGCCTACCACATTTGCCAGGCGCTGCGAGGCTTGCTCGTCATACAGACGGCGCACCTCGTTCAAGTCCTTTTTGACGCGCTCGAAGGAGGGTACGCCTCCAGAAAGGTCGAGGCTGACTGCCTCCTTAGTACTGCCCTCGAGGATGGAGGCGAGCACCTCGTCGCGGATGCCGAGGTATTCGGCCCAATCGTGACCCAACCGGTCTGCGACTTCGACCTGTTCTGGGAGCACTGCCTGCTGCCGGTAGGCGGCGATACCTTGCGTCACCTTCTGATCGGCATCGCGCGTCTGGTCGGCGTACTCGACCTGCAGGTTGCTGTCATTGGTTGTAAGGGCATAAAGCGTGGCCCGCCTTGTCTCCTGCGCGTAATACTGCAACTCACCGACTTGAAGCAGGCCGTGGACGGATACTCGGTACATATTCTCGGCCGCGGAATTGGCGGTTTCCAAATCCCGAATGACAAACAGGGCGACCATCGCCACTGCGCAGAAAACCAGGATCAGCATCGGCGTGGCGTATTGTTGCAGGCCGGCGCTGAGAACGCGGTCCACCGCCCGGAGCAACCGTCCGGTGCCCGAGACAGCTTCCGATTTTTTGCGGCGGTCAATCATTTAGCCGGCGAACTCTCCACTTTAAGTTTGTAACCCTTGTCATCGGGGAGCATTTCGTCGATTCGCATGACCTTCACTGATCCATCGACGTCGCTCAATCGCACGTATCCGATGGCTCCCGGGACGTTGAAAACGAATTTCCGCACGCCGACCGCGGTGGCCAGAATCTTTGGAGACACCAGGATCTCTCCTGTGAACAAGCCATGGAGGAAATGATTTTTCAATTCGCTTTCGTTCATCTGATAGACATCGTGCAGCATGGACCGCCGCTCCGGTTCGCCGGGTTCGCGCATGACGATGGTGATCCGCCGGCCATTGGGCCAGTAACTGCGCTCTCCCAGGAAAATGCGGCGTAGTTCTCCAAGCGCAAGGTCGTCGAGATTGTTGGAGCGATTCACAATGATGGCCAGCGGCTGTGTGGCAACTTGTTCCGGAGGCTCGGCCGAGTGTGCAGCCTCGTGCGTCAGCAATGCCAGCATCACTGCGGCAAAGCCGAGCGCAATGGCGAAGCTGATTCGACGTACCACGGTCCGCCTTTCCTAGAACGTAAAGCAGATCTGCAAAGCGAGTGCGTTAATGGCAGCTTGCTGCCTCTGGTACGTATAGTCGTACTGCAGTTTCAACGCCACAAATTCACTGGCGTCGTACCGGACACCGACGGATGGCCCATGCTGCAATCCGATGTCCGGGAAAACGGGATTATTCTTCGCGACGTTCACATACTGATAGCGGAAATAGGGCCGCCACGCACCGAATTGCTTCGAGAACTGCGTGTAAAACCCTGGGGTGTTGAAGGTCTTGTTCTGGCCCATCAGCGACTCCCGAATCAGCAGGGCTTCGTTCAGCCATTCATAGTTGGACCTGACGAGCACGGCGTGCGCCGCAAGAATCGTCTGCCCAACCCGGGGAGAGTTGACCGGTTCCAGAACGTCGCGGTATACCGAGAAACCTGTTTGCATACCCCGGATGGCTTCCGGGCGGGCATACACCGCGAAATTCACCGCCTTGTGGTTATTCTCGTCGACAATGTTCTGCACAGGTTCTGAAATGTACGGTGTGCGCGATTCGCGGCCGTTGCCAACCTCGGCGACATAGTGCAGGCGCAAGGATCCCGAGGGAATATCACCTGAAGCGCTGACGCCCACGATGTGAATCGGCAAGGGGCCGCCCTCGTCTTCGAACCGGTAGAGCAAGGGCCGGCCGGTGGTGGTCTGCAGCCAGGTGCTATGGTGATACGCCGTGTTGTAATAGCCGATCGCCGTGTGCATGCGGCCAGCGGAGATGTTGAGGTAGTCATTGTGGGAATACTGGATGATGTAGCGCTCCAGATCGACGCCCAGGTTGTTCTCGCCAGGCCGTGGCTGGCCATAAATACTCGTGGTTCCGCCTTCAAACACGATTTCGCTGAGGAACTTGAACTTGTCCGAGATGTCCGACGAGACGAACAGGTCCAGTTGCCCCAGAGCGAACGTCGTGGTGTCGCCATGGTAGGTGTCGCCGGCAAAGTTGACGTCGCCGAACCCACGAATGCGAAGCAGTGTCTTACTCATGTCCATACGCTCGGCCATTACGTTTTCGGGTTGCTGGGACTCCGGCTCTTGTGAGGCCGTTGAGGTTGGAGTGGGTACCGGGGAACTGGAGTTGGTGAAGGAGCTTGCCGGTGCTCCTGCCTGCGTTGCAGAGGGAGTCGTCACCGTAGGCGCGGAATGGGTGGCGGCCGAACTTGTGGTGCTTGGAGATGCGAGGGCGATTACATTTGCATGCTGCTTTTCCACTTCGAGCTGCTTCACGCGGGCCTCGAGCTGATCGACTCGATCCAGCAACGTTTGCAGGGTCTGCTTATCGACCAATACTTGATCCTTGCTTTCTTGTGCTCGCAGGCCCGGGGGGCTGCAGAGCATGAGTGCAGCCAGAACCGCGAATATGCGAGCGGCAACAATCCAAGGCGGTCCTGTAGGACTCAGACTCCAGGGTCTGGGCACATTCATAACGTCCTCCTTCCAGACTGGCGCGGAAAGCCTGTCCGGGAGACCTTTCGAAATCGCGAAACCCCACATCCGAACCAGGTCGCACAGATACCTGCACGACCGTGGCATTTTCCTAGGAACGTACACGAAGTATCTAAGCCATTCAATTCACTAGGTTAAATTCGAGCGTATCGGTTAACGGAATTTACAAGGGGCTTACAGGAACGACCAATGAGGAGAATTCTGCTGCGCAAAACGGGAGAGCTACGTCAGGCCGCCTATTGGCTTGTGGGCCTAGACAGTTTATCTGCTTTTGCCTGCTCTTCGCGTGCCAAGCCGAGGTCGCCGATCTTGCGGTAGACACCGGCCAACCTGCGATGAGGCTCCGACTCCGAAGGGAGCAATTCGGCAGCCGCTCCGAGAATGCGAATCGCATCCTGAGAAGAGCCTGAGCTTTCGCGTTGGTCGGCTGTCGCCAGCGACGCGCGGTAAAGCAGGTTCGTAACGCTGGCATCCTTCGGATTTAGTTGGTGCGCGTGGTGAAGTGATTCGTACGCCGACTCTGTCTGACCGAGTTCCAGTAACGACGCGCCGTAAAGGGCGTTCACAGGAAACAGATCGGGCCACCGGTGAACCGCAGACTCCAGCGCGAGGCGCGCCTCGTCAAACTGGTTCAACCGGTAATAGGTGAAGGCGAGGTTATACTGCATTTGCGGAGACTGCGGGCTTAACTCCGCGGCACGCTTCAGTGGTGGAATCGCTTTCTCAAGCTGGCCATGTTGTCCATACAGGACGCCGAGGGTTGTGAGCAATTCCGCATCGTTGGGATTGTTGAGTCGCTCGCAGGCTGAGCTCTGGCCCGCGGCGCTGCGATCGAGGTCCTTGTTGCACTCGAATTTCCATTGGCTACGCTGTTCGCTATTTGCCTTAATATCCTTTGCGCGTTGAAACGCTGCATTCGCTTCGGCATCGCGACCTTGTTTCCGGTAAAGTGTGGCCAACTGGTATTCAGCGCGGGAATCACCGGGATCCAGTTCGGTGGCTTGTCTGAGCCATTTCTCTGCGTCCTTATCCTCTCCCTGCTTCGAATAGGCGAGTCCCAGGAAGAATGCGGTGTCCGGAAAAGGTGGCTGTGCAGACGCTTTGGCGAGGTTAGTGATCGCCGCCGGATAGTTGCGTTCATCGAGATCGATGCGGCCTAGGTAGTAAGAGATACCAGTCTGCTCGCCGACAGATTTGCGCAGCGTCTCCAGTTGCTCACGAGATTCACCATTCTTGTGTTGCTGGTAAAGAGCGACCGCGAGGGGGAAGCGCGCGCGCATGTCGAGTTTCGAATCGATCGCCAGCGCCGCGCGAAACTCTGTCTCGGCAATATCGTATTTTTCTTCTTTCAACGCTTCGTAGCCCCTGCCAAGATGCAGTTGGAGAATGCTGCTGTCAGCGTCACCTGTCGGAGCAGTTTGTGCAGTCAGTGCAGAAGGCAATGCGGCCGCAGCGAGAGCCAGGCACAGCACGTTTCCAAAACATCGAAAGAGGCAGTTCATAGTTGCGTGCTACCGGAAGATTACCAGACCGGGGCGTTGTTCGCTGCAAAGAGGGCGATTTCTTGACGCTCCAGCACGCCGATGCTATCGTGCCGTTTTTGTGCACGAAATGCAGGGAGTAATCGTCTGAGCAGGCTTCCGAAAAGAAATCCTCGCCACCTGAGCCGCCGGGAATTTCTCTACTACTGTCAGGGTGTGCCGCTGGCATTTCTGCCCGCGCGATTGCCCCTCGGGTACCTCGGCGGTCTCGCAGGCTCTGCACTTCCGCCCCCGGATTCACTGCAGATCCATCCCCAGTATCGAGTGCGGCTCGGCATTGACGATGTTTTAAGAAAGGTGGTTGCGGGCTCCGACGATTTTCTGAACGAGAAATATCAGGATGAGATTGCTGCGATTCTCGACTCGTGGAGTGGGCAGTTGCTCGCCGCTCCGCGTGATATCACCGCGATGCGCTCAGCCATGTCGGCTGAGTTTACAGGATTTTCTGCAAAATCAGCGCTGCTCTCAGAGATTGCCTCGAGCGGGCCTTTTCGTGTTTGGACGGCAAAGTACCCAGACGAGGCGAAGCTGATACGTGGGTTATTCCTTTTGGAGCTGAGTGAATCGCTTGGCTCATTTTCTCGGCTACGGACGGCTGAAATGCAGGTCGTCCGGATTCGGTCGAGTGCGGTCGGGGCGTCGCTCAAGATTTCGGTCGTGGTCCGCTTCGAATTTGTGGGCGAGGGGCCGGGTTTTCATCGTGAGCAGCGCATCGGGAACTGGGAAATGGACTGGAGACGATCGACGTCGGCCAACTTAACACTAGAACGGTGGTCCACTGCTGAAGAGACACGAAGCCGTTCCCAGTCGCTGGTTTTCCTTGATGCCAGTTCATACGCCTTTGGCAGAATCCCATCCTACTCCGCGCAGTTCCTTCGCGGCATTGACTACTGGCGAACGGTAATTGACGGTGCCAGCGGCATCGACATCTACGGCCACAATGGCGTCGCGGCCGGCGACATCGACAATGATGGATTTGACGATCTCTATATTTGCCAGCCCGCGGGCTTGCCGAATCGGCTATTTCACAATCGTGGCGACGGCACTTTTGAGGATGTGACGGAGTCCGCTGGGGTGGGCGTGCTCGAAAACTCGGCGTGCGCATTGTTCGCGGATGTCAACAACGACGGCTGGCAAGACCTGATTGTGGTGCGAGCCACGGGCCCACTCCTGTTTCTGAACCAAGGTGGCGGCAAGTTCACGCTGAAGCCGGATGCGTTCCGGTTCGCGAATGCACCGGAAGGCACCTTCACGGGCGCGGCGATTGCCGATTACGACCGCGACGGCTGGCTCGACATTTATTTTTGTCTGTATTCGTACTATCAGGGGCTGGATCAATATCGTTATCCGATGCCGTACTACGACGCGGAGAATGGCCCGCCTAATTTTCTCATGCGCAACGAGCGTGATGGCACGTTCCGTGATGTGACCAGGCAAGCCGGCCTCGACAAGAACAATACCCGGTTCAGCTTCTGCTGCGCCTGGGGCGACGCGAACGGCGACCTGTGGCCGGATCTGTATGTGGTGAACGACTTCGGACGCAAGAACCTCTACAAAAACAATAGGGATGGGACATTCACGGATATCGCGCGCGAAGCTGGCGTCGAAGATGTGGGAGCGGGCATGAGCGCCTGTTGGGCGGATTTCGATAACGACGGTCGCGAAGATATTTATGTCTCCGATATGTGGACGGCCGCGGGCATCCGTGTCTCCACGCAAGAGAATTTCCAGACGGGAGCATCGCCTGAAACGCTGGAATTCTACCGCAAGCACTCGATGGGGAATTGCCTGTTCCACAATTCCGGCGAGAGATTCGAAGATGGCGGCATGCGCTCGGGCACGACGTTTGGCCGCTGGTCCTGGTCCAGCGATTCGTGGGACTTCGACCACGATGGCTTTGCCGATTTGTACATTGCGAATGGGATGATTTCTGGCGCGGCGCGCGAGGACTTGAACAGTTTCTTCTGGCGGCAGGTGGTAGCATACTCGCCGAATGAGCCGGTTCCGAGTCACGAATATGAACAAGGCTGGAACGCGATCAACGAACTGATTCGTTCCGATCGCTCCTGGAGCGGTTTCGAACGCAACGTGGCCTATCTGAACAATCGCAATGGGACGTTTTCGGACGTTTCCGGTGTTGCTGGACTGGATTTCCTGGAGGATAGCCGTACGTTCGCACTTGCGGATTTCGACCACGACGGGCGGTTGGAGGTGGTGCTGAAGAATCGTAATGGCCCGCAACTTCGATTTCTCAGGAATATTATTCGTGATCTGCCGCCTTCGATTTCGTTCCGGCTGACCGGCGCGAAGAGCAATCGCGACGCAATCGGCGCAAGAATTACGTTGCAAACTGACGCTGGAGCCCAGACGCGATCGGTGCAGGCGGGGACAGGCTTCCTGGCGCAGCATACAAAGGAAGTTTTCTTCGGTCTGGGTCCGGCAAGGAAGGTACTTCAGGCAACGATTCAGTGGCCCAGTGGCGAGAAGCAGATTCTCAGGGATTTGCCTGTGAATCACCGCATCACCGTTGAAGAAGGGAAGCCACCCTCTAGGGTGGAACCGTTTAAGGCGCCCTTGCCTCAGGAATCCGCTGGTGGCAACTCGATTAAGCCTGCCGAGATCTTGCCCGGGCAGATCGCCACGTGGCTGCTGATTCCCGTGCCTGCGCCTGAGTTTTCACTCACAGACCAGAGCAGCACGGTTCGAACGTTGGCGTCGCTTCGTGGGAAAACGTCGCTGCTCTATTTCTTTACCGAAACGCTGCCGGAATCAGTGGAGGCGCTCACGAGGATTGAGAAACACCGGGGCCAGTGGGCACGCGGCGGGCTTCAGGTGCTGGCAATCAATCTTGATATGGAGCAGCCGCGGCCGGACAGACCGAAGACTGCGGGCGGACCGGCGTTATCATTTCCCGTTGTCGATGCGACCGCAGATGTCATTGCAACGTACAACCTGCTCTTCCGGTTGTTGTTCGACCGCCATCGCGACATGACTGTTCCCATGTCCTTCCTGATCGATTCGCAAGGCAACGTCGTCAAGATCTATGAGGGCCCGCTGAATGCGGCACAAATCAGCTCGGATCTCGGTGCGATTCCGCGAAACGGCGCGGAGCGATTGGCCAAGGCGCTCCCGTTTCCCGGGCTGACGGATTCCTACGAATTTGCGCGAAACTACCTTTCGCTCGGGTTCGTTTTTTTTCAGCGCGGCTATGTTGAGCAGTCGGAAGGATTTTTCCGGCAAGCCGTGAAAGATGATCCGTCGAGCGCGGAAGCTTACTACGGCCTGGGCAGTTCTTATCTGAATCAGCGAAAGAACCAGCAAGCTCGCGAGTGCTTCGAGCGATGTCTGAGGCTTACGGCGACGTATCCCGGAACCCCGCCAAACGCGTGGAACAATCTTGGCATTCTGGCCGCCCAGGAAAGCGAGACCGATCAGGCCATCGAGGACTTTCAGCACGCCTTGAGAATCGATCCGAAGCATCCCATCGCGCTGCAGAATCTGGGCAACGCGTACCGGCAGAAGAGGAATTGGCCCGAAGCGCAGCGGGTGTTGGAGCGGGCGCTAGCTTTGAACGCAGATGATCCGGAAGCCAACTACAGCCTGGGAATGGTGTTCGCGCAACAGAACGACACGGATAAGGCGTATCAATACCTCCAGAAAGCGTTAGCGGCCCGTCCGGCTTATCCGGAAGCGCTCAACAATCTGGGCATCCTGTATTTGCGCACACGACGCGTGGATCAAGCCAAGCAGTGCTTCGAGCAATCGATTCGAGTGGCTCCCCAATACGATCAGTCTTACCTCAATCTGGCCCGTGTCTATGCGATTCAAGGTGACCGCTCCGCGGCAAAATCCGTCCTGGAAAAGCTGCTGGAGCAGATTCCCGGCCATGCTCAGGCGCAGCAGGAATTGAAGCAGCTGGACCAGTAGTTTGCGCGCCCCAGGCGTCGTCGTTAGAATGAAGGCTCAAGAATCGCCCGTTGGTGTACCCTTCATGACGCGCCTGTTCCTCACACTGGTTTGCTCCCTGGCCTTGGTTTTGCTTTGGACCGCGATACCGATTCTCGGGCAATCCAGGGGTGGCGCGCCGTCAGCATCGGTCAAGGGGAGAGTTTGCGATGCGGATGGTCACCCGTTGGCAGGCGCCACAGTAGCGCTCCAAAACGGACAAAAGATTCCAATCTCTATCGCTACCGACGCACGAGGCGATTTCCACTTTGCAAGCCTGGCCCCGGGAAACTACTCGCTCAACGCCGTATTTCGGGACTTCGCGGAATTGCGATACGGCCCGTTCTCGCTGGGCGAAGGGGAAGAAAAGTCCGTTTCGCTGCAAATGAAGAAGGTCGGAGCCTCCGAGACGAAGAGCCCAACTTCGGAGATTCCGTTCTCGGAAGACACCCATTTCACGGTGGCGGGCGTCACGGATACGACGTCGTTGGGCGGTCACGGTTCAGACCGGGTGCGCCGCAATACCGATGCGCTTTCAAAAGAGGCTGTAAGCCTGGCCAACCCTGGGGCGAGCGATCTAGGCGAGGCCGAGATTCGGACGCGCTTGGCAAATGAAGAGAATGCGAGTCTGCGCTTTCAACTAGCGGAGATCGAAGAGAAGAACGGCCGCTCACTGGACGCGGTGAAGGATTATCAGCGCGCAGCGGAAGTTGATCCCTCGGAACCCCATCTGTTTGCGTGGGGCGCGGAACTGTTGTTGCATCGCGCGTTTGAGCCGGCAGCGGAGGTCTTCGGCAAGGGAGCGAAGCGGTATCCTCGTTCGACGCGCATGGTCCTGGGGCTGGGTTCCGCAACCTACGCGCAGGGGAAATCCGACGTCGCTAAGACTATTTTCCTCCGAGCCTGCGACATCGACCCCGCCGATCCTACTCCCTATTTGTTTCTTGGCAGGATTCAGGCAACGGAAACGAATTTGCCCGAGGGTTGGGCGGATCGCCTGAAGCGGTTCACTGAGCTCGATCCCAAGAATGCGATGGTGCACTATCTGTATGCCGTCGCGCTCACGAAGCAAACGCAAGACAATATGCAAATCGCGCTGGCGGAATCACAACTGAAGACGGCGATCAGTCTGGACCCGAAATTGGGCGACGCTTACCTCGAGCTCGGAATTCTTGTTTCGCAGCAGGGCGACCTGCCTAGCGCGGTTCCGTATTTGCAAAAGGCCGTGGAGAATACACCGCTGCCCGACGAGGCACATTACCGCCTTGCGCAGGTCTACCGCCGCATGGGTGAAAGCGAAAAGGCTCAACGGGAGACGGCCCTGTACAAGCAAGTGGCAGAGCAGAAGAATCAGCAGGTCGAGCGCGAGCGGCGCGAACTCCAGCAATTTGTCTACACTCTGCGGGAGCAACCGGCGCCTGCCCAGAATCCTCCCACTGAAAAGTGAACCGGCCCACCGTAACTGCGATGGGCCGGCAATGAGGTTGAGTTGGACCGCGTGAGCGCGGGAATCTAGAACGTAAACTTCAGCCCGAACTGAACGAGGCGGGGATTGTTAACGGTGTAGGAAATCTGGCCGAATCCAGCCGAATTCAAGTCTGCGGACGGCAGGCCAAATTGCGCATGGTTGAAGAGGTTGAAAAATTCCGCCCGGAAGTCCAACCCAGTGTTCTCCCATGGAAGAGCGAAACGCTTAACGACCGAAAAGTCGGTGTTCACAAAGCCTGGGCCGGAGAGCGGCGCGCGATTCGCGTTCCCTAGTTGTCCGTCAAGCGGCTGCTCGAAGGCACAAGGATTGAAGTAGATATTGGAATGCGTCAGCTTGTCTGGCCCTGCGCAGCCGCCTATAGAGCCAGTCTGGAAAGGACTACCCACCTGGTTAGGCCGGCTGAAACTGTTTCCATTGCTGTTGAAGTTGACGCCTGAATTGTTGTCGCTGGTGTATACAAAGACCGGGAATCCGGAAGTGATCTTCTCGATCACGGTGACCTGCCACCCGCCCAGTAAGGCGTTCGTGGCGTTGTTCCAGTTATTGCCGAATTTTTTGCCTCTGCCGAAAGGCAAGTCGTAGATCACGCTGGCCGTGAAACTGTTGTTGAGATTGATCTGTGAAAGCCCCCAATCCAAGTGGCGCCAATTCGGCAGCGGGAAATAGGAAGTGCCGGTCGGCGTGCCCAAACCATCAGTGAATCCGGTGTCGTATGCCTTGGAGTAGGTATAGCCGAGCAGGGCATAGAGGCCGTACCGCGTGCTTTTGGTTTCCGCCTTGATCTGCAAGGAATCGTACTGAGCTTTGCCGAGGTCATTGATGCTGTAAATCACGTTGAAGGGCTGGAGGTACGGCGGGGCAAACGAGGAGCCTCCGGGGCCGCAGCCGAGTGTGTAATTTCCGGTACCGTCACAAGCGCCCGGCGAACCCACGTTGATATTGTTTCCGTAATTGAGAATGTGGGAACCACGCGAGCCGGCGTAACCAACTGTTAGCACAACCTGGCCGGGCAACTGGCGCTCGATGTTGGCGTTAAACTGCTGCACCATACCCTGCTTGATGTCGGTATTCTCCGTCACAAAGTTGCCGTCGAAATGGGCGACGTCCGGCGGAGACGGGATCACGGGGAAGCCGTCCGACAGCCCCAAAAAGCTGCCCGTGCCAACGTTCGGCGTCTGTCCTTCGATCGAGGCGCAATAGGCAGTCACGGTGGTGCAACCACCGAAGCCGATCCCGAAACTCTCGGCTGCAAATGGCGGGTTTTGCCAGAGGCCCTGAGCGCCCATACTCCAGGCAGAGTCATGGTAAATGGCATAGCCAGCCCGGAAGACAGTCTTTTCGCTGCCAAAGAGCTTCCAAGCTAGGCCGATGCGCGGTTCCAGCGCGGTCCAATCCATTTTGACGCCACCTGAGCCGCCGGTAATGAGCTGGCCCGTGGAAGGCACGAGATTAGAAAGACGCCCCGCCGCTTCAGTTACAGGTGTCGCCATCGCCCAAGCTACGCCAAGGTTGAGGGTCAGGTCTTTGGTTGCGCGCCAATCGTCCTGGATGTACGGCCGGAATAGAATCCAACGACGACCCGTGATGTCACCGTTAAAGTTTTGATCGTGGATACGAATGCTGGTTTCGCCCGTGAGCAAATCGCCCATGGCATCACCTGTCCAAGCTCCGCTGATCACCCAGAAACCATCTTGGAAACCAACGGCTCGGACGTTCATCTGATTGAAGCGCAGGTTGGCGCCCATTTTGATGTCGTGCTTGCCGCGAATCATGTCAAATGTGTCGGCGATGGTATAAACGTTAGTGCCGCCCTGAAATGGGGAATACCCGCGGTCACCAAGCGCCCAATAGCCGCCATTGAAGGTTGTTGAGACCAGGCCGCAGCTGCTGCCGCCACACGTATTCGTATCTCCGCAACCGATGTTGGCCCCTGGAATCTCGAGATCATTGGAGATGCAGGTACCAGTTCCGGTCGAGCTGATGTAGTTGAATATCCGGTT
>Ga0335082_10007006_pt1 | contig 12269 bp, 16 predicted proteins | sample Lox_Sample_41_FD_206718 | JGI IMG/M metagenome (GOLD analysis project Ga0335082, IMG submission 206718) | Soil microbial communities from Loxahatchee National Wildlife Refuge, Florida, United States - Lox_Sample_4.1 | ecosystem: Environmental > Terrestrial > Soil > Wetlands | place: USA...
CTGGCGATCCGGGTACGTTCCTGCTCTTGTGCCTCAATCAACTTTCGGCTGATGCCTGAAAGCGCCTCTTCTGCTTGTTTCCGTTCGGTGACATCGATACAAGTCCCGATGTAACCAGCAAACGAGTGATCCTGATTGAATCTAGGCACCCCAATGTCTAAGAGCCATCGATATTCTCCGTCGCTTCGCCGCAGCCGATACTCCATTCTGAAGTCGTTGCGAGAATCAAAGGCTTGCGTGTAGGTCTCGAAACAACGTTGTAAGTCTTCACTGTGTACCCCCTCTGTCCATCCGTTTCCAAGCTCCGCATCAATTGATCTTCCAGTGAAGTCCAGCCAAGGCTTGTTGAAGTAGGTGCAGAGTTTGTCGCTGCCCGACATCCAAATCAGCACGGGAGCCGTATCGGCCAACAACCGGAAACGCAGTTCGCTTTCCTTGAGAGCCTCCTCCGCTCGTTTGCGTTGGGTAATGTCTGCGATCACGGAGAGTACGCATCGTTCATTTCCGATCTCTATCTGTTCTGCTGCGCCTAGACCGACCATCTCCGTACCATCCTTGCGGCGATAACGAACCTCCAGATCACGAATAGAACCCTCCGCCCCAAGTCGCTTTACCAACTCCACCTGTTCAGTGGGATCCACCCAGATCGAGATGTCGAACGGAGTCCGTCCTATCACCTCGTCACGACGCCAACCAGTTAGCCGCTCAAAGGTCTCGTTGACATCGAGGTAACGATGGTCTTTCTCGCTGGTTAGTGTGAGGGCCATTGGGCTTCCTCGAAATGCTTTGGAAAATTTCTCCTCTGACCTCTTTAGTGCCTCTTCAGCCCGTTTTCGCTCAGTGATGTCACGGGAGATCGCTGAAGCGCCCACCACCTTGCCAGATGAATCCCTAAGCGGAGAAATGGCCAAGGAGACAACAACCTTCTTCCCTGATTTCGCGACACGAATCGTTTCGCGGTGCTCAATTTGCCCCCCCGCCTTCACGGTTTCAAGAATCTTTTTCTCCTCATCCAGTTGCTCAGGCGGGATGATGATTGTAATCGGCTGTCCAACCGCTTCTGCCGCACTGAAGCCGAAAATACGCTGCGCAGCTGCATTCCAACTCACGATGACTCCGTCCGTATTCTTGGAGATGATCGCATCGTCAGAGGATTCCACAATGGCTGCAAGGTGAAACCGTGCCTCCGTCACTGCTCGTTCACGCAAACGCTGCTCTCGTTCGCGCTCAGATTGTTGCCGTTCGGCGATTACGGCCGCCAACGTCAAGCCCAATATTGAAAGCACCCCGAAGAACACGTCCAAAAGAACAGCGTTTATGAATTGGTTGTTGCTGGCGAAAGGCCCGGAGCCCAATGCGGTCGCTATCGTGGCTATCAACGCAATCAAAAGAGTTGCCAAGCCCGCTCCGCTCACTCCAAAACGGATCACTGCCCCAATTACGAATGGCAGGACTGCGAAAGCCAAAACGTGCAACCGGATTGGAATTAGGGGCAGATCGCCAAAGATGATGAAGCACGCAACTGTGAGCAGGAGTAGAGCCGCGACCAATTCCGCAAAACGACGCCAAGAACGAATTCTTAACAAGTCTGGAAACGTCAACATGACAGGCGTTACTAGCAACACGCCGGTGCTGTCTCCCAGCAAGTAAATCAGCCAAGCTGGACCGAATCCCGACCAACCACGCACATTGACTGCATAGAGGATTGAAGCTCCGATTGACGCGCTCACCAGGGCGCTGGCTAACGCGCCAAAGAGGATTAGCCCGATTACATCGCGCAAGCGAGACAGCGAAGGACGGAAGTTAGCAAAGTGGCGGAGGAGGAACATTGCGATCAGTGCTGCGAGTGTGGTCCCAGCGGCGTAACCGAAAGCAGCCCAGTGGGGCAGGGGACTCAAGAAGGCAAGGAGAAAAGCCCCACCCGCGACTCCGGGCCAAACTGAATAACCCCAGATTAGGAGTGCGCCGAGAGCAATTCCTGACGCGGGCCAAACAGGGCCGATACCGCCGCTGTTGATGGTCTGGAGAACATCGCCGAGTTTGCCAGCCGCAAATTGCGCAGCAAACACCATGGCAATCTGGGCGAGATATTTCCCTAGGTTGCGTGGCACGACTATGCGATTCTCAAGAACATGGTCCAATTTCACACCGCCCAGCAAGACCTCAGGAATATAGCCGCGAGCACGGTTCCTGAAGCCAACTGTCGTAATATCTCCATTACATCACAAACCTTATCTTGGAAACGCTGGGCTCAATGCATTATGAGAGAGCGGTCCTGGTTGAGTGGAGTATGGCGTGGGGATGAAGGGCGAGAATCAGGGGAGAAGATAGGCAAACCGGCTGAAGAGTGACACTTTACCTTGAGGGAAAGACTCTGTGGGCGCTCAGGCGGTAAAACCAAAATCCTCTCCACGAACAAGAAAGGACCCGGATGCAAGCACCGATCGGGGTCTGATAGAGGGGAGTGGAGAAGTGTTTTTTCTTGACATCCTCTCTCATAGGATGAGTGAAATCGCCTCCCTGGAAAAGAGCCGTAACTCACTGCAAACAGGTGGTTGGCGTGGGGCCTCTTTTCATGCTTCGTTGTGACCGGATTCCGGTCATGCTGACCTGTTAACGACAGTTATTTCCGAGTAGCTCGTTAGAAGCCAATGTGCCAGGTCCGCCCACAAGAAACTGGTCACTTTTGATCAGTCTTCTGCGTTGGTTGTCACCTAGAATACTGGACAACCTTGGGAGAAAGCGATAGAACCCTACGTTGAGCTGATCCAAAAGCTACTTGAAATCCAAAGTGGCGGAAGACAAAGAAGCCCGAAGTTAAAAGCCCGAAGTTAATCCTCAGCGGTCACCCAAAACCGGCCAATGATGGTCACCTGAAAACCGGCCAACGAGAATGAGGCCTGGGACGTTGATCGCGACGAAGGCACTGTAGCCTTCGTTGGCATGAGCAACGTCTTGAGCGAAGAGAAACGACAACAAGTTATCGCCCTGGGACGGCTGGGATGGCCGCTGCGGCGCATCGAGCTAGAAACCGGGGTACGTCGAGAAACCGCCGGTTGCTATCTGAAGGCGGCGGGGATCGCAGTGCGGCCACCCGGCGCGTGGGGACGGCGACCGCCGGCAAAACCGGCCAACGAGGTGACCACGGGTCGGATGCGGCCCAACTAGCCACAGTCAACCCCAACCCCAACCCCAACCCCAACCCCAACCCCAACCCCAACCCCAACCCCAACCCCAACCCCAACCCCAACCCCAACCCCAACCCCAACCCCAACCCCAACCCCAACCCCAACCCGAAAACCTTTCTAATAAGGGAAAAGCAAAGACAACTTCAAAACCGGCCAACGAGGTGATCACCGGGTTTGGCGTGGAGTCGGGTGGTCCCGGAACGAAAAACCCCAAGCCTGCGCTATCCGTCAGTGCCTGCGAACCGTTCCGTGACGCGATCGAACTGGGGCTGAGCCGTGGTCGCACTGCTATGGCGATCTGGCAGGACCTGATGTCCGAGCATGGTTTCCGGCGGCTATCAGACGGTCAAACGCTTCGTGCGCAAGTTGCGCGGAAACCAGCTACCGCAGCCGCGTGCGGTGATTGTTACCGCGCCGGGAGAAGAGGCCCAGGTCGATTACGGCCGGGGCCCGATGACCCGCGACCCCCAGAGCGGAAAATATCGACGCACCCGACTGTTCGTGATGACGCTGGGCTGCAGCCGCAAAGCGGCACGCTTCCTGACCTTCCGTTCCAGTTCGCGCATCTGGGCCGAGTTGCACGAGAAAGCCTTCCGTCGCTTCGGGGGCAGCACGCGCGTGGTCGTGCTCGACAACTTGCGCGAAGGTGTGCTCGTCCCCGACATCTACGATCCCGCGCTGAATCCACTCTATCGCGACGTGCTGGCGCATTACGGCGCCGTTGCGCTGCCTTGCCGGATCAAAGATCCCGATCGCAAAGGCAAAGTCGAGTCCGGCGTCGGCCACGCCCGGCGAGCACTCCAGGGAAAACGCTTTGAGAGTTTGGAGGAAGCGCAAGCCTATCTGGATCGTTGGGAAACCAGTTGCGCCGATACCCGCATCCACGGCACCACCAAGCGGCAAGTCGCCGCCATGTTTGCCGAAGAAAAACCGGCCCTGCTTCCTCTGCCTCTGGAGCCGTTTCGCTACTACCAGCATGGTCAGCGGGTGGTGCATCTGGATGGTTGCCTCGAAGTCGAAGCCGCCTACTACAGCCTGCCGCCGGGCTGGATCGGACGACAGGTGAACGTGCAGTGGAATGAGCTGTTCGTTCGCATCCTCGATCCCAAGACCGGTCAGCTCCTGCGCGAACATGTACGCCAGAAGCGCGGCTGGTATCGCATCAAAGAAGAGGACCACCCAAAACACAGACCACTGCGCGTCTCTCAGTTGTTGTGGCGAGCCGGCCGCGCTGGCGCTCACATCGGCACACTCTGCAACCGGATCTATAGCCAGCTCGGAGAACCCGGCATTCGCCGCATCCTGGGTGTCCTCTCACTGGCAAAGAAGTTCGGCACCGCTGCGGTCGAGGATGCTTGCGCGGCGGCCCTCGAACTGGGAGTGCACGAGTACCGCTTTGTCCGTCGCTATCTCGAACGCGGTCCCCAACTCACCCTGCGACAAGTCGATCCCCTCATTCGCGAACTGGTGCACTACCGCGATCTCATCCACCAAAGAACCTCGGAGCAAGAATCATGAATCTCATCGAGTTGAATCGTGCTTTACGACAACTGCGGCTGGGCGGTATCGCCACCGTGCTCGAAACCCGTCTCCGTCAAGCCCAGGCGGAAGCCATGACTCCGATCGACTTCCTCTCCTGCCTGGTCTCCGACGAACTTACTCGTCGCGGCGAGCGGCTGCTGGAGCGAAGGAAAAAACAGGCTGAGTTTCGACTTGCCTCCACAGGAGGCGGCAGGATAAAACAACTTAGTCCCCGGCCACTTGAGGAAGTTAATCGCGGAATATATCTCTGGCGTTATCCGTCGCTCGATTGTCGGACACGGGAGTCGGCGAACTGGGGACACTGGGGACAGGTGTCACAACTCACCGCTCAACGTGATGGGAGTCACATAAAAGCGTTTCTCGCCAAGGTAGTCTCAAACGTCCGATAGGAGGGCTTTGTGCTTTGCTTATCATGCGCATCAGGCAATCAGGCGGAGTTCACTACCGAAATGATCATCCATTTCAGCGGCCTCAAAAACATCGATAAGCCCGGAGTCTGGGTGTTCCCGAAGGTTTCGGTCTGCTTGGATTGCGGCTTTTCGCGTTTTTCCACCCCGAAAACCGAATTGGCGCTCCTTGCAGGACCCAATACGAGGACTGAGACCTCAAGCCGGGCAAGGAGTGTTGACGCGTCCCAGGACGAGATTGCATCTTGAGGGCATCGGTGAAACGTTCGTTCGTCTATGCGCTACCGACAAAATGCTCTCCCGGGATAACCGCTCCCACAGCAGCCAATAGGTCGGTTGCGGCCCTTGCCTTCACAACGTAGCCCCACGCCCCCAAACTGAGAGCCTCTTCCACCACGTCAGCAGAGGACTCCTGAGTCAGGAAGATTATCTTGGATTCCGGAGCAAGTTTGCGAATCTGTCGGGCGGCCTCGATTCCATTCAGTTTCGGGAGTCCGATGTCGAGCAGAATGAGATCGGGTTTCAATTCTCCCGCTTTCTGAACTGCTTCCAGCCCGTCGGCCACTTCGCAAATGACCTGCAAGTCGGCCCGTTCTACCAGTGTCGAGCGGATAAATTGCCGAAAGGGAGCGTAATCCTCTACCACCAGAACGCGGGTTGAGTGGAACATACTATGTCCCCCTATCGAACTAGCACTCCCGATTACAGCAGGTTCCTCAACAAAGGAAACTAGCAAAACCAGTGGAGACAGCGGAGACCTCTACCAGTGGGTTAGCTGTCGTAATATGTATGGTCCGCCGCCGAACTGCAAGAAGAAATCGGTCTCGACGACAACAGTCTGCGAAAATATATCCGGCCTCTAGTGGAGAATGGTCTCCGGGCGCATGATGATGATCCGCGCGTGCTGGTCCTTAATAAGCCGAACGGTCACGATCGAACTCTTGTGAGAGCAGGTTCTCCAGCACGCCGTTTGAGTGAGTCGGATTTGCGGCCGAACCGATGATCTGCTGCATACAAAGGGGTATTATCAGAGGATTGACGTTGCTGGCGATCACAGCGGCGCTGGCAGCTTCCGGGCAGACTCCGATCGAGGCCTTGCACGTTCCGCGAGCTCGACGCCGGCTTTCAACTTCTCTACGAACTAAAGCCTGAGGAAGCTCGCAATCAGTTTGAGGCCTGGCATGGGTCAAACCCGAAAGACCCTCTCGGTAGCGCCTCGGTAGCAGCGAGCTATCTGTTTGAGGAATGCATTCAGCAGGGCGTCTTGACCTCTGAGTTTTTCCGGGACGACAAGCGTTTTCTTGGCAATATCCCTCTCAAACCAGACCCAACACTGCGCGCGGCTTACTTTACTGCGGACAAACAGGCACAAGACCTGGCGCAGCAGCGATTGAGGACGAACCCGGACGATACGAATGCTCTGTTCGCCATGACCATAAGCTTGGGTATGGAGGCCGATTATGCCAGCCTTATCGATAAGCACCAACTCGACAGCCTGAAAATGATCCGAGAGGCTGACAAGTACGCCAAGAGACTATTGGCGGCTGCTCCGGACGCCGCCGATGCCTATCTTGGCCTGGGCGCGGCGAATTACATAATCGGGAGTTTGCCGGGAATCAAGAGGTTCCTCCTTGGCTTCGCTGGAATCCAGGGCGACACGGTAGTAGGCATCCGGCAGCTCACGATCGCCGCCGATCATGGCCACTACTCGCGGCCGTTTGCGAAGATTTTGCTGGCGCTGGCGGCCCTGCGCGAGGAGAAACCAGAACTCGCCCGCACCCAACTTAAGGAGCTCGTCGCTGAATTCCCCGAAAACACGCTCTTTGCTAGTGAGCTGGCCAAACTCAATGTTCCTCCTGCTGCGGCAATTCCCATTCAATAGTGAATTCTTCCTGAGCAGAACCATGCCACAGACCCTGCCCTCGACACTTCCCGGTAGCGTTTGTGTGGGTAGTTGGCGAAAAATCGCCTCTCTAACAATGTCGGCGGTGCGGACGGTGACGCCATTAGTCTGTCGGATACTGGTCTTCATGCTCGCCGGGAAACCTCCTTGTCATCCCCGGATAGACCGTGGATGTGCTTAACAAGATATGAGCTGAACGCAAGGGGAAACAGTATCAATTGTGACAGGGCGGTAGCTGGCATCGGTCCTCTTTCGCAGCGGCAATTCCCCATCCCGAAACATCACGCCCAGGAATCTTCTGTTCGGCACAGTCACTCGGCTGCTTGGACTCACGATTCATCATGACGATGTAGTCGGCATTCGCCTGTTTGATCGTGACGATCACGTCGGAGCAGTCCTTCTGGAAGTTTTCTCCGACCTCCATGCTCTCGGCCCAGTGGTGATCCCCTCCGGCAGCTCCGTTGCTACTGACGTTTTCTGAACCCTTGCCCTGAACAAAAACGCGAGGTTTGTCTTGGGCATTCGCAGAAACTGCGATTGGGATTACAAACAGCAGCGTACAAGTCTTCATGATTCTCTCTTTCTGAGGGGGAGGATAGAGTCGGGTGCAGGGAGATGTTCCGCGCCCCACGTTCCACGTCGGAAACGTAGTTGCAGTCACTAGGCTGCGTTGGTTGGCTCGCTTGGGGAGATCGCCAAGGCTGCGTCGGCACTTAAATGATTGGTTGGCCCCTTCATCAGCAGTGGCCATTCCTCGGTGGGTGGTGTTGGGCAACAGGGAAAGAGAACAGGGTAGTTAGGGAAAATCGCGTGCAAGAGCCGTGCGCTTTCCTCGACCCTGAGGTAACCCGATACGGTTAGCATAGCCATACATCGCCGGGCTTCGGAGTGCCACACTAGGCTGCGTCGGCCTTCAAATCACTAGTGCTCTGAATAGCAGAAGGGCGACTGTTCAGTGAGCTACGCAGGGCATGAAGGATGCACATCGCATCGTCCAAACTTTCTCGATCTTCAGCCTCGTCTCCCTCATAAAACAGTTCTCGCGCACGTATTACGATCGCAGCTTCCGCCGCATCTATACGTCCCGGTAACCTGTTCAAATCCGACTCGCCAAGCGCAGCGCGGTACAGATCTTTCCACGATTGGGTTGTCAAACCTCTGCAAACGGTAGTAGTCATTTTCCTTCACTCCGTAAGAGTTGCCCTCGGAATCTAGTGTTCTGGCAAGAGCAACCTTTAGGCGCTATGCGCCGGATTCAGTTTAGCTGGCTGGTGGGATCCCAAGAACTGTCACAAGTTATAGGTATCGCTGGCGCGACCCCAGCAGCTCAGACAGGCGTGGGCCGCTAGCGCATTCGCTGCCGAAATTCCCTATTCGGCTGAGTCACGAGGCTGCGTCGGCCTGGAAATGTCGTGATCCCAGTCACGCCTCGACGTGATACCGCTCACTGCTAGCTCGTAAACGGAACAAGAGATCACGGGCCAGTGAAAAGACCATTCTGCCGACCCACCCGCAAAGTCTTGATACGGTGCAACCGAGTCTGACCGAGGCGAATTGGTGACGAGAGTATGGAATCGTCACCTCAGACGTCGAAGATGACTAGCGACAGCCAGAGCGCCGATCACATCGGCAAAGTCTTCCGCGCAGTTGGTCGCGACGTGCGCCAGTGCCTTGTCTGCGGAGAGCTATTCACCCGAACTGCTGCCCCAAGCACGCTGAGGTGGATTGCTATCCATTTCTGGAGCTATCAGTGGTTTACCCACCAACGGGAGGGAAGGAATGAATACTCAAGCTGAAGCACAGTTAAACCAGCTAGCGAGCGATGTTCATTTTGCGACAGCGCCCTTAAGGTTCGTCTGGCATGCGCTGCTGTGGTTCCTCTTCTTTCTCCTCGCGCCTGCGATCTTCGCGATAGTTCCGGTGCTCGCTCTCAAGTACGCCTCGCCGGACGAAATTTGGCTGCTCAAGTGGCTGTTCGGCGTGCTGGGTCCCTTCGCTTCCACATTTTGGTTCGTGATAATCGCAATGATCCCGGCGCACGACAGAGGCGAGAGTGGGCTATTCTTCCGCCTGAAATCCTTTGGAGCTATGGCGTTCGGCTTCCTTGCGTCGGCTGGTGCGATGTTCCTCTTCGCAACGAACTACACCGTGCGATACGAGTGGGACGACCGAGGGTGGTTCTCCTGAAAGATTCTCTTTATCTTGCAAGCTTCTCACAATGCTAAGCCATTCCGCATCAAGCGGCTCCCTGCACACGGGCTTACCAGCCCGCAGCATTGCTCTGATCGCCTTCTTTACGATGGAGGTAGGCATGAACCCACGCTTCATCGACACCTTCGTCCTGCTGCGCGGACTCGTGCGCCCGCTTCCAATCGCCCTTGGCGTCCCACCACAGTCCGGCGAGGGCGAGCGTTAGGACCGTAGGCGGCTGGCTCGCAGTGAGTGAGTTGCGGAAATCGTCGGGGGTCATTCTGAAAATACCCACTGTCAATTCCCTTATTGTGAGTTGCTCAACGAGAATTTAGCAACTCTGGAGACAACTGTGACGGAGCCAGCAAAGAATGAACGCGCCAAGTCCGAAGCTGTACAACCAAAGAGCACGATGCTAATCGTGCAGGTACTCTGGGCGTGTCATGCGTTCAACGCGACACCGGAACAGGCAGCGAAAAGGGTGGTCACCGATCTCTTTGAGCATCTTTCGCGAGGCGGCAGCGTGTCCGTGCATGTCACCTCATCGGACGGCAGAGAACACACGCTAGATGTGGTGGCTGAGTCGCGCAGAGTGATTGGCGGAATTCGTCCAAGGTCCTTTCAACTTGCCCTCGGTTGCTGCGCTGGCTTCTCAGGATGACGTCGGTCGATCTCTTCCATGATCCGCTCTGCCCAGCGCACGCCGTCTGCTATGGCAGCTACGGTAGCAGGAACCCGTGCTCCACTGTCGTACTGCGCGAGCTTCCGTGCCGCGAGGATGCTGGCGGCGATCAGCAGCACGCGCTTGCGCCCTTCGTCCACCTCGGAAGTGTAGCACTTTCGTCTTTTATTCGCCTACGATGGAGAGATTTCAGACGGGGACTGTACGTGTAGGACACAGTGGACTGCACTGGGAATTTGGTAGCAAACTGGTAGCAGACATGCCCAAGACTGCATCAAACTGCCTAATCGGAACGCTTGGAAGTCGCTGAAACCATTGATTTGATTAAGCTAGCGTTCGATCAGTAGGTTGAAGGTTCGATTCCTTCCGCGCTCACCATTTCTTCGTTGCCGCTGAACAAACAGGGGCTTCCTGGGAGGGAAGCCCGGCTAAGTGGCGTAGAGGTGGTTATTTTGGTTGCGGAGGGGGAGTTATCTCGGCCAGCCTCTTGTCCTGACGCAGGCTTGCGAATTCCTCGTCCTTGTAAACACTTGCCAGATCACGATAGCCCTCTTCTTTGGCCATCCGCAGGCAGCGGAGGCATTGCTCGGCATCGCCGCGTTTGGCGTAGATCTTTGCCAACATATAGGAGAACTTTGCGCGCTCTTCCGCATTGGCGATCTGCGCGGTGAGCCCCGCTCTGCCTTTGTTGCTCAGTGCGTCGGGATCAAGTTCCAGCGCCCGAGCATACTCAGCGACGGCCCGATCCAGCTTCTTCTGGCCAAACCACGCCGCTCCCAGATTGACATGGAAGGTCGCGCGGTTTTCGTCCAATGCCACAGCTTTCTTGAAGTGCTTGGCCGCGGCGGAGAAGTTGTTTTGCATGTAGTAAACGGCACCGATGTTGCTCAGCGCGTCCGCGAATTTCGAGTTGCGTTTCACGGCCTGCTGAAAATTCATACGCGCCGCCTCGAGTTGCCCGTCCTTGAGTTCAGTCATGCCCAGCTTGTTGTAGAGGATGGCATTCTTGCGGTCCTTGCGGATCGCCTCCTCAAAATACTTAACCGCTTGCCTGTAGTCTTTCTGGGCCCTCGCCTCATCGCCTGCCTTTTCAAGTTCGGCGACCGTCATCGATTGCAGGTTGGATGTGCCGCTCGGCGTTTCTGTCGCTCGGGCGCCGTATGGAGCAAGTCCCAGAACCATCGCCCCAATCGCTAATCTTAGGATGAAATTCCTCATAATTTGCCTCTTTCCCGGAGCAGCGGCGGTTGAAAACCCTTTGCCGTCGATCGGAGCCTCGGCAATATGCTCTCCGTGTATAGCTTTCTTATGAAGCAGATACCCCGAATTGACAAGGTTATAGCAGCTACCCACCCGCTACCTGATGGTTAATGGTGAGGTCGGACATACCATCTTTGTCCTTCTGCCTGATTCCACTTGCGCAGCCAGGCCAACCGTTGCGGAAGTGAAGGGAGTTAAACCACCGTTACAAGCGCACCCCCCGGGGCCCTAGGTGGACCGTTACGTGCTCCCAGACACTGCAAAGTCGCCCGGGAGGGTGTATAAGGGGATTGGCGGAGCCTCTCTGCGGAGGCGGCTATGCCTTCAACAACGGCAGAATCGGTCAGTACGGATACTCAGCGGGCCGAACTGCAGGCCGTACTCCAATCTCCATTATTTTCCCGTTCTCCCGCGCTTGTCCGTTTGCTTTCCTACCTGGGCGAAAAAGCTCTGACCGGGGAAGGCTCGAATATCAAAGAGTTCTCCGTGGCGATCGATGTTTTTGGACGGGATGAGTCATTCGATCAGGACTCAGACTCGATTGTCCGGGTGGAAGCGAACCGCCTGCGCAAGCGCCTGGCAGAATACTATGCAGGCGAAGGCGCTGCCCATCCGATTCACATAACAATTCCGGTAGGCAAGTACGTACCTGTCTTTGAAGAGTGGGAAAGCGAGGTTTTGCCCGAGGCAGCGCAGGCGGTTCCTGTTCCCGCCCCGCTATCCTACACGCAGTCAAACAAGCTGGTGCACTGGCTACTCGCGGCGGCGCTGGCGGCGATTGCCATGGCAGGCGTAGCCATGTTTCTGACCCGGCCGCAAGCGCCACTCCGGCAAACGAGTGCGCCTTCGGCAGCGCAGCCGATGGTTTCGCATCCCCCTGTGGGTCTGCCGGTCGGAGAAGAAGTCCGCATCCTGGCCGGGTCCAGCCGTCCCTACGTTGATCGCTCAGGCAAGGCCTGGAGCGCGGACGACTATTTCGCTGGCGGGACGCCGGTACGAATCCCGGTCCAACATATCTGGCGAACGCAGGATCCCACGATTTACCGCAGCAGCCGCCAGGGAGAGTTCACTTACGACATTCCGTTGAAGCCTGGAAT
>Ga0335082_10007007_pt1 | contig 12268 bp, 7 predicted proteins | sample Lox_Sample_41_FD_206718 | JGI IMG/M metagenome (GOLD analysis project Ga0335082, IMG submission 206718) | Soil microbial communities from Loxahatchee National Wildlife Refuge, Florida, United States - Lox_Sample_4.1 | ecosystem: Environmental > Terrestrial > Soil > Wetlands | place: USA: Florida...
GGCCTGCGGAATGAGCGCGCCGGGATCGACGAGGCGCGCCGTGACGATGCCGTCGAAGGGGGCGCGAATCTCCTTGTAGGCCTGCATCGCCTGCACCTGATCGAGGCTCGCCTTGGCCTGCAGCATGGCGGCGCGCGACTCGTCGGCCACCTGCTGCGCGATGAGCGCCTGGCGCACCAGCTCCTGGTTGCGCTGATTGGTGAGCGCCTGCAGCTCGTAGTTGGCGCGCGCGTTGGCGACCTGCTGATCGAGCTCCGGCGAGTCGAGGACGGCGAGCAGCTGCCCGCTCTTCACCCGATCGCCCTTGTCGACGTGGATGGTCTTCAAGTAGCCGGCGATCTTGGCATGCACCGGCGTCTCGATGAAGCCGCGGACCGTCGCCGGCAGCTCGAGCGTGCGGCTGGGTGGCGCCTGGCGCGTATGCGTCACCAACACGCGCCGCCCCTGTGCCGCTTGCTGCTCCAGCTCGGCCGTGTCGTGCCGCACCCGGATGTCGCGCGCCAACACCAGCGCCGCCGTCACCGCGCCGGCGATGACCACGGCGCTCACCCAACCGAGCACGAACCGCTTTCCCGGCTGCGGCGGCGTGTAGTGCTTCGGATCGTCGTCCATGGTCAGGCCCGCAGCTCCGCGGCGGAAGCGGTGATCTTGGCGATCTCGGCGTCGCGATGATGCTTGCCGATGACGTGCCCGCTGAAGAGGGAGTATACCGCCGGTACGACGAACAGCGTCGTCAGCGTCGCGCCGACCAGACCGCCGATCACGGCGCGGCCCAGCGGCCCGTTCTGATCGGCGCCGGCGCCGAGACCGAGCGCCATCGGCAGCATGCCGAGGATCATGGCGAGGGCAGTCATCAGGATGGGCCGCAGACGGATGCGCGCCGCCTCGACCGCGGCGGCGACCGGCGTGTAGCCGTCCTCGCGCAGCTCGTTGGCAAAAGTGATCAGCAGGTTGCCGTTGGCGACCGCCACGCCGACGGCCATGATCGCGCCCATCAAGGATTCCACATTGATCGTCGTACCGGTCAGCACCAGCATCCACAAGACACCCGCCAGCGCCCCGGGCACCGCCAGCAGAATGATGAACGGCTCCAGCCACGACTGGAAGTTGGCCACCATCAGCAGGTAGACGAGAATGACGGCGAGCACCAAGGCTTCGCCGAGACTGGTGAACGAGTCGCGCATCGCCTGGCTCTGGCCCCGGATGGTGATCTTGACGCCCGGCGGCAGCTCACCGAGATCCTTGACGGCACGCTCCACGGCCGCCGACGCGCTGCCGAGATCGCGGCCGGCGACGCCGGCGTTGACGTCGATCACACGCTGCACGCTGTAATGATTGATGACCGCCGGCTCGATTCCTTGCGTGATGGTGGCGACGTTGCCGAGCAGCTGTGGCGTGTTGGCGCCGTCGACCTGCCCGCCGCTGAGCGGTGTCTGTGCCAGCGCGGCGACGGAGTCCACCAGATGCTGCGGGGTCTGCAGCAGCACACTGTAGTTCACGCCGTTCTGCGGATCGAGCCACTGATTGGGTTGCAGCAGGAAGCTGGTGCTCAACGACGTCAGCAAGCTCGACGCGACGGCTGCCTGGCTGATGCCGAGCTGCAGTGCCTTGGCGCGATCGACGTCGACCTTGAGCGTCGGGTAGTCCAGCGGCTCGGCGATGCGCAGGTCCGTCAGGCCGGGGATGCGCTCCATCGCCGCCTTGAGGCGTACCCCGAGCTGATAGTTGGCGTCGAGGTCGTAGCCGGAAATCTGCGCATCGATGGCCGCCGGCAATCCGAAGTTCAGCACCTGGCTGATGATGTCGGCCGCCTGGAAGTAGACGTCGACGTCGGGAAACTTGCGGTGCAGCTCGCGGCGGATGGCGTCCTCATACATCGCCGTGGCATGATGCTCGGGCTGCAGCTGCACCAACACGTCGGCGTCGTGCGGCCCGATGCTGTCGGTCTGGTAGAAGGCGAGGTTGTAGGAGATCGGCAGCCCGATGTTGTCGCTGATGCTGGCCAGCTCCTCCGCCGGCACCAGCTCACGAATCGTGCGCTCGACGTCGTCGACGATGCGCTCGGTCTTCTCGATGCGCGTGCCGGTCGGTGCCCGCACGTGCAGCTTCATCATGCCGGCATCGACGGTCGGGAAGAAGTCTTGCCCCACCACCAGCACCAGGACCAGCGCCGGCGCGGCGAGCAGGAACGCGCCGCCGAGTGCGAGCGCGCGCCGGGCGATGAACGCCCCCAACGCAGCGCGATAGGCCGCGCGCAGGCGCTCGAACCCGCGCTCGAACGCCCCGGTGAAGCGCCCCCACAGCCCGCGCCCGCCGGGCTCCCGGTGCGTCGCCGGCAACAGGTACTTGGCCATCGTCGTCACCAGGGTGCGCGACAGCAGATAGGACGTGAGCATGGCGTACACCACCGCCAAGGCCAGCGGGGTGAACAGAAACTTGGCGACGCCGGACAGCAGCACCACCGGGAAGAAGACGATGCAGATCGCCAGCGTGCCGACGAAGGTCGGCATGGCAATCTGCGCCGCGCCGTCGAGGATGGCGACCAGCAACGGCTTGTGCATGGCGTGGTTGCGATGGATGTTCTCGATCTCCACCGTGGCGTCGTCGACCAGCATGCCCACCGCCAACGCCAAGCCGCCGAGGGTCATGGTGTTGATCGTCTGCCCGGAGAGCTCGAGGGCGATGAAGGCGGTGAGGATCGACAGCGGGATGGAAATGATGACGATCAGCATGCTGCGCGGTGAGCCGAGGAAGACCAGCACCATGAGCGCCACCAGGACGGCGGCGGTCGCCGCTTCCTGCACGACGTCGCGCAAGGCGGCGCGCACGAACTTCGATTGGTCGAAATCGAGCGCCAGCTGCAATCCCTTGGGCGCGGTCGCCAGGATATCGGGGATCAGCGCCTTCACCCGATCGACCACCGCCAGCGTCGATGCCGCCGCATGCTTGACCACCAGGAGAAAGGTGGCACGCTTGCCGTTCACCCGCACCACGTTGGTCTGCACCTGATGCGTGTCGGTGACCGGCGCCACGTTGCCGAGCAGCACCGGCGTGCCCTCGACCACCTTGAGCGGCAACTGGTTGAAGTCGCCGACGCGCAGCGGGCTGCCGTTGAGCTCGACACTGTACTCGCGGTCGCCGATCTTCGCCGTCCCCGCCGGAATGATCACATTGGTCGTGGCCAGGGCGTTGCCGATGTCCTGCGGCGAGAAGCCGTTGGCGTACAGCTCGTCGGGATGCAGGTTGACCATCACGGCGCGGCCCATGCCGCCGAGCGGCGCCGGCGACGACAGCCCCTCGATGGTGAACAGCTTGACGCGGATGAAGTTCAAGCCGTAGTCGAACAGCTCCTGCTCCGGCAAGGTCTCGCTCGCCACGTCGAGCTGCGCGACGGGCACGTTGGCGGCGTTGAAGTCGATGATGTTCGGCGCCTGAATCCCCGGCGGCATGAAGCGCAGAACGGTCTGCGAGACGGTGCTCATCTGCGCGATGGCGCCCGCCACCGTCGCGCCCGGATGGAAGTACACCTTGAGCATCCCGATGCCGGAAAACGACGACGACTCGAGGTGTTCGATGCCGTTGACGGTGGTCGAGAACGCCCGCTCGCTGATCAACACGACGCGACGCTCCATGTCGGTGGCCGACAGCCCGGGATAGTTCCACACCACCAGCACCACCGGCAGGTCGATGGCCGGGAAGATGTCGACGTTCATGCGGGCGAACGACAACGCCCCGAGCACGAGCATCAACAAGGCCATCACCGCCACGGAGAGCGGCCGGCGCAGTGCCAAGCGAACGATCCACATAGGGTGCTTACTCTGCTGAGGGTGTTGCCAGCACGGAGGTGCGTATCATGTGCAGAAGTACTGCCTGCTCGACTACTAACCTAGGGTCACCCCTGGGGCAACACGTGAGACTTTGAGTTTCAGAGTCGAGACTGCAGCGCTCTGTCGATCCAGCGCTGGTACAGCTCGATCGGCTGTGCACCCACCACCACTCCCTCGCGCCCCTCCATCCGCACCGCCGGCACGCCAGTGACGTCGTGCTCGATGGCCTCGTTGTGTTGCGCCAAGACCTGCTGCAGCAATGCCGGATCGGATGCACGCGCGAAGTCCTCGGCGGCGAGCCCAATTTCACGCCACAACGCCGACAAGGTGCCCGGGTCGGTGATGTCGCGGTTCTCCCCGAAATACGCGCGCAACAACCGTTCGTGCATGCGCGCGAAGGCAGCGTCACCAAACGTCGCGGCGGCCTTGGCCACCAGGTGCGGCGGAATGCTGTGCGTCGGCGGACCGGCGTCACTGTCCCACGCGCGGAACAGCGGCGCGTCGGGTTCCGCCGCCGGCCGTTCCCACGACCGTGTGTAGGCGCGGAACTTCTCCAGGGTGCGGCGCGGATCGGGTTGCGGCCGCAGCAGGAAGCTACGCCATTCGACCTGCACGCGGGCGCCGAACTCTTCTTGCACCCGTTGCAGGCGGGTCGCGCCGAGGTAGCACCACGGGCACAAGTAGTCGGAGTAGACGATGAGACGGGTGGGTTCCACGACGCAACGGTACCACAGCGCCACGCCCGATCAATTCACGACGTTGACCGGCCGGCCGGCGAGAAACGCTTCGACGTTGCGCACCGTCTCGGCCATCAGCCGGCGCCGCGCCGCCAAGCTGGCCCAGGCGATGTGCGGCGTGATGATGCAGTGGCGCGCCGTCAGCAGCGGGGTGTCGGGGCGCATCGGTTCGACGGACACCACGTCGACCGCCGCGCCCGCCAGCCCACCGGCGTTCAGCGCCGCGGCCAGCGCCGCCTCGTCGACCAGTCCGCCGCGCGCCGTGTTGATGAAGAACGCCGTCGGTTTCATGGTGGCCAGCAACTCGCGGTTGACGAACTGGGCGTTCTCCGCCGTCAGTGGGCAGTGCAGCGTCAGCACGTCGGCCTGCGCGCAGACCTCGGCCACCTCCGCCCATGCGAAGGGCTGATACGGCGGTGGCTCGCGGTGCGAGCGATTCGCCGCCAGCACGCGCATCCCAAAGGCGTGCGCCAACTCGCCGACTCGCCGGCCAATGCGGCCGAAGCCGACGATGCCCATCGTCAACCCCGCCAGCTCGATCGGCGAGGACCGCCAGAAGCAGAAGTCCGGCGAGCCCGTCCACTCGCCCGCCTTGACCGCCGCATCATGCGCACCGACGTGGTGACACAGCTCCAGCAGCAACGCGAAGACGTGCTGCGCCACGGAATCCGTACCGTATTCGGGGACGTTGGAGACCGGAATGCCGCGAGCCCGTGCTGCCGCCACATCGACGACGTTGTATCCCGTCGCCAGCACACCAATGAAGCGTACGGTTGGCAACTGCGCGAGCGTCGCGGCCGTCAGTACCGTCTTATTGGTAAGCACGATCTGCGCGGCGCGCGCCCGCGGCACGATCAGCTCGGCCGGCGTGCGATCATACACCTGCAGCGTCCCGAGCCGAGTCAGCGCTTCCCACGGGTTGTCGCCGGGGTTGAGCGTGTAGCCGTCAAGCACGACGATCGTCATCTGCCGCTCCCTGCCTCGCCCTTGTGTAGCCGAGCCGCCGGCCTCAGGGAAAGGAGCTGTCGGAGCTTGATGCGGCTCGCCCTCGGAACCCAAACCCCCTGGTCCCCTTCCCCGCGAGGGAGTGTCGATACACGGGAACGACGCCCTTCGAGAAGGTCCCAACAGAAGGGACCTCCTGCCCGGGAACCTGAAGCTGACCCGGCGGCTGAAGCCGCGGCTACAAAGGACGCCCAAGGCCGCCTGCGCGGCCTCCCCCCTCCCCTCCAAAGGCGGAGCTCAATTGTGACGGCGGCGTTGGGGGAGCCGCCGCAGGGCGGCTTGGGCGCCTCTCGTTGCCGCGGCTTCAGCCGCCGGGCCAAGGAAGAAGGGGTTCATGGTCGCTATTCGAAGCCAACGACAGCACGGCTCGCCCTGAGGCCCGCCGTCCTCAGAGAATGGAGGTATTGAGCTGTGCAGGCCATCGGGCGCATAATTGGCCCAACGTCACGTTCAGTTCAGAAGGAGGTCTTCTCCATGGCTGTCGATCAAACCAAACTGGAGCAGTTCGTCGGCAAGGCGGTCGGCGATCTCGGCGCGGCGCTGACCGCGGCGCTGATCGTCATCGGTGACAAGCTCGGGTTGTACAAGGCGCTCGCCGCCGGCGGCCCACTCACGCCCGCCGAGCTGGCGGCCCGGAGCGGCACCACCGAACGCTACGTGCGCGAGTGGCTCAACGCTCAGGCGGCCGCGGGCTACGTCACCTACGATGCGGCACGCGCGCGGTACCACCTCTCGGAGGAGCAAGCCGCCGCCCTCGCCGATGAGCAGAGCCCGGCCTTCGTACTCGGCGGATTCCAGGCGATGACCGCCGCGATGAAGGCGGAGCCCAAGCTCACCGAAGCCTTCCGCAGTGGCCAGGGTCTCGGTTGGCACGAGCACGACCCCGGGCTCTTCCAAGGCACCGAACGGTTCTTCCGGCCCGGGTACAACGCCAACCTGGTCAACGCGTGGCTCCCGGCGCTGGAGGGTGTCGAGGCCAAGCTGCAACGCGGCGCCCGTGTTGCCGACGTCGGCTGCGGTCACGGTACCTCCACGGTCATCATGGCGAAGGCCTTTCCGGCATCGACGTTCGTCGGGTTCGACTACCACGCCGCCTCCGTCGAGCGCGCGCGCCAGCTCGCCGCCGATGCCGGCGTCGCCGATCGGGTGACCTTCGAGACTGCGGCCGCCAAATCGTACCCCGGCAAGGGCTATGACCTGGTGACGTTCTTCGACTGTCTGCACGACATGGGCGACCCGGTCGGCGCGGCCTCGCACGTGCGCACCACGCTAGCCGGCGACGGCACCTGGATGGTCGTCGAGCCGTTCGCCAACGATCGCGTCGAAGAAAATCTCAACCCCGTGGGCCGCGTCTTCTATTCGGCGTCGACGCTGATCTGCACACCGGCATCGTTGGCGCAAGAAGTCGGGTTGGCTCTCGGCGCGCAAGCCGGCGAGGCACGCCTGCGTGAGGTGATCATGCAAGGCGGTTTCCGCAGTGTGCGGCGCGCCGCCGAGACCCCGTTCAACATGGTGCTCGAAGCGCGGCCGTAACGCCGCTCAGGGTGCGCACACGAAGTGGAACGATCGGTTGCGCACCGTCAACTGCCCGGGCGGCGCACCGCCCGGGCAGCGCACGAGGAACTGCGTCTCCATCGCCGCGACGTTGGTCACCGTGTACGGCGTCGACGTCTTGAACGGCATGGCCTCCAGCTGCTGACTCGACGCCTCGTCGAGCCTGGCCCACGTCGGCACGATCTCGAAGTAGCGCGGCGCGTGCGCATCGAGAAAGGCCTGCGCGCCGCTGAACAGCAGTTGCGCGTTGTTGAGGCCCATGAGATCCACGACGAGAGCGTTGCCGAAGTAGCGGATGGCGCCGGCATCGGTCGCCCATACCACGTCGCTCGCCGGCGCCGCCGCCAACGTCCGCCCCATCGCCACCTGCACGTCATCAATGTTTTGCGCGTCGTTCGACAAACGCCGATAGCGCGCCGGCGCCACCCCGAGCAGGCTGCCGACGACGAGGACCAGCAAGGCGACGCCCACGGCGCGGCGGCCGAGCACCGGCAGACAGCGGCGCAATCCCTCGTCGATCAGGGCTGGCATCGAGCCGACAAGGAACGGGATGACCGGAAGGATGTAACGTTGATGGTAGAACGTGTCCGGGTCGACCGGACGGACGAGCACGAATGACAGGGCACAGAAGGTCAGGCCGCTGACGCATGCGGCCGCCGCTGCGGCAGCGGGGTGCGGCCGCAGTGCGAGCAGCACCAGGATCGCCACCGCGAAGGCCAGCGTGACCAGGACGGATGCATCAATGATGACGATCCGGCCGAGCAGCTCGTTGAATCCGACCAGTTCGGCGGTGACGATCGGCAAGCCACCGCCGCCCGCCTTGGCGTAGAACGTCGCCGGCAACGGCAGACCGGATACGATGATGTTCCGCACGGCGAGCCCTCCGAACGACACGACGTCGCCAAGCAACGCGGCGGCCCAGAGTGTTCGCAGGACGCGCCGATCGCGGCGCACCCATAGCAGCAGCGGCAGCACATAGCTGAGCGCCGCCAACTCCGGCCGTGCCAGCGGAGCGACGGCGGAGACGATGGCGTACGGCAGCATGCGGTCAGCGCGAGCGGTGTACAGCATCGCCGCGGCACCCAGCACCGCCAATGGCGTCTCCATGCCGCTGAGCGCGGCGCTGACCAGGTCGGGATGCAACGCCACCAACAACGTGCCGACGAGCCGTTCGACGCGGAGGTCGGCGCCCTCCCCCAACGCGTGGAACAACAACAGTGCAGCGAGAACGTGCAGGACGAAGCCGAGGAGCTTCGTCAGCAGCACAATCGCCCCGACGTTGGCGGCGAGCAGATGCGGCCCGGCCAGGAGCACCGCCCACAGCGGTGCGGTCGCGCCGGTCGCCGCAATGCCCGGGTTGTACGAGAAGCTCGCCGAACGCGCCACGGCGCGCCCGTACACGGCGTGAATCCACGCGTCGTCGAGCGGAAAGCCGCGCGCCGCAACATACTCCGGCGCCGACACCAACAGCATCGCCAATCCCGCCAGCGCCGCCAGCACGATGCTGGCACTGAGCGCGCGCGTCGTCATGGCTGGGCTCCCTTGACTCGGAACAACCACCAGCGACCGACTCCGTGGTCGGCAGTCAGATTCGGCTGTCGCAGGAAGTCATCATGGACACTCGGCGCACCGTTCACCAGCACCAGATCGAAGTATTGGAAGTCCGACGGCTGCACTCGCTCCGCAAACCACTCGAGGGTGTTCGTCCACGGCGGCCGCCGCGGCGTCTTGTACACCACCAGCATCGGGGCGAACTGCGCGAAGGAGAAGTTGAGCTGTCCACCACGCACCACCTGCGCGTAGGCAAACATCTGCAGGAAGGGACGACCCTTGATGATCTCGCTCTCCTTCACGAAATCGAGACCGAGCACGCGGCGCTCCGCCGGCAGCGACGCGAGGATCTCGTGCAAGCCGGACAGCTCGAGCCGATCGAAGCGCGTCCACGCCAAGGCGGTCGCCAGACAGAAGACCGCAACGAACGCCACCGCCGCGACGCGCAGCAGAGCGGGCCGGTAGAGCGGCGCCGGCAGCGCCAGCACGGCCAGGATCAACGCCTCCGGCGCCCACCGCGCCGCGAAGTCGATGGTGTTCATGTGCAAGTCAGGCAGCAGCAGCGCCAGCAGCGCGAACAGGGCGGCCACCAACAGCATCTCGCGGTCGATGCGCGCCGCCAAGTTGTCGCGATGCTGCCACGCAGCGACAACGATCCACGCCACCAGTGCCGCGCACACGATGTACTCGGTCGAGCCGCGCAGGCCGCCGAACAGCGCATCGACCAGCCACGAGAACGACAGCCGCGCCGTCGGCGGCGCCTCCCACATCGTCGGCGACACGAATCCCGCGGCCGCCAGCTGCGGGTACCACACCGCCGCCACGATCACGACCGGCGCGAAACTCGCGAAGCGCAGGACGATGGTGCGCACCGGTACGCGCGCCGTGAGGCTCCACAGCGCAAACCACGCTACCCCGGCGGCAAACCACAGCGCGTGGCTCACGTAGAGCAGCGCCGCCACGCCGAGAAACTGCATCGCCTCGGTCCAGCGGAAGTACAGCGACGAGGGACGCGTCGTCACCAGGAACCACCACACGAACACCGGAAAGCCGATGGCAAAGCTGAGGAAGCCCCAGTAGACGACGTGATTGAAGAACAGCACCGACACCAGCACTGCGGCGGCAGCCGGTCGCCGGCGCCGCGCCGCCAGCCCATGCACCGCGACGGTCCAGATGACCGCGAGCGCCAGCATCGCCATGCGGCCCGCCACCTCCGGCTGGCAGAGCCGCCACGCCACACCGAGGAGCAGGTACGACAGCGTGTACGGCGTGAACCATTGGATGCGGTAGGGTCCGTCGGGATGTGCCAGGGTCTCGACGAACAGCCGGATCTGCGCCAGTTGCTGCGGCAGGTCGGTGATCGGCGGAATGCGCACGACCACGAACGGGGCACTGACGAAGACGCAGCAGAGCAGCATCAGCGTCAGGCGCAGGGCGCGGCTCTCCGGCTGCGAACGAATCATTGGGACGATTCATTGAATCAATGCGCCAGCGAGTCAAACGCTCCGCGCGTCGCCGACGCGGGCAATCGGCTCCGAGGGTCGCGCACCGCACCGGCTCGAAGCCGGTGCCACCTCACCGCCGCACTCCCCCACCTTGACCCGCCGGACGCCCGTTCATATAACGTCCGCCGGTTCGACGTATGACGCACGACTTCCGAAAGCTGCGCGGCTCAGCCGCCATCGTGGGCGTGGCCGAATCCGACGAGCTCGGCAAGCTGCCGCACAAGTCGGCGCTGCAGCTGCACATGGAGGCGACGGCCAACGCGCTCGCCGATGCCGGCCTGAAGAAGAGCGATGTCGACGCAGTGTTCAGCTCCGGCCGCAACATGGCCAATGATCTGCCCGAGTACCTCGGCATCCGCCCGCGCTTCGTCGGCGGCACGCAGGTCGGCGGCTGCTCGTTCATCCTGCACGTCGAGCACGCCATGGCTGCCATCAACGCCGGCCTGTGCGAAGTGGCGCTGATCACCCACGGCGAAAGCGGCGCCTCGCGCATCGCCATGCCGGCGCCGCGCTGGGGCGACGACTCCACCATGAACCAGTTCGAGCTGCCCTACGGCACCTCGGGGCCGCCGACAGGCTACGGCTTGCTGGCGACGCGGCACATGCACGAGTACGGCACCACCAGCGAACAACTCGCCGAGGTGGCGGTGGCGACGCGCAAGTGGGCGGCGATGAATCCGAAGGCGATGTACCGCGATCCGCTGAGCATCGCTGACGTGCTCAACTCGCGCCTGATCGCCTGGCCGTTCCACCTGCTCGACTGCTGCCTGGTGACTGATGCTGGTGGCGCAGTCATCGTCACCTCAGCGGAGCGCGCCCGCGACTTGCCGAAGCAGCCCGTGTATGTACTGGGCACCGGCGAGTGCGTCACGCACCAGATGGTCAGCCAGATGCCGTCGTTCAACAAGTGGGACGCCGCCGAGGTCTCCGGGGCGCGCGCCTTCGCGATGTCCGGCGTAAAGCACGCCGACATCGACGTCGCGCAGTTCTACGATGCCTTCACCATCGTGCCGATGCTAGCGCTCGAAGCGCTGGGCTTCTGCAAGCCGGGCGAGAGCGGCCCGTTCGTCTCGGGTCAGCGCACCGCGCCCGGCGGCGACTTCCCGATGAACACCAACGGTGGTGGGCTGTCGTACACGCACACCGGCATGTACGGCATCTTCACGATCATCGAAGTGGTGCGCCAGCTACGCGGCGAGTGCGGCGCGCGCCAAGTGCCGAACGCCAAGGTCGGCATCTGCCACGGCACCGGCGGCGTGTGGAGCGCCGCGGCGACGATGATCGTCTCCACCGAGCGCTAAGGCAGGCGGCCGGCGTTCACCTCTGTGGACCGCTCCCCGTTGGGTCGCTGTGGGCTGGCAAGTCCGACACGCCGCTAGCGTCTCCAGTCTGAGATTCGTGAGCGGACTGCCCCCTCCCGGTCCCTCCCCCGTGGCCGGAAATGGCCACAGGGGAGGGACACCTGCTTGCTATCCGCGCGCCTTGGACTGTGCAGTGCTCTGCACAATCGAGCATCCGCTGTGAAGTTTCCTGCACAACGCTGCACTGCTCGGCGTGCGTGCCGCGTCGCGGCACCATCTGGCGCAGCCGTTGCTGTCCCAGCTCCCGAATGTCCCGGCTTACTGGCTTCACCAACCTCGATAACCACGCGCACCGATACGAGAAGGTCGAAGATCTTGCGATGACGGAGGCGAGTTTGACGACAGTGGGTTGGACCCTGGGCATCGGCCAGCCATTCCTGGTATGCAGGCGACCCTTATGTGCGTTCACGTGATCCGTGTCTGGCGCGTTGGATGGATCATCCCGCTCGCGTTGGCGGCGGTGATGCCCACCGCGGCGCGCGCGGCGTGCAACATCATTCCGGGCACGACGCAGACGTTTCGCGGCGCGGTGGCGGCCGCGGATCGGCCGTTTGCTGGCCCCGGCGATGTCTTGGAGCTGCATCGCGACCCGTGTGATTCCGCCGGATCGGGGTTTTCGGCGATTGCGACGAACCAGGTCGTCACCTTCGTCTTCACCCCGCCCAACGGCCCGCGCAATGTCGTCGTGCTGGCCAAGGACTGCGCGGCGCTCGAATCGAAGCGCGCCA
>Ga0335082_10007008_pt1 | contig 12268 bp, 12 predicted proteins | sample Lox_Sample_41_FD_206718 | JGI IMG/M metagenome (GOLD analysis project Ga0335082, IMG submission 206718) | Soil microbial communities from Loxahatchee National Wildlife Refuge, Florida, United States - Lox_Sample_4.1 | ecosystem: Environmental > Terrestrial > Soil > Wetlands | place: USA...
GCCGATGACCCGGCCGGCCGCATCATCGTGCCGTGAGTTGCCGGACAAGGACCACTCCAGCTTATGCCGCAGAATGCAGAAGTCATCAGTCAATGGAGCCAGTCGGCCCGCTACTGGGACAAGCACCGCGAGATTATGCGAGAGATGTTTGCGCCGGTGACGCAGGCACTGATTGAAGATGCAGGGATCAGAGGCGGATGTGCCGTCCTTGACGTAGCCACGGGTCCAGGGGAGCCAGCCTTGAGCATTGCCGGCATGATTGGACCGGAAGGCAAGGTGGTAGGCAGCGATGCAGTTCCGGAGATGGTCGAAGCGGCTCGTCGCGAGGGGCAGCGCCGGGGACTTCGCAACGCCAGCTTTGAAGTGGCGTTCGCGGAGAGTCTTCCCTTTCCTGCCGGCGCCTTCGATGCGGTCGTAAGCCGCTTTGGCGTGATGTTCTTCCCGTCACCGGTGGATTGTGTTCGCGAGTGCTTGAGGGTGCTCAGGCCAGGCGGAAGGATCGCCCTGGCGGTGTGGCATTTCGCCGCGAGAAATCCGTTCCATCACGCGGTGGCGCGAGTCGTCGAGAGATACGTCGAGACGCCTCCACCGGCCCCGGATTCGCCCGACGCCTTTCGTTTTGCTGAGCCGGGCAAGTTGCAGGCGCTGCTTGCCAGCGCCGGCGTGGCTTCGACTTCCGAACGCCTTTTGCAGTTCTCGATACGAGCACCGATTTCGGCCGAGGAGTTTTGGGAATTACGGCGCGAAATGTCAGACAAGCTTCGCACCAAACTCGCCGCCCTTCCGCCGCAGCAGGACGCGGACCTGAGGCGCGAGGTGATCGATGCGCTCGGCGCGTACTCCTGCGGCGGTGGAATGGACATGCCGGCCGAGGTCCTCATCGTTAGCGGCGCGAAGCCTTCCTGAGTAAGCGGCGAGCTGCTGCTCAGGCGATCTCCAGCACAATCTTGCCGTAGTTGGCCCGCTGCAGCATCAGGCGGTGCGCCTCGCCAGCCTGCTCCATGGGCAGAACGTGGCCGATTTCCGGATGTAACTTGCCTTCGTCGATCCACGGCTGCATGGCTCGCAGGCTGCGGCCCATGAGTTCGTGGTCCTGGGCCAGGACGCTGAGCCACAGCCCGTGCGCACTGAGGCTCTTGGCCATCATCACGCCGGCGTCGAACTGGTGGCGCTGGCCGGTCGCAGTGCCGTAGATGATGACGCGCCCGAAGGGCCGGCAGCAGCGCAGACTCTTGGCGGTATGCTCGCCGCCCAGCATCTCGAAGACGGCATCCACACCTTCGCTATTGGTCAGTTCCTTCACGCGCTGCTCGTAATCAAGGTCCCGATAGTTGATTGCATGATCAAGGCCAAGGTTCTTGACCCGCTCCAGCTTTTCGTCGGTCGAAGCCGTCCCGTAGGTTTCCACCGACAGCAACTTTCCAATCTGAACGGCGGCCGTGCCTACGCCGCCGGCGACAGCGTGGATGAGCACGCGGCGCTGATGCGAATCGAGCCACTGAATGGGCTCCATGGCATCGGCGGTCATGCCCGCTTTCCAGTACGCCAGATAGGCGGTGAGAAAGTTGACCGGAAAGGCGGCCGACTGCGCCGAAGTCCAGCCCGCCGGCTGCGGCCACAGCAGCCTGGGCTTCATCGCGATCTTCCCGGCGGCCGCACCGTATTGCGTGTACCCCATCACACGCTCGCCGGTGGTTTCCACAATGCCGGCGAATTCGCGGCCGGAGATGAAAGGAGGGGCCGGAGTGCCCGGATAGCTCCCGCGTGTGGACATGGTATCGGCAAAATTCACGCCGACCGCCTCCACACGCACGATCACCTCGCCGGGTTTGGGTTTGGGATCGGGAACGTCGTGAACTTCCAGAACTTCAGGACCACCAGCACGAGTGACGACGACAGCCTTCATGATCCTCATTCTAAGGCGGGTCGGGCGGTAGTGTGTCAAGCCGATTGCAGTGACAAGAAAGGCGCATGGCGGTTGCGGCTAAGCCGGAGGTGCGCAGGTCCTCAACGCTGTCGTGGCGCTATTCCTGCACGCTGACCCTTACCATCTTCTTCCCAGCGCGCAGGGTGAACTCCGCTCCCAGCTTCACTTCGACGACCAGCTCGGTCTTGAGCTCGCCGTCGAGCTTCACAGCATTCTGCTTTAGCTTGCGCAGGCCATCGGTCACGCTGGTAGCGAGGCCGGTTCGGGCGAGCAGCTTGTCGAGCCTAACTTGGGCGATCTTATCCTCACCCACGAATGCGCCTGGCGCCGCGACTTCATCGAAATGTACAACGCTAATCGTTTTGGATCACTCGCCCTTTCTCTTTTCCTCCCAAACGAGTCTTAGAGCGTGAATACCATCACGGATTCGGCGTACTTTTTCTTGAATTTCTCGGATCGAATAGCCTTGGACGTTTTCTATCGCTAATTTTTCTTGGATCCTTGCTTCGTATTCGAAGCCGTGCTCCTTCCACCACTCCGCATCCGTCTTGTACAAACGTTTAGGGTGTTTGAAACCGCCGCGCGGGTTACCCGGCTGCTGTTCATGGCACAGTTTGCATACAGTGAGCAGGTGTAAGTCCGGTTCAGCCCACGGGTCTTCGTTTGTTCGGTAGAGGTGATGGATGTGCAACTCTAGGTCAGTCCTACAGCAAAGCTGACAGGTCCAGTCATCCCGCTGGAAAATCTCGAGTCGCTTCCGCTGCCAGCGTGGGTCCCTTAGCTTCTTGTTGTATTCATCCGCGGTCATTTCTTGCGCCATAGGGCATCTACTCCGCGTTCCACCAAGATTGAAAGTAGATTTACTTGCTGCGACTTCTAACAGAAGGAGGTTATTGTTCAATCTCACCTTCGAACCCAACCCTTAGGGAGCAGACTGTTGGGGCACGTCTTCAAAACCTAAACGCAGGTTGCCCGGACTCTTTACTCATAGTACTCCGAACATAACTACCCCGACTCGGTCGTTGTGGACTGGATGTTCACTCGCCGTACCAGTTTTCCCACCCGAATCAACATTTCCCCAGGAACGTACTTTGCGATCTGAGGCGTAGTAACAGTCTGGTTATTAATCTTCACTGCCCTCGCCTTTCGTTTGCGTTCAGCCTCGGTCGTCGAGCTACATAGCTTTGCTTCGACTAGCACCTTGTCCGTGCGCAGAAGGAGCGGAAAGAGTGTTGCGACATCAGGCTTACCCCATCGTTGCCTTACGTCTATATCAGCATAGGGGTCGGACAATGAGTCACTATCGAGGTGCTTTACGTAGACCTTTTCTAAGGGTACTAACACGACCGGCGCGTCAACATCCAGATCCTTCCTCTTACTCCAATATCGCATCGCCCCTTCTGCGGCTTCCTGCGAATAGAAGTCGCAGACGATGCGCCTGCTCAGCTCTTGCTTCAGCGTCATGGGATGCGCCTGGCCGCTTGCGACGTCGCGCTTCATGCGCTCGATGTCGGCCATGCTCACATCGGTGACCAGTTCGTAATAGCGCCACATCAACTGGTCGGAGATGGACATGACCTTGCCGAAGATTTCCTGCGGCGGCTCGGTGATGCCGATGTAATTGCCGTACGACTTCGACATCTTCTGCACCCCGTCGGTGCCTTCCAGCAGGGGCGTGGTCAGCACGATCTGCGGCAGTTGCCCGTAATGGCGTTGCAGCTCGCGACCCATCAGGAGATTGAACTTCTGGTCGGTGCCGCCGAGCTCGACGTCGGCTTCCAGCGCCACGGAATCGTAGCCCTGCGCGATGGGATACAACAGCTCATGCATGGCGATCGGCTTCTCCTCCATGAAGCGCTTGTGAAAGTCTTCGCGCTCCAGCATCTGGGAGACAGTGAACCTGGCGGCCAGTCGCACGAAGCCCTCGTAGCCCAGCTTGCCCAGCCACTCGCTGTTGAACCGCACCTCGGTCTTTTCGCGGTCGAGGATTTTGAACACCTGCGCCTTGTAGGTCTCGGCGTTCTGGTCAATCTGCTCGCGGCTCAAGGGAGGGCGCGTCGCTGTGCGCCCGGTAGGATCGCCGATGAGCCCGGTGAAGTCGCCGATGAGGAAGATGACGGTGTGACCCATGTCCTGAAAGTGCTTGAGCTTGCGCATCAGGACGGTGTGACCGAGATGGAGGTCGGGTGCGGTAGGGTCAAATCCTGCCTTAACGCGCATCGGCTTGCCGGTTGCGAGCGACTTCTCCAGCCGCTCGCGCAAGTCGGTCTCGCGGATGATTTCTGCCGCGCCTTTGCGCAGGTAGGCAAGCTGCTCGTCAACAGGAGGGAAAGAGGGCATAAGATGTGATTATAGAAAACCAGCGTCGCCCCACCGCCCTGGGCTACCATCTTCGTACGGCAGGAAAGGCGGTAAGTGAAGCATGAAACGTGCTGTCGGCATTATTGCCATCGTCGTCGGGATTCTCATCGTAGTTGCCGTCGCGTTGCCTTTCCTGGTGGACGTGAACAGCTTCCGCCCGAATCTGGAAGCGGAGTTGACTGCCGCCCTCGGCCGGCAGGTGAAGGTCGGAAAGCTGAGCCTGTCCCTCTTTTCCGGGACGGTCTCGGCCGACAACATCTCGATCGCGGACGATCCTGCATTCAGCAAGGAACCGTTTGTTACGGCGCAGAAACTCAAAGTGGGCGTGGAAGTAATGCCGCTGATCTTTTCAAAGACGCTGCACATCACCGGAATTACCCTCGAGGAGCCGCAAATCACCCTGCTGAAGGCGGCAAACGGCAAGTGGAATTTCTCCAGTATCGGCTCTGGTGCGCCCCAGCCCGCGCAGACAGCGCAGGCGCCCGGGACAACTCAAGCTCCGGCGGCGCAGCCGGGCGGGACAATGTCGGTGGACAAACTGACGGTTTCGAATGGACGAGTGGTGATTGGAGAGGCGAATTCCTCACAAAAATATGCTTACGACAAGGTAAACATCGAGGTCACAAATCTCTCGCCCACCGCGCAGTTCCCTTTTAAGTTGACGGCTGCCTTGCCGGGAGGTGGCGATGTGAGCATGAACGGAACCTGCGGCCCGATCAACGCCGGCAATGCGGCCGAAACGCCGTTCGCGACCCAGATCAAGGTGCACAATCTCGACCTGGCGGCCTCAAGATTCGTGGAAGCATCGACGGGTATTCAGGGTCTGGCGGACTTCGACGCCACCGTTGAATCCAATGGGGTCGTGGCCAAGAGCATCGGCACCTTGACCGCCAAGAAGCTGAAGCTGGCGGAGAAGGGCTCGCCCGCGGGCCGCCCCGTACAGCTGAGATACATGGTCAATCACAACTTGCGGACCCAAGCCGGCACGGTATCGGAAGGCCATGTCTCGGCGGGCAAGGCAGTGGCGTCGTTGACCGGTAGCTATCAGACTCGGGGCGCAACCACCGACGTTAACCTGCGGTTTGTGGGGGACGGCATGCCCGTGGATGACGTGGAAGCCGTGCTGCCGGCGGTGGGACTCGTGCTGCCGGAAAGATCGAAACTGCAGGGGGGGACACTGTCGGTGGAGATGACGATTATGGGCCCGGCAGACAAGCTGGTAATCACCGGTCCCATTCGGCTGTCCAACTCCAGGCTGGCGGGCTTCGATCTTGGCTCGAAGCTCTCGGCCATCTCAGCGCTGTCAGGCAAGCACACCGGCGGAACGGATACGACAATCCAGAATCTCAGCGCAACCGTGCGCAACGGTCCGGATGGCACACAGGCCAGTAACATCAACCTCACCATGCCGGCTCTGGGGGTTGTGACCGGCGCAGGCACGGTCAGTCCAGCCGGCGCGCTTAATTTTAAGATGAATGCCAATGTCAGCGGTGGCGCGGCCGGCGGACTGACGCAAATGGCAGGTCTGGGCGGTCAAGCCGGGAACGTGCCTTTCATGATTGAAGGAACCACGTCCGATCCGAAATTTGTGCCGGATGTGAAAGGCATTGCGGGCAGCGCGGTGGAGCAGGCGATATCGGGCAAGCTGCCCGGTGCTGCGCAGGGGAATAATCCGGCGAGTGCACTGGGCGGATTGTTTGGGAAGAAGAAAAAATAGGACCCGCAAAGACGGTTGGTTACGCTTCCAGTTTCTTCGCCAGCAACTCGTTGACGAGCGCTGGGTTGGCTTGCCCCTTGGATGCCTTCATCACCTGGCCGACGAAGAATGCCATCACTGTCTTCTTGCCGCCCCGGTACTGTTCGAGCTGCCTGGGATTGGCAACCATCACTTCATCGATGATCTTTTCGATGGCGGCGGTGTCGGTGATCTGCTGCGGCTTCTCTTTTTCGTAGATAGTGGGAAAGTCTTCGCCGCGGTCAAAGGCGAGATCGTACAGGTCTTTGAGGATCTTGCCGCTGATGGCGCCGCTCTCCACCAGGTCGGCTGACATCGCGACACCCTTCATGGAAATTGGCGACTGCTCGATCTGCAATCCCTTCGCGTTCAAGCGGCCCAGCAATTCGCTCTGCACCAGGTTGGCTACTCGTTTCGGGTTCTTAGCTGCCGCTGCGGCCTCTTCGAACTGATCAGCCAACACGCTGCTGCTGGTCAGGATCGAGGCGTCATACTCGGTGATGCCGTACTGCCTGACCATGCGCGCGCGCCGTGCCTCCGGAAGTTCCGGAAGCCTGGCGACGATTTCACTGCGCCACTTCTCATCCACCACCAGCGGCAGCAGGTCAGGTTCCGGGAAGTAACGGTAATCGTGCGCCTGCTCCTTGGAGCGCATACCGTAGGTCTTGCCTTCGGCGGGGTTGTACAGGCGGGTCTCCTGCTCGATGGTGCCGCCGGACTCCAGCACCTGCTGGTGGCGCCCGATCTCGTACTCCAGCGCCTGACGGATGAAGCGGAAAGAGTTGACGTTCTTCACCTCGGTCTTGGTGCCGAAGTCTTTCTGCCCGCGCGGCCGGATGCTGATGTTGGCATCGCAACGCAGCGATCCCTCCTCCATGTTGCAGTCGCTTACGCCGGTGTACAGGATGATCTCCTTCAGCCGCGTCAGATACTCGTAGGCCTCTTCGGGCGACGAGATGTCGGGCTCGCTGACGATCTCGATCAGCGGCACGCCGGAGCGGTTGAGGTCAATGGAGGTCCACTCGCTGCTGTCGGGCAGCCCGTCGTGCAGGCTCTTGCCGGCGTCTTCTTCCAGGTGCACGCGGGTGATGCCGATGCGCTTGGGCCCGTCCGCGGTCCTGATCTCGATGTAGCCGTGCTCGGCCAGCGGCTTGTCGTACTGCGAGATCTGGTAACCCTTGGGCAGGTCGGGGTAGAAGTAATTCTTGCGCGCGAAGATGGAGGTTTTGTTGATCCTGCAATTCAGCGCCGTCGCCGCCAGCACCGCGAACTCGACCGCGCGCTTGTTCAGCACGGGCAGCGGTCCGGGCAAGCCGAGGCAGACCGGGCAGACATTGGTGTTGGGCGGATCGCCGAAGCGGGTGGAGCAGCCGCAGAAGATTTTCGTTACCGTCAGGAGCTGGACGTGGACCTCCAGCCCGATGACGGGCTCATACCTGGAGCGGGTTGCGGCAGGAGCTTCGGGGGCAGTGGCCATGAATGCGATTATAGAGGCGTGTGCGACGGGAGGGGATTTCACCAACCGCGGATTACGCCGATTCCGCAGATATCTTCGAAGGAATCCGCGACATCCTCGTCAATCCGTGGTGTTGCTTTTACTCCCCGCCCGGATTCGCCGCGTTGGCCGAAACCAGCGGAATCTCGAAGTACAGCAGTTCGTTGCCTCGGTTGTCGAATACTCCCGTGATATAGAGGTGCGCGCCGGCCACCGGCTGCTGAACGTTCTCGACATCGAAAAACAGGAAGCCCGACCGGGTAGTGTGAGGTTCGACCGCCTCGGCGGCAAAGTGAGCGCGAGTGATTTCGTCGTACTGCTGTTGGGCCTTCTTGTTCTTGTTGCCGCCCGGCAGCGTGATGGGCCCGACCTGGCGCGGATTGCTGCTTCCCTTGATGTGGGCCACCCGGCGAAAGACATCCTCCACATCCAACGCTCCCAGCTTCGTCTTGCGTGCGGTCACCAGCTCGGCACCCATCTTGCTCAACGAAATTGGCTGGTCGCCGTCATTGGTGATGACCAGAAATACCGGGAGTATCCCCTCCTGGCTGTAGTGCGTGATGAAGATGTCGTCTTTCGGCGCGGCATTATAGAGGTCCACGGCCACGGTCACTTTTTCGTTGGTGTGCGCGTCCTTCAAGGAATAAGTGTTCGCGTTGTCAGCCTTGGGCATGACGAACTCTTTTGCCGCCCAAAGCAGAACGGGAGACGCGGCGATTAGCAAGGCAATAAATAACAAGATACGGTAGCGCGAGGGCATAGCCGGATTATCCGCTTTTCCAGTTGCTGCACTCAACTGTTCTTTGGTGCACGGTCGCAGCACGATTACAATCGCAGCGTGTATCCGCTGTACAGCGTTCTGTTGCTGTTTGCCCTGATTATCACCACGCCGTGGTGGCTGCTGGAGATGCTGCGTCACGGCAAATACCGCACGGGGCTGAGCCAGAGGTTCGGTAAAGTACCGGGCCGGCTGCTGAGCATTGACCCTGTGGAGACCATCTGGATTCATGCCGTCTCCGTCGGCGAGGTGCTCGCGATTTCGCGCGTCGTCGAAGAACTAAAGGCGCAATTGCCGTGCTGGCGGATCGTCGTCTCCACCACAACCGACACGGGACAGAAGCTGGCACGCGAGCGCTTCGGCGCCAACAATGTCTTCTATGTTCCGCTGGACTTGCCCTTCGCCGTGCGCGCGTATCTCCGCGCTCTGCGGCCCAGGATGCTGGTGCTGGCGGAGAGCGAATTCTGGCCCAACCTGCTGCGCGGGGCAAGGTTGTGCGGTGCAGCCGTCGCGGTTGTGAACGCGCGTGTTTCTGACCGCTCACGGCCAGGCTACCTGCGTTTTCGAGGCCTGCTGCGCCGCGTCCTGCAAAACGTGGATATTTTTCTGGCCCAAAGCGAGGAAGACGCACGGCGGCTGGTGGAAATGGGGGCCGAGGCTGACCGGGCGCATGTCAGCGGCAACCTGAAATTCGAAGTGAAGATGCCGGCAAAATCCGAACTAGCGCCATTGGCAGCCGCCACGAAGCGAGGAGAAATCGGCCCGTTGCTGGTGGCAGGCAGCACGCTGGAAGGCGAAGAGGAAATGCTGCTGGAGATGTACCGGCAAGTGTTAAGGCAGCATCCGCGGGCCCTGCTGGTGTTGGCTCCCCGCCATCCACAACGCTTCGGGCCGGTTGCATCACTGCTGGCATCGGCGGGCATTCCTTTTCAGCGACGCACGCAGTGGGACGGACGGAATCTGCTCGCCGGCGGAATCTTCCTGCTTGACTCGATTGGCGAACTCGCCAGCCTGTACGAGCCTGCCGATCTCGCGTTCATCGGCGGGAGCCTGGTGCCCCGCGGCGGACACAATGTGCTGGAAGCTGCGCAGTTCGGTGTGCCGATTCTGGTCGGCCCACACACTGAGAACTTCCGCGACATCATCGAGATCTTTCGCAAAGCCGACGCTCTGCGCGTCGTCACTCCGCAATCCTTAAGCTCGACTGTTCTGCAATTGCTGGAGAACCGGGATGAACGCACGGGACTCGGCCGGCGCGCCGGCGAGGTACTGCGCTCACAGCGGGGCGCAACTGAGCGGACAGTTCATGCCTTGCTGGATCTGCTGCCCGAATCTGTCGGTCCGGCGGTCGCGCTCTCCTCGGAGAAGCCGGCGTGAATCCGCTCTCCGCGCTCTACGGTGCGGCCGTTCGCACACGCAATGAACTTTACGACCGTGGCATGTTGACGGTGCGTCGCCTCGAAGGCCCGGTGGTCAGCATTGGCAACCTCACCGTGGGTGGCTCGGGCAAGACGCCGTTTCTGATCATGCTGGGCGAATTGCTGCAACAGCGCGGCATCGCCTTCGACGTTCTCTCCCGTGGTTACCGGCGTGAAACGCAAGGCGTGGCCATCGTCAAGCCGAATGGCGCCGCTTCCGAATTTGGCGACGAGCCTCTGCTGATCTCGCGCAAGCTCGGAGTTCACGTTATCGTAGGCGAAGACCGGTGGCAGGCGGGCAAGTTGGCCGAGGCAAGGTTCGGTCCACAATTGCACCTGCTGGATGACGGGTTCCAGCACCGCCAACTGGCTCGCGATTTCGACATCGTGCTGGTCACGCCCACCGACGCGCGGGATTCTCTTCTGCCCCAGGGACGTCTGCGCGAGCCGGTTGCGTCTCTCGCGCGCGCCGACGCTGTTGTCCTGACGAATGACACATCGGCCGAGGGGCTACAGCTCAGGAACCAGTTGGTATGGCATGTGCGCCGCGGCATCGTCACTCCAGAAACCCTGGAACCGTGGTTCGCGTTCTGTGGAATCGCCCGGCCCGAAAATTTCTTTGCGCAATTGGAGGGGACACAGGTTGTCCTGGCCGGCACGCGCAGCTTTCGCGACCATCACGGCTACACCGAGGAAGACGTGCATGAATTGCAGGGCCTCCGCCAGCAGGCCGGCGCCCCGGCGTTCGTCACTACGGAAAAAGACGCGGTGAATCTCGGCGGCCACCTGCAAGCGCTGCAACCGATTCACGTCGCGCGGGTGCGGATGGAGTTGGAAAACGCCGAGGCCGCACTCGATGCGATGCTGGCCGCTGTAGAGCGAAGGCGGCATACAACGTGAGACAATCTACGCCGAGTTCATGACCCGACCTCTGAAAGACGCCGAGCGATGGAGGAAGATTGTTCACTCGCTCAGCGATGTTTCCATCACGGCGCTGGTTGACCTGGTGGCCGACGAATTCGTCTTCGGCGAGATTGCCCGCGTCTCGCGCGAGGCTCCGGTACTCATCCTCAAGCACCGCGAGCGCACTGTTCTGCCCGGCGGCGGCGGTAACGCGGTGGTGAACCTGGCCTCACTGGGTGTCAATGTTCTTCCGGTTGGCGTTGTGGGCGATGACGAGGCCGGCGGCTTGCTTCTGGAGCAATTACGTGAGAAGAAGGTGTCCACCAGCGGCATCGAGCGGGTGAAAAACCATATCACGCCGACCAAGACCCGCATCCTTGCCGGGATGTCACACACCAGCCGCCAGCAGGTGGTTCGCATCGACCGCGAGCCTGAGCCGCTGGACGATCTGCATCCTGTCCTCCTCAATCTGGTCAATGCGGCCCGCGAGTACGCCACTGCCTCCGACGCATTTCTGATTTCCGACTATGGATACGGCGGGGCTACGCCGCGATTGCTGAACTTCATCAAGTCGAACCACTGTCTGCGGAACCAACCGGTCACGCTCGATTCGCGTTACCGCATGCTGGAGTTCGAGGGTATAAATGCCGCCACTCCCAACGAGCCTGAGGTGGAAGAGGCGTTGGGCATCAGGATCGGCCATGACGACGCCAAGCTGTTTGCTGCCGGCGAGCAGTTGCTGAAACAGATGGGACTGGAGTCGCTGGTGATCACGCGCGGACGTGATGGGATGGTCGCCTTCGAGAACGGAGCACCACCGCTGTCAGTCTCCATCTTTGGTTCGGACCAGGTTGTGGACGTGACCGGCGCCGGCGACACTGTCATCGCGACGTTTACGGCGGCCCTGGCGGCGGGCGCCGACACCGCCGAAGCCACACGGCTGGCGAATTTCGCTGGAGGTATTGTGGTGATGAAGCGCGGCACGGCAACGGTCTCGAGTGACGAACTGCTGGCGGCGATTGATCAGTACTCTGCAACGGCAACCACGTGAGCGACGGCAGCCAGAAAATCCTCTCCCGCGAAAGTCTGCTCAAACGAGTGGCCGAGTGGCGCCGCCAGGCCGAGCAGGTCGTACTTGCCAATGGCTGCTTCGATCTGCTGCACGTCGGTCACATCCGCTACCTGCACGGAGCCAAGGCGTTGGGCGGCAGACTGATCGTTGCCATCAATGACGATGACAGCGTACGCCAGATCAAGGGCGAGGGACGTCCGCTGATGCCCGCAAGCGAAAGGGCCGAGATTGTTGCATCGTTGGCCGATGTAGACGCGGTAGTGATCTTCCGCGAGCCGGACGTCCGCGTCCTCATTCGCGAGATTCGACCTGATGTGCAGGCCAAAGGCACCGACTACACACGAGAGAGCGTTCCCGAGCGCGACGATGTGCTGGCGTATGGCGGGCGAGTGGAGATCGTCGGCGATCCCAAGGATCACTCGACCAGCGATTTTCTTTCCCGGATGAAATCCACGAGCCGGGGGCCCTGCGAAGGGTGAGCTACACCCAACAGAGACGGAGGCACAGAGGAGCCCAGGCAGAGTTCTCTGTTTCCCTGCGACTCTGTGGTGAATAATGGCCTCCATGCCTGCGAACTCG
>Ga0335082_10007009_pt1 | contig 12268 bp, 12 predicted proteins | sample Lox_Sample_41_FD_206718 | JGI IMG/M metagenome (GOLD analysis project Ga0335082, IMG submission 206718) | Soil microbial communities from Loxahatchee National Wildlife Refuge, Florida, United States - Lox_Sample_4.1 | ecosystem: Environmental > Terrestrial > Soil > Wetlands | place: USA...
CTCGTCGATCCCGCCGAGATACGCGTGCTTCTTCTGGAAGACCTGCATGACGACGCGCGGGCGGCGGCCGTCGCGGAGAAGCACCTCGCGCGTGTGGTTGAAGTACGCGTCGGTGTAGTAGCCCTCCCGCATCTTCTCAACCGGGAGCTCGAAGACCTCCGGAGAGAGGCGTGTGGTTCTAGTCCGCTCCATCGGCGCGATGCTCGAGCTCGAGGCATGCGGCCAGCGCGGCCTCGGCGACCTCGAGCTGCTCGGGGGTGGGCTCGGCGGTCGCGAACCGGTGCTGGAGCTCCAGGCCCGGCTTCGAGAGCGCCTGCGCGACGCGATGCTCCGGGTGGCGCACCATCCAGCCGAACACCTCGGTCGTCGCGGCCAGCGCCCCGACCTGGGCGGCCAGGCGGGCAGGGCCGCGCAGGTTGGCCGGCGCTCGCGATGCAATCGCGCCCCCGATCGCGGAGCTCACGAGGAGCGGCCCGAGCATGTGCGAGCCACAGCGCTCGTGCTCCCGCGCGTGGGGCGAGTCCTGCTCGTAGGTGCCGATCGAGATGTGCTCGGCGCCGTGGTATGCGGCGAGCTCGGAGCCGCGCAGCGCAAGTACCGCCGGGACGGCCGACACGAGGCCGGACGCGAGCTCCCGCACGAACGGGCTCAGCCGGTTCGATCCGCGGATCGCCTTCACGACGAGGGCGCCCGCGATCATCGAGCCGATCACCTGAAACCGCTGGAAGGGCAGGCGCGCCTCGGGAAGTCCACGCCGAACCGCCGGGAACAGCGCAAACATCTCCGCGAACCGCGCGGGCCCGCGCAGGAGCGGCGAGCGCACCTCGTTTGCGCGCAGGCTCTTGTAGGCGGACGCGACCTTCAGCTCGCCGTCGGGGGTGCGTACCGCGCAGGCCCACGCGTTCGGCCCGTGCACCAGCACGCCGTTCAGGAGCGCCATGCCCCCGAGGCGAACCTTGTCGTCGCGTTCGTCTGCAGCCATCGGGGAGAGCGTAGCGGCCGTCAGGCGAGCAGCGTCTGCGCCACGTGGCGGAAGCAGCGCACGCCGAGGTCGAGGTCCTCGACCGCGACCCGCTCGTCGGCGGAGTGGATCAGCCGGGCAGCGACCTGCGGATCCATCGTCCTCATCGGGAAGAAGCCGTACGCGACCGTCCCGAAGGCCTCACGCAGCCAGTGACTGTCCGTGAATCCCGCGACGACGAGCGGGACGACCGTCGCCTCCGGTTCCTCCTCTGCGACAAAGCTCTCGACCGCGTCCCAGAGCGGCGTCTCGAGCGGCGAGCGCGTTCCGCCGCGGCCGTCGGTCCACTCGAAGTCGTAGTCGCCCTCTCCGAGCACCGACCGCACGATCTGCTCGGCCTCGGCCTGCGTCTGGTCCGGGAGCAGCCGGCAGTCGACATCGACGTCGCACACCGACGGGATCACGTTCCGCCGCTCCGAGGCGGAGATCATCGTGGGCGACAGCGTCAGCGAGAGCAGCGGCTCGACGAGCTCGGCGGCGTACGGATCGACCTCACGCGCCAGTTGGAGAACCTGCGCCGCCTCGAGCTGCTCACCGAGGACTCCCTGAACCAGAGCGGCGGTCTCGGGAACCAGCTGCGGCTCCGGCCGGTACGCGGCCAGCCGCTCGATCAGCGGCGCCGCCTTCGCGAGCGCGTTGTCCGCGATCCCCGGAACCGAGGCGTGGCCGGCGCGGCCGTGCACCCGGAGCCGGAATGGTGAGCTCATCTTCTCGGCCGTCGAGCACAGGTAGAAGATGCGGCCGCCGATCTCGACCCGCTCGCCCGCGCCCTCGTTCAGCGCATAGTCGGCGCGAACGGCCTCCCGGTGCTCCCGGCAGAGCCACGGCAGCCCGAAGTCGTCGCCGACCTCCTCGTCGGCGGCCGCGACAAAGATCAGGTCGCCGGCGGGCTGGAAGCCTTCCCGGGCGAGCGAGGCAAGCGTGACCGCGCTCGCCGCGACCTCGCCCTTCATGTCGAGCGCTCCGCGGCCCCAGACCTCTCCGTCGAGAAGCTCCGCCGACCAGGGGTCGTGCTGCCACTCGGCAGGGTCCGCGACCACCGTGTCGGTGTGGGACAGGAGTAGCAGGCTCGGCCCGTCTCCGCGGCCGGGGATCCGCGCGACGAGGTTGGCGCGCTCCGGCACCTTCGCGTAGAGGTCGCTCTCGACCCCACTCTCGGCTAGGTAGTCGCGCAGCAGCTCCGCCGCGAGCGTCTCGTTTCCCGGCGGGTTCACCGTGTCGAGGCGGATCAGCTCCCGGAGAAGCTCGACCGCCTCGTCGCGCAGCCCGGCCGTCAGCCCTCCTCGATGGAGATCTGCGTGAGCTTGTTGCGCGCCTGCCAGAGCTCCGGGTAGAAGCGCTGCTTGATCAGGCCGCCGAGCAGCTCGACGGGTGTGCCCTGGGTGCCGACGACCTGGTCGCCGATCACGCGGGCCACGACGAGGTAGTGCCGCATCCGCCAGAGCGAGATGTGCTCGTCCCAGGCGATCAGGAGCTCGGCAAGCTGGTAGAGATCCTCGTGCTCCCGGCCTTGGCGGTAGACGTCGACGATCGTCAGCCCTCGCTCCCGGATCAGCGCGAAGTACGCCTGCCCGAGCTGCGGCGTGACCCGGCGAATCTCGCGGAAGCCCGGGGAGTCGAACCCGCTGCCGTGGCCGAGCACCTTGCGGATCGTCTGGTACTCCCACGGCGACATCTGCTCGAGCATGTCGAGCTGGGAGATCACGTACTGGAGCGCGAGCACGCTGCGCCGCAGGAGCCGCTCGGCCGCGGCCAGATCGCCTCGCTGGACGAGCGCCGTCGCCTCTTCGGCTTCCGTCCAGGCGAGCTTCAGCCAGAGCTCCGAAGCCTGATGGACGGTCTGGAAGAGCAGCTCGTCCCGGTGCGACTGCTCCTCGGGCCGCTTCTGCAGCGCGAGCAGTTCATCGGTGCGCAGATACCGCTCGTAGTCGCTCGGGGCATCGCCCTCGAGAACGGGCGCGCTGAAGTCCTCCGCCTCGTGACCCTCCACGCCCGGAGCATACTTCTCGACGTGAGCGACCTCTTCGCAGACGCGGCCGCCGAGCGGATCCGCGACCTCGCGCCGCTCGCGCTGCGGCTCCGGCCGCGCACGCTCGACGAGTTCGTCGGCCAGGGACAGGTGCTCGGCGAAGGATCGGCGCTGCGGCTCGCGATCGCCGAGGACCGGGTCGGCTCGATGATCCTCTTCGGCCCGCCCGGTACCGGAAAGACCACGCTCGCCCGCATCGTTGCGGAGACGACCGGCGCCGCCTTCGAGGAGCTCTCCGCGGTGTCGGCCACGGTCTCGGACGTCCGCGAGGTGCTGGCCCGCTCGCGCGACCGGCTGGGTGGCTCGGGCACGCGGACGATCCTGTTTCTCGACGAGATCCACCGCTTCAACAAGGCACAGCAGGACGCGCTTCTCCCTGGGGTCGAGGAGGGCCTGGTGACGCTGATCGGGGCGACGACCGAGAACCCGTACTTCTCCGTCAACTCGGCGCTGCTCTCGCGCTGCCAGGTGTACGAGCTCGTCGCGCTCTCGCCGGACGAGCTCGCTCGGATCGTCCGTCGTGGGGCCGGCGTCCTCGACATGGAGATCGACGACGAGCTGGTCGAGCTCGTTGCCGCGCGGGCGGGCGGCGATGCGAGGAACGCGCTCAACATCCTCGAGCTCGCGGCCCGGACCGCTCGCGCCGCAGGCAGCGCGCTTCGTCCGGAGCACGTCGAAGACGCCGCCCGCAAGCGGCCGCTCGTGTACGACAAGGGCGGCGACGCCCACTACGACTTCACATCCGCGTTCATCAAGTCGATGCGCGGCTCCGACCCGGACGCGGCGGTCTACTACCTCGCGGCGATGCTCGAAGGGGGCGAGGACGCCCGCTTCATCGCGCGCCGAATGGTCGTCCTGGCCTCCGAGGACATCGGGAACGCCGACCCGCGCGCATTGCTGGTCGCGGTCGCGGCGGCACAGGCGGTCGAGCACGTCGGCTTGCCGGAGGCGCGCCTCAATCTCGCCCAGGCGGCGATCTACCTCGCGCGGGCGCCGAAGTCGAACGCGTCCTACGTCGCATTGAAGGAAGCGACCGCAGACGTCCAGGAGCACGGTCACGCGCGGCCGCCCGACGCGCTTCGCGGCACGGGCTACCGGGGTGCGCGCCAGCTCGGGCGCGGCGAGGGCTACATTTACCCGCACGACGATCCACGCGGGTTCGAGGCGGAGCACCTGCCGGAGGCGTTGCGCGGACGGACCTACTATCGACCCAGCGGGTCGGGCGAGGAGGACGCAGACGATGGCGATTGAGCGGCATGCGCATGCGACGTGGGAAGGCGACCTGCTTTCTGGCTCCGGCCGCTTCGACACCGGCAGCGGCGCGATCACGGGCCAGCAGGTGACGTTCGCCTCGCGGTTCGAGGAGTCGGGCGGCAAGACGAGCCCGGAGGAGCTGATCGCGGCCGCGCACGCGACCTGTGTCTCGATGGCACTCGCACACGGCCTCGCGCAGGCCGGCCACCCGCCGACGCGGATCGAGGCGGACGCGGTTTGCTCGCTCGACCAGACCGACGCGGGCTTCCGCATCACGTCGATGCACCTCACGATTCGCGGCCAGGTCGACGGAATAGACGAAGCGGCGTTCCTCGCCGCCGCCGACGAGGCGAAGAAAGGCTGCCCGGTCTCGAACGCGCTCGGGGGCGTCGAGATCGAGCTCGACGCTGCGCTCGAGGGCTAGCGGCCTCTTGCTTCCCTAGTTAAGGCGCGCCCGGCCTCCTCCCCGCTGCGAGCGTATCGAGCGCAGGTGCACGTGTCTGTCACGGGACCGTGCCGGAAGTGTGACTTCGGTGGCCGGTCAGTCCGAGCCGTACCGGATCCGATGTGCAGCAAGCGCGCCGAAGCGCTCGCTCATCCCGCGAAACGCCTCCTCCGCTCGTCGCCAGTCGTACTCGGTCCGTCGAAATTCGAACTCGCCGGGGCTTACGCTCACCGCCCAGGCGGAGCGGCGGTCGCCGTCGAGCGGCATCCCGACACTGCCCGGGTTGACGAGCGTCGTTCCCAGCGGCCCTTGGCGCTGGAACTGCTGGTGGCTGTGCCCGAACACGACGACCCGGTCGCGCTCGCCGTCGAGCATCCGGATCTCGTCGACCTCCTCCTGAGGCTCGGGCGCGAAGCTCTCGACGTCCGAAAGCGGCGAGCCGTGGACGTAGAGCACCCCGTCCAGCTCGGCCCGCGGGGGCAGCGCATACAGCCAGTCGACCTCCTCCTCGGGAAGATTCCCGCGAAACAGCGCGTAGTCCCTCATCACCTCGGGTCGGTCGAGAGGCTCTTCGCGGAGCCACCGCTCGCCGTTGCCGCGGATCCAGGTCGCGCTCTCGAGTCCGCGGAGCAATCCCAGCGTCTCGAGAGGCCACGGGCTCGGCGTCCCATAGTCGCCGCCCAGCAACCACCGGTCGACACCTTCCCGCTCGGCTTCGGCGAGCACGGCCTCCAGCGCGGGGACGTTTCCATGGATGTCGTAGAGCACGCCGAGCATGGGCGGGTAGTCTCACCGAGGTGAAGATCATCTGCCTCGTCAAGCAGGTGCCGCGCGGCGATGCGATTCGCTTCGACGAGGAGACGAAGTCGCTTGTGCGCGAGGGTGTCCCGCTCGAGCTGAACCGCTTCGACGCCTACGCGGTTGCGCACGCGGCGCGCCTGCAGGACGAGCACGGCGGCGAGGTGATCGCGATGACGATGGGCCCGCCGCTCGCGGAGGACGCGCTGCGCGAGGCACTCGCGGTCGGCGCCGACCGCTGCATCCATCTCTCCGATCGCGCCTTTGCGCTCGCCGACGTCCTCGGCACGTCGCGCGCCCTCGCGCTGGCGATCCAGAAGGAAGGCGCAGATCTCGTCCTCGCAGGGCGCAAGACGCTCGACTCCGAGACCTGGCAGGTGCCACCCGAGGTCGCGGCCCGGCTCGACGTGCCTCAGGTCACGGGCGCGGTCTCGTTCACGGCGACCGACGGCGCGCTGCAGGTGCGACGGCTCGGCGACGAAGGCGAGGAGGTCTTCGAGGTTCCGCTGCCCGCCCTGTGCTCGGTCGCGGCGCCGCCCAACGGCGCGGAGCCAGACGCGGACGGAAGCACGGACGGCGAGATCACGGTCTGGACGGCATCCGACCTCGTGCCCGACCTGCGGCCGAACGACAAGCGCTTCGGCCAGACCGGCTCTCCCACGCGCGTGCTCGCGGTGCGCGATGTCACTCCCGAGCGAGCGGGAGAGAGCTTCTCCGACCCGGAAGCGGCTGCCGACCGGGTTCGATCGCTGCTCTCCGAGCGGCCGGCTGCCGCGTCGACGTGGGAGAAGCCCGAGCGCCTCGGGGAGGAACCCGGCGCGTCATACGACTGCTGGTCGATCGTCGAGCTCGTCGACGGGCGACCGGCACGAGTCTCGCTCGAGCTGCTGGCCAAGGGCCGCGAGCTGGCCGGGAAGCTCGGCGGTTCGAACGTCGCCCTCGTGCTCGGTCACAGCCTGGGCGAGGCTGCCGGCGAGGCGGTCGCACACGGCGCCGAGGTCGTCGTCACCGTCGACGATGCCCGCCTCGCCGAATACGAGCCGTCGGTCTGGGCCGACGCGCTCGGCCAGGTGCTCGAACGCGAGCGGCCACACGCGCTCCTCATCCCGGCTACTGCTCGCGGCCGCGACTACGGCCCGCGCGCCGCAGGAGCGCTCGAGCTCGGGATGACCGGCGACTGCGTCGACCTCGCGATCGACCGCGCAGGGCGGCTGATCCAGTACAAGCCCGCCTACGGCGGAAACATCGTCTCGGTGATCATGGGCGCAACGACCCCGCAGCTCGCAACCGTGCGGCCGCGGATGTTCGAGCCGCTCGAGCCGAGCAGCTCCGGCGAGGCGGAGATCCGGCCCTTCTCGCTCGAGGGTCTCGCGGAGCCAAGTTCGCGGCTGATCGAGCGCGACGCGTCGGAGCGAGGATTCGAGCTCGACGAGGCGGACGTCGTTCTTGCAGCCGGGGCAGTCGGTGCCGCCGGAATCGATGCGCTGGGTGAACAGGCGAGCGCGCTCGGCGCGTCTCTCGGAGGCGACCGCGCCGCGTGCGAGGCCGGCCTCCTGCCGCTGGGCAGGCAGCTCGGGCTGCTGGGCCGAGCCGTGGCTCCGCGTCTGTACGTCGCGGTCGAGACGGAGCCGGGCTACGAGCAGGCGGCCGCGTCGGTCAAGGCCGCTGTGCTGGTCGCCGTGAGAGCCGAGCCCGGTGAGGACGCGGCCGATGTCGTCCTGGTGGGTGACTGGCGCGAGACACTTCCGCCGTTCGTCGCATCGCTCTCCGGCGCGCTCTGATGGAGCTTCACGTCCACGAATGGGGAGACCGCGGAGCTCCCGCGGTGGTGTGCCTGCACGGAGTGTCCACGCACGGCCGGCGCTTCCGGCGCCTCGCCGAGGAGCGCCTCGCCGACCGGCACCGCGTGCTCGCCCCTGACCTGCGCGGGCACGGACGCTCCGGCTACGAGCCGCCGTGGGACCTCGGGACTCATGTGGACGACGTGCTCGAGACGGTGGCGGCAGCAGGCGTCGAGCGCGCTGCGTGGATCGGCCACAGCTTCGGTGCCCGTCTGATCCTCGAGCTCTGCGCGCGTGCTCCGGAGCGGGTCGAGCGCGCAGTGCTGCTCGATCCGGCGATCCAGCTCCTTCCGCACGTCGGCCTGGACTTCGCCGAGGAGTCCGCCAAAGACCAGTACTACGAGAGTGCCGACGAAGCCGTCGAGTCGCGCCTCTTGACGGCGGCGCGCACTCCGCGCGAGTTCGTCGAGGAAGAGGCGAGCGAGCATCTCGAGCCGTGCCCGGACGGGCTGCTTCGGTGGCGCTACTCGCGCGCGGCGGTCGTCACTGCCTACAGCGAGCTCTGCACCGATCCCCCGCCGCCCACGGTCCTTCCGGCGCCGAGCCTGCTCGTGCACGCTTCCGAGTTCGGCCTTGTCCGCGAGGACCAGCTCGTCGACTACGCCGAGCAGTTGGGCGACCGCCTCGAGGTCGTGGCCGTTCCGGGCGGACACATCGTCTACTGGGACGCCTACGAAGAGACGGCCGACGCCGTCGAGAAGTTCCTCAACCGCGACAGAGCCGTCACACACGCGTAACGGTTTCCCGGCTACGCTCGTCAGCGGGGGAAGGACCACACGGGGGTCCCCCGGGGGTTCTTAGTTCAAGCGCGCGGCGGACATGTCACAAAATGCGCGCGCCGAGAGCGCTCGCGACGAGCTCGACCGCCAGCTGTGCCGTCTCGTTTCCGCGGTCGAGGATCGGGTTCACCTCGACGACCTCTAGCGAACCGGCGAGGCCCGACTCGGCGACGAGCTCCATCGCGAGATGGGCCTCTCGATACGAGAGTCCGCCCCGCACAGGAGTGCCGACACCGGGCGCAACCTCGGGGTCGAGCACGTCCATGTCGAGGCTCACGTGTACGAAGCCGTCGCCTGCGACGTGGTCGAGCGCCTCCCGCACAACCGTCTCGACGCCGAGCCGATCGACGTCGCTCATCGTGTAGACGCGCGCGTCGAGCTCGGCGAGCAGCGCCCGCTCCGCTTCGTCGAGAGACCGCACGCCGACCAGGGCCACGCGGTCGGGCTCGACGGCCGGAAGCCTGAAGGCCTCGCTCTCGAACTCCGGCCCGGCCAATCCGAGCGCAGCTGCGAGCGGCATCCCGTGGACGTTCCCGGTGGGAGACGTCTCGGGCCGGTTCAGGTCGCCGTGCGCGTCGAACCAGAGAGCGCCGCCCGGGCCACGTGCCCGGGCGAGGCCTCCGAGAGAGCCGAGCGCGACCGAGTGGTCACCGCCTAGGACGAGCGGCAGGTGGTCCCTGTCGACCGCGCGCGCCACCAGCTCCGCGATCCGCTCGCAGGTCTCCTTGATCTGCGGCAGGAAGCGGGCGGTCTCGTCACCCATCGAGCTCGCCTCGGCAACCGCGGCCATGACGTTGCCCCAGTCGTCGCACGAGCGGCCGAGCGCCTCGATCCGCGCGTCGAGGCCTGCATAGCGGATCGCAGACGGCCCCATGTCGACCCCGCGCCGACCCGCGCCGAGATCGAGCGCCGCGCCGATGATCACGACGGCTTGTGGCTCTTCGCGCGCATGCACGGGCGCAAGGCTAGCTTCGAGCAGTGACTACTAGCTCGGCGAGAGCATTCCCTTTGAGCAGACGAGCTCCAGCACGAACGGCATCTCGAACGTCTGTGTGTGGTCGTAGATGTGCGCATAGCGGATGCGGACGCCGACGTGGTTGTCGGAGGCCGCGGCCACGCCGTGCTCGTTCCAGTAGTGCTTCGGCTGACCGCCGACACAGTGACTTCCGAACCGGTAGGTGATCCTCGCGGCCCGCTCCTCGCCCGGGTTGATGCGGACGGGGTGCGCAGGGTCGAGCGGCTTCCAGTGAAAGCCGTAGTCGCGCGGGGGAGCGATCTCCATCCCGGTCGGGACGAAGACCCCCGGTCGCGTCCGCCAGGCCTTCGGCAAGCCCAGGACGGTCACGGCCAGCCGTCCACGATTCGCCAGGGTGACCGTGACGTGAAACGTTCGGCCCGGCCGGTAGCGCGGAAACACGACCGGGACCCCGCCCGAGGCGGCGAGAGGGTCGACCACCACCCCTTCCGAGTGTCCCCGAGCCCAGAGAGCACCCCACGTCGACCCCTGTTCAAGCGGGGCGTAGCTCCGCAGCCAGACCGCAGTCCCTCCGCCGAAGCTCACCGCTCCGAGCACGAGCAGCAGCCCGAGCACGAGCAGTAGCGCACGCCACGAGAAGATCTGGTGTCTCGGGAGCGCCGGTGCATCCACGTCAGCCGAGACTACGCCGGGCGTCGGGCAAACACAATGTCACGGATGTGACGAGGGAGATGGCGAGGGCCGGAATCGAACCGGCGACACCACGGTTTTCAGCCGTGTGCTCTACCAACTGAGCTACCTCGCCGCGGCCGCCTAGTGTAGCCGCGCGCCCGTGAAAAGAAGGACGTCCGGGCCGGTGCTACCGCGCCGCGAACGTCCTTGTGCCCCGGAGGCTAGACCGGCTCGCCCTTGCGGGCAAGGAGCGCGGTCCCGAGGCTCGCCTGAAAGTCCGCAAATTCCCCGAATCCGCGCGCGCCAAGCTCTCGTCGGAGACGCTCGGGCGGCACCCAGATCGGTGTCTCGGGTCCGGCGGAGAACGTGAGCACGACCGAGCCGCCGGGGGCCGTCACCCGCGCCAGCTCGTCGAAGAACGGGATCATGTTCGCGAGCGAGACAAGCTCGAACGCGCCGTCGCCGAAGGGAAGCTGGGCGGCGTCCGCCAGCTCGAAGCGCACTCGATCCAGGAGCTCGGGCGGTGTGTGCGCTCGCGCCTGGGCAATCATCTCTTCGGCGATGTCGGCGCCGACGACCTCGGCCCCGGGGAAACGGGAGGCGACGAGGAACGCGGCAGCACCGGTGCCTGTTCCGAGGTCGAGGGCGTGCCGAGGAGGTTCGGAAAGGGCGTCGAGCGTGAGCTCCAGCGGCCCAAGCGCGTCGGGGCGGCGCATGCTGTCCCACACCGGCGCCATCCGGTCGAACTGCGCGCGCAGAGGCCTGCGAAACAGGCCCCAGAGCCACGGGCGCGCGACCACGGCGTTCGTGGCGACGCGGGCGAAACGACGACCGAGCGTCCGTTCGAGCTCGGCCAGCTTCACGGCGTCCGGAGGTGGATCCGCACCTCCTCGCCGGCCGTCACGCCGAACAGCTCGGCCGCGTTGCCGCCCCTGATCGCGACCGCGACGTTCCGGAACGAGTCCTCGTAGAGGATGATGTCGCCCGGCGCGGCGTCCGCGAACGTGCGGGCCGCCACCGCGTAGTAGCGCTCGAGCGCGAGCTCCAGCTCCACGGTGACTCCGGGGAGAACGTCTGCATCCTCGAGCTGCTTCCGCGTCAGGTTCAGCCGCACGTTTCCGAAGTGGTCGACATAGAGCGCCGTGGCGTTGATGCGGTTGTTGCCGATCTCGGGCTCCGGCATGTCGAGCTGCACGAGTGCCTGCGGGTCGACCGGTGGGCCGAACTCCTCGAGCGCAACGCCGCGGGCCAGATGGGCGGCCGCGGGCGAGAAGAGATCCCGTCCGTGGAACGTTCGCGAGACCGTGTCCAGCGCGTACTCGGGGTTCGTGAGCTCGTGCACGATCTCGACGCCGCCAAGGCTGTCCGCCGCAGGCAGGATCAGGCCGTTGTCGGGACCGACGAGGAGCCGGCCCTCGGTCGTGCGAAGCGCGAGCGCTCGGCGGCTGCCGCCGACACCGGGATCGACGACCGCGAGGTGGACGCCGTCGGGCATGTACGGAAGCGTGTCGCGGAGGACGAGCGCGCCCTGGAGGACGTGCTGGGGCGGGATCCCGTGGGTGATGTCGATGATCTGCGCCTCGGGCGCGATCCGCTTCATCACGCCGTGGCACGTGCCGACGAAATCGTCCTGCAGCCCGAAGTCGGACAGGAACGTGATGAACACGGCGAGAGCCTAAGAGATGCGGCCCAGCATGCGCGCTGCGCTTGCGGTCGTCTCGACGAGGCCGTCGAGGTCGTGGCTCTTCGCTTCGGCGATCACATCGATGCCGTGCGCGCAAGCCTCGCGTGACGTCTCTGGGCCAATCGAGACCGCCGGGAGGTCGAGCTCGAGCGCCGCGAATGCCCGGGCCGCGGACGCGGACGCGAGCACGACGAGGTCGCCGTCCGGTGGCCTCTCAGGTCGAACCTCGCGGGTGCGATAGAGGACAACCGTCTCGGCGTCGAGCGCCTCGGCGAGGTACGAGCGCGCGTCCTCGGCGCCGGCGAAGAGAACGCGGCCAGGCGGGCTCGGGAGCTCGGCGACCAGACCCTCCTGGGTGGAGACCCTTGGAACGAGCGCCGCGTCGATCTTGTGCTCGCGCAGGGCAGCCGCGGTGCCGGGCCCGATCGCGGCAACCCTGGAGAGATCGCCGACCCTGCGACGCGCGACCTCGTGCGCACCGCGCGGGCTCGTGACGACGACCCAGTCGTAGCCGGTGACGTCGATCTCGTCAGGCCCTATCGATTCCAGCTCCAGCAACGGACACAGGACGACCTCGAACCCGAGCGCCGCCAGTCGCTCTGCGAGCTCGCCCGCCTGTTCCCTCGGCCGGGTCACGATCACCCGCAGGGGCTCCCGGGCGGGACCCATCCCTAACCCCCACCCACCCGGGGATTACTCACGGTATCGCTCATGTGCGCACGCGTCTGTGCCGGAGGTGTGGCGATTGTGTGACAACACAAGTCGCCGG
>Ga0335082_10007010_pt1 | contig 12266 bp, 13 predicted proteins | sample Lox_Sample_41_FD_206718 | JGI IMG/M metagenome (GOLD analysis project Ga0335082, IMG submission 206718) | Soil microbial communities from Loxahatchee National Wildlife Refuge, Florida, United States - Lox_Sample_4.1 | ecosystem: Environmental > Terrestrial > Soil > Wetlands | place: USA...
CCCGCGGGATTGCGCCTTCCCAGTTGAAGTTCCCGTCTTCTCCCGTGAAGCGGTGAACCACACTCATGATTCCACCTCCGAAGTTTAATGATAAGGACACACGGATGACCCGAGGATGTCCTTAACGCCGGGGGACCAGCAGCGTGCGCCGGTCCCCGTTCTCCGCCGCGCGCTTCACCTGGGTCCCGCATCCCTCCCCGTACACCAGCTCGATTGCCTCAACAAAGCCGGGGCTCATAGTGCGCGAACCCGGTGTTTTCCGTATATTGCAGTTGAACAGATAAGCATCGTTTATCATGGCGAGGACCTCATCACCTTCCGAGAAGTGCATGGGCCAGAGGAGGCAGACCTTAGGTTTCACCTGCTCCAGGGGCAAGCCGAGCCTCTTTGCGACGGTGTGCAGGGAGCAGTGGAGCCGATGATGGGACCAGTAGGCGAAGAGGCAGAGACCGTCCTCGGTCGTGTCGATGGAAAATAGCCCGGGTTCCTCTTCCTCGAAAACGTTGTCGTATCCCCGTATGGTGAGGAGATGGGGGCAGAGCCTGGCAGCTTCGGGCAGGACCTTGATGATCCTTTTCAGCTCCGCCGTGGTCACGCAAACCTCGTACGACGAGCAGCAGCATCGCTCGCCCCTGGCGCAGCCGTTGCAATTGTTCTCGAATGACAGGAGCGACTCGACGTCGACCTCTACGCTGCTGCGTTGATGCTGCGGTAATCTCTGATGGCGGCGATTTTCAGGTTTTTTCGATCGCATAGGCCTTTAAAGAAAGATCGTGGGATGGGTAATAGACATAAATTCAAGTCGCAGGTTCTGACGATAAACGTTCGCACGGTATATACTGTGAAATCAGGCGGAACGGAGGGCCTTCCGGAACACCTCGAGGGGCTGAGCGCCAACCACGGATTTTTTGTCTCCGATAAAGAACGTCGGCACGCCGGTTACAACCCGAACAGCCGCTTCCTCCCTTGCCGCTTCGAGCTTGGGAATGTACTTCCCGACTTTCAGAGCCTGCTTCATTGCCCCGGCATCAAGACCCGATTCACGAGCGATCAGCGCAAGGACGTCGATATCTCCAATGTCCATTCCGTGGGAAAAGTACGCTGCGAACAGAGCGGTATGGAATGGATGGAACTGATCTTGTTCACGGGCAAATTCAGCGGCCTGGAGGGCCAGGTGGGAATTAGACAGAATGGGCCGGTCAGCGAAGGTGATCCCGAACGGCGCACCCATGCTCCGAAGGTTCTCCATGATTCGTTTGATGTCCTCCGGACGGAAACGCTTTGCCATGGGGGTCCCCTCGGGGGGCGTTTCCGGATGGATCTCCACGCCCCGCCAATCTACCTGAAGGTCGAACTCCTGCTTCAGTTTTTCGACGATGCCTTCGCCGATGTAGCAGAAGGGTCATATATAATCGGAAAAGACCTGCATTATTATGGACATGAGAGCGACCTCGTTTTTTCGGCAACTGAAATGTCAAATAAATAATAACACATTACCATCACTTTTGAAAGGCATGAACTGCCTCTATCCCGACAAGGAGTGTCACTGACAAGAATGAATTGGGAAGGACTAGCGGGTCGAAAAGTCCAGAAATACTGATAACTCTACTCTAAGCGTTGCGAAAAATCTTGCGCTTCGGGATACATGAGGTCCTTCGCTTCTTACCCCGCATGTTTCCCAATTCTGCCTTCTTCTCGCCTCACTGGCTTAGTCAGCGTTCAGACCTTTTCCCGGAGAGAGCGGGAGCCCTTCACGAAACATACACCTTCGGGCAGCTTGCAGTTGCCGGCCTTTTTTTGGCCCGCGGGACTAGCAGCATTGGCAAGACCTTCGAGGCAGTTGCGGGTATCGGCCAGGAGCGCTACGACCTCCGGGGAAAGGCTGCGAAGCTCGGTTGCGTACTCGGCATCGAACTGCTTAAGCGCTTCCCGGGTATTGTTCAGTGTGTTGTTCCATGCGCTGCACTGACCGCAAAAGAGATCACGCTGCTGCTTCGTCAGCACCCCGACCAGATAGTGATATGCACGGACCTGGGTTAAAAGATCCATTTCTCACCTCGCCTGTTACTTGATACTTCTATTATTAACTTCGTGCTTGCTTGGTTCCGATATTACTCCAGAAGGAATGGAGGTGTCAATGAAAAGAACGAACGACCCGCCGCATGGCAATCCATAAAGACAATTCTCCACCAGATAAAATGATCGGGGCAGGTCACTCTCGGCTATCTTAGGGATGTCTTCTTCTCGTGTGCTGCTTTTACTCCGAGATATATCCCCTGGCTTACTCCCATCAATATCAACATTCCACCTGAAACTTCCGGGAGACTGGGCCTACCTGCAAGACACCCCTTCCAGAATATGACCATGTGGGTCACGAGAATAACCATTGTCCAGATAAACATCTGGGTGCGTGGCAGGTCGAGAGTTCCGCTGGCATCAAGAAATATATCACTGAAAAAGACAGGCTGTTCTGCAGGTTTCGCAAGCTTCAGCTTTTCAATATCCGTCAGGGCGGTCGAGATGACGGTTGTTGTGCCGTTGATAGCCATCAGGATCGCGAGGTTTTCCGGGACGATGGGAAAGGTAAGGGTAGCGAATGCTGCCTGGGCGAAGGCGATGACCACCCAGACTGTCCAGACGTATATTTGAAATCGCGAAAGACTATACCGGTTGTCTTCGCTGGTCACGATAAGATCAAACAATTTCAATTTTTGCTCTCGCTCTTTATTAGCCCTCGAAATGAGGTATCTTTGCAATCCCACGAGGAACATGAGTGCGACAAGAGCTCCTAACCATCCTCGTGTCTCTCCTGATTGAATATTCGCTATACCATAGGCAAAGAACATCACGAGAATCACAAATGTCGCAATAAACATATTCTACCCTCCGTAGTATAAGCAGGAGAAACCGTTGGATCTCCATCATGAGCTAGGAAATGCGGGATGTGAAAGGAGAGATAACGCAGATAGCGGCTGGCTATCGCTATTTGTTCAAGAGCGCTGCCGCTTCCTTGGCGAAATAGGTGAGAATAATGTCAGCGCCGGCGCGTTTCATGGCGATGAGCGACTCCATCATGGCGCGCTCACCGTCGAGCCAGCCGAGCTGTGCCGCGGCCTTGATCATGGAGAACTCGCCGCTCACGTTGTAGGCGGCCACGGGCAGATTGAACTGCTGCTTGACCTGATAGATGATGTCGAGATATGCGAGGGCCGGCTTTACCATAACGATGTCCGCGCCTTCGTCAATGTCCAAAGCGACCTCGCGCAGGGCCTCGCGGCTGTTCGGAGCGTCCATCTGGTACGAGCGGCGGTCGCCGAACTGCGGCGTTGATTCAGCTGCTTCGCGGAACGGGCCGTAGAAGCTCGAAGCGTACTTCGCGGCGTAGGACATGATCGGAACATCGTGAAAGCCTTCACTATCGAGGGTGTGGCGTATGGCGCCGACCCGGCCGTCCATCATGTCAGATGGCGCTACCATGTCCGCGCCCGCCTTTGCATGGGAGAGCGATTCCCTGGCTAGGAGTTCGAGCGTGGCGTCGTTCTGGACCTTGCCGTTCTTGATCACGCCGCAGTGGCCGTGGCTCGTGTACTCGCAGAGACAGACGTCGGTGATCACGATAAGCTCGGGCGTTTTGTTCTTGATGGCCTTGATCGCATGCTGGACAATACCTTCGTCGGAGTATGCCTCGCTGCCGACCTCGTCCTTGTGCTCCGGGATGCCGAAAAGAAGGACAGCAGGGATGCCGAGACCCATGACCTCTTCGCAGTCTTTCACGATATTGTCGATGGACTGCTGGAAGTTCCCGGGCATGGAGCTGATCTCTTTTTTCACTCCCTTGCCGTGGGTAACGAAGAGCGGATAGATGAAATCATCGGGAGAGAGCTTCGTCTCCCTCACCATGCGCCGTATGTTCTCGTTGGACCGCAGCCTCCTCGGCCGGTATAAGGGCTCGAACATGAAATCTCCTGGGAATATAATAAAAAGACCGTGGACGCTGATCTCCACAGAAAAAAAGGTTACAAATCCTTGAGTTGAGGCGTCACGCTATATCTGCGTTGATCTGAGAAAATCTGCGTCCCCAAAGACCTTAACTGCAACCGCAGCCGCCGGACCCGCAGCCGCTGCTGCCCGGCCGGGTCTCCTCCGTGCCGCACCCGCAGCTTCCGCCTGAAGGTGCACCGTTCGGGAAGCCAAGGACAAATCCTTCGCCCCGCTCGTCGCTTACGAACCCGAGCTCGGCGCCCGCTATGGTTTTGGCGGTCGTCTCATCGACGAAGAGCTTGGCGCCGTTCTTTTCCACCACGGTATCGCCGTCGCCCGCCTTGTCATCGATCATGATCTCGTAGGAAGGGCCGCAGCATCCGCCCCCGCCCGCCGACACGCGCAAGCCGTGGTTCGGCACTCCTTCCGCCTTGAGGATCTCCTTGATCTTGTCTGCCGCTACATCTGAAATGGTAATCATGAACTCTCCTTATCCTATGAAGCTCTCATTTTTTTTTGAAGAAATCCACCATCGCGTCAACGAACGCGGGTATGGTATATTCATTTGGCATGATGTCTGTCCTCATGCCGTACTCTTCCGCTGTCTTCGCCGTGACCGGCCCGATGCAGGCCACGACAACACCATCGAGTAATGATTTATACTCTTTTTGGCCAATTATTTCAATAAAATTATGCACCGTGGAAGAGCTGGTAAAGGTCACCGCTGCTATCTTCTTTTCCTGAAAAAGTTTCCTGACGCGGTCCGCGTCGCTCGTCGGTTTGACGTTTTCGTACGCTGTCGCGACCGTGACCTCCGCGCCGAGCTCTCTCAGCCTGTCCGGAATGATCTCGCGCGCCTTCTTTGCGCGGGGGATCAGGAATTTCTGCCCTTTCACGTTCGTGCCGCCCAGGGCTTCAAGCACGCCCTCCGCCTTGAACTCGGCCGGTATCAGGTCAGCCCTGAGGCCGTGCTGTTCGACCGATTCCGCGGTTTTCGAGCCTACGGCGCAGATTTTCACGCCCTTGAGAAGCCTGATATCCCTGCCGCGGCCCCTGAGCCGCTCAAAAAAGAACCGGACGGCGTTCGCGCTCGTGAATATCACCCACTGGTACGACTCGATCGCGTCAATGGCATGGTCAAGCTCATCCCAGGTCGAAGGAGGGATAACGTCGATTGTCGGGAACTCGATGGTCGTCGCCCCCCGGTCGATGAGCATCTCAGCGAAGGCGCTTGCCTGGCCGCGCGACCGCGTTACGACCACCCGTTTTCCGAAGAGCGGCTTGGATTCGTACCAGTTGAGCTTCTCTCTAAGCCGCACCACCTCGCCTACGACGATAATGGCGGGCGGGCCAAGTTTTGCCTCCCTGACCTTGTGTACGATATCCGTGAGCGTGCCGGTCACCACGCGCTGGTCTGTGCGGGTCCCCCATTGGATGAGTGCCACAGGCGTTCCAGGATCACGGCCGTTCGAGACAAGATTATCGACAATATTCTGGAGGTTCTTCATTCCCATGAAAAACACCAGGGTCCCGATACCGGTCGCGATCCGGTCCCAATGCACCTTTGATTCTTCTTTGGTAGGATCTTCATGGCCGGTCACGAAGGCCACGCTTGCGGTATGTTCGCGGTGGGTGAGCGGGATGCCGGCATAGGTAGGCACGGCTGTTGCTGCGGTCACTCCCGGCACGATCTCAAAGGGAATGTTGCTATCAACGAGCTCTTCGGCCTCCTCCCCTCCCCGGCCGAAGATGAAAGGATCGCCTCCCTTGAGCCGGGCGACGGTCTTTCCTTCGCCTGCCTTCTTTACGATCAGCGCGTTGATCTCTTCCTGGGGAAGCGTGTGCCTGCTCCCCTGCTTGCCCACGTAAATAAGCTCGGAGTCAGGTCTCCGGTGATCGAGGATCCGTTCATTTGCGAGATAGTCGTAGATGATCACGTCCGCCTTTTTCACGCACTCCAGTCCCTTGACCGTGATCAAGCCCGGATCGCCGGGGCCGGCGCCGATTAAATATACTTTCCCGATTGATTGGCTCATGATCTCTAAAATAAAATTACCGCGAAGACGCCAGGCGCGCGAAGGGAAGAAAAATCCTCCCTCTGGGAAAAAACTTCGCGACCTTCGCGCCTCAGCGGTTCGAAGATACTGGTTCGTTGATTAATTCTCCAGCAGGTTGTTGCCGCTGAAGTCCGTATTGTGCCCGTAGACTTCCCGCAGGATCACGTCCGCGCCCTGGGTAAGGAGCTTTTCCGCCAGAGTAACACCAAGCTTCTCCGCCTTGTCAGGAGCGCCTTCGATGCTGTCCTTGATGATCCGCTTTCCGTCCACACTTCCCACAAGGCCGGTGAGCTGGAGTTTCCCGTCCACCATCTGGCCGTAGCAGGCAATGGGGACCTGACATCCGCCTTCGAGCCTGCGCAGGAGCGCGCGCTCGCCCGTGACGCAGGTGCGGCTGTCAGCATGGTTGAAAAACGCGATGAGGTCGTTCAGTTCCCGGTCGTCGACCCGGCACTCGATGCCGAGCGCGCCCTGGCCGATAGCAGGCAGGCTGACTCCGGGTTCGATGTATTCCGTCACGTTCTCGGCAAGTCCGAGCCGCTTGACCCCTGCCGCGGCAAGGATGATAGCGTCGTACTGGCCTTCCTTGAGCTTCCTGAGCCGCGTGTCCACGTTCCCGCGCAGCTGATGGATCACGAAGTCAGGACGGACGTTCATGAGCTGGGCCTGGCGCCTGAGGCTGCTCGTGCCTACATTCGCTCCCTTGGGCAGGTCTTTGAACTTCACTTTATTTCGTGAAAGCAGGGCATCTCTCGGATCCTCGCGTTTCGTGATGCAGGCTAGATGGAGACCATCGGGAAAGAAGGTCGGCACGTCCTTCATGCTGTGCACCGCGATGTCGATCTCGTTCGCCAGCATGGCCTCCTCGATCTCTTTTACAAACAGGCCCTTGCCTCCCACTTTGGCCAGCGGCACGTCGAGGATCTTGTCCCCCGTGGTCTTTATCTTCGTGAGCGTCACTGTCATGCCCGGATATCTCTTCTCGATCTCGGACTTCACCCACTCAGCCTGCCAGAGCGCGAGGGCGCTCCCGCGCGTACCGATCCTGATCTGTTTTCTCAATGAAATGCTCCTTTACAAGCCTGCAAGGTCCAGGTTACGTCAGGGAACCGCTCGGTCGGAGCCATGCTCCTGGCCCGCGTTCTCTGTTCTGTGATTCAGCGGCAGGGGCTCTTTGAACCGGAGCCTTGCTCCGGCAATCCTTGAGCGGACTGTTCGGCAGCTTTCTCATGCCCAGGCCGTTTCAACTCCTTGTCCAAGTTGAACAGCCTGCGCGCGATGGCGATCGTATTATCCCCAGCGTCCGAACCGGAGGCCGCCTGTTTCAGGACCACGAGAGGCGCGTGGAGAAGCTTGTTCACAATGGCCTGGGACATTGCTTCTACCGCCCGTTTCTGGTCGTCGGTGATGCCGTTCAAGGAGCCAAGGGTCTTCTCCAATTCGCGCTTGCGGACATCCTCTACCTTCTCGCGAAGGTCCACGATGGTCGGTACGGCATCAAGGGCGCGCTCCCACGCAAGATAGGTCTCGACCTCCTGCGATACGATCTCTTCGGCCCTCCCCGCTTCTTTTGCCCTGCCCTCCGTATTGACATCGACCTTGCTCTGGAGATCGTCGATGTCGTAGAGATACACATTATCTACCTTGTCGACCTCCGGGTCGATATTCCTCGGGTTCGAGATGTCGATCATGAATATAGGCTTGTGACGCCGTTCTTTGAGGGCCCGGCTCGCCATGTCGCGGTTGACAACATAGTTCGGAGCGCCAGTCGCACAGATCAAGATGTCCACCATCATGAGGGCGTCGGGGAAATGTTCGAACCGGATCGCGTCGCCCTTGAATTCCTTGGCCAGTTCCTCCGCACGCTCGAAGGTGCGGTTCGCGACCATGATGTTCTTCACGCCGTTCCCCAAAAGATGCTGGGCGGCGAGCTCGGCCATCTCGCCGGCGCCCAGAAGCATGACGTTCTTGCCTTCCAGTTCGCCGAAGATCTTCTTTGCCAGTTCCACTGCGGCGGAGCTGATGGAGACAGCCCCTTCCGCAAGCTTGGTTTCGGTACGGACCCTTTTCGCGACAGAGATGGCCTTCTTGATCAGCTTGTTCAGAATGGTGCTCGTGGTCTTGGTCTTGAGGGCGATATCGAAGGCATCCTTGAGCTGTCCCAGGATCTGCGCCTCTCCCAGAACCATGGAGTCGAGACTCGATGCAACGCGGAAAGTGTGTCGCACTCCCTGGGCATCGGGATAAACGTAAAGCGATTTTTCCAATGCTTCACGCGAGAGGCCGTGGTAATCGGAAATGAACTGTTTGACGCGGTCGATGCCTTTGGCGCTTTCCGTCACCGAAGCGTAGATCTCCACGCGGTTGCACGTGGATACAATAAGGCTTTCCCGGATCCCTTCATAGGCCATGAGCTTCCTGAGGGCATCGGGTAGCGTGCTCTCCGGAAAGTTGAGTTTCTCACGCACCTCGATAGCTGCTGTTTTATGACTGAGCCCTACAACGATAATGCCCATTCTTCCGCCACCTTAAAACGTATGTTTCCCGATGTTCACGCGGCTCACGACAAAAAAGCTGACCAGAACAAACACGAATCCGACGATCGAGAGGAAGGCCATCTTTCTGCCCCGCCAGCCGATCGTACGCAGGTGCAGAAGCACCAGATAGATGACCCAGGTGATGAGCGACCAGGTCTCCTTGGGGTCCCAGCTCCAGTACGTTCCCCATGCGCTGTTCGCCCAGATCGAGCCGGTGATCATGCCGACGGTGAACAGGGGCCAGCCCAACGTAAGCGCCTTGTAGCCGAGGGTATCCATGATATCGAGCGATGGCAGGCGGTGAAATATCGCTCCAAGATGCTTGGCCTTGAGCTGACGCTCCTGGATCAGGTACATGATGGAAACGATGAATGAGAAGGCGAACGCGGCATCACCGAGAACGGCGAAGCTTGTATGAACCCCGAGCCAGCCGCTTTTGAGTATGGGCTTCATTTCCTCGATCCTGCCGGACAGCAACGACGTGGGGATCATGAGAATGAGGACAAGCGGCAGCATGAACGAGCCGAGAGCGGCGATCTTGAACCGGAATTCCATGACCAGGAACACGAGCACAATCCCCATACCGAGAAAATTGGCGGCTTCGAAGAAGTTCGTGACCGGGATGCGGCCGGATTCAGCCCAGCGCAGCGCAAAATAGGATACATGCAGAAGATATCCAGCAACCGCGGCCCAGAGGGAAGCCCCTGCAACCCAGCCGCGTTCCGGTTTTATGATGTAGGCGATATACCCTGCGGCCGAGCACAGGTATGCACCCATAGTAGCTTGAAAAAAAAGAAGATTCATAAGACTGTTCCCCGGTAGTTATCTCGTGAATAAGACCTTTAATATTACTTGTGAGGCCCGCTTAAAGTCAAGGGAAAAGATTCTGCAGGCCATGGATATTGAATGATGCCGCGGTACGGTCGAACGCGCCGGTAGAGACAGGTGACCCGTCAATGCTCCGGTTTGAGCTTGCCTTCCGTCATCCTGAGCACCCGGTCAGCTCGAACAGCAAGCTTGTCATTATGGGTCACGATCACAAAGGTCACGCCCTTCTGCTTGTTGATGTCTTGCAGGAGCTGGTGGACGGCCTCGCCCGTGTGGGCATCGAGGTTCCCCGTGGGTTCGTCGGCAAGCACCACATCGGGGTGAAGCATGAGCGCCCTCGCAACGGCCACCCGCTGTTGCTCGCCGCCGGAAAGTTCTCCCGGTCGGTGATGCAGGCGAGCGCCGAGACCCACATCGTTCAGTATACCGGAGGCGGTTCCAGCTGCATCCTTCCTGTCTATTCGCCGGATGAGCGCCGGCATCATCACGTTCTCCAGTGCGGAAAACTCCGGGAGAAGATGGTGGAACTGGAAAACGAACCCCACCCGTTCGTTCCGGAACTGTGCGATCCGGTCGTTGTTCAGCCCGAAGACATCCAGATCCCCGTACAACACCTTGCCTGACGTAGGCCGGTCAAGTCCTCCGATGATATGGAGAAAGGTGCTCTTGCCCACGCCCGATGCTCCCACGATGGCAAGCATTTCACCCTGCTGGATGTCGAGGTCAATGCCGTCGAGCACATGGAGCTCTTCGGTCCCGCTCATGAAGGTCTTGCGAAGCTCCTGAACATGAATGAGTGATCGAGTTATTTCTTCTCTCCCGGTTTGTCGCTTTCTTTCAGCTTTTCGACGGTCTTCTCGATGGTCGTTGCTTTGTGCTCAATCGTACCCTTGATATCCTCCGCCTTATTCCCCACGCCGCCAATCCACTTGCCCGTGGACTTTAGCAGGTTGCCGCCGCCCAGGATAATGAAGATTACGATGAGCAGCGCGAGCAACATCAGGGTCAATATGATTCTTTTCACTGTGCCGCCTTTTTGAGCCATGACATCCTCCTCACGATTGACTCCCAGTCTGGACTTTTTGATCTCCCGTGCTATTCATATCTCAGCACCTCCACCGGGTCCTGCTTTGCTGCCTGCCACGACGGATACAGCGTTGCGAAGAAACTGATCCCAAGCGCCATAGCCGCTATGAATAGGATATCAAGGCCGGTGATAGAAAGGGGCAGGTGGCTGACCTGGTATACGTCCCTCGGAAGCGAGATAACGCCGGTCCTGGTGATAAGCGCAACGGCGCCGTAGCCGATGAGAGTGCCTATGACCGTACCCACAAGCCCGATCACGAGACCGGCGAACATGAAAATCTGCATGATGCTTCTTGCAGGTGCTCCCATGGACTTCAGGATCGCGATCTCGCGGTTCTTTTCCATTACGATCATCGTGAGCGTACCGATGATGTTGAACGACGCCACGATGATAATGACGACGAGGAGAAGCGACATCCCGATCTTTTCAAGTTTGAGCGCTGAGAAAAAATTCTTATTCATCTCGATCCAGTTCCGGGTGTAATAGGGATACCCGACGGCCGACCGGATGGCATCGGATATCTTATCGGCGTTATAGATCTCGTCGACGCGCACCTGGATGCCGCTGACGCGGTCAGGCATGTCGAAGAACTTTTGCGCCTCCGGCAGGGATATATAGGCAAATCCGGTGTTATAGTCATACATCCCGGCGTCGAATATGCCGACGAGAGCGAACTTTCTCATTTTGGGTACCATCCCCATGGCCGTCTCCTCGCCGATGGGATTTACCAGGGTGATCGTATCGCCGATGACCACTCCGAATTTGCGGGCAAGGTCCTCTCCGATCACGATGCCCGGCAGCTTCTGTCCCGGTGATTCCAGGTCGCGGAGCGAGCCCTCGGTGATGTTCTTTTCCAGGCTCGTCACCGTGCCTTCGGTCTCTGGATCGATTCCGCGCACCACGACGCCCTGCAAGTGGTTATTGCTCGTAAGCATGGCCTGACTTATGATGAATGGTGTCGTGGCCTTGACATGGGGAACTTTCGCGACCTTCTCCTGCAGCGCTTCGCCGTCCTTTACCCCTCTCCCGGTGTATTCCATCACTACGATGTGTGAGATGGCCGAGAGGATCTTATCACGGAAATACCCTTGAAATCCCGTCATGACCGAAAGCGTGATGATGGACGTTGCTACGCCGATGACCACGCCCGCGATGGAGATGAACGTGTTGAGTGACACGGTGCCGTAACGTTTTTTGGTCTTCAGATATCGGAGGCTGACGAATATCTCATAGGGAGTTTTCACGGTTTCTCTTTCTTCATTTGCGGGAACAGGATCACGTCCCGGATGGAGCTCGAGCCGGTGAGCAGCATCACCAGACGGTCGATCCCTATGCCCTCGCCGGCCGCGGGGGGCATGCCGTATTCAAGGGCCCGGATAAAGTCCTCGTCCATCTGGTGCGCTTCTTCATCACCCGCTTCGCGCTCGGAAACCTGCTTGGAAAAACGGTCCTTTTGGTCAACGGGATCATTCAGCTCGGAGAACGCATTCGCAAGCTCCCTGCCCACGACGAACAGTTCGAACCGTTCCACATAATCGGGATTATCCTCCCTTTTCTTGGAGAGCGGTGATATATCCGTGGGGTAATCCGTAACAAAAGTCGGCTGGATCAGCTTCGGCTCGACCAATGCCTCAAACATCTCGTTCAGGAGCTTCCCGATCGGTTCCCCCCCCTTCAGGCTCGCGCCGAGTTTCTTTGCGTAATCACGCGCCTTATCGGTGTCCCTGAAGACAGCGTCCGGTACTCCTGCCTCGCGCAGCGAATCGAGGAACGTAA
>Ga0335082_10007012_pt1 | contig 12264 bp, 11 predicted proteins | sample Lox_Sample_41_FD_206718 | JGI IMG/M metagenome (GOLD analysis project Ga0335082, IMG submission 206718) | Soil microbial communities from Loxahatchee National Wildlife Refuge, Florida, United States - Lox_Sample_4.1 | ecosystem: Environmental > Terrestrial > Soil > Wetlands | place: USA...
TGCCTCGGCCGCCGGCTCCAGTGCCGGCGGTCCGCCGAAGACGATCTCGATCCAGGGACGCGCGTCCTCGGGCAGCACGAGGTTTGGCAGCAGCGCCGCGATGAAGGCCGCCGCGGCGCGCGGCTCGAGACCTGGCGGCAGCACGCCGGCGAGCCAGGCGTGGGCGGCCGCGGGTGAGAGCCGGTGCACGGCCTCCTTCTGCCACACGCGCAGCTGCGGCTCGTCAAAACGCGCCGGTGCGCGCCCCAGGTGCGCGGTGCTGAAGGCGCGGGCCATCTCCTCGAGCGTCAGCAGGCCGTTCTGCGGGCTCGAGTGACCGAGACGGAACAGGTGATTGGTGATCGCCTGCGGCAGGTAACCGCGCTCGCGGTACTCGCGTACGCTCACCGCGCCGTGGCGCTTGGAGAGCGGTGTACCGTCGCTGCCGAGGATCAGCGCGACGTGACCGTACGCCGGGGCCGGCAACCCCAGGGCCGCCAGGATCAGCAGCTGCCGCGGGGTGTTGGCGAGGTGGTCCTCGCCGCGCAGCGTCTGCGTCACGCCCATGGTGGCATCGTCCACGGCATTGGAGAAGAAGAACGCCGCGCGCCCGTCGGCGCGGCGGATCACGAAGTCGCCGATGTCCTCGGTACGAAAGCTCTGCTCCCCGTGCACGAAGTCGCTGAAGGTGATCCGTTCGCCGGAGGGCACCCGGAAGCGCAGCGTCGCGGCATCGCCGCGCGCGCGGCGCAGCGCGCGCTCCTCGGCCGGCAGCTCGCGACAGGTGCCGGCGTAGCGCGGCGGCCTGCCGGCGGCACGCTGCGCGCGCCGCGATGCCTCCAGCTCGAGCGCGCTGCAGAAGCAGGGGTAGGCCTCGCCGGTCTGCTCGAGCTGCTGGAAATAGCCCTCGTACAACGGCGCCCGCTGCGACTGGCGATAGGGCCCGTAGGCGTCTTCCCGGTCCGGGCCGGCGTCCCACTCGATGCCGAGCCAGCGCAGGTCCTGCATGAGGGCCAGCGTGTGCGCCTCGCTGCTGCGCTCGGTGTCGGTGTCCTCGATGCGCAGTACGAAGCGCCCGTCCGGGGCGTGGCGCGCCAGCAGCAGGTTGAACAGCGCCGTGCGCGCGTTGCCCAGGTGCACCTCACCCGTCGGGCTCGGGGCGAAGCGCGTCACGGAGGCGCGCGGCTGCGGGGGCGCGGAACTGTCGCTCGGCGGCATGACTCCATGTTACGGGAAACCCGCAAAGCGCAACAAAGCGCCGCGCCGGTGCCGCGCTCGGCTAGAATCCGCGCCGACGCGCCCGATGCGTCGCCCCTACCTCGCGACGGAGGACCGATGCTCAGACTCTCCCGGCCCCGGGCCGTGCTGCTTACTGCGCTCCTGCTGGCGCTGCCGTTGCTCGGCAGCGTGCGCGCCGAGGAGCCGGCCGCGGCGGCGGCACCCGCGGCCTCGCAGGTGCGCGTCACCACGAACATGGGCGAGTTCGTCATCGAGCTGCGCCCGGATCGCGCCCCGCTGACGGTGACGAACTTCCTGCGTTACGTGCGCGAGGGGTTCTACACCAACACCCTCTTCCACCGCGTGGTGGCCAATTTCGTGATTCAGGGCGGCGGCCACGACGCCACGACCCTCAAGCTCAAGGGGGTGCACGACAACGTGTTCAACGAATCCGGCAACGGCCTGCAGAACAAGCGCGGCACCGTCGGCCTGGCGCGCGGTGAGCCGCCGCACTCGGGCAATGCCCAGTTCTACGTGAACCTGGTGGACAATCCGGACCTCGACCCGGTGTCGACGCGCTGGGGCTATACGGTGTTCGGCAAGGTGGTACAGGGGATGGACGTGGTCGAGCGCATCGGCGAGACCGCCACCGGCGCCAGCGGCCCCTTCAAGTCCGATTCACCGCTGAAGCCGGTGATCATCGAGAAGATCGAGATCGTGGGCGCCCCCTCCGCCGCGGCCACGCCCACGCCGGTAAACCCGACGCCCGGCCAGGACAATATCCTCTCGCCCAGGTAGGCGGCACGCGCGTGGCACGGTTGTTCGTCTCCGACGTGCACCTGGACCTCACCGCGCCGGAGGCCACCGAGCAGTTCCTCGCCTTCCTCGCCGGCGAGGCCCGCCAGGCGCAGGCGCTCTACATCCTCGGCGACCTGTTCGAATCCTGGGTCGGCGATGACGACACCGACCCGGATAAGGCGCGCGTCTGCGACGGGCTGCGCGCACTCAGCGCCGCCGGCGTCGCCTGCTTCGCGCTACACGGCAACCGTGATTTCCTGCTCGGGCCGGGCTTCAGCGAGCGCAGTGGCTGCCGGCTGCTGAGCGATCCGGTGGTGGCGCGCCTGGACGGCGAGGACGTGCTGCTCACCCACGGGGATGCGCTGTGCACCGACGATCATGCCTACCAGGAGCTGCGCACCACGGTGCGCGATCCGGTATGGCAACAGCGCTTCCTCGCCCTGCCGCGCAGTCAGCGGGAGCTGCTCGCGGATGAGGCCCGTGCCGGCAGCCGCGCCCATACCACGCGCACGATCCCGCGCATCATGGACGTGAATGCGGAAGCCGTGACGCGCGCGTTCCGCGCGGCCGGCGTGCAGCGCATGATCCACGGCCACACGCACCGGCCGGGCGTGCACGCGCTTCAGGTCGACGGACGCCCCGCCGAGCGCATCGTGCTCGGCGCCTGGTATGAGCAGGGCAGCTACCTCGCCGCCGAGGCCGGCCACTACCAGCTGCGCACGCTGCCGCGCCAGGCGGCAACCCCTTAGGCGGCGGGAGAAAAAGCCGCGCCCCGTCCCTGGGGCGCAGGCCGCGACAGGATTGAGTCTTAGTCCTGCGCCGGCGGCGGCGCGCCGTGGAAGTGCATGCGCGGCCCATGCATCATCTTCGCCAGCACCTGGAACTTGGCCAGCTGGCCGGGGCTGAGCACCGCGGTCAGCTTCTGCAGCGTCTCCTGCTCGAGCTGCTGGTGCGCGGCTTTCATCTGCGCAAAGTCCGGCTCCGCACCGGAGGATCTGGCTTGCTCGAACATCTGCTTCATCTGCGCATGCTGTGCCTGCAGGATGGCCTGCACCTGGGGCTTCTGCGCCTCGGTGAGATCCAGCAGCGTCGTCAGGTCGCTCATCATCTGCGCTTCGCGGGCGCTGGCGTTGGCCGGCGCCGCCGTCGTCTGTGCATAGACCCCCGTCGCGCACAGCAGCGCCAGGGCCATTAACATGCCTCTCATACCAACTCTCCTGGCGGGATCAACCGTAGCCCCGCGTCCGTGAGGAAAGCTTAAGAAAGCGCCCGGCCGGCGCGGTGATCAATCGTGAGCGAGTGTAGGGGCGCCGCCGCGCCGTGACTGGCGCTTACGTGCCGCGCGCACGGGGCAGCGTCAACAGCGCCTCGAGGCCCGCGCCCGGCATATTCTGGAGCACCAGCGTGCCGCCGTGCGCCTGGGCGATGTCGCGCGCGATGGTGAGCCCGAGCCCGCTGCCGCCGCCGTCGCGGTTGCGCGAGGACTCGAGGCGGTAGAACGGCTCGAACACCCGCTCCAGCTCGGCCGCCGGGATGCCCGGGCCGGGATCGCGCACGCGCACCTGCAGCTGTGGCCCGTCCTCGAGCAACACCTCGGCCCGCCCGCCGAACTTGATGGCATTCGCGATGAGGTTGGTAAGGCAGCGCTTGAGCGCCTGCGGTTTGGCGTACAGCGGCTGCGCGCCGCCGCTCACCGTCACCTCAGCGCCGAGCAGCGCGCACTCGCAGCGGATGGTCTCCAGCAGCGCACGGACGTCGACGCTGGTGAGCGGCTCGCCGTCGTCGATGCCGCGGAACAGCGCCAGGGCCTCGTGCACCATGCTCTCCATCTCATCGAGCTCGCGCCCCATGCGCGCCTGCATGGGGTGGCCGTCGAGCGCCTCCACCTGCAGGCGCAGCCGCGTCAGCGGCGTCTTCAGGTCGTGTGACATCGCGGCCAGCACGCGCGAGCGGCTGTCCAGGTAGCGTCGCAGCCGGTCCTGCATGGTGTTGAAGGCGCGCGCGGCCTCGCGCAGCTCGCGCGCACCGCGCTCCGGCAGCTGCGCCGGGCGCACGTCGCGGCCGACGCTGTCGGCGGCGCGCGCCAGCTGCGACAGCGGCCGCGTGATGGAGCGTGCGGTGACGTACAGCACCACCACCAGCAGCAGCACCAGCAGGATCAGGCTCAGGAACAGGTTGCGCGGCAGAACCGCGCCGCCGGCGATACGGGTCAGGCGGTAGGTCACCGTGTCGCCGTCGGGGAAGCGCACCAGGACGTCGTAGCGCAGCACGTGCCCGAGGCGCGCGGCGAACTCGTGCGCCTCGAAGAACGGCACCGGCACTGCCACCGCCGGGGGCGCCGGCTCGGGCGTCGCGTGCACTTCGACGGCGTAGCCGGCACCGAGCGCTGCGCGCAGCTGCTGCTGCAGCGTGCTCTCGAACCCCGGCAGGAGCGGCAGCGGCAGGAAGCCAAACGCGGGCCCCGGCGGCGGCGAGCCGCCGGGCGGATAGTGGTGCATGCCGTGCGGCACGCGCCCGGCCGCCGAGAGCGTCAGCTCGCTCAGCGCCTGCGCGCGCGCGGCCGGCGGGAGCGGCGCGAGCATGAGGGTGGTGTCGGCGATGCGGCGCGTCCACTCGCGCACGCTTCCCTGCAGGATGAAGTGCTCGCGCTCCTGCGCGATCAGCAGCAACGATGCGGCGTGCGCCAGCACCACGGCGATGACGGAAGCGGCCAGCAGCCGGCCAAACAGCGATTGCGGCCAGAGGCGTGCGCGCAAGCGCGGACCGCCCTACTCGGCGACCACGTTGACGCCGATCACGTAGCCCTCGCCGTAGACGGTCTTGATGATCTGCGGCGCGCGCGCGTCATCCCCCAGGAGCTGCCGCAGGCGGCTGACGCGCACGTCGATGCTGCGGTCGAACGGATCGGCATCCCGTCCGCGCAACAGCTCCGTCAGCTGGGCACGTGTCAGCACGCGGTTGCCGGCCCCGAGCAGCACCGCCAGCAGCCGGTACTCGGCGCCGCTGAGGGCCACGGCCTTGCCGGCGGCGTCCGTGAGCGCGCGGGTGATCGTGTCCAGCCGCCAGCCGCCGAAGGCAAAGCCGCGCACGGTCGCGGGGCTCGGATCGCGCGGGGCGTGCGCGGCGCGGCGCAGGACGGCGCGGATGCGCCCGAGGAGCTCGCGCGGGTTGAACGGCTTGGCCAGATAGTCATCCGCGCCCAGCTCGAGCCCGATGATGCGGTCCACGTCCTCGCCGCGCGCCGTCAGCATCAGGATCGGCACCTGCGAGCGCGCCCGCAGCTCGCGGCACAGCGACAGCCCGTCCTCACCGGGCAGCATCAGGTCGAGCACGATCAGATCGACGTGCGCGCGTTCGAGCACGCGGCGCATCTCGCGCCCGTCGGCCACGGCCGTGGTGCGGAAGTCATGCTTCTCCAGGTACTGCGCCAGGAGAGTGCGGATTTCGCGATCGTCGTCGACGATCAGCAGATGCGCCCGTTCGCTCATCGGCCCTCGCGTTGCTGAATGTTGAGGATACCTTCGGGATCAGACCGCCGGCAGCCGCTTTGGTGCCGCCACGCCGGCGGCGGGGCCCGCACGAGGGCTAAGTTGTAAGCAACTGTGCGGGCGCGCGTGGCAGCGGCCCGGAGTGAAAACGCAGCAGCGGCTCGGGGGTTGTCACCAGCTGCGCCTCGCGCGCCGCCAGCTCCGTGAGACGCGTGCGCCACTTCCCGGGGGCCGCAGCGCGCGCGAAGCCGACGTATACCTCGAAGTGCCGCGCTTCGCTCGCGCCCAGCTCGGCGTACAGGGCCGCGAGCGGCTGCGGCAGCCGCGGCGCAAGCAGCGCGAAGCGCTCCGCCGAGCGCGCCTCGATCAGCGCCCCCAGCAGCAGCAGATCCAGCTTGCGACCCGGGTCGGCGCTGCGCAGTGCGCGCCGCAACTCGTGCGCGTAGCGCCCGGGGCGCTGGCGCGTGAAGGCGACGCCCGCCGCCTCCAGGGCGCGCGTCACGCGCTCGAAGTGGCGCAGCTCCTCACGCGCCAGGCGCGCGAGCGCCACGCTGAGTGCGCGATCCTCGGGATAGGCAAAGAGCAGCGCGAGCGCGGTGGAGGCAGCCTTCTTCTCGCAGTTGGCGTGATCGATCAGCAGCTGCGGCCAGTGCACGAGCGCATCCTCGACCCACGCGGCCGGCGTGGGCGCGGCCAGGATGTCCGCCGCGCTCATCGGCTCGCGGCGCGCAGGCTGCGCCAGCGCGCCAGGGTGTCCTCGAGCGCCGCGGCCGCCTCCGCGGCGCTCGCGAAGCGCTCCTCCGGCAGCTTCGCCAGCAGCTTCTCGAGCACCGGCTGCACGGGGGCGAATTTGGCCGACAGCCGCGGCACGGCCGCCTTGCGGTGCTGATAGACGATGGCCATGGGATTGTCGGCGCGAAAGGGCTTCTGGCGCGTCAGCATCTCATAGAGGATCACGCCGAGGCTGTAGAGATCGCTGCGTGCATCGATCGGCTCGGCATGCCCCTGCTCCGGGCTCATGTAGTGCGGGGTGCCGAAGATGGTCCCGGTCTCGGTGATATCCAGCGCCAGCGCCGCATCCTTGGACATGCCGAAGTCGATGAGCGCGATGCTGCCGTCGTCGCGCAGCATGATGTTGCCGGGCTTGAGGTCGCGGTGCAGCACCCCGGCGTCGTGCACGCTGTGCAGGGCGCGCGCGATGGCGGCGGCGAACTGCAGCGCCTCGCGCACCGTGAGGCGCCCGCGCATGCGGCGCCGCAGGTCCCCGCGCGGGAAGTACTCCATCACCAGCCAGGCGTGCTCATCGCTCACGCCCAGGTCGTGCAGCCGCACCACGGCGTCACTGGCGATGCGCTGTGCGATCTCGTGCTCCTGCAGGAAGCGCCGGAACGGATCGAGCGGCTGCTCCTGCTCGGTGCGCGGGTCGCGCGCCACCTTCAGCACCACCAGCGCCCCGGCGCGCTCGCTCTCGGCCAGGTACAGGTCGGCGGTGGCGCTGCTGGCCAGGCGGCGGATGCAGCGGTAGCCGCGGATAAAGGCATCGCCGAAGCTCTGGGTCGAACGCCCGGCGTTACTCGAGCGCCACAGCGCCTGCGCGTGCGCCTGGCGCTGCTCGGCGGTGGTGAGCACCTGGGTAAAGGTGTCGCGCTCGAGCTCGCCGCGCGGCAGCAGCAGCGCCCCGAGCGCTGCCGCCTCGCGGCTCGCGGCCGCATCGCCGTCGCTGAGGTAGACCAGCGGTGCGAAGCCGCGGCGCGTGACCAGCTCGCGCAGCCACGTGAGCCCGCGTCCGCCGGGCCAGGCCTCCGCCAGCAGGACCGCATCGAAACCCTGCGCCAGGAACTCCGGCAGCAGCATTCCCTGCCGCACCGGGCTGTGCAGCACTAGCTGCGCCTGCGGGCGCCACTCGCCCAGGCGCGCGCCGAACTGCGCGCCGCGGCGCGCGTCCTCCTCGATCAGCAGCAGGCGCATCGGCGCGATTACAACACGCGTGCCGCGGGGCCGCCATGCGCCGCGGCCGCGGGCACGGCGGCGGCATCCAGCTTAAGTCCAATGACCAGATCGCCGACGTTGGTGCCGGTGGGGCCGGTGTGCACCAGATCGCCACTGGCGGCCAGCGCGCGCGCCGCATCGAAGCCAGCCAGGCACGCATCGGCGTCGAGCCCGGCGAGCGCGATGCGCGCGCAGCTCTCCGCATCGACCAGCGCACCGGCATCATCCGTTACCCCATCCATCCCGTCGGTGCCCGCGGCGAGCAGCAGCAGCTGCGAGTGCCCGGCGATGAGGCGCGCGGCCGCGAGCGCGAGGTGCTGGCTGCGCCCGCCGCGTCCGGGCTGTTCGGGCAGCACGACCGTGGATTCCCCGCCCCACACGCACACCTGCGCGCTCGAGAGTGCCAGCTCGTGCGCAAAGCGCGCCGCGAGGCGCAGCGCAGCGTCCGCGAAGCGCCGCGGCGCGGTCTGCACGGTGAGTCCCAGCGCCGCGGCGCGGGTGGCGACGGCGCCGACGGCATCGTCGATGCACGCCACGACGCTGCGGCGCACGTGGTCCGCGCCGAGACTTGCGGGCCCCAGCAGTCCCGAGCCGATGAGCGCCGGGTCATCCCCGGGCACGTCGGAGATGAAGAGCGCCAGCGCGGCACGCCCGCCAAGCTGCGCCGTCAGCCTGCCGCCCTTGAGAGCCGAGAGCGCCAGGCGCCGGCGGTTGAACTCCGCGATGGGAATGCCGCTGGCAAGCCCGGCGCGATTGAGGGCCCGCAGGTCCTCGAGGGTGTAGGGGGGCTCGAGCACCTCCACCAGGCTGGAGGCTCCCCCGGAGATCAGAAACAGCGGCTGCGCGGCTGGCGGCAGGCCGCGCACCCACTCCAGCAGCCGTGCGCCGGCTGCGAGCGAGCGCGCATCCGGCAGCGGATGCGACCCCAGGTGCAGCTCTGCGCCCGCGAGCGGCGCGGGGTCGGGCTCGTGGGTGATGATGAGGGTGTGCTCGATGGCGGCCCCGAGCGCGGCGTGCGCGCCGCGCGCCATGGCCGGGGCGGCCTTGCCGACGGCGGCGATCCACACCGGGCCGCGCAGCGTGGCGGACAGCGGCTCGAGTGCGGCGCGCACGCACGGCTCGCCGCCGACCCGCAGCAGGGCACACCGGAACAGCTCCAGCAGCAGCGCGCGGCGCGAGTCGGCGCTTGTCTCCAGCTCAGCTCCCGCGCACGACCTTGAGCTTGCTGTGGCGCTCGCGGCGCGCGAGCTTCGCATCGTCGGAGCGCTCGAACTGCAGCCGCCCGAGGTACTCGGGCGTCACATCGCCGGTGACGTACTCGCCGGAGAAGCAGGAGGTGTCGAACTGCTCGATGCGCGCATCCTCGTGCTTGCAGGCGGCAATCAGGTCCGCCAGGTCCTGGTAGATGAGCCAGTCGGCGCCGATCAGGCGCGCCACTTCCTCCGCCGTGCGTCCGCTGGCGACCAGCTCGCTCGCCGCCGGCATGTCGATGCCGTACACGTTCGGGAAGCGCACCGGCGGAGCCGCGGAAGCGAAGTACACCTTGGCGGCGCCGGCCTCGCGCGCCAGCTCGATGATCTGTGCCGAGGTGGTGCCGCGCACGATGGAGTCATCCACCAGCAGCACGTTCTTGCCGCGGAACTCCAGGTCGATGGCATTCAGCTTGCGGCGTACCGATTTCTCGCGCTGCTCCTGACCGGGCATGATGAAGGTGCGGCCGATGTAGCGGTTCTTGATGAAGCCTTCGCGGTACTTGACCCCGAGCCGTTGCGCCAGCTGCAGCGCGCTGGTGCGGCTGGTGTCGGGGATGGGAATGACGACGTCGATATCGTGCTGGGGGCGCTCGCGCAGCATCTTGTCGGCCAGGCGATCGCCCATGCGCATGCGCGCGCGATAGACGCTGATGTTGTCGATCTTCGAGTCCGGGCGCGCGAAGTACACGTACTCGAAGATGCAGGGCGTGTGGCGCAGGGTGCTCACGCACTGCTGCGTGTGCAGCCGTCCCTGCTCATCGATGAACACCGCCTCCCCCGGGGCGATGTCGCGCACGAACTTGAAGGACAGGCTGTCGAGGGCCACGGACTCGGAGGCCAGCATCCACTCCATGCCGCGCGGCGTGCGCCGCTCGCCGAGCACGAGCGGCCGGATGCCGTTCGGGTCGCGAAAGCCGAGGATGCCGTGGCCGATGATCATGGCGACCACGGCGTAGCCGCCGCGGCAGCGCCTGTAGACCGCCGTCAGCGCCGCGAACACGTCGGCCGGCGTGACGCGCGGGGTGCCGACCCGCTGCAGCTCGGAGGCGAACACGTTCAGCAGCACCTCGGAGTCGGAGGTGGTGTTCAGGTGGCGGCGATCCTCGCGGATCAGGATCTCGGCCAGCTCCGCCTGGTTGGTGAGGTTGCCGTTGTGCGCCAGGCAGATGCCGTAGGGCGCGTTCACGTAGAAGGGCTGTGCCTCGGAGGCCGAGTCACAGCCGGCGGTCGGGTAGCGCACGTGCCCGACGCCCACGTTGCCCTTGAGCTCGAGCATGTGGTGCTGCTGGAACACATCGCGCACCAGCCCCGAGCCCTTGCGCACGTACAGCTCGCCCTCCGCGGAGGTGGCGATGCCGGCGGCATCCTGGCCACGGTGCTGCAGCACCGTGAGGGCATCGTAGAGGCGCTGGTTGGCGGCGCTGGTACCGACGATGCCGACGATGCCGCACATCCTCAGCTGCCCCTGTCTAGATGAGCCGGTCGCGGGCGTGTGGCACGTGCGCCTCGCCCACCAGGCTGCGCAGTCCGTTGGCGATCGATTCGCCGTACGGGATCATCAGGGAGTGCCGCCACCAGCCCTCGGCTGAGAGCTGCAGCAGCTGGCCGAGGATCACGAACACGCCGAGCAGCAGGAAGCCACGCACCAGGCCGAAGGCGAAGCCGAGCAGCCGGTCCATGCCGCTGAAGATCGACAGGCGCACGAAGTGTCCCAGCACCGCGCCGACCACCGTGCCCAGCAGCAGCACCAGCACCACGATGATGAGGCGCCCGGCCCAGGGGCGCACCTCCGAGCCGGCCAGCAGCCCCCCGAGGTGCGGCTCGATCAGGTCGGAGAAATGCCAGGCGAAGAACAGCGCGATGATCCAGGCACCGAGCGCCACGGCCTCGCGCAGGAAGCCACGCAGGGCGCCGGCAACGGCCGAGATCAGCAGGGCGGCAATAATCAGGTAATCGGTCAGTATCATCGCGACCCATCTTGAGCGCGGCCGGATCCGCGCGGCGCGGATTGTACAAGAGCGGACCGGGGTTGCCTAAGACACGCTTCACGTGCGCGCCACCGCCGATCACTTGGGCACGATCGAGCCGGAATGGCCGGCCGCCTTGAGTTTGCTCTGCAGTTGCGTGGCGGCCTGATGGTCGGGGGCCGGCCCCACGCGCACGCGGTACAGATGTCGCGCGCCGCTGCCCTGCGAGAGGCTGGCGCTGAAGCCCTGCCCCTGCAGCTGATGCACGAGGCGCTCGGCGTTGCTGCGGCTGGAGAAGCTGCCCAGCTGCACCATGAAGCCCGAGCCGCCCGCGCTGCCCGGCGCTGTCGGCGCCGGCGTCGGGGCGTGCGCGGCTGCGGGTTTGGCTTTGGGCTCGGGGGTCGCGGCGGGCGCCGGGGGCGGCGGCGTGGCGGGCGCGCTCGGCGCTGGCGCGGGGGCTGCCGCGGGCAGCGGCTGCGGCGCCGGCTGCGCGGCTGCCTGGGCGTCTTCGCCGAGGTTGATGGTGTAGGAGCGTAATGGCGGATCCTCCGCTTGCGAGGCCGGCACGGCAGGCGCGGACTTGATCGGTCCGGTCAGCAGCTCGGGCACCAGCAGCACGATGAGCGCCACGAGAATGATCGCGCCCGTCAACCGTTCTTTCACCAGCGCACCTACGATGGGGACGGGAGCGCGAAAACCCAAGCACGGCCGGCGCCGTGCCCACGTCAGCCCCGAGGCGCTCCCAAAAAAAGCGCCGCTAGTATAGCCCAAGCCACTCGCGCGCCGGGCCGACCGTGTGCAGTGAGCCACACACCACGACGCGATCGCCGGGCTTGCTCTGCGCGCGCGCCAGTTCGCACCCGGCCGGCACCGAGGCGGCGAGCTCGCATCTGTCGGGTGCGCAGCCGAGCCGCGCGGCGAGCGCAGCGGCGCTCTGGCCGCGCGGGCCGCCGAGTGCGCACACGATCCAGTGATCGATGACTGCCGCGAGCTCGCGACCGATGGCGGCGGCGTCCTTATCCTGCAGCACGCCGATCACGGCCCAGGTGCGTCCGCCAGGCCCGGGCAGCGCGCGCTCGCGCAGCTGCGCGGCCAGCACCCGCGCCGCCGGCTCGTTGTGCGCGATGTCCAGGATCCACTCGATGGCGCCCGGCACGATCTCGAAGCGCCCCGGCAGGTGCACCTCGCGCAGCGCTGCGGCGACGCGGGCGGCGCTCAGGGGCGCCAGCGCAGCGCGAGCGCGTGCGACCCCGTGCCCCAGCGGTGCCCCCTGCAGCAACGCCTCGAGCGCGGCGAGCGCGGTGGCGGCATTGCGGTACTGGATCGCCCCGGCGAGCGATGAGGGTGGCAGTGCCGCCAGCTGCGCGCCGAGCCCGAGGTAATCCCAGCCCCCCGAGTGCACGCGCCAGCGAAAGTCACGCCCGGCGATCAAGGCACGCGCGCCGCACGCCTCGATGGCGGAAGTGACACTGGCCGGCATCTCGGGGGTGCCGAGCACGGCCGGGCGGCCGGCGCGGAAAATGCCCGCCTTCTCCGCGCCGATGCGCTCGAGGGAGTCGCCGAGGTACTCGC
>Ga0335082_10007013_pt1 | contig 12263 bp, 11 predicted proteins | sample Lox_Sample_41_FD_206718 | JGI IMG/M metagenome (GOLD analysis project Ga0335082, IMG submission 206718) | Soil microbial communities from Loxahatchee National Wildlife Refuge, Florida, United States - Lox_Sample_4.1 | ecosystem: Environmental > Terrestrial > Soil > Wetlands | place: USA...
CATGATGGGTCCGTATGCTTCGCGCGCTGGCGCGGCCCTCCTCCTCGCGCTCACCGCCTGCGAGCACAGCGTGGTCGTCCTCGCGCCCGCGCGCGACGTCCCCGCGCAGACGCCCGTCGCCGCCGCGGTCACCGCGGGCGGCGTGAAGCGCTTCGATGCGGGCGCCGTCGTGAAGAGCACGGGCGTCGTCGTTCGCGGCGGTCGAGAGGTCGCCCACCTCGAGCCGACGGACCTCCTCGAGATCGCCGCGCACAACGGCGATCAGTTCGGGACCATCCGCGTGCGCCGAAAGCCGATGTACGAGGCGGTGAGCTTGCTCGGCGTGCTCATCCTCGTCGGCGGCACGCTCGCGTCCTGGGGCGTGGCGGGCGCGTGCATCAGCCCGTCGCAAGACGTCGGCGCGTCGTCCGGGGACTCGCAGTGCGTCGTGGGCGGCCTGGTCGGCACCCTGGTCGTGGTCGGCATCGGCGGGCCCGTCCTCGCCTGGGGCGTGCACGGCGAGCTCGTGACGAGCGACCATCCGCGCGTTTCGTTCGCGCCCGGCAGATTGACGGTCCGGTTCTGAGCGGATTTGCTTTGACGCGACAGGGCGTTGTGTAATCCTTACATCGCGGAAAAGTGCGCATTCCGGAGGGCAACATGATCCTTAAGAACCGCCTCCTCGGAGCGATCGTCGCGATCTTCGTGGCGGCGCTGGGTTGCGCCACCGGTCAACAGTCGACGACCAACGACGGCGGTGGTCCGCAAGGCGACGGCGGCGGTCCGCTCCCGGACGGCGCCACCGGTCCGGACGGCGCGCCCGTGGCGTGCGACGCGACGGTCTGCGACTCGGACGGCGACGGCGTCCCCGACGGAAGCGACAAGTGCGCGGGCACGCCCGCGAAGGCGGTCGTGAACAAAGACGGGTGCGCCGACTCGCAGCTCACGCCGAAGCTGAACCCGAACTTCCCGCCGTACAACATGACGTGGACGCCCACGGGCGATCTCGGTCGCGCCGGCGGTCTCACGTGGACGTATACGAACATCGATCGCGGCGATCTCTTCCACATCTATTGGATCGTGTGCGACGACCCGAACTTCCCGTGCGGCCTCTCGCTCGACGGACCCATCGACGCGCCCGGCGAGAAGTGGACGTACAGTGCGACCGACTCCGACTTGCCGAACGGCAAGCTCGTCTTCACGAACACGACGGGCATTCTCCTCGCCGACTCGACCACCACGCCGCTCACCGGCAGGCTCACGGTGACGATCGTCGACGGCAGCAACGTTCCGATCCCGTTCGAGGACGTGAGCACGCTCGGCGTGAAGCCCATCGACGGGCAGTACGGCGCGGAGATCAAGGGCACGGCGTACAAGGTCACCGCGCTCGCCGAGGTCGAAGACAACACGCAGGTGTGGACGCCGTACCTCGACTACTACGACGCGGCGGCCACGGCGGACACCGGCGACGCGGGCGGCAACGTGTACGTGTCGTTCGGCGCGTCGTTCTACGACAAGTAACGTCGCGCGATTTGGCGTAGCACGGTTCGATTGCACTCGCGCGCGAACGAATGCGCGTTTGTCTGATCGAGCGAGCGGTTCGGCAACATTGCTCCGTCATGCGTGCTCGACGATGGCTGGCCGTGGCGGCGCTGGGGCTCGGGTGTACGCAGGCCGGTGACGCGAGCGACGGCGGTGCCGACGCCGGCGTGGACGCGACCTCGAACGCCTGCCAGCCGTGCGTCATCGACTCCGACTGCGCCGGCGGCGCCTGCGCCCAGCTCGGCGGCGACTCGTACTGCGCGTCGTCGTGCGCGACGAGCGCCGATTGCCCGAGCGGCGAGCAGTGCACGTCGGTGGCGAGCGTGTCGGGCGATCAAGTCAGCGTTTGCGTGGACGTCGCGAGCGCGCAGTGCGGGCTCGGCCCGCAGGAGCCGGCGGACGGCGGGCAGTGCCCGGGCTGGGCCGATCCCGCCACGTCCGCGAGCTGCAAGTCGTGCAGCCAAGGCTCGAACGGATGCCAGCCGAACGGCTGCTACGGCGGCTGGTGGTGCAACACGAGCACGAACAAGTGCCAGGCCGCGCCGCCGCAGAATTGCGGGAGCGCGCCGTCCGACGCGGGCCCGCCGCAAGTGTTCGACGGCGGGATCACCGCGACCATCGACGCAGACGGCGGCACCGAGTCGCATCTGTACTTCGCCGTCGTCGGCGACACGCGCCCCGCCAACGAGGACGACACGACGAACTATCCGACGAGCATCATCGGCGGCATCTTCGCCGACCTCGCGAAGGTGAGCCCGCCGCCGCCGTTCGTCGTGTCGACCGGCGACTACCAGTTCTCGGATCCGTTCGGCTCGCAAGCGGCCGCGCAGCTCTCGAAGTACCTCGGCGCGCGCGGCGCGTACGGCGGTGTGCAGTTTCCGGCGATGGGAAACCACGAGTGCACCGGCGCGACGGCGAGCAACTGCGGCTCGGGCAACACGAACGGCGTGACCAACAACTACTCCGCGTTCATGAGCCAGCTCCTCGGGCCGCTCCAGAAGACCACGCCGTACTACGTGATTCACGTCGCCGCGCCGGACGCGTCGTGGACGGCCAAGTTCGTGTTCATCGCGGCGAACGCGTGGGACGCGACGCAGTCGGCGTGGCTCGGCACCGCGCTCGCGGAGCAGACGACGTACACCTTCGTGATCCGCCACGAGCCCGCGTCAGCCAACACGGCGCCCGGCGTGACGCCCTCCGAGGCGATCATGAAGAGCTACCCGTACACGCTCGCCATCGTGGGCCACAGCCACGAGTACTACCACTCGTCCGGATCGCGCGAGGTCGTCGTGGGCAACGGCGGCGCGCCGATATCGACGAATCAAAATTACGGATACGCGCTCGTGGAGCAGCTCACGAACGGCGACATCCAAGTCGACATGTACGATTACGCGACGAACGCCAAAGACTCGAAATTCGAATTCGAAGTGTCGCCGTGATTCGTTTGCTCAAACCGCTGATCGGGATCGTCGCCGTCGCCGCCGTCGTCACGCTCGCGCGGAGACGCGCCACGGAGCGCGCGCCGGAGCCGAGCCCGCGGCGCGAAGTCCACGTGCCGCGCGCGAGCGGCGCGTTCGACCTCGACGGCGAGCTCACCGAGCCCGCGTGGCGCGTCGCGCCCGTGGCGCAGCTCGCCGGCCGTCCGTACTCCGAGGTGCGCTTCACCTGGTCGGGAGACGCGCTGCACGTCGGGCTCTACGCGTCCGATCGAAACATCGTCTCCGCCGGCGTCGGCGGCGACGGGCCCGTGTGGCGCGGCGACTCGTTTCACCTCGTCTTCGCGAAGGACGGAGTCGAGCGCTCCTTCGACGTCGGGCCGTCCGCGCACGGCGCGGTGCTGACGGACGGAGAGCGGCGCTCGAAGGGCGCGTGGAGCTACGCATGGTCGAGCGGCGCGCGCGTCGCGCTCGACATGGACGAGGGCACCGCCGACCACCCCGAAGACGCGGACGAAGAGTGGGTCGTCGAGCTCGAGATCCCGCTCGCCGCGCTCGGCCTCGCGCCGGGGCAACGCGTCGACTTCAGCGCGCGCCGGTGCGACGTGGACGTGCGCGGCGGCAAGCCGGTGGAGTCGCCGTGCCCGGCGATCGAGCTCGCGCTCGTGCTCGACCCGTGAGCCGCGTCACGCGAGGTGATCGCGGAGCAAGAGCGCAGCCAGCGCGAGCGCGTCGGTCGCTTTCTCGAGCTCGCTCGCGACGAGGTGACCCGCGAGGAGCGCCCGCGCGTCGATCGGCTCGCCGACGAGCGCCCGTGCGGCGTCGCGCTCCGCGGTGTCGGCGGCGCGTTCGATCTGCGTGAGCGCGTCCACGGCCTCGAGGAAGCGCCGCGTGTCCGCGCGCGCCCCGGCCGACGCGCGCCGCGCGAGCGCGACGGCGTTCACCCACGTCTCGGCGCTGCGCGTCGCGAGATCCGCGAGCGGCGCGAGGAGCTTCCGCGTACGCGCGTCGAGCGGCAAGGTCGACCGGAACGACGCCTCCTCGAGCGCGTCGGCCGCGTCGTCCGCCGTTTCGAGGATGCGCTGGAACGCCTCCGTGCCCGCGATCCGCAGGACGACCGCGCGAGTCTCGACGAGGATCTCGTCCGCTTCGTGCTCGCGCCGTTTCGCGTTCGCGGCGAGCTCCGCGTTCGGTGCGCGGGCGAGCGCGTCCCGCACGGCCACGGCGAGATCGCGAACGATCTCGGCGTGACGCTGCACCGGCTCGAGGAGCCGCTCGCCGACCGACGCGACCTGAACGGCGAGCTCGGCGCGAACCGCTTCGCGCAGGAGCGCGCGCGAGCGACCCGCGAGGCGGCTCTCGGTCGACTCGCGCAGCACGAACCGAAGGAACCCGCTCGCCGCGGCAGCCCCGACGACGTCCTCGAGCCGCTCGCCGTACCGAACGGGGGCCTGCAGCACCGACGCCATCGCGCGGAACACGAGCTCTGCGCCGCCTTCTTCGAGGAAGGCGCGGTGTCCGACGCGCTCGCTCGCCGCCCAGTCGAGCACGTCGAGCGCCGCGCGCTTCGACACGAAGCTCTGGAGCTGCTTGCGCGCGCGGTTCCAGTCGATGAGAAACACGAGCTGCGCGCCGAGCTCGCGCAAGAACTCGATCAACGCGTCGCGGCTCGCCGCCTCGAACGAGCCGGTTCGCCGGAAGAAGGTGTCGCCTTCGTTGAGCTTCGGGCGCTTCTCGGATTGGAGGTTGTCCCAGGCGACGCCGAAGGGGGCGAGGAGCCGCTCGAGGAACGCGAGGCGCTGCACGTGGACGTCGGTCGCCGTGATCGACGCGCGCGCGTCGGTCACGCGGATCACGATGACGTGCGCGTCGGTCGCGCCGACGTCGTTCTCGATGACGAGCGCGCCGCCGTAGCGCGTCGCGGTCGTCGCGAGGCCCGGATGCTCGAGCTTGAGCGACGCCGTGCGCGCGACGCCCTGCCCGAACGCCTCGACGAGCGGCCGGTCGCCCGGCTCGATGCCCCACACGCTGGCGCCGGCGATCGTCTCGACCGCGCGCTGCGCCGCGATCTCGTCGAGCGCCTTGTGCACGTCCACGACGAGGAGGTGCAGGCTGTCGTGCGCGCGGTCGGCGCCGGTCAGGCGCTCGATGTCCTCCGCCGACGCCACGTCGGACACGCGCATCGCTTCGAACGAGCCGAAGCGTGCATCGAAGCGGTGGTCGTCCGCGACCGTGCGAAGCGGGGCGATCATCGTGCGCACGTCGTCGACCGCCGCGCGCACGAGCTTGCGCCAGCTCGGGATGCGATACGTGTCCGCCGTCGCCGCGCGCGCGTCCTCGACCACGCGATCCAGCTCGGCGTCGGCGATGCCCGCGCGCTCGCGGTCCGCGGCGAGCGCGGGCGCGGGCGTCTCGGGCGCATCGGCGTGCATCCGCGCGAGCTGAAGCAGCGAGAGGTAGAACTTGGCGCGATCGTTCGCCGCCAGGGCGTCGCGAAACAGCTGCGGCGCCAGCAGGCCCGTTTCGCCGAGCGCGACCGCGGCTGCCTGCTTCTCCATGAGGCCGGGACCGTTCAAGGAACGTGCCCGGCGCGTCGGCGCGAGCCTTTGGATCGGGGGCGGCGCGCGTCCTGCGCCTCAGCGAATCAAATACGCGAAGCTCAGTACGCGTGGGCGGGCCATCCCGAAGCGGCCGAGTACTGGTTGTACGCGTCGAGCACGGCGTCGTCGTACGTCGTGTTGTAATCGGTGCAGCTCTTCGTGCTGCCGTAGGAGTTGAAGTTGCCGACGGCCATCATCGTGTACTGGTCCTCGGTGCAGCCGGGGAACTGCTTCTTCACCTGCGCGCGGTTGCCCGCGATCCCCGCGATGCCGAGCTCGATGTTCACTTGCGGGTTGAAGACCGAGTTCGCCCAGTCGGCGCTCGTTTGATCGGTGTCGAGGTCGACGTGGCCGTTCGACAAGAGGCCGAGCGTGCTCGTGCCGCCGCACGCCGGGCCGGTCTGCATCGAGCCGAGGCACGCGCACTCCTCGTCGCTCCATCCACTCTGCGGACAGCAGCCGCTGTTGCCGGTGCAGCCCACCGCGTCGAACTGGAATCGCGACTCGACGTAGATGATCGCCTTGAAGATCATCGCGTCGGGCTCGCCGTACTTCGCCGTGAAGGTGAGGATCGGACAATCATCCATGTCGACCGAGTTGCCGTTGAAGAGCGCCGGCAGGTTGGTCTTCAACGGATCGGGATCGCACGTGCCCGCGTCGGGCGTCGGCGGCGGCGCGCCGTCGTTGCCCGAGCCACCGCCGCCGCCGTTGCACGCCGCGACGAGCGCCACGGCGAAGAGCGAAGTCGTCAGTTGCCGCAAGGGTCTCGAGTCCCGCACGTACGTGAGTCTACCTCACCCGGGGAGCCGATTTCGCTGCGCGCCGTGCACGCGGTCCGCATGTGCCAGAATACGCGCGTGGGCAAGGTGCTCGTCCTCCTCATCGTGCTGCTCCTCGTGATCGGGCTAGTCGTGAAATGGAACCAGCGCGCGCGGGCTACGGCAAGCAGCACGCCGTCGCATACACCTGCTGGATCTCCGAGTCGCTGAGCACGCGATCGAACCACAGTGGAAGATAGATGCGCCCGGTCCAGAAACCGCCGGTCCCGTACGAGCCGATGCACCACGAGGTCGCGCCTTCCAAGATGGGCACGGTGTCGACGACCGTGTGCTTCTGGGTCGTCTGGCCGTTGACGACGACGGTGCGCGTCTTCGACGCCGCCTTGTACGTCTGGCAGATCTGCGTCCACGTGCCGACGGTGTAGACGTTCGGCACGTCGAGGTCGGCGGCCGTGCCGCCATTGCAGTTGTTGATGCGCCAGAGATAGTCGGCGCCGGAGTTGCTCGTCCACGTGTCGTAGCTGCACGTCTGCGCGAACTGGTTCGTGCTGTCGGCGAGCGCGTCGGGGCGGGACCACCAGCAGAGCGTGTGATCCGACGTCGAGTCGAAGGTGAAGCCCGTGTCGATGCAGACCGTGCTGCTGCCATCGAGCTTGAGAGAGTGTCCGCCGAGGCCGTTCGGCGTGAACATCGACTGCGTCGGCGTGCCGTGTACGGTCGTCATGTTGTTGTTGCCGAAGTAGTCGTGGCCAAGGTTGTTCGTATCGTAGAAGCGATACGCGGAGACGAGGCCGCTGCACGTGCACGTGGCGCCGTCCGACGCGTCCGCCGCGTCGGCCGCATCCGCCGCGTCCGAGCCGGAGTCGGTGATCGGGCTCGCGTCCGGCGCCGCTTCGGGGGCCGAGTCCGTCGGCACGGTGACGTCCTGCGCGAGCGCGGCGTCCGGCGACGAGAGATCGTTCACGTCGGGAAAGAGCCCGCACCCGCAAAGTGCGATCGCCGAGAGGATGACGAGGCGACCCATCCATGGAGATTAGCGCAACGGCGCCCCGCATCGAAGTACCATCGAGCGATGATCCGCGGCGTTCTCGTGCTCGCGCTCGTCGCCGTCGGAGCGGCCGGTTGCAACAAGACGCCCGCGCCCGTCCCGACCGAAGCGTCCGCGCCGAAGCGTGCCGGACCCGATCTCCTGACCGCCGTGCGCGTCGACGTCCGCCGGACGAGCGACGCCGACGGCACGCGCGGGGACGTGGTCGTCGGGCTCACGCGCGCGGGCGATCATTTCGACTGGGACGGCAAAGGCGTGCCGTTTCCCAACACGCTCGGCGAACGCGCCGGCGACCCCCGCACGCACCCGCGGTGCGCGTGCGACGTGAGCGCGGCGTGTCCGCGCTGCGACGGCGTCGCGGCGAGCGATCTCGTGCGAAAGAGCGGCACGCTCGCGGCCGCGAGCGTCGAGGCCTTCCTCGGCGAGGTGATGCGTCACGAGAAGGGCGACGCAGGGGACGCGGGCGCGAGCTGGCCGCGGCACGTCGACATGGTGCACGTCGCCATCACGCTTCCGGGAGCCGACGAGCCGATCCACGTCTCGTATTTCGACTCGCACCACGCGTGGATGCGCGACGATCAGCCGCTCTTGGGCGATACCGCCGCGCTCGACGCGGCGTGGAACGGGCTCGCCGCCAAGCTCGGTCTCGACGGGTGGCTCGCGTCGATGAGCCCGCCCGTCGTGACCTCGCTCCCGGCCGATTTTTCCGCGCTGCCGAGCGCCGCGGAGCTCGAGATCCACGATCAATGGAACGGGCTCGGCAAGACGCACGACGCCGTCATCCGGCTCGCGCGCTCGAGCGCGGGCTTCGCGTGGCGCGCGAAGGTCGCGTCGTGGTCGGGCTCGCTCGGCGAGAGCACGCCCGATCCGTACGATCCGAAGGAGAAGGACCGCACGACGTGCACGTGCGCCGTCGACGACACGTGCCCGTGCGAGCACGGAAACGGCGTCGCGAAGAAGGGAACCGTGGCCGCCGCGAAGGTCGAGGCGTTCCTCCGCACCATCTCGACGCACGCGATCGATCCCGCGCCGCCGGACATCGGTCGCGTGTGGACGGACGACTACCCGAAGGGGCACGTCGTCGTGTGGGTGACCAAGACGGGCACGCCGATCCACTTGTCGTTCCTCGACCAGCAGCGGCAGTGGCGCGCGGACGGGCGCGTGCTCTCGCCGGATCCAGCGCCGCCTGCGACGCGGGGCGAGCCGCGCTCGCAGCACACCGTCATCAACGCGGCGTATCAGGACATGCTCCACGCGATCGGTCTCGACTCCTGGATCGACGACATTCGGCCCGCGCGCCCGCGCCGGCGGGTCCGATGAAGTCGACCGAGGTGCGCTGCGCGCGATGCGCGGCGTCGAGCGCGCGCTTCGTGGCGCTCGGCGCGGGCGAAGGCGCGGGCACGCTCGCCGACCGCGACCGCGTCGAGCGGACGGGTTGGTTCGGCGCGTGCGAGAAACCGATGCCGCTCGCCGGCGCGTCGGCGCTCGTCGATCGCGTCGAGCGCGGCGAGCTCGCCGAGCTCGCGCGTGAAGATCCCGATCTCTTCGGCTTCGTCTGCCGCGCGTGTGGGCTCGCGTATTGTCACGGGTGCTGGCGCGTCGGGCCGCCGGAGATGGACGAAGGCTTCTACGATCGGACGCGCGGGACGTGCCCCGCCGGTCACGAACAGACGCTCGACGACTGAGTCACGGCGCGCGCGATCACGACGAAGTGCGTCCGCGTTTCGTTCGCGCACGCGTGGTAAGCTGCCATCATGAAGGTGCGCGGGTGGATGATGATCGGGTGCGCCGGTGCGGTCGCGATCGCGGCGTGCAGCAACGGCGGTAGCTCCGGCAACGACGCGGGCGCGGAAGCGGGCAACGACGCCGCCACGCCGAACGACGGCGGCGGAGACGAAGGGACCGCGTGCGGCGTCACGCTCTGCGTGCACGGCGACCAGCCGCAGCAGTGCCCTTCGTGCGCGCCGTCCGGGGGCGACATCTGCTCGCCGCCCGCGGCGGTCACGTGCAACTACACGAACGGTTGCTCCGGCGCGCAGCTCGAGTCGAGGCAGTGCACGTGCGTTCTCCCCGACGCGTCGGCGGGCGACGCGGGCGACGCCGGCGACGCCGGGTCGGGCAACGGTACGGCGTTTTGGAGCTGCCAGTCGGGCGCGTGAGTCAGTCCTTGCACCACGCGTAGATCGTGGCCGTGCCGTCCGGCGCCTCCGCCGCCCAGTAGACGCTCGTCGAGTCGATCACGGGCGGCGCAGAGGCAGGCCCCGCACCGATCGCGCGCGCGCCGCCCTCGCACTGCTGGAAGACGCCCTCCGTGGTGGTGAAATACACGCAGTTGCCGTCGACGGCCGTGTAGAACGAAATCGTGTCGGGCGCGTTCGTCGTGAAGGGAGAGCCGACGGGCGTCGGCGTGCCGCGATCGGTTGGAATCCGAACCACCGAGCCCGACGAAATGAAGTGATCCTTGTCGTCGAGCGCGACGGCGTAGACGTAACCGTCCGCGCCGATGCTCAGACCTTCGTACTTCACGCCGGCAGCGGGAGAGAGGAGCAGCGGTTCCGACGCGCCGCCCGTACGAGCGATGCGCACCGGCTCACCGTTCACGATCGCGTCGATGGACGCCGCGCCGACGACCCACTCCGAAGGTGTCCAATTCTCAGTAATCGGTCGCTCGTTCGTGCCGTCCACGTCGATGGAGAGGAGCGACGTGCCGCTCACGAAGAAGAGGGTCTCGCCCGCGAGCTTCAGGTCGTGGGGGACCTCGATGCCCGCGACGAGGGCGGTCGCGTTCGAGCCGTCCTTGTCGCCTCGCACGACGTCGCCGAAGGCGTACCCCTCGTGGTTGTCGACCCAATACGCGTGCGCGGCGTCGATCGCGAACTCCGTCGACGACGGCCGTGAAACGAAAGAGTCGGTGCTGAAGAGACGCGTCGACGACGCGCCGAGCTTGTCCGCGCGATGGATCGCCTCGACGTCGTTCCACCAGTAACCCTGTGACGAGTCGCCGCCGGGCTCGCCGACGGTCCAGTAGACCCACGCGTCGTCGAGCCGCGGGCCGTCGAGGAGCGCCGTCGAAGCAATCACGCGAACCGTCCCCGGCGCGCACGTCGGCCCGACGGAGAGAGCGGCGTCGAGCTCGTCGTCGGGGCCCGGGCTCGCGTCGAACGGAAGTTTCGTCGCGGGCGGGAGAGGTCCGGCGTCGAAGGTGGAGCTCAGCGGTGGGCTCGATCCACACGCGCAAAGGGCGAGAGTGAGGAGATACCGGCGCATCGGCGTACGACGTTGCAACGCGAGTGCCGAGGGATTTTCCGCTGATTCGTGCGCGCGCCGTGCACGCACTGACGACGCGCCGTCACTGGATCAGAACCCGCAGTAGTCGTCGCGCTCGAGCGCGGGGACGAGCTGCACGTGCGGCGGGAGCGGCTTCGGGCCGAAGCGCGAGAGCTCGACCACCGTCTTTCCGCGCTGCACGAAGAGCTCGCCGCTCGCGTCGAACGCCGCCGCGCCCGCGCCGTCGCCCTCGCCCAATGAGGTGACGCGGCCGCTCGCGGTGTCGACGAGCGCCATCTTGAACGCGCCCGGGATGTCCTCGTCCGCCTTGCAGACGAGCACCGCCGCGTTCCACAGCAAGACGACCCGATCGCCCGACGGCGACGGCACCACGCGCGCCGGCGCCTCGTAGAACGCGAGCGCCGGAGGAATCGCGATGACCTCGTGCGACGGAAGCGTGAGCTCGTGTCGCTGCGGCGCGTACGCGTACGACGGGTCGTTCTCGGTGACGACGTAGCCCCAGTGGTTGTAGCCGACGTTCATCGAGACCGTGTGATCGCGCGGCGGGGGCGGGTAGTTGTTGCCCGCGTGGAGCGTTCGCTTCGTGGGCGCGCCGAACGGCCCGTCGAACACGGCGTCGTACTTCGAGCCTTTCTCGCCGTCGAACGCGGCTCCGCTCTGGTGCACGCGGAGCCATACGCCGCTCGGGCCCATCGTGAGGAGGCCGGAATACGGAACCGACGGCGCGCTCATGATCGACTTCTCCACGCCGTCGGCCGCGAGCGGAAAGACGTGGACGGCGTCGATCGTCATGCCCGCGTCGAGATCCCCGCCGAGCATGTCGGCGACGCTGCCGGTGACGACGACCGCGTACGGCACCCGCGATGACGCGTAGCCGAAGATTGCGTTCTTCACCGGCGGCGCGACGGCGACGAAGCGCGACGTCGCCGCGTCGAACACGCCCACGCGCAGCACCGAAGGCTTGAGCGCGCCGCGCAGCCCGGCGCCGTCGATCCAGATCGTCGCCGGAACGCCGCGCCGAATCGCGGCGGCGAAGCGCGCTTCGTACTCGCCCTTGCGCGCCGCGAGCGCGCGGCCGGGCGCGCTCTTCCAGAACGCGGCGAGATCGTCGTCCCGGTCGGCGTGCGCGCGAATCGCGACGAAGTCGGCCTCGTACACGATCTCGAGCGCCGTGCGCGCCTTGTCGAAGTCGCCGGCGCGCGCGTACGCGCACGCGAGGTTGTAGCGCGCGCGCACGAAATCCGGCGAGAGCGAGAGCGCGCCCTCCAGCTCCGCGATCGCCTCGGCGGCTCTTCCCTTGGCGAGCAGCGCGACGCCGCGATCGTTCTTGGCGATCGCCGCCGCGGGCGCCGCGTCGAAGCTCGCGAGCCCCACCGGCGCGGGAGCGGCGCTCGCCCGCGGCGCCGTCGCGGATGCGCTCGCGACCGTGACGTGCGTGGGCGCCGCCGGGCGTCCGCACCCGGCGAGCAGAGCAGCGAAGAGAAGCGTACGCGTCATCGAAGGTAAAACGGCCGAGAGGCCCCGCTCATTCGGTTACCATCGCGCGCCATGTCGCGCGCGAAGAAACGAGCTCCGGTCGTCCGCCGGCCCG